>SDBT01002189.1_pt1 | contig 34826 bp, 32 predicted proteins | sample 2277101 | NCBI WGS metagenome assembly SDBT01 (sample SAMN10404973, study PRJNA504765) | marine sediment metagenome | isolation source: marine sediment core GS10_PC15, 103 cmbsf | place: Arctic Ocean: Southern Knipovich Ridge | collected 2010
CCACCTCGTGCTCCTCGCGCCTGACCCACTGGGGCCTCATGAGCGCCCCGAGCACCCCGGCCCTCGTACGGCAGTGAGCCCCCACCATCACGTTTTCCAGGACGCTCATGTTGGCAAAGAGCCGTATGTTCTGGAACGTGCGGGCAATGCCCTCGGCAGTGACCTGGTGAGGGCGGGCTCGGGTGATCTCCTTGCCGTAGTCGCCGAAGAAGGTCTGCCCGGCGCTGGGGGCGAGGATGCCGGTGATGCAGTTGAAGAAGGTCGTCTTCCCGGCGCCGTTGGGGCCTATCATCCCGACGATCTCTCCCTGGTCGATATGAAAGTCTACGTCCTCGAGCGCCACCACCCCGCCGAAGTGCCTGGACAGTGCCCGCGTTTCGAGAAGTCTCATCAGTCGGCCCTCCGCCCGGGTTCCAGGGCCTGGTCTTCCTGCTCCCTGACCTTCTCTGTCGATGGCCTCAGTTCCCGCCTGCGTTCCGGTCGGCCGAGGATGCCCTGCGGGCGGAAGAGCATCATGAGGATCATCGCTATGCCGAAGAAGAGCATGCGCGAGGTGGCAAACTGCGAGGGCAGTTCGTTCAGGAGGGCCGGGACCAGTGTAAGTATGAGTGCTCCAAGGACTGCCCCGGTTATCGAGCCGAGCCCGCCCAGTACGACCATCGCGAGCACGATGACGGAGGTCTCGAACCCGAAGCTCCCCGGGCTCACGAACCCCTGCTTGCCGGCAAAGACGCATCCGGCCACTCCTGCGAAGATGCCGCCGATGCCGAGCGCAGTCAGCTTGACGCGGGTGGTGTCTATCCCCATGGCGGCGGCGGCGACTTCGTCTTCCCTGATGGCGACCCATGCCCGCCCGAGCCTGGAGCGCTCCAGCAGCCGGCATGCGTACCAGCCGATGCCTACGAGGACGAGCACCAGGTAGTAGTAGGGCCATGATGCGAGCCCGAAGTTCCCAACGGTGAGCCCCCCGGCGCCGTCCCGCACCAGCCACGCCGGGTGCGCGACGCCGTCGATCCCGTTGGGGCCGCCTGTGACGGCAAGGTTGCGCAGCGTGATGCGGGCGATCTCCCCGAAACCCAGCGTGACTATGGCGAGGTAGTCTCCCCTGAGCCGCAGGCTGGGTATCCCGAGGACGATGCCGCCGATGCCGCCGAGCGCTGCTGCTGCCGGCAGCGCGGCCCAGAAAGGCCAGCCGCAGTAGTGGTTGAGCAGCGCGTAGCTGTAGGCGCCGATGGCGTAGAATGCCGCGTAGCCGAGGTGAAGGAGCCCGGCGGACCCGGCCACGACATTGAGGCCGAGCGCGAGAAGCGCGTAGATCCCGGCCATGACCAGCACGTCGATGTGGTACTGGTTCCGGTGCACGGGCACCAGCAGGAGTGCGGCGAGCAGTAGTACTGTCAGGGCGGGCCTGCGGCGCATCATGACTCGTGCCCCCTGGGCCCGATGAGCCCCGTCGGCCTGGTCAGTAGCAAGACGACCAGGATGACGAATGCGAAGACGTCCTTCCATGCGGATGAGATGTAGCCTGCTCCCAGTGTCTCGGCCACGCCGATGATAAGCCCGCCAAGCATTGCCCCGGGGATGTTGCCGATGCCGCCGACGACAGCAGCGGTGAACGCCTTGAGGCCGGCAAGATAGCCGTCGGAGAAGCTTATCTGGGCGTAGTAGATGCCGTAGATGAACCCGCCTGCCCCGCCGAGGCACGAGCCGATGAGGAAGCACAGCGATATGGTGCGGTCGACGTTGATGCCCATCAGGCTCGCGCCCTTCCTGTCTTGCGAGACCGCCCTGAGACTCATCCCCGTCCTGGTCTTCTTTATGAACCAGTGCAGGGCTCCCATCAGGGCGAGGGCGAGGGCGATTATGATGAGCTGGAGCGGTGTCAGGACGGCGCCTCCGAGGTGTATTTCCCGTTCCGGTACCAGCTGCGGCAGGGGGCGGGGTCCGGCGCCGTAGATGAGCATCGCGATGTTCTGGAGCACCAGCGACATCCCGAGGGCGGTTATCAGTGCGGCCAGCCGGGGAGCTCTCCTCAGGGGTTTGTAGGCAAGCCGTTCTATGCCCACCCCGAGGGCGCCGCATCCGACCATCGCCACGATGAGAGGGAGAAGCAGGAGCAACGGCAGGGGGAGTGACGTGGAACCTGCTGCGACGCCGGCCGCCACCAGTATGGTGTAGCCGATGAACCCTCCCACCATGAATATCTCACCGTGGGCGAAGTTGATGAGTTTGATGATGCCGTACACCATGGTGTAGCCGAGGGCAATAAGGGCATAGATCATACCTATGGTGAGGCCGTTGATGAGCTGCTGCAGCAGTTGTGCGTGCCAGGTCATCGTATTAGAACGCCGGACCCAGGTACTGGTAAGTCCCGCCCGATACCCTGTAGACGCCGATGAGCTTGTTCGTCGTGTCTCCGCGTAAGTCGAAGTCCGTCTTGCCGAGCACTCCCTCGAAGCCGCTTGTGGCTCTTACCTCCCGCAGGACCGCGTCGCGGTCCGGGGCCCCGGCGCGCCGGATGGCTTCTATGATGATGCGGGCGGCGTCGTAGGAGTGGGCCGAGAAGGTGCCGGGCGCCCCGTATGCGGCGCCGTAGTCTTCAAGGAACTGCTCTGCACTTGGCAGGGATTCCAGGTCGGATCCGATGGCCGTGCAGAGCGCACCATCTGCGGCTTTTCCTGCAAGCTTGATGAAATCATCGGGCTTCAGGCCGTCTCCTCCCATGAACGTCATCTTCATGCCCAGTCCCCTTGCCTGTCTTAGGAGGAGCGCACCTTCCGGGTACATGCCTCCGAAGTAGATGAGGTCGGGAGAAGAGGCGCGTATCTTCGTGAGGAGGGGCGTGAAGTCCTTGTCGCCCTGCGTTATGCTGTCGTGGCCGAGTATTGTGGCACTCAGTTTGCGGGCTCTCTCGCTGAACTCATCAGCAAGGCCTTTGCCGTAAGTGGTCTTGTCGTCGATCACATATATCTTCCCCGACTGCAGTTCCGCCACCGCGTACACGGCTGCTGCTGGGCCCTGTACGTCGTCCGTCGAACAGGTCCGGAAGAAGGTCCGGTAGCCCTGGCGGGATATCTCCGGGTTGGTCGATGATGGCGACACCTGCACGAGCCCCGCCTCGTCGTATATGGCGGCGGCGGGCTTCGAGCAGCTGGAGTTGACATGGCCGACCACGGCCAGGACACGGGCGTCAGAGGCGAACTTCTTGGCCGCGCTCACCGCCTGAGCAGGGTCGTGCTGGTCGTCCAGCACGCTCACTTCGAGGCGGTAGCCCGGGATGATGTCTCCCGCGGCGTTTGCCTGGTCGATTGCGAGCATGATGGCCTGCGTCTGGTCGGCGCCCAGCTTGGCCTGGTCGCCGGTCATCGGCCCGACGGAACCGATCCTGATGGTGCCGCCATCCTGCTTTGAGCAACCTGCGCCTGCGGCCAGGACTGCGACGGTCGCTATGCCTGCAAGGACGATGCTTCTCATGGTCTCCTCCCTTTCTAATCCGGTCCGGACCCCGGTATGTTACACAAAAAGGACTGCTGAGGACAACAGTTTTCGCTACTGCGAGGTTCAACTTCGTTGAGACCCGAGTTCGCTCTGCGAACTCCATGTTCATTCCGATACTGCGGACATGTTCCGCCCGGCACACGTCGCCGTTCAACGCAAAGGACAAAAGGTTTGACAACTTTCCTTTTGCAAGCAGATAATGCTTGGACGGCATCGGGCCGCGGAGATGATGTGCGGCCTGCAGTCCCGGCGTCGCTGGCTTCGCCTACGGCGCAGGGCGCGGTGCGGAGGGCGAAACGTATTGAGTCAGCGTGCTCGCAGGAGGTTGGCCGGGTGGGGAGTCGTCGCGATCCTCCTCGGCGGCGTCATAGCCGGCAGCCACGGCCTGAGGCATCTCAAGAGACAGGGACCGGCGGAGCTGCCCGATGAGCCGGAACCGGTGCCGGTGGAGCTCTGGGTCTTGGTCATCGACCCCGGGCACGGGGGCGAGGACACGGGCGCCGTGGGCGGCGGCGGGCTCAAGGAGAAGGACGTCACGCTCGCGCTCGGCCTTGCGCTGCGTCGGGAACTGGAGCTGCGTTCGGATATCGTGGTAGTCATGACGAGGACCCGGGACGTGGCCATGCTTCCGGCCGAGCGGGCAGCGCTGGCTAACCGCAGCGGCGCGGACGTGTTCATCGCGCTCCACATAAACTCGTGGACCGGCCGCAGTGTCAGCGGGTACGAAACGTTCTACTACGGGAACCCGTCCGATGAGCATGTGGAAGCGTTAACGTCCATGGAAGGCGCTGCGGAAGCGGAGGCGGCACGATCTCGGGACGGGGATCCACTGAGCCCATGGGAGCGGCGCCAGTACCACCGCCGGGCAAGCAGGGCGCTGGCGGAGCTCGTACAGTCGGAGCTTGTCAGCAGGCCCGCCTTGAAGGCAGTCGACAGGGGAGTGAAACAGGGCCAGTTTGGCGTTCTCAGATTGACACGCATGCCCGCCGTGCTGGTGGAGCTCGGCTTCATCTCTAATCCCGAGGAAGAGGCACGGCTGCGGAGCGAGGAGGCCAGGAGGACGATAGTCGAGGCGCTTGCCGACAGCCTCCTTGCCTACAGGGATGCTCACCCGGATGGGTTCCGTCTGGTGCATGGCTACGGTCCGAGGTGAACCCGGAGGAGTGACTGAGGATGTTCCAGGTGATAGTGGAAACGGGGTTTGCGGCCGCACACCGCCTGCGCGGCTACAAGGGCACGTGTGAGGACCTTCACGGCCACAACTGGAAAGTGGAAGTGGCTATGGAGGGAGAAGAACTCGATGACACGGGCCTGCTGGTGGACTTCCGGGAATTGAAACGTGCTGCGCGAGAGGCAGTGGGAGAGCTGGACCACAAGTACCTTAACGAGCTCCCTCGCTTCCGCGAGCTCAATCCCACGACGGAGAACATCGCCCGGATGCTTGCCGAGGAGATAGCCGGCCGGGTAGGTGCGGCGCGGGCCCGGGTAGCGTGGGTGCGGGCATGGGAGAGCGAGTCGAGTTCGGTCATCTACAGGCCCTGAGGAAGCGGAGGGGCAGGGGCTGCCGGCTCAAGGCGCCGGCGTCCTTGTTTGTCATATGCCTAACGAACTGCTGTGGCTGATATTCATAGTCGTCGAGCTGGCGTTTGCGGTCTGTGTGTTCCGTCTCTTCGGGCGCATGGGGCTCTACGGTCTGATAGTGGCCAACATAATCCTGTGCAACGTGCAGGTCGCCAAGCAGGTGACGCTTCTCGGGATACACGCCACGCTTGGCAACGTCCTCTACGCCACGATCTTCTTTGCCACCGATGTGCTGGGGGAGCTGTACGGCAAGCGAGAAGCGCGGCGCGGCGTATGGCTGGGGTTTGCGGCTCTCATAGGCGCGAGCATCGCGATGCGGTTTGCGGTGGCCTTCACGCCGAACGAGTTCGACCAGGTCCACGGGGCGATGGAAGAGCTCTTCGGCTTCTTGCCCCGCATCGCTGCCGGAAGTCTCGTGGCCTACCTGGTGAGCCAGCTCCACGATGTGTGGGCGTTTCACTTCTGGCGGCAGAAGACCCGGGGGCGTCACCTCTGGCTGAGAAACAACCTGAGCACGATAGGGAGCCAGTTCCTGGACAGCTTCATCTTCTGCTTCATCGCCTTTGCGGGCAGGGAGGGCTTTCCTTTCAACCTTGTTGTGGAGCTAGCCATCTCGACTTACTTGTTGAAGCTGCTGGTGGCCTTGATAGACACGCCGTTCATATACCTGGCGGTGAAACTCAGAAGGAATGGGAGGATACCGGATGCGTGAGGACGGACGAGAGTGTGATGCACTCAGGAAGGTGAAGATAACGCGGGGGGTCGCGAAGTTCGCCGAGGGCTCGGCCCTTATCGAGGTGGGCGACACGAAGGTCATGTGCACGGCCAGCGTCGAAGACAAGGTCCCGCAGTTCCTGCTGGGCTCCGGCCGTGGCTGGGTAACGGCAGAGTACGGGATGCTGCCGCGTGCCACCGGGGAGCGCACTGTCAGGGAGGCGACCCGCGGCCGCGTGGGGGGCAGGACGCATGAGATCCAGCGGCTCATCGGGCGCTCGATGCGATCGGTGGTGGACCTGCGGGCTCTTCGCGGGAAGACCATCTGGCTGGACTGTGATGTGCTACAGGCCGACGGGGGGACGCGCACCGCTGCCATCACCGGAGGGTTTGTGGCTCTCGTGGCCTGCCTTGCGAGGATGAAGCGGGCGTTGCTGATAGAGCGGTGGCCCGTGCTCGACTTCGTGGCGGCGGCCAGCATCGGGATAGTCAAGGGCGAACCGATGGTGGACCTGACCTATGATGAGGACTCCGGCGCCGATGTGGACATGAACGTGGTGATGACCGGGAGCGGCCGCTTCATCGAGCTGCAGGGCACTGCGGAGGGAAAACCTTTCGAGCGCAGCGACCTGGATGCCCTCCTGGCTCTGGCTTCGGGGGCTGTGACGCGGCTCGTGGCCGAGCAGAAGAAGGTTCTGCAAGACGTGAAGGAGATGACGGCCGCAGGGCAGTCCGGCGCGGGAAAGAAGTGAAGAGAGTAGTGCTGGCCACCCGCAATGCGGGCAAGATCCGAGAGATAAGGCAGTTGATGCGCGGCAGCGGCGTGCGGTTTCTCACGACGAGCGATTTCCCGTCCCTCTGCCTGCCTGCCGAGGACTGCAAGACGTTCCGCGGGAATGCAGCCCGGAAGGCCCGGGAGGTCGCATTCCAGACTGGGTACCCGGCGCTGGCGGAGGATTCGGGGCTGGAAGTCGCAGCGCTCGGGGGCAAGCCGGGTGTCTGGTCGGCGCGCTACAGCGGCCCGGACGCCTCCGACAGCAAGAACAACGCGAAGCTCCTTCGACAGCTTTCCCGCATGCCTCCCGGCAGGCGGATGGCAAGGTTCCGGTGCGTCGCGGTGCTTGCCATGCCCGATGGGCAGACTGTCGTGCGGCAGGGAAGCTGCGCCGGGCGGATAGGCACACGGCCCAGGGGCCGTGGAGGGTTCGGCTACGACCCGCTCTTCATCGTGGCGGGGTCGGACAGTACGTTCGCCCAGTTGTCCGCGGCCGAGAAGAGCCGCTTGAGCCACCGCGGCAGGGCGCTCAAGAGGATCAGGCCCGCGGTCCAGGTCCTGGCCCGGACGGGGCATCTTCCCGCAAAACCCCATACCCGAGTTTGCAGAGCAAACTCCAGGGTTACCTCGTAAGGTTCGTAGCGATGGTGACCGGTTTGCGAAGCGAACTCAAAGCGCAACCCATAAGGTTCATAGCAGCGTTGCGCCGCGTGCGCAGCGATACACGAGTTTCCGAAGGAAACTCTAAGCGCAACCCATAGGGTTCATAGCAGCGTTGCGCCGGTTGGCCCCCAAGGTTTGGAGTGATGTCGACCGGCAATGCCGACCCAGACCTTGCTTGACAACCGGGCTCCTGGTAACCTAGAATCGGTTCACTGGGAGAGGAGGCGGAGATGACGTTGAGAAGTCTGGCAGCGGCGCTTGCCTTTGTCCTGCTGGGGACCTCCCCGGGCAGGGCGCAGGATGCTGTGGATGCGGGTGCGCAGCCAATAAAACTTACTACCGATCGTTCCTACCATTCTTCGCCTGCGTGGAGTCCGGACGGCACGCAGCTGGCCTACAGCCTGTTCAAGGACGGGGTGCAGAAGATCTACGTGGCGCAGTTGAAGAGGGGGGAGAACGGGGACCTGCTGCCGATAGAAGAGACCGTGGTGGTGACGACAGGGGTGTCTTCGGATGACGACCCTGCCTGGTCTCCTGACGGGAAGAAGATCGCCTTTTCCACTGACAGGGATGATGTGTGGCAGATCTTCGTGATGAACGCGGACGGGAGCGGGGCCAAGCTGCTCGGGAAGGATCCCAAACAGGAGGGGACCAAACCGGTATGGAAGCCTGACGGGAAGCAGATAGCATTCGTCTCCAGCCGCAATGTCGCCCTTGCAGCGCCGGGAGGGAAAGAGCTCAAGTTCATCACGACGACCGGCTATAACGATTGCCCGTCCTGGTCGCGCGACGGCAAGCGCCTTGTCATCGCTTCCGGGAACGACCTCAAGACGCTGAGTTCCGACGGTTCCGGCCCGAAGCCGCTGACCCGGTCAGGGTGGAACGGCGAGCCGGAGTGGTCGCCGGTGGACGACCGGGTGGTGTTTGTCTCCAACCGGGAGGGCAGGTATGATATCTGGGTCACCATGCAGGATGGCAGTGCTCCCGAGCGTATCACGGATGACAAGTCCAGGGAGAGCTGCCCGACCTGGAGCCCCGATGCGAAGTGGATCGCCTATTGCTCGAACCGCACTGGCAGCTACGATATCTGGGTAGTGCGCGTCCCCCAGCCGGTGGAGGAACCCCCGCCTGAAGAGGCTGTGGAACCACCAGTGGAACCACCCGCAGAGCCACCCGTGGAAGCACCCGAATAGGCGAGATGTCAGCCAGCCGGAACGACACCGGGGTGTGGCGCAGCTTGGCTTAGCGCGCCTGCTTTGGGAGCAGGAGGTCGTCGGTTCAAATCCGACCACCCCGACCAGCCTTAACAGCTTCTGGGTATCAAAAGCTCCGGAAGTGATCCGGTCCAGAGTGTGAGGTCGTCGCGCGTCTCGCTGACCGGCCGGCTGCGAGGACAGTGACCAGAAGGAGGGTCCGGACGTGAAGTCCAGCAGGGAGCAGGTGGTCGTATTCGGTGCCGGGGCACTGGGCCTTGGCTTTCTTGCGGCGGAGCTGTCGAGCGAGTACGACGTTGTCTTTGTGGACGTGGCGGCCAAGGCGGAGTTACTGGGACGGCTAGCTGGGAAGCATGCCTGCTCCGTCAACTTGTCGGCGATGCGCCGGTCGGCCCTGCGCGTGGAGGGGCTGGACGCGGTCATGCCGGGCGGGCCGGGGTGGGAGCAGGAGGTCGCCGAGGCAGTAGGCAGGTCGCGTATAGTCTTCACGGGAGTGGGACTGAAAAACCTGCCGGGCCTGGTGCCTGCCCTCGCACGGGCTGTGAGGACCAGGCGCCGCAGGTCGGCCCTCTACCTTCTTCACTGCGAGAACGGGAAGCGAGTGGCAAGTGATTTCCGCTCACGGCTGCGTGCAGCCTGCGGCGGGAAGCTCCCGCCGTGGCTCCACACGGGCCAGATCGTGGCGGGCCGGATGTGCCGGATCGAGCGTGCCGGGAAGTCCCTGGAACCGGTCTACCCCGGTGCGGGGTGGGCGGTCGTGGCGGAACGGCTCTACGGGATCCCTGTGAGCAAGAGCGTGGTCACTGCCGGAGCGCCGCTCGGAAGTGCTTTCCAGGTGGTCCCCGACCGGGTATTCAAGATGCTTGACGAGATAAAGCTCTTCGCTCACAACGGCTGCCACGCCCTGCTGGGGTACATGGGGCACCTGCAGGGCTGCAGGCGCTATCCCCGGCTGGCCCGCGACGCCTGCCTGATGGGCCTTGCCGAGCGGATGGTGTTTGACGAGCTAGGACCTGCACTTGCAGCCCGATACCGGGGTGTCTTCGAGCCCTCTGACTACCGCAACTACTGTGTGGCGCTCCTGCGGCGGGTTGTCTCGCCTTCATTCGACGATACGATAGAGCGCGGTATCCGCGGGGTGGCAGGGAAGCTCGGGCCTGAAGAGCGCCTGGTCGCGGGCGCGCGCTTCGTTGCCGGGGCTGGCGTGCGTCCGGAAGTCTTTGCGACAGCCATTGCAGCCGCAGTCCGGACTGCGATCGAGCGGGGGGAAATGCGCGGGCCTGTGAGGGCCGTCCTTTCAGGGACGTGCCGGCTCGACCTGTCACGGGAGAGTGTCCTGGTCGGGATGGTGGAGCGGGCTGCCCGCCGCCTGTAACACGCGGGAAGCTGACCGCCGGACACTGTAAAGGGCTCTATACAATGCACAATGCCCGAGTTTGCGGAGCAAACTCTAAGGTCGGTTCCTAGAGTTCCTAGCGACACTGACCGGTTCGCGTAGCGAACTCAAAGCGCAACCCATAAGGTTCATAGCAGCGTTGCGCCGGGCGGCTCATAAGGTTCTTAGCAGTGCTGACCGGTTTGCGGAGTCACAGACCGAGTTTGCGAAGCAAACTCTAAGGTCAGCCCTTGAGGTCCGTATCAGTGTCACAGACACGAGTTCGCGGAGCGAACTCTAAGGTCGGTTCCTAAGGTTTGGAGCGATGCCGACCGGCGGTGCCTGACCGGTTGACGAAACAATCCGAACCTGTATAATACGCGCCTGGTATGATAGTCGAGGTCAAAGTGGCTGCCGGGTGGATGCCGGGACCCGGAGTTGAGAGGAGGGAGGAGCAGTGACAGCAGCAAAGAAGGATGTGAAGGCAGCGGTAAGCGAGCGCCCGACCCTGAAGACGCTTGCGTCAGCGGCGGGTGTTGACCGCGGAAGGATTCAGAAGATACATGCCATGTTCTACGGGCACGGGCCCGGCAAAGGCACGTTCCTGAGCTTGCCCTTCGACCAGCTGGTCGAGCACGGCGCCGTCCACCGGCTGAAGGGGCGGCCCGAGGACCGGATCGCCGACCCGCGCACGGTGATAGAGCTTGCAAACCGCGGGGACTTCTCTTGCCTGGTCCTTCACATAGGCCTGGCGGAGAAGTACCAGCATGATATGAACCCCGATGTCCCGCTGCTTGTGAAGCTTGACGGGCACTTCACCGTGGGCAAGGAGGCGGATGCCCCCACGCCCGGGATGTTCAGCACGCTTGAGCGGGCCATGCGGGTGGGCGCGACGGCAGTGGGCCTGACCTTCTACCTGGGGTCGGTGGAGACACGGGAGGACATGGAGCGGATAGGGGACGTAATAGAGCGCGCCCACGACTACGGGCTGCCGGTCGTTGTCTGGTCGTACCCGCGCGGGCCCCTGGTCAACAAGACCCAGGCCGACAGTCTCTACTGGGTGCATCACGCCGTCCAGGCCGGCGAGAGCCTCGGCGTCGATATCGTCAAGACAAAGTTTCCCTCGGCTGTGAAGGAAAAGAGCCGCGGCGACTACGGAGCGTGGGTGAAGGAAGTGGGGACGAAGATCAAAGAGGGTTCGATGTACATGGACCTGGAGCCGGCTCCCGGCAAGGAGCTCACCTACGAGCAGCATGTGCAGAGGATGAAGATGGTCGTGGATGCTGCTCCCCGGACACTGGTAGTCGTCTCGGGCGGGCCGAAAGTGGCTGATGCGGAGAAAGCCCTCATGGAGACTACCCGCATAGTCATGGATGCGGGCGCCGAAGGGCGCATCATCGGCCGGAACTTCTGGGGCATCCCCGTGGAAGAGGGGCTGCGACTCTCGGGAAAAGTGGCGGCGGTGATGACCGAGCCGCAGTACGCGCGGGAGCTCTGAGGACGCGCTTCAGAGAGGATGACCGGAGAAAACGGGTGGGGCAGCGATGTCCCGCCCGTTTTTCGAAGTCGTCCTTGAAGCTGTGCAGGGGGAAGAGGAAGATATCAGTTCTGCATGCCGTGGATTATGTCGGAATTGATACCGGTGCCCCCGGGCTCGCGGTCGGCCCCGTAGCTTCCCAGCAGGAATCCCACGCTTGACGAACCGCCGAAGACCTCGTGCCATCCGAGTTCTTCCACCGAAAGCCCCGCTGGGGGCAGCTGCGGGGGATCGTAGGTCTCTATGGTCACGCGGATGGAAGCATTCGGCGTGCTGGCCACTCGCACGTTCATCGTGTTGGTGTCTACCAGGGTGAGTTCGGCGCTCACCTCGGTGACTGCGTGCCGGAGGTCGTTCGGGTCGATGACGCCGTTGCCGTTCACCGTGATCCACGCCGACGAGATGCCGTCATTTATCACTTTGAGGAGGTAGGTCCCCGGTCGCACATCGAACGTGTACTCCACCTCCAGGGGCGAGCCAGTCTCCCGGACAAGGGGGCCGGAGTCCAGTATCACAGTGCCACCCGTTGCGTAATAGAAGAGGTTCTGCGATTCCCACTGGGCAGGGGCATCGCCGCCGTGCCACGAGGCATAGAAGAAGGGGACACCCCACGGGTCGCGGGTGGATATGCCCACGATATACGGTCCGGCCCAGGAGCTGCCGAAGCCTTCAGGGACGCCCGCCTGCTTCAATTCCGCCAGAGTAGTGGTGTAGCGACCAGTCCCGGTGACCACCATCGCCTGGCCGGTGGCGAAGGACTCCATCATCGTCTTTGCGCCTATCACCCGCGCTCTCGTCGTCACTGTTGCGATGCCGCGGATGGCGATAGCTGAGAGCGTGACGGTGAGAGACAGGCCGATGATGAGCTCGATGAGGGTTATCCCTGCGGCCGGCGCCCAGTCACGGCATTGGATGCGGTTCACCTTCCCCATGTCAGCCTTCTCCTCCGGATGGAAGAAAGCAAGTGGCATGCCAGGATGGCGACAGCGGGGGAGCATGATATAAGATCTTGTCCAATAAGCTCTTGCATGCATAATACAGCCTGCCTGCCTGGAGCCGGGAGACCAGGATATGCTAATATTTGTATCTCCAGTATATCAGGAGTGCCGATGTTTGTCAGGCGGTGCTAGTGGGCCGCCGGCACCCCGTAGATGATGTCCGCCCCGGGGCCGGTCCCCCCCGGCTGGCCGTCCGCGCCGTAACTGCCCAGCAGGAAGCCGGCGTTCGGAGAGCCGCCGAACACGTCGTACCATCCGAGCTCCGAGCCCGCCATATCCTCGTGGGGCAGTGCCGGAGGGGCATATGTCTCGATGACCACCCGGATGAGGTTCCGCGGACCGCTTGCAAGCTGTACTGTCAGGATGTTCTCGGACTCCAGATCCACCTCCTTGGTGATTGTCTCGACTTGCTGGCCGAACTCCATCGGGTCCACCGCACTTACGCCGTTGAGCGTTATCCATCCCGAGCTTATGCCGTTGTCGAACACCGTCAGGAGATATACCTGCTGGCTGGCGTCGAAGACGTACTCGATCTCCAGGGGTTGGCCTTCCTGCCTGATGACCGGGCCAGTGTCCAGTACGGGGCGTCCTGTCGCCGCGTATTCCCACAGGCTCTTGGACTCCCACTCCGTCGGCGCGTTGCCGCCGTGCCAGGATGAGTAAAAGTAGGGCTTCCCCCAGGGGTCCGTGGTGGATGTGCTGATGAGGTACGGGCCGCCCCATGCGCTGCCGAAGCCGCCCGGGATGCTCGCCTGTTTCAGTTCCCCGAGGGTCGTCGTGTAGCGGCCGGTGGAACTGATGACAATCGCCTCTGCAGTAGCAAACGTCTCGATTGTCGTGCGCGCAGCCGAGACCCGGGCGCGCAGGACCGCCTTTCGGACCGTCGGTACGCCCAGCCCGACAAGTACAGATACAATCGCCAGGCCGAAGATGAGCTCGATCAGTGTGAACCCGCGTGCCGGGTCCGGTCGAGATGCTTTCCTGCCCATGCATTACCCCCTTTCCGGACTGTTATCCAGATGATTGTCACGCAAGTCGCATGCCAGGAACAGCGCTCGGCGGCAGGATGGCTAAGCTCTTATTTTGCAATATCTTACGGCTGCGACTTTACGGGGCCTGCGCCAGAGAGAGTGGAACCTTGGGACAATACTGTAGGGCTGTGTTGCCATAATCAAGATAAGTGGTGATTGTTTGGCCAGTTATGGCGCTGGTGCCCGGAAATCAATCGGGACATAATTGTCGGGGAAATACCCCGGGGGGGAAACGTACTGCATGATGAAGTTGCAGCCAGGAGAGACACTCGTTTCCGGGTGAGGTAGTGCGTGATGATGTCGCAGCGAAGGTGGACCCTCGCTGCCCGGGACCGGGGAAGCCCCATACACGAGTTCGCACCGCCCATAGACAGAGTTTGCGCAGCCATACACGAGTTCGCATCGCGAACTCAGAGGTCAGCCCCTAAGGTTCCCAGCAGTGCTGACCGGCGCAGACCCATAAGCTTGTTAGCGAGGGTGAGCCGGGGGCCCCTAGGCGGCCGAACGGGCGAGGAACTTGCGGAGGTAGCGCCCGGTATGGGAGCCGTTTCCTGCCGAGGCTATCTCCTCGGGCGTGCCCTCTGCGACTATCCTTCCGCCGCGCTCGCCCCCTTCCGGGCCGAGGTCGATGATATGGTCCGCCTCCGCGATGACATCAAGATTGTGCTCTATCACCACGACGGTGTTCCCGCGGTCCACCAGCCGATGGAGCACATCGAGCAGCTTGGCGATGTCGGCGACGTGGAGCCCGGTCGTGGGCTCGTCCAGGAGATAGAGGGTCTTGCCGCGGGATGCCTTGGCCAGTTCGGTCACGAGCTTTATCCGCTGGGCTTCTCCCCCGGAAAGTGTGGGGCTGGTCTGACCGAGCGTGAGGTACCCGAGCCCGATGTCGCGGAGCATGGTGAGGGGACGCTTTATCTTCGGGAAGGCGGCGAAGAGCGGGAGCGCCTCCACGGCGGTCATGGCCAGCACCTCGGCGATGGTCTTGCCGTGAAAGGTGACGGCAAGTATCTCGGGGCTGTACCTGGCCCCGCAGCAGTCGTCGCAGGTGACGTAGACGTTCGGCAGGAAGTTCATCTCCACCTTCAGCCTTCCCTGGCCTGCACACCTTTCGCACCGCCCGCCTTTCACGTTGAAGGAGAACCGGCCCGGCGCATAGCCGCGGATGCGTGCTTCGGGTGTGAGGGCGAAGACCTTCCGGATCTCGTCGAAGAAGCCCACGTAGGTGGCAGGGGTGGAACGCGGTGTCTTGCCTATGGGAGTCTGATCGACCCGCAGGACGCGGTCCAGTTCCCCCGCGCCCCGGATGGACCTGTGTTTTCCGGTGACGAGGCGGCGGTTGCGGGAGAGCTTCTTGAGGAGGGCCATGTAGAGGACGTCGTCCACCAGGCTGCTCTTGCCGGAGCCGGAGACGCCGGTCACGCAGGTCAGCCGCCCGATGGGTATCTTGACCGAGATGTTCTTCAGGTTGTTTGCCGCCGCGCCGACTATCTGGATGCTCCTGGTCCGCCGGCCTGGGGGACGTCGTTTCCGCAGCGGGTGGGACAGCGGGGTGGCCAGGTAGCGGCCCGTCACCGAGCCCTCGGCCCCGGCCAGGTCCTCGGGCCTACCGGCTGCTACAAGGTGCCCGCCCTCGCTGCCTGCGCCCGGGCCCAGGTCGATTATGTAGTCCGCGCTGCGTATGGTGGTCTCGTCGTGCTCTACGATGACGACAGTGTTGCCCCTGTCCCTGAGCCCGGTGAGGGTATGGAGCAGTTTCTCGTTGTCTCGCGGGTGGAGGCCTATCGTGGGTTCGTCCAGGACATAGCACACACCGCGAAGGTTGGACCCCATCTGGGCAGCAAGCCGCACACGCTGGCTCTCGCCGGTGCTCAGGCTGTCTGCACGACGGTCGAGGGTCAGGTAGCCGAGCCCGACGGAGTGGAGGAAGTCCAGCCGTACGGATATCTCTGCCATTATGGCCTTCGCCACCTTCTGCTGTTCTCCCTGGTAGGAAAGCCGGCCGAGGAAGCGGCCCACCTGCTCGATGGAACGCGCTGTGAAGTCCGCGATGGACTCGTCGCGCAGCTTGACGGCGAGCGCCGTGGGCTTGAGGCGGGCGCCGCGGCAGTCGGGGCACACGCCGTTGCCGGTCAGCCGTGAGGGCTTTGGCCCGGGGCGCTCCCCCATCTCCCCGTCGGTGCCCGCGACCCCTGCCCCGTGGCACGAGGGGCATGCGCCGTGGCGGCTGTTGAAAGAGAACATTCGCGGGTCAGGCTCTTCGAAACTCAAGCCGCAGCGAGGGCACGCTCTCTTCAGGCTAAACAGCCCCTCGTGCCGGCCGGGCGAAGATACCAGCAGCAAGCCGCTGCCGATCAAGAGGGCCTGGTTGACCGCGGTGGTCAGTTCCTGGGTCATCCTGCTGCCGACATGGACGTCGGAGACGACGAGGTCTATGTTGTGCTCGCGGTAGCGGTCCAGCCGGGGGAAGGATGCGGCGTTCGTCATTTTCCCGTCGACCCTCAGCATGTGGAATCCCTTCCGCTGTGCCCACTCGGCGATCTCCCGGTGGTAGCCCTTGCGTCCCCGGATGAGGGGGGCCATGAGCGATATGCTCACTCCCCGGAACTGGCGCAGCACCTGGCTCCTCACGCCTGCGGGGCTCTGGGGCTCGATGCGGACATCGCACGAAGGGCAGTGCTGCACGCCGAGCCGCGCGTAGGCAAGGCGCAGGTAGTGATATATCTCGGTCATCGTGGCGACAGTGGAATTGCGTCCCCCCCGGCTTGAGCGCTGCTCGATGGCGACGGTCGGGGGGAGGCCGGTTACCGAGTCGACCTCTGCCTGCGCCAGCTGCCTGAGGTATTGCCTGACATAGGCAGAGAGAGAGTCCAGGTAACGGCGCTGTCCTTCCGCAAAAAGGATGTCAAAGGCCAGCGTGCTCTTTCCGGAACCGCTTATGCCTGTCACCACGACGAGCTGGTCGCGGGGGATGGACAGGGAGATGTTCCTCAGGTTGTGCTGCCGGGCTCCGTGTACCTCGATCTCGTTGGCCTGCAGGTGCAGAGCCTCCTCGGCTGCGGGCCTGGCCTCCCGGCCTTTGCGGGACGGCTCGAGCGCCCGTGCAAGGTAAACCCCGGTGTGTGAGGAAGCTGAACGCGCGATCTCTTCCGGCGTTCCGGTCGCCACGATGCGGCCGCCCTCTTCCCCGCCCCCGGGCCCGAGGTCGATGCAGAAGTCCGCGTTCTTTATCACGTCGAGATGATGCTCGATGACGACCACCGAGTGCCCCTGCTTCACAAGGTCCTGAAATGCCTGCAGCAGCAGCCTGATGTCGTCGAGGTGGAGCCCGGTCGTGGGCTCGTCGAAGATGAACAGAGTCTGCTCTTGGTCCGCCTTGGCAAGATACCTGGCCAGCTTGAGGCGCTGGGCTTCCCCCCCGGAGAGCGTGTTCACGGGCTGTCCAAGCCGCAGGTAACCGAGGCCGACGCTGGAAAGCGGCGCAAGCGCCTGCCCGATGTCTGTGGAAGCTCCGAAAAACCTGCGTGCATCCTTCACGCTCATCGCAAGGACGTCGGCTATCGACTTCCCTCTGAGCTTGACCTGGAGGACTTCTTTCCTGTAGCGGCTGCCACGGCACTCCGGGCACGTGACGTATATGTCGGAAAGGAACTGCATCTCGATGAGCTCGTAGCCGTTACCACGGCAGTGCTCGCAGCGGCCCTTCCCCGAGTTGAAGGAGAACGTGGACGCGGAGTAGTCGCGCTGGCGGGCTGCTCGCACGGAGGCAAAGGCTTTCCTGATGGGTTCGAACGCCTTCATGTAGCTTGCAGGGTTGGAGCGCGGTGTCCTCCCGACAGGTGCCTGGTCCACGAGGACGGCTGCACGGATCTGGTCCGTGCCTTCCAGGGAGGAGCACGCTCCCGCCTCGGCCACCGGTTTGCCCTGCTCACGCATCAGGTGGGCGTAAAGGACATCGTTGACCAGCGTGCTCTTGCCGGAGCCGGAAACGCCGGTTATGCAGACGAGCATCTCCAGTGGTATCTCGACGTCTATTCCTTTCAGGTTGTGCTCCCGGGCGCCCAGTATCCTTATGCATCGTCCGGGCCTGCGCTTGCGCCGAACGGCGGGGGCGGGCAGGCTGAGTTCCCCGGACAGGTAACGGCCGGTCAGGGAGTCCGGGCACGCCGAGAGCTTGCTGCAGGGTCCGAAGAAGACGACCTCGCCGCCCTTCTCCCCGGGCCCCGGCCCGAGGTCGAGCACCATGTCGGAGGCGCGGATGATGTCCGGGTCGTGCTCAACGACCACGATGGTATTGCCCATATCGCGCAGGCGGTGAAGCACCTTGATAAGCCTGCCGGTGTCGCGCGGGTGCAGGCCTATGGAGGGCTCGTCCAGCACGTAGAGAGCGTTGACGAGGGAAGTCCCCAGGGCCGTTGTGAGGTTGACGCGTTCCACCTCCCCCCCGGACAGTGTCCTGCTCTGGCGGCTCAGCGTCAGGTAACCCAGGCCTACGTCTACGAGGTAGCGGATGCGCGAGCGTATCTCCCGCAGCAGCACCCTGGCAGCGTCGTCCGGCAGGGCGGAGGGCGCATCGAAAGCCGTGAAGAAATCGTCCAGCTCCGCGATTGCCATCGAGTGGAGCTGGGCTATTGTGCGGTCTCCCACCCTGTAGAGCAGTGCTTCCGGCTGAAGCCGTGCCCCGCGGCAGTCGCAGCACGGCGTGTAGGCACGGTAGCGTGAGAGGAGGACTCGGATGTGCATCTTGTAAGTCTTGGTCTCCAGCCAGCGGAAGAAACCGCGGATCCCGTAGAAGTCTTCCGTCTTCTCGACCACCAGCCGCTGCTGCCCGGGTGTGAGCTCCCCGTACGGAACGTCCAGCCTTATGCCCTGCTTGCGGGCAAACTTCTCCATCTCCACCTGGCACTCGGCGTATGCCGGGCTCGTCCACGGCTTGATGGCGCCCTGCTCCAGGGACCTCGAACGGTCCGGTATGACAAGGTCCATGTCGACCTCGATGGTCCTGCCGAAACCGTGGCACGTCGGGCATGCTCCCAGCGGGCTGTTGAAGGAGAAGAGGTTGGGAGTCGGCTCCCGGTAGGAGATGTCGCACGCAGCGCAGTGGAGGTCCGAGGAGAAACGTTCCCACCTCCCGTCAGGCAGCAGCGCCTGCATCTTCCCGCGTCCGAAGCGCAGGGCCGTCTCTATGGAGTCCACGGCCTCCTGTCTCGTGTCTTCAAGGATTGCCGCCGAGCTCACCACGATATCGAGGACGCTTCCCGGCTTGAGCCGTGGGGAGTTGGACTCCAGGCTCCGGACTTCTCCTGCCGATACTATCCGGTTGAACCCCTGGCGCGCGAGCATCTTCCGGGCCATCGCTGCGGGCATCTTGCGAGGGAGGGGGAGCGGGAAAGCTATCGTGACCTCGCTGCCCCCGGAGAGCCGTACGAGTTCAATGAAGATGTCGTGGGTGCTGTGCCGGCCGACCGGCTCCTCGCACCGGGAACAATGAAGAACGCCCCTGCGGGCGAAGAGCATCTTCATGTAGTCGTTTATCTCGGTCATCGTGCCCACGGTGGACCGGGATGTCTTAACGGGGTTTGTCTGGCCGATGGCTATTGCAGGAGGGATGCCCTCTATCGCATCTACGCTGGGCTTGTCCATCCTGTCGAGGAACTGGCGTGCGAACGGGGAGAAGGTCTCTATGTAGCGGCGCTGCCCTTCGGCATACAGGACATCGAAAGCGAGGGAGCTTTTGCCGGAGCCGCTCACCCCCGTGATGGCCGTCATCTTGCCCAGCGGGAGCTCAAGGTCTATCCCCTTGAGGTTGTGCTGGCGGGCGCCCCGGATGATGATGGATCCTGTCTGCACTGACTGCTCCCCCGGTGCCCGGTATGCCCACGGCGGTCCTCCGAGCACATGAACGCAATTATTGACTTTATCACTGCCCCATTACCCGGTCAAGCAATAAAACTGGTCCTCAATAAAACTGGTCGGCTCTTGCAATTGCGAGCGTTGCGGGGTACTGTCTGTGGATGAAGGAGGAGAGGACAATGGCAGAGCACGTTCAGGTCAGCACGACGGCAGAGGGCAGGGAGGCCGCGGAGCGAATAGGAAGGGACATGGTGGAGAAACGGCTTGCTGCCTGCGCGCAGCTCATCGGGCCGGTGACGAGCACCTACTGGTGGAAAGGCAGGATCGAGACTGCCGAGGAGTGGATGTGTCTCATGAAGACCAGGTCGGAGCTTTACGGGGAGCTGGAGCGGGCGATCTGCGAGGTGCATCCGTACGAGGTGCCCGAGGTGATCGCGGTCCCGATTGAGGCGGGGAGCGCGGCATACCTGAAGTGGCTCGACGAGCAAGTCGGGGATTCCCCCGGGGGGGCGGAGGAGTAGAGCCGGGGCAGCTCTTAAGGCCCCCCCTGCAAAGGCACACTGCCCGAGTTTGCGAAGCGAACTCTAAGGTCACCTCGTAAGGTTCGTAGCGATGGTGACCGGTTTGCGTTGCCATGCCCGAGTTCGCAACGCGAACTCAAAGGTCACCTCGTAAGGTTCGTAGCGATGGTGACCGTTGACAGACGGGGATGACAGCGGCTAGAATCTGATTGTCGGGACACGAGGCGCAGTACGGATAAGGAGACGCAATATGGGCAAGCTGCAAGATGTTACGGGTGCCGACTTCCAGTCTCAGGTGCTTCAGAGCGACAGGCCCGTGCTGGTCCTTTTCTCGAGCGAGTGGTGCCCGGCGTGCAAGCAGCTCACGCCGGTCGTGGAGAAGATGGCCGGGGAGGTGAGTGACAGGGCCGCTGTGGTCCATGTGGATGTGTCACAGGAGGCGGAGCTTGCCTCGACCTATGGCGTCATGAGCATCCCGACCGTCATCGCCTTCAAGGGCGGCGAAGCGGGCCAGCGGGTTGTAGGATACGTCCCGAGGGAAGAGCTGGACAAGCTGCTTGCCTAGACCGCATTATTCTTAGCAAGGCCAGATAGGCCACAGCATGAATAATGCGGACGTAACCGATTTAGCTCACGTGAGGGTTCTTGGGGGATGGCAAGGCTTGGGCAAGCGACCGCGGAGGCGTACTGTACGTACGTCGACAAGGGAGCGCAGCGTGTAACGCAGCCAGGCGTCAAGAACACCACGTGAATAGACCGGGATAGACCGTAAGCGTGCGCGAGGAGTGCCATGGAAGGATTGCAGAAGGCGCTTGAGGGGGCCCTTCAAAGCGGCTCGCCCGTTGCCCTCGTTGTTGCCTTTGCGGCCGGGTTCCTTATCTCGTTCACTCCCTGCGTGTTCCCGGTGATCCCCATCATCATGGCGTATGTCGGGGGCCAGGCGAAGGGGTCGCGCAGAAAGAGCTTCATGCTATCCGTGCTCTACGTGCTCGGGATGGCGGTCACCTACAGCGCACTCGGGGCGGTAGCAAGTCTCACGAAGATGTGGTTTGGGCAGCTGCAGAGCCACCCGGCGGTACCGCTGGCAGTCGGCATCTTGATCCTGGCTGTGGGCCTATCGCTTCTGGGCGTCTACAGGCTGCCGGTGCCCAGGCTGCTTTCCGGCGGCGGGCGCGCCGGGCATGCCCGGCGCGGCGGGATGCTGGGCGCCTTCATGATGGGTCTGGTGTCCGGGTTCGTTGTGGCCCCGTGCAGCGCGGCTGTGCTCTTCGCTCTCCTTGCATTTGTCGCGGAGCAGGGGAACGTGGTCTACGGGATGCTCCTTCTCTTCTCCTTCGCGCTCGGGATGGGAGTCCTGCTGGTGGCGATTGGCACGTTCACTGGCCTCATGGCTTCGCTGCCGAAGCCCGGGCGGTGGATGGAACGCGTGGAACGCGGTTTCGGGGTCCTGACGGTGCTCCTGGGGCTCTTCTTCATCGGTAAGGCAGTGAACTTGTGGCTGAAATAGAAACAACAGTCCGGAGGTGAGCGATGCATAGGTACATGGTCCGGGGGTTGCTTATTGTTCTTGCTCTTTCGCTTATGGTCTCGTGCACGCCGCGCGGAGGCCCGACGCAGTCGGATGTGGATGAAGCGCTGAAGATCTCGCTCAAGAAGCTGGACGGTACCAGTGCCACGCTGGGCGAGCTTGGTAAGGGCAAGGTCGTGGTCCTCGACTTCTGGGCGAGCTGGTGCATCTACTGCAAGGAGAGCGTTCCGGAGGTCAACAAGCTCTACGAGGACTATGGCAGCAAGGGCGTGGGTATCTACGGGATCAACGTACAGGATAGTGAGGCGGTGGCCAGGGAGTTCGTGAAGGACAACGGGATCAAGTACCCGGTCTTGCTCGACACGGACGGTGAGGTGGCCCAGAAGTTCCGCATACTGGGCATCCCGGCGCTCGCGGTACTGGACAGCGAGGGCAGGCTGAAGGACGTTGTACACGGCGTAGAGGAGGTGGAGGGCATCCTCGGCAAGCTGCTGCCGGGGGACTGATGTCTTTCCGCACCAGTTGGGGGGGATGCCAGTGTGATGGGATTGGAGAATACAACGCTCGAAGAGATAATGCGGCGCGCCTACAGTCGCCATGTTGCGGTGCCCGCCTTCAATATTGCCTACCTGCCGATGGTGAAGCCCATAGTCGATACGATACGTGCGCTTGATTCCTTCGGTCTGGTGGAGGTCGCCCGGCCGGATATAGAGAAGTTCGGGGCGGGGAGTTTCCGTGCCGTCGGCGAGGAGTTTGCCGCGTATGCCGACAGGGGGCACGTGCGTCTTCACCAGGACCACGTCCCGGTAGTCGACGAGGATGGAGAACGAGTCGGCTGGGAAGGCCTCCTGGGAGAGGCATTCGACTCCGGTTACGATTCTGTGATGCTGGACGGCTCGAGGCTGGCGCTGGAAGAGAACATCAGCGTGACGAAAGCCGCGGTGGAGATGGCGCACGGGAAGGGCATCCCGGCGGAGGCGGAACTGGGCGCGGTGCTCGGGCACGAGAAGGGCCCCCTGCCCCCTTACGAGGAGCTTTTCAGCTCGGGGAAGGGGTTCACTGATCCCGGCGAGGCGGAGCGGTTCGTGAAAGAGACGGGCGTGGACTGGCTGTCGGTAGCGATCGGCACCATACACGGCGCGATAAGCGGGGCTGCGAAAGACAGGAAGAAGCCCGAGGCGAGGCTCAACATCGAGCACCTCAAGAAGGTAGCCGGGCGCACACGGATCCCGCTCGTACTGCACGGTGGCTCGGGGGTCAGGCAGGAGTCGGTGCTGGCGGGCGTTCAAAGCGGCATAACGAAGATCAACTTCGGGACCGCGATCAGGCAGGTCTATGAAAGGGCGCTGGGAGATGTGCAGGATGAGGGCGCGGCCCGGGATGCGGTCCGGCGGGAGATGGAGACTATCCTGAGGGACTACTACTGTATTGAGGGGAGCGCCGGCACTCTCGCACGAGGCTGAAGAAGGCACGGCCCCCGCTTTTTCTCTCTTGACAAAGGTGCCGCATGTCGGATAGCATGCCCCTAAGTATGGGAGATCGGAGGGGCAGGGCGACGGCCCGGTCGGCCGGGGTGCTCGGTCCCATGTCGGGAAGGGAGGGTAAGAGTATGAGAAGGACGCTGGGGATCTGCTTCGTGGTGTGCAGCCTTCTGGCGGCGCCTGCATGGGCCGAGATCAGCTACGGCCCGGTCGTGCTGGATGACGCAACGGTGCTGGTGGCAGGCGGGTTCGAACTGGAACTGCGCGCGGATTATGCGGACCTGGGAGACCCGGCTTTTGTGGGCGGGGCTGACACGCGGTCGCGTGTGCTGGCGGGCCTGGACTACGGTGCGACCGACCGCTTCGAGATAGGGCTCGACCTGCCGTACAAAAGTTTGGAGAACGGCGACAGCGTGTCAGGTCTTGGCGACCTGTCACTTGCGGGCAAGTACTGCCTGGTCGGCGAGTCGGATACGACACCCGGGGTGGCACTGGGGCTGGATGTCGTCCTTGATACTGGAGATGAGGACATCGTCGGCCTGGACAACGATATCGACTTTGACATCGCTGCGATCGTCTCCAAGGGATACGGCAGTTGGGTAGGGCACCTGGAGATCTCGTATCTCGTCGTCGGAGAAGACCTCGCGGACGATGTGCTGGCCTACGGCATCGCCGTGGAGATCCCGGCCGGGATGAACGCCTACACCATAGAGCTGGCGGGCAACGATGCTGAGGATGCTCTTGGTGACTCACCGCTGGATGCCTATGTCGGTGTGAGGAAGACGATGGACCTTTCGGACATTGCCGGCTTCATCGGGTTCGGGCTCAGCGATGCCAGCCCTGACTTCAGTGTCGGTGTTGTCTACAGGCGCTCTTTCGGGATGATGTAAGAGGCATACAGACTTCGGGGGATGGGCCTCATGGCTCATCCCCCTTCTTCGTGTGCCGTCCCTGGGACGGCGGACGCTGCAATGGCGCTACAGCTCGTCTCTTCCCACGATTGCTGCATCTATCAGCCGGCACGCTCCGACCCGCGCTGCGACGGCCAGGAGCGCGGGGCCTTCGATCCGTTGCAGCGGCTCCAGGGCATCCGGGTCCACAATAGCCGCGTATTCGATTCTTGCTAGCTTCTCGCCTGCGATGCACTCTTCCATCAGGCTCTGTATTCTCTGCCCGTCCTTCTCCCCGGCTTCCACCGCGGCCCGGGCTTTGGAGAGGGCCTGGTAGAGGACTGCGGCTGCCTGCCGCTCCTCCGCGCCCAGGTAGCGGTTCCGGGAACTCATCGCCAGCCCATCGCTCTCGCGCACAATGGGGAGTACGCGAACTTTCACGTGCATGTGCAGGTCGGTCACCATCTTCCTGATGACGACTGCCTGCTGGGCATCTTTCTGCCCGAAGTAGGCGGTGTCGGGGTCCACGATGTTAAAGAGCTTGGCGACAACAGTCGCCACGCCCCGGAAGTGCCCTGGCCGCGTTCTTCCGCAGAGCCGTTCGGTCAGCCCCGCTACCTGGACCGTGGTGACGTGTCCCCGCGGGTAGATCTCTTCCTCGGACGGCATGAAGAGGATGTCAACGTTCTCGGTCTCTGCAAGCTCACGGTCTCGTGCAGGGTCGCGTGGGTAGCGGTCGTAGTCCTCCCCGGGAGAGAACTGGGTGGGGTTGACGAAGATGGATACGACCACGGCTCCGCATTCACGGCGGGCTACCCTCATGAGGCTGAGATGGCCCTCGTGGAAGGCTCCCATCGTGGGGACGAATCCGATTGATCTGCCCGGGGCGCGCAGCCGGAGGATTTCTTCCCGGACCGCAGCCGCTGTCTCGACAGTGCGCATCACCACGAACTTGTTCGTCCTGTCGCCCCGGGCGCTTTCCCCGGACTTGCCTGCCCGGCGACCTCGCGTGCCTTTTCTATCCTGAGGTCTATCGGGGGATGTGTGCTGAGAAAAGCTATCGGCTCGTTCCCGCCCTGTGCTTTCTTGAGCTTGGTCAGCATGGATACCATCGCTCCGGAGTCGTACCCAGCCCTCGTCGCGTACCTGATGCCGAGCCGGTCCGACTGCAACTCGTCGGAGCGGCTGTAGCCCATGAGTACCAGGGCGAACGCGCTGTCGGAGAAATCGGTCACCTCGGTCACGTCTTCTTCGCCCCATATAGCCACGGCGACCAGCGTTGCCAGCGAGTATCCGAATTCGGCTTCCATCGACTTCACACCGTGGCGTGCCACGACGTGCGCCACCTCGTGGGCCAGCACGGCTGCCAGCTCGGATTCGCTGACCGATTCAAGCAGGCCCCTGTTCACATATATGAATCCTCCCGGGAGGGCGAAGGCGTTGAAATCCTTCGAGTCTATGACCCTGAACTCGTACGGCAGACCGGGGCGCTCGGAGGCGGAGGCTACCTTCTTCCCTACTCTCCGGGCGAGTTCCACACGCTTCGGGTCCTCATCGAGCTTTATCTTCTTGTTGATATCGTTTGCCACTTGCCTGCCGAGGGCGATCTCGTCCTGTACGCTGTAGAGCGTGTGCTCCTCCTCGCCGGTGAGCGGGTTCTGGTAAGTCGCACACCCGCAGAGCAGGCATGCGAGCAGGCATGCCTGCACAGATGTCCGGGCCATTATCTTCATCATCCTCATGCTGCAGCTACCTCCATCCGTCTCGCTGTGATCCAGCGCTCGAGTATGAGCAGCGTATCGGCCATCTGCCGGAGCGCATATGTCTCGTCCTCCACCATCACCGTGCCTGTCGGTATGTGCCAGTACTCGTGCTGCCCGTCGAGGCCTATGCCCTTGTAGCACATCGCCGAGCCGTACTCGAACCGGCCTCCCTCCACGATGCGCTGGACCGGGCTCACAGGCGAGGAGAGTGTGATCTCGATGCTGTGAGGCTCCCTTGACGAGCGGAACCTTGCTGCTTCCTGGTCGGTTATTTCTTCCCAGTAGGTGTTGCCCTTGTCGGTCTTCTTCGCTGCGAAGGCGCGCCCGCCGAGTTGCTTGATGCTGACTATCTCGACCATCCTCAGACGTGGCTTCATCGCACGGGCCCCTATGCCTCCTCGGCTCCGGTCGCAGCGAGCACGTGACCTGAGACGAAGATGGGCGCCCCGGCCCTGACTGCCAGCGCGATTGCGTCGCTGGGTCGGGCGTCGATCGTCCGTGTATCTCCGGCGGACGTTTTCAGCACCAGTTTGGCGTGAAACGTGCGGTCCTGGAGTTCATCCACCACGATTCGGTCCACGCTGGCGTCCAGGCCTTCTATAGTGGCGCGCAGCAGGTCGTGGGTGAACGGCCTCGGGAGTTTCACCCCTGTCATGTGCATCCGGATGGAGTCTGCTTCGAAGAGCCCTATCACGATGGGAAGATAGCGCTTCCCCTTCTTCTCTTTCAGAACGATGAGCTGGTCGCCGCCCTTATCGTTCGTGCGAATACGGACGAGCTCCATCTCCACGACCTGCGGATGATCCACCTGTTTTCTCCTCCAGGAGTTCCCTGACGGTCTTCTTCAGCACCGGGTGCACCAGCTGCGGCTCCATTTCCGCGAGCGGCTTGAGGACGAAGGTCCTTTCGCCCATCAGCGGGTGAGGCACCGTCAGGCTTTCACTGCTGATAATTCTCTCACCGTAGAGGAGAATGTCAAGGTCGATTGCCCGGGGTCCCCATCGCTCTCCCGGAAGGCGTCCCAGGTCTTTCTCGATATCCTTCACGGCGGAGAGCAGCTCGCGGGGGGGGAGGGTGGTCTCGATGCGTGCGGCGGTGTTCAGAAAGCGCGGCTGCTCCCTGACTCCTTCCGGATCGGTGTCGTAGAGAGAAGCGGACCGTACGAGCCTGATACCCCCGGTGCGCTCCATTGCCTGCAGGGCAAGCCGGATGTTCTTCTCGCGGTCACCCAGGTTGGAGCCGAGGCCGATGTAGGCGGTTTCGGAAGGCGCGGCTTCCGCGGTATCCTTGCTGTCGTGAGGGCATCCGCAAGTCACAGCCCTGCGCGGGCGATGCGGTCCAGTGCCTCCTCCAGCCGGTCGGTGGACACAGTGAGCGACATACGGACGTAGCCCTCGCCTCCGGGACCGAACCCGGTGCCGGGGGTGATGATGACACCGGCGCGGTCGAGCAGTGCCCGGACCAGGCCCATTGCGTCATACCCGGCAGGTACCGGAGCCCAAACGTAGAAAGCTGCCCGGGGGCTGGGTACCTTCCAACCGATGCGCGCGAGGCCTTCCACCAGCTTGTCCCTGCGCTCGCGGAATATCTCGCAGCTGCGTACAGTCGCTTCTTCCTGTGACTCCAGGGCGGTTATCGCGGCTTGCTGGACTGCCTGGAAGACTCCCGAATCGAGATTCGCCTTGATCCGCCCCAGCGCAGACAGGATGCGGCTGTTGCCCACGGCGAAGCCGATCCTCCAGCCGGTCATGTTGAAAGTCTTGGAAAGAGAGTGGAACTCGATGCCCGTGTCCTTTGCGCCGTCCGCGGAGAGAAAACTCGGGGGACGGTACCCGTCGTAGGCTATCTCCGAGTATGCGGCGTCGTGGCACACGGCGATATCGGATTCCTTCGCGAATCTGACCACCTGCTCAAAGAACCCCTCGTCCGCAGTGGCTGCCGTGGGGTTGTTGGGATAGTTGAGGAACATCAGCTTCGCTCGCTGTGCCACGTCCCGAGGTATCGCATCCAGCCGGGGCAGGAAGTGGTTTTTCGCCTCGAGCCGGAACCGCTCTGCTATTGCGCCCGCGAAGGTCGTGCCCGCCATGTAGACCGGGTATGCGGGGTCGGGGATAAGCGCGGTGTCTCCGGGGTCGAGTAGGGCGAGCGGCAGGTGGCCTATGCCTTCTTTGGAGCCGATCAGTGTCAGCACCTCGGTCTCCGGGTCCAGTTCGACGCCGAACCTCCTCCTGTACCACCCGGCGACTGCCTTGCGGAACTCCAGCATGCCCTCGTAGGAGGGGTACTGGTGGTTCTTCTCGTCGCGGGCGGCTTCAGCGAGGCGCTCCACGACCGCTACTGGTGTCGGGATGTCCGGGTCTCCTATTCCCAGGCTGATTATGTCCACCCCGCGGGAAATGGCCTCTTCCTTCATCCGGTCGAGCTCGGCAAACAGGTAGGGGGGCAGCTTCTTGAGCCTCTCGGCCATGTCTATCGGCAACGTGTCTCTCCTCGGTTGTGCGGGATGCTCCTGGACCGGCTTCAGCCGGACTTGTTTCTATTTCAGGCCCAGGACTTCAGCCATGTCGTGCAGCCCGGGGTCCGCTCCAGCGACGAACCGTGCTGCCAGTACCGCCCCTCGGGCAAACGCATCCCGGCTCTCCGCGCGGTGAGTGATCTCCACCCTTTCGCCCGGCCCTGCAAAGAGCACCGTATGCTCGCCTATGATCTCTCCCGCGCGGACCGCGTGTATGCCTATCTGTCCGGGGGAGCGGGGTCCCGTGATGCCCTTGCGTCCGTAGACGGCCGCCTTGTCCAGGTCGCGGCCAAGGCCGCGCGCTGCTGCGCGCGCGAGCCCGAGCGCCGTCCCGCTGGGGGCGTCTTTCTTGTGCCTGTGGTGCGTTTCCACTATCTCCACGTCGTAGCCTTCCAGCGCGCGGGCAAACTTCTCAACTTCCAGGAACAGCAGGTTCATCCCCACGGACATGTTCGGGGCCACCACCGAGGGTATTGTCCCTGCCAGTCTCTCCAGGTCCGTTCGTTCCTGGTCTGAGAACCCGGTAGTACCGATGACGATGGGCTTGCCGGCCCGTGCAGCTTCCTTGAGCGCGGCCAGGCAGGGAGTGGGAGCAGTGAAGTCCACGATCACATCTCCCCGGCCGTACGCCGCGGCGAGGTCATCCGAGAGAGCCACGCCGGTGGGCGGGCAGCCGGCGACTTCCCCGGCATCCTTGCCGAGATCCGGGTGTCCCGGCCGCTCGAGGGCTGCGGCCAGCGTCACGCCTTCCTCGCCGGAAGCGGCAAGCCTCACGACGCGCTTGCCCATCCTTCCCGCTGCCCCGTTCACTATCAGTCTTGTCTTCTTCATTGCCAGCACCCGTCGTCCTTCAGCCTTTCTTTCACATCCACTTCGTAGAACTCCTCTACAGGTCTCAGTATCTCCCGGTTTGCTTCCCACACCTTCCGGACGGCCTCGCGCACCATCGCGATCCCGGGAGGACTCATCTTCCCGAGGGGGGCACGAGACGGGCCTGCGGGCATTCCCAGGCCGGCCATCAGTGTCTTGATGGCAAGGGGATTGCGGAACCTGTCCTCGACCTGGACCTTCCTCCAGTCGGGAAGCGTCCTCTCGCTCTTTGCCCTGACCGTCACTATTCCCGCGAGGGGGCCGAGGGCTTCGGCAAGTTCCCTTGCCCGGGGGCTTTCCGTGAGCGCCTCGCGCGTAAGCTCCTCCACGGCGGCAGGTACGACGTTGGATATGACCGACACGGCCCCGGCGGCCCTGATCCCCGGGTGCGTCATCATCTGGTAGGTCATATCGTCGTCACCTGACATTATAGCCAGCCCGTTGCCTGCGAGCTTGCGTGTCAGTGCCATGCGGTCAAGGTCGCCGGTGGCTTCCTTGACGGCCCGGATGTTGGGGCACTCCGCGGCGAGTATGGCGATGTCTTCGGGGGCGATCGCCGTCCCGGTCCTGCCCGGTATGACATATGGCACAATAACGATGTCCGGGCACTCCCGGGCGATGAGGCCGTGATACTTCTCTCGCAGCTCGAGCGATGACGGGCCGTTATAGTAGCAGTCCACGAGGAGCGCTCCCTCGGCCCCTGCATCCCGCGCCCGGCGGGTCGCCTCCAGTGCCTCCCTGGTGGAGTTGGAGCCGGTACCGGCAAGGACAGGCGCCTTCCCGCGGGAGAGCTTCACGGCCTGCTGGATGAGCGAGTTGTGCTCTTCCCAGCCCAGGGTGGGAGACTCGCCCGTCGTCCCGGTCGGGACGAGACCGCTTATCCCCTGGTCAAGCTGAAACTGGACGTTCTTCGTGAAGCCGTCCCAGTCGACGTTGCCGTCGTCCGAGAAAGGTGTCACCAGCGCCGTCCACGCCCCTTCGAATCTCACGTTTCCCATGTCAGCACTCCATCGTAGATAAGCCGCGCGTCGCCCTCGAGGGCGACCTCGCTCACCCCTGTCCCGTGTGCGCGGAACGTAACCGTCAGTGCCGTCCCGCCGCGAGTCTTCACCTTCACCGGGGGCTCGACCTTCCCGGCCTGCTGTGCTATGATGGCTGCCGCCACGGCGCCTGTGCCGCACGCGAGCGTCTCGTCCTCCACCCCGCGCTCGTAGGTGCGAAGCGCCAGTTCGCCCGGCTGCGGCCCCTGGCAGACGAAGTCTGCATTGGTCCCCGCGGGTTGGAAGCGCTCGTGGCGGCGGATGGCCCGGCCGAGCCCCACCACGTCCACTGCTTCCAGGTCGGGGACGAAGACGACCGTGTGGGGCACGCCGGTGTTGACGAAATGCGCTTCCAGCGTGGCGCTGTCCACCGTGAGCGGGAAGGCGAGCTCCAGGCCTGTCGGGTCTCCCATTGCCAGCCGTACCTCTTCACCCATGACTTCCGCCGAGATGATGCCCGCGATGGTCTCGAAGCACATCTCGGCGGGCGCTATGCCCTCGCGCTGCGCGAAGCGGGCGACAGTGCGCGCGCCGTTGCCGCACATCTCAGCCTCGCTCCCGTCCGCGTTGATAACTCTCATGCGGAAGTGTGCCCCGGGCTTGCCTGATGTCTCGAGTAGGAGCACCCCGTCGGCCCCGACCGACAGCCGGCGCCTGCAGACCGAGCGGGCGAAGGCGGCCTCGTCACCCGGTACCGCGCGGCTGCGGTTGTCGACGATGATGAAGTCGTTCCCGCTGGCGCTTGTCTTCGTGAACCGTATTTGGGCCATCGGTCATACCCCCCGGAAGCGCTCGCCCCGGATCAGGTCCTGGTACTTCTCCCGTTCTCTCACCAGCTGGAAGGAGTTGTCCTTTACGAGCACCTCTGATGGGCGCAGGCGCGCGTTGTAGTTGGAGGCCATCGCGAACCCGTATGCGCCGCAGGAGAAGACCGCCAGGTAGTCATCCTGCTCGACCGCGGGCAGTCTCCTGTCCTTTGCCAGGAAGTCTCCCGACTCGCACACCGGCCCGACGATGTCGGCGCGCACGGTCTTCATGCGCTTCTGCGGCTCCCCCCGGTGCTCTCCCCCTGCCCGGAGCCACGAGTTGTCGGCTCCCGATACGGGAAGCACGTCGTGATATGACTCGTAAAGCGCGGGCCTGATAAGGTCGTTCATCGCCGCGTCCACGATGATGAACTGTTTCTTGCCCGCCTTCTTCAAATAGAGCACCTGGGTCACCAGTATCCCGGCATTGCCCACGATAAAGCGCCCGGGCTCGAGTATGAGTTTGCATTGCGTGCCCTTTATGATGGGGATCAGCCGGTCGGCCAGCTGCGAGGCGGTCGTCTGCGGCTCGTCCGAATATACTATGCCCAGCCCGCCCCCGATATTGAGCCATTCCAGGTCCACCTTCCGCCGCCGGAGCTTCGATATGAAGGCGGCTACCCTGGTCAGGGATTCGACGAAGGGTTCCGTATCCGTTATCTGGGAGCCGATGTGCACGTGCAGCCCCTTGAACAGCACGTTCTTGAAGTCTGCAGACTTCAAGAACAGCCGCTCCGCAGTCTTCATATCAAGCCCGAACTTCGTCTCCTTCTTTCCCGTCGTGATGTAGCGATGCGTGCGCGCGTCCACGTCGGGGTTTACCCTCAGGGCTACCGGGGCGCGCCGCCTGGTCCGGCCCGCTATCTCGTTGATGGCCGCGAGCTCGGCCTCGCTCTCTACGTTGAACATCAGGATGTCGCGCGTCAGGGCGAACTCTATCTCCCGGCGGGTCTTCCCGACACCCGCATAGACCATCCGTGCGGGCTGGATGCCTGTCTGCACTGCCTTGAAGAGCTCGCCTCCTGATACCACGTCGGCGCCGGAGCCCAGGTCGGCAAGCGTCCTGCAGACTGCCAGGTTGCTGTTGGCCTTGAGCGAGTAGCAGATAAGGTGCTCCACGTCTTGGAAAGCAGTATCCAGCTTGCGGTAGTGGTCGACTATTGTTGCCTTGCTGTATATGTAGACCGGTGTCCCCACCCTTGACACCACGTCGCGGATGCGCACCGACTCGCAGTGGAGCTCGCCGTCTACGTACTTGAACTTGTGCAAGAGTCCTCGCTTCTTATGCCCGGTTCTAGGGTTTCTTCTTCGTCTGGCCCTGTATCTTGAGCGGCAGGCCCCACAGCTGTATGAAGCCCTTTGCCGCCTGGTGATCGAACGCGTCCTTCTCGTCGTAGGTCGCGAGCTCGGTCCGGTACAGCGAGTGAGGGCTCTTCCTGCCCGTAACGTCGCAGCGGCCCTTGTAGAGCTTCATTCTCACTGTACCGCTCACCCGCTCCTGGGTCTCGGCCACGAACCTGTCCAGTGCCTGCTTCAGCGGGGAGACCCAGAGCCCGTCGTATATCAGTTCCGAGTACCGCTGGGCCACCATCTGCTTGAACTGCAGGGTGTCCCTGTCCAGCACGAGCTGCTCCAGGGCCCGGTGGGCCTGGTGGAGCACCGTGGCGGCCGGGAACTCGTATATCTCCCGCGACTTGATGCCGACACGGCGGTTCTCAACGAGGTCGACGCGGCCCACGCCGTGTCGCCCGGCTATCCGGTCGAGAGTCGCCACCAGCTTTATCGGCGCCATCCTGCGGCCGTTGATCGCCCGGGGGACGCCGCGGTCGAAGGCGACCGTGAGCCGCTCTGCCCGGTCCGGCGCCAGCCGCGGCGAGCGCGTAAGCTGGTATATGTCCTCGGGAGGCTCGAGCCACGGATCCTCCAGGGGGCCGCATTCTATGCTGATCCCCCACAGGTTCCTGTCGATGGAGTAAGGGCTCTTCTTGGTGGCTGTGACAGGGATGTTGTGCGCGCGCGCGTAGTCTATCTCCTGGTCGCGGCTCTTGAGCTCCCACTCCCGGACCGGGGCTATGATATCGAGCTCCGGCGCCAGCGCTCCCACGGTCACCTCGAAGCGCACCTGGTCGTTTCCCTTCCCGGTGCACCCGTGCGCGACTGCCCGGGCGCCCTCTTTCCTGGCCACTGCTACAAGCCTTGAAGCAATGAGGGGTCTTCCCAGGGCTGTTGCGAGCAGGTAGCTGCCCTCGTACACTGCCCCGGCCTGCAGTGCAGGGAAGGCGTAGCCCGTGAGGAACTCCTTGCGCAGGTCGTCTATGATGATCTTCTCGGCACCGCTGGCCAGCGCCTTCTTCCGCAGGGCCGCCCGGTCGAGTCCCTGGCCGAGGTCCGCTGCGTAGGCGATGACCCTCGCTCCCTTGTTCTCGCGCAGCCACGGGACGCAGACCGAGGTGTCGAGCCCGCCCGAGTAAGCCAGTACTACCTTTTTCGTCGACCTTGCCATCATCCATTCTCCTCTGCCAGCGCGCCGTCAAGTATCTCCACACCCCTGTCGAGTTCCTCCCGCGTCACCGTGAGCGGCGGCAGGAACCTGATGAACGTTACAGCCGTGCAGTTTATCAGCAGCCCCCGGTCGGCGCACCGCGCCACGATATCCTTGCCGGGGCGGTCCAGTTCGATGCCTGCCATCAATCCTCTGGCCCGTACCTCCTTTACCAGCGCATGCTTCTCCCTGAGCGCCTCGAGCCGCTTCGCAAGGTGCCCGCCCAGTTCGGCGGCCCGCTCCACCAGGCTTTCCTCCAGGATGGTCTCGAGCGTGGCGAGCCCGGCCGCGCAGCAGACCGGATTGCCTCCGAACGTCGAAGCATGGTCGCCGGGCTCGAACGCATCGGCGACCTCCTGCCGTGCCAGCATGGCGCCCAGGGGGAGCCCGCCGCCCAGTGGCTTCGCCAGAGTCATCATGTCGGGCTCGATCCCGTAGTGCTCGTACGCGAAGAGCCGTCCCGTCCTGCCGAGCCCGGTCTGGACCTCGTCCAGTATGAGCGTCAGGCCGCGCTTCCCGGTCAGCTCGCGGAGTCCCTTGAGGAACTCTTCCGTAGCGATGTTGTCGCCCCCTTCTCCCTGGATGGGCTCGACCATCACGGCCGCGGTCTTCTCGCTGACCGCCCGCTTCACCGCTTCGAGATCGTTAAAGGGTGCATAGCGGAACCCGGGCGCCAGCGGAGCGAACCCGCGGTGGAACTTCGACTGCGCGGTCGCCGTTATCGTGGCGAGCGTCCGGCCGTGGAAACATCCGCTCATCGTGATTATCTCATAGGGGCCCTGCTCGCACATCTCCCCGCTCTCCGCGGGCAGCTCCCCCGCCGTGGCGGAGAGCACACCCGCGCGCTTCTTCGCGTACTTGCGGGCCAGCTTTATTGCCGCCTCGTTCGCCTCGGCGCCCGAGTTGCAGAAGAAGACCCGGTCGGCGAAGGAGTGGTCGACCAGAAGCTGTGCAAGTGCTGCCTGCGGCTTCACGGCGTAAAGGTTCGACACGTGTGCAAGCTGCCCGGCTTGCTCCCTTATCGCCGCCACGACCCTCGGATGGCAGTGCCCCAGGGAAGCGACCGCCAGGCCGGTCAGAAGGTCGAGGTACTCTTTGCCGTCAGCATCCCATACGCGGGCGCCGCTGCCGCGGACGAGCGCGATGGAGCGCTTCCCGTAAGTAGCCATCACGTTGATGGAATCCATTGATAGGATGTCGGGTGCAGCCATCAGTGTATTATCTCCGTTCCTATGCCCATGTCGGTGAATATCTCCAGCAGCAGCGCGTGGCTTGCGCGTCCGTCGATGATATGGCTCTTCCCGACGCCCCCGTGCAGCGCGTGGATGCACGCTGTCACCTTGGGGATCATCCCCGAGCCGATCATGCCGCTCGCTATCAGGTCCTCCACGCTCTCTATCTTGAGCGTTGCAAGGAGCGAGTCCTCGTCTTCCTGTTGCCGCAGTATCCCGGGCACGTCCGTCAAGAGTACCAGCTTCTCGGCCGGCAGGGATGCTGCGAGCCTGCCCGCCACCTGGTCGGCGTTGATGTTGTAGACGGTGCCGTTGTCTCCCCTGCCCAGCGGCGCGATGACAGGGATACAGTTCCCCTTGCGGACGAGGGAGACGAGCCGCTGCCCTATCTCCTTCACG
>SDBT01002190.1_pt1 | contig 34810 bp, 27 predicted proteins | sample 2277101 | NCBI WGS metagenome assembly SDBT01 (sample SAMN10404973, study PRJNA504765) | marine sediment metagenome | isolation source: marine sediment core GS10_PC15, 103 cmbsf | place: Arctic Ocean: Southern Knipovich Ridge | collected 2010
ATCATACTGAAAAGGTACTAGTACCTTTTCAAGGTGAAAGTGACATATCTGTCATTGCGAGCGCAGCGAAGCAATCCCCACGTTCTCGTGAGAAACCGATTGCTTGGCACAAGCGGGGATTGCCTCGTCGCTCCGCTCCTCGCAATGACATGCATCATAATCATACTGAAAAGGTACTAGAGGACATTGTCTCAATTCATGGAATTGTGGATACAAACGAGGTTTACCGTGCGACGGATGTAGTGGTCATACCTCGACAAAAGAACATCCGGATGTCCTTTCCAGTGCGCATCCTTGAATCACTTTCATACAATAAGCCCGTCATTGTAACCTCCATGTGCGACATGGGGAGTCTCATAGATGGTTGTGGGCTCGTGGCAAATCCTAGAGACCCTGAGGACCTGGCCCGGGCTATTGTCAGCCTAGCAGAGGATTCAGAGTTGTATCAGCGTTTGTCAAACAATTGTGCGACTGTATTGCGCAAGTATCAACCTAATCAAACTCTTGAAACCATCTACTCCGTATTGAAGGGAGTAGTAGATGATGAACGAGATTAGTGGACAAGCAAAAGCAGCTTATGACTGCCTGGCATACTCTGATGAGAATTGCTGCAGGAAGCGAAAATATCGCGGAAGGTACTAATCATCGGGTTGGGCAGAGCAACCTGGTGCCTGCTGGAGCCCTTGATGAACGCTGGTTAAATGCCGCGACTCCGCGAATTGGTGCGATCAGGCATCAGTGGGGTTCTGAAATCGACCTTTGGTTGCGAGTGTCTTTTGGGGGGAGCACAAGAGATGACACAGAAACCGGAAGTTAGCGTCGTCATGGCGGTATACAATGGTGAGCAGTATCTGATTCAGGCTGTGGACAGTATATTGGCTCAGAGCTTCAAGGATTTTGAATTCATCATCGTCAATGATGGGTCAAGTGACGGTACTGCGGCCTTGCTGGACGCCTATAATGACTCGCGCATAAAGGCCATTCATCAACAACGATCTGGCAGAGCCAGATCTCTGAATCGAGCCATCTTCTCAACCCGCGCTGAGTATATTGCCAATATTGACGCTGACGATATTTCACTGCCCACTAGACTAGAGCGTCAACTTGCCTACATGAAGACTAACCCACAAATAGGCCTGCTTGGCACGGCTGTTCTGAAGATTGATGCACTTGGAAAGGCCCTAGACGTGTTCGTTCCACCGTCTGAAGACCGCGAACTGCGATGGGCGCTTGCCATGCGCAATCCGTTTGTCCATAGCTCGGTGATGATGCGGCGGTCTGCAATAAGGGAGGTCGGCCTTTATGATGAGAGTTTGCCATGTGTTGTTGATCGTGATCTCTGGGTTCGCATTGCCCAGCGATTCCAGCTTGCAGTTCTTTCAGAGGTGTTGGGGCTCAAGCGACTGCATCCGCAGCAGTACTTTCGTGGCCAACTCGACGAGGCCATACGACTCCAGACGAGTGGTGCAATACGAATGAAAGCTGCCAGAGAGCTGTCACTCCCATATCATGTTCGCCTATTAAGCTTGTTGTACGCATGCTACGCGAGATTGCCTGGAAAGCTTCGAAACCACCTAAAGCGCGCGGCTCTTCACTTCACACCCCATTTGCAATGGTATTGATTTTTCGCAGTTTGAGGTGAATGTAAAGGTAATCAGTATGATCCAATTGGCCGGATGTTGCGATGACTAGACAGCAGTCTGTAGGCATACCTACGAACGAACAAATCATCAATATGCTTTTGCAGAGGCTTAAGAGCAAAGCACCACTATACTTCCCTCAGTTTGAGGGGCACGACATAAATGTCAAAAGAAGCGCGCTAGAGGTTCGTCACTGGTCGTTTATTCTCTATGTGGATTTCACAAGTTTGAGGAATGGTAAGAGGAAAGGAGTTGTGGTCAAAATCCCCAAGGCTCTGCGGAGTGAGGACAGAGTTTTTGCTGCCATTCAATGCAGCGCCGCCAAGGTAAGTGGTGAACAAGAATACATCACGTTGAAAAGAGCCTGTGAGCGCTTCCTTAAACAGCCATCGCAGGAATGTATCATAAGACCCCTAGACTACTTCCATGACACTAATGCAATTGTGACAGAGAGATGCTTTGGACGACATCTGTATAAACTGTGTAGACAGAGAGCGCTTCTCCCCTCCGTTGCCCAGACAGATACTACGTTGTCTGATCTGTTTCGTCGGTGCGGGCAGTGGCTTGCTTGCTTCCATAGGGAGCTCGGTGATCTAATCGTGCAGAAGTCGTCATTGCGGGATTTCAACGAGGCTATGGGAACTACTATGGCGCTTTTTCGTTCTCTTCCTCTTCACAGTCTTCCCATAAGCAGAATCGATAGCGCGCTACTGCCTCTGGGCAATTCGGTACATAAACTATGGATTGCCAAGGGCCTTGATGGCTTTGATGTGCGGGATGTGCTTGTTCAGGCTGGCAAGCTCTTCATGCTAGATCTTCGTCAAAACAGTAAGGGTTGCATCGGTGAAGACCTAGCCCGGTTCACCGTTTCTATCAAATCTGTATTCTGGGGAAGTCCCTGGCTGTTTCTACAACCACAGTCGCTTGATGAATATGCTGCTTGTTTCCTTAGGGGTTACTTTGGTGAGCAGAGCCCTCCCAGATGGCTGCTCTATTTCATACTAAAGGAATTGGGCATCCGATGGAAAGAAGCCATAGCTTCGTTGGAGGAACATCATTATCCTTATCTAGTGACGAGAGCTCTCCTGAGGGTGTATGTTGATCGGTTCTACAGAAATGAGGTTCTCAAGACCCTTCAAGAACCTGGCTAAGCAGATGAAAGATTACAAAACGCTCACTCCGAGAAGAAGTCTACTCCAGCGGCCTGAAGGTAATTACCTGCAAATCTGTTGTGCCTTTACTGTCCGGCGAGACTATTTTGTTGGTTAGGAAGTTCTGACCATGAAACGAGCCAAAGTTCTCCACTATATTACACATCTGGGCATTGGGGGAGCTCAGGACAATACGCTATTGACAGTTGAGAGGCTTGATAGGGAGAAGTACGAGGTCCATCTAGCCAGTTCGCCTGGTGGAAGATGGTTGGAACGAGCATATCAGTGCGCGGACCAAGTCTATTTCATCAATCATATGCGACAAGACAGACATGATATCCAACCAGCCTCAGACTTGCGGGCTCTACTTGAAACTGCAAGCTTGATCAGGCAACAAGGGTACGATATTGTTCACACGCATAGCTCCAAAGCGGGTTTCATAGGACGAGTTGCAGCAAAGCTAGCCCACACGCCCGTCATTATTCATACGATACATGGCTTCCCCTTTCACCGGTACATGAGCCCCTTCAGACGGTGGTCATACATTCTGCTGGAAAAACTCGCAGCCGGGTTGACAGATCGACTCATAAGCGTTTCTGAACTACTAAAAGAGGAAGCAATAAGGTTGGAGATAGCCTCAACAGATAGGATAACCACCATTTACAGTGGCATTGACCCATCGCAATTTGAGATAAGTGTGGATGTGTCAATGAAGAAACTTGAGCTTGAATTGGATCCCTATGTTCCTGTTGTGGGAACGGTCGGCCGCCTATCAAAACAGAAAGCCCCACAGGATTTTGTGAAAGCTGCCTTTGAGGTTCTACGGCAAGTGCCCCAAGTCCAATTCCTAATGGTCGGCGATGGTCCCTTGCGTCACAAGGTTGAAGAGCTTATTGGAGCAGATTCGCGAATCAGGATCTTAGGCTATCGTCAAGATGTGCCCCAAATCCTTCACACATTTGATGTTTTCGTTCTTTCCTCATGGTGGGAAGGAGTGGGCCGCGCTCTCACAGAGGCTATGAGCATAGGGTTACCCGTAGTGGCAACCAGGGTCAACGGTGTCCCTGAGTTAGTAGTTGATGGAGAAACAGGGTTTCTGACTCCGCCGCAGTGTCCCCAAGTCTTGGCTGAGAGAATAGTGAGTCTCCTGCAAAATCCAAACAAAGCAAAACAATTCGGCAAGAACGCTCGTCGTAGAGTTTTTTCAAGCTTTAATGCTGATCTGATGATGGAAAGGATCTCAAGCCTATACCAGGAGCTTCTAGAGGGGAAGAAGGTAAAACAATCTATCTTTCCCGAAGGACAGGAGGCAAGCCTGTGAGCGGGATAGTGGGGATATGCTCGAAACATGTCTTGAATGTAGGCTGTGTGGATAAACTCATAGAAAACATGAGCAAGGAAATCACTTATGCTCTGGATGACGTGATTGACAAATGGCATGACGACCGTTTCGCCATAGCACGTGTCCATCACGGGATAGTCAACCCAGAAACCCAACCAGTCTTCAACGAAGATGGCTCGCTATGCGCTATCATGGATGGTGAAGTCTTCGACTACGATGCTGAAAAGAGATCTCTTGTGGAGAGAGGACATCATTTCAGGCTACCAGGTAACGACGCCGAGTATTGTTTGTGTCTGTATGAACAGTATGGCACTGAAGCATTCGTCAAATTGAACGGTTCCTTTCTCTTAGCGCTATATGATCGAACCACCCATGAACTGCTCCTGGTCAACGACCGTCTATCCTCATATCTCCTCTTCTACTACTACGATGGCCAACAACTGATATTCGGAACGCAGCTTCGGCCCCTTTTGAAGTTCCGCAGTTTGCCGCGCCGATTAGACCTGCAGGCGGTGTATGGGTTCTTTGTGCTTCAACGCGTTTTGGGGGAACGAACGTTCTACCAAGATGTAAAGGTGCTTCCGTCAGCAAGTATCTTACGGTTTCGAGATGGCGGTCTTTCTTTCGATCGGTATTGGAAGATGCGGTATGCGAACGAGGCCCGCCCGGAAAGGTACTATGTGGAAGCGCTAGCCGATGCACTCCCAAGGGCTGTCGCGAGGAGATGTCGTGGGGATCATCGCTTGGGGATTCTCCTAAGTGGTGGGCTGGATTCTCGAGGCGTTCTTGCTGCAGACAATGAAGGCAGGATCTCTGTGAACTTCACCTTGGGAGACTTTGAGAACCGGGAAGCACAGATTGCTCGTAAGGTCGCCGCTATCAAAGGGTGTAAGTACATCTTTCTTCAACGCGACATTGACCACTACGCTCGTTTGGTAGACGAAGCTGTCAGTATCGGGGATGGCATGTATCGCTTTAACCATGCGCATTTCCTTGGCTTCCTTGAGCAAATCAAAAAAGAGGTGGACATCCTACTCGGCGGTTTTTGGTTTGACGCAGTGTTGAAGGGCTCCAATCTCCCGCGGAAGAACTGGCAGGTCGCTGGCCAAACGGTTTCATTGCCTATGCTAAGGAGATTCTCTTTTAGTGCTCTGCCCGATGCGCTGCTGTTAGAGTCAGGGAGGAGCACCCTGCAAAAGGGTGTGGAACGCCTTTTCCGGCGTGTTCTGCTGGAACAGAGAGAGGAATATGCAGAGAGTTTGACTGAGGCACTACTAGAGAACAGAGAGATCTACGGGGACAACACATACAATGCCTGGGATTATCTTACAGCGCATCCGTTCTCTCGGCGTACTACCTTCTTGAATTTGCTCTGTGTCCGTGCTCATATGAGCGAGAGAACGGTTGTCTTCGATAACGATTTATTCGACCTTCACCTATCAATGCCGCCGGAGCTCAGGCTAGGAGGTAGAGTGTACAGAAAGATGCTTCGAACAGTGACCCCGAAGCTTACCGCGGTTCCTTACGCCAATACCGGCTTGAGCGCCAATATGCCAATGCTCTTGGAGTGGACGCTCGCGACGGGCATAAGAGCCCTACAGGAAGTCCATATACTACCACGGGCACAATTGCCTCATCCTGCCCACACAAATGGTTCATGGCCCAATATGGCGGAGTTGATCCGCTACAGCGAAAAGCTCAAAAGGGTAATTGGGGAGACACTACATGACCAGGAGTGTATAGATCCTGATCTGTTTAACGTCAAAGCCATTGATTCCATTCTTGAAAAGCACATAAACAGAGAAGAGGACTCCACTTACCTGCTGTACTTATTGCTCACCTTTGGGCGATGGCATAAGAAGTATGGGCCGAAGTAAGAAGGGGGATGCAGTCAGGGAATTGTGGTCTCAAGATGGGCCCCTCCATATTTCTCCAGATAGAATATGAGAGCAACGCAGATTCGTAGACTACCGGCACCAGACAAATGAGATCGCAGACCTTTGCATATCCCTTTCCGATGAGCCTCTTGATTTAGTGGCTTATTTTGAGGTGCTCGAACATTTGCCTTCTTAAGAACTGCACACGATTTACCTTATGTCGGGCCGTGCAGCCTTCATCAGAGTGAAAGGTTGTCCCCAATGCAAACCAAGTTGAGTTTTTTCTGCGACAAGATCATCGAAACGGGTTGGCTAGCAGCGGCTATAGTCACCCCCCTTTTCTTCAATTGGTACAGCAACCGCGTCTTCGAAGCCAGCAAGGTGGCCTTGCTGCGCTCCATTACTGTGGTGATGCTGGCGGCCTGGCTGATCAAGATCTTGGAGACAGGGCTGCCTAGAGAAAAGCAAAATGGCAAGATATCCCTCGCCTTACTCCGCACACCCTTGATCGTGCCTGTGTTGCTTTTCGCAGGGGTATATCTCCTCAGCACTGTGACCTCCATAGTACCCCGCATCAGCTTTTGGGGCTCCTATCACCGCCGGCAGGGCTTCTACGTTGTCCTCTGTTATATAGCCATCTTCTTCTTGATGCTAGAGACCTTGCGCACCCGCCAGCAGTTGGAGCGCCTGCTCACAGTCATCCTACTCACTAGCCTGCCGGTCTCTCTTTACGGAATCATGCAGCACTATGGGGTAGATCCCTTGGTTTGGATCAGGGGAGGCACCTATCGTGTAGAATCCACCCTGGGCAACCCCATTTTGACTGGCGCCTATCTGGTCATGGTTATTCCCTTGACCGTATGGCAACTCATTCGCTCTCTCTCCCTAATTCGCACCAGGGAAAAGAAGGCCGTGCCTTCCCTGGGCCTGCTCGGATGTTATCTTTTCCTTTTGCTCCTTCAGTTGCTCTGTTTGGTGTTCACCCAGAGCCGCGGGCCTTGGATGGGCCTTATGGCCGGAGCTCTGTTCTTCTTTTTGCTGCTGGCCGTCTTAAGAGGGTGGAGGGGATTGGCGCTGGCGGCTGTCGGCGTGTCCATCGCTTTGCTTGCCATCCTTGCTATCTTGAACCTACCTAACAGCCCCCTGGCGCTTCCCAAAGGGATCCCCTACGTCGAACGACTGGACGAGATTTTAAAGGACATCACGGGGGACAGAAGCCTGATCTGGCAAGGGGCAGTCAATATGATAGCGGATGACAAGATCCGCGCCGTCATTGGCTATGGGCCAGAATCCATGGGCCTCATCTTCTATCCTTATGCGCATCCTGACTGGGCAGCTTTGAAGGGCTACACACGTACAGCCGATCGCAGTCACAACGAGACCCTTGATGCCGTGGTAACAGGCGGACTTATCGGACTTGCCGCCTATCTCGTCCTGTTCGGCAGCATCTTCTACTACGGTCTCAAGTGGCTTGGGCTGATAGCGAATTCTCGGCAGCGTAATCTCCTCATAATTGCATGGCTGGTGGGAGGATTCCTGGGAGTGCTGATCCCTTGGCTCGTGGAGGGTTCGTTAAGATGGGCCGGGGCGGGGATACCTGCTGGCATATTGCTGGCTTTGGTCATGTATCTGATGGCAGCCCTCTTCCGTCAAAGTCCAACTTCCAACCTCCAACTTCCAACCTCCAACTTCCAACTTCTGTTGATCGCCCTGCTCGCAGCCCTGGTAGCCCACTTCGTCGAAACCCAGTTCGGCATCGCCATCACTGCCACCCGCACTTATTTTTGGCTCTACGCTGCATTGGTGGCTATCATCGGCCGCTACTGGCAACGGCGTCCTGAGCCTGTCGAAGGGGACGAGTCTCCACATGAAACCGCAGCAGGGACCTCCCCTCCCGATAGTCCACGCCTGCGGCGCGGCCGACGCCGGCGAAGACGTGGTAAACTTCAAACTTCCAACTTCCAACTTCCAAATCTTGAGCTTCTTGCCCATTCTCTCCTGGTGGGCCTGATCCTGGCGACCACCAGTTTCGATTTAATCACTCATCAGTTCGATTTGAGAACCAATGGCCCTGTCATCTTCGGCCTCCTATTTGTGATCTGGCTGTTCGGCGGGATAACAATTCCAACTTCCAACTCTTGTACTGAGCCCAGTCGAAGTATCCAACCTCCAATCTCCAATCTCTCGACCTATGCCCTGGGTAGCCTGTTCTGTTTTCTCCTTTTCTTGGCCGCTCATGCTGCTATAGTTTTGCCAGGCGCCGGCGTTGAGAGGGCTACAGCTATCTACTACGTCTACATCTTCTCGGTTATCCTGGTTGTTGCAGTTGCCTTGACGATAGGCAGCGTTCAAAGTTCAAAGCTCAAAGCGCAAAGCTCAAACTTCCGACCTCGAGCTTCGAACTTTAGATCCTGGATTTTGAGCTTTGGATTTGGGATTTTGAGCTTCTTGTTGATCCTCAGCACCAATCTGAAGGCCGCTCAAGCGGATATCTACTACAAGTTCGGCCTATCCTCGGAGGAAACAGGGGAGGTAGATAAGGCTATCGCCATATATCGCCAAGCTATCCAATTGGCCCCCCGCTGGGATCAGTATTACACCTCCTTGGGCCAGGCCTATGGATTGAAAGCAATTGCCACCTCGGATGCCAATCAAAGGGTTGACTTGTTCGAGGAAAGCCTTAGGACACTGGAGAATGCCCGGCAGATGAGCCCCCGCAATCCTGATATCATAACCAAGTTAGGGTACATCTACTGGAACTGGGGCATCCTGACCTCTGATCCTGGGCAGAGGGCTGAGAAGTTGGAGGTGGCCTTAGCACACTACCAGCAGGCAGTGACCCTAAGCCCTTTGAATCATGGGCACCTGCTCAAGGGCAGCATAGTCCGCACTTATCTTCGCCTGGGAGCGACTTATGCTGACTTGGGCAAGTTCAGCCAGGCTGCGGAAGCCTACCAGAAAGCTAGCGAGAAAGTCACCGATAGTTATGAAAGCCACAAAGGCCTGGCCTCGGTGTATCTGCAATTAGGCCGCCTGGACGAGGCTCTTGAGGAAGCGAAGACGGCCAGAGACCTGGCACCGGAGGAGGATAGGCCCGGTTGGAACGATCTGATCGCTCAACTAGAGGCCCAGAAGAAATGAACAAAAATGGGGCCTGGGAGAGCCTCACAGCTCTTCCAAGCCCCGGATGATTCAGATTACCCGCCGACAAATTCGAATTCTACCGCCCCTTCGCAAAACGGTAACCGATCCCCCGCTCGGTGAGGATGTACTGGGGTTGGTGGGAATCTTCCTCTATCTTCTGACGAAGACGCCAGATGTACAGCTTTACGTAGTCCGCCTCATCCACGTATTCCGCCCCCCAGACAGCTTCTAGTATCTGCTCATTCGTCAGCACCCGGCCAGCGTTCTCAGCCAGGTAAAAGAGCAGCCGTTGCTCGGTGGCTGTCAACTGCACCCGCTCCCCTCCCCTGCTGACCTCTAATCTCTCTGAATCAATCACCAGTTCGTCGTCGGCGTATAGGACGCGTCCCTGGTCGGGAGGAGGTAACCTGGTTCGGCGCAGAACAGCCCCCACCCGGGCCTCCAGTTCCTTAAGGCTGAAGGGCTTGGCCACGTAATCGTCCGCACCCAGCTTCAGCCCCATTACCCTGTCAGACTCTTGCCCCCTGGCGGTGAGCATGATGATGGGCACGTCGGAAATCTCCCGAATACGACGGCAGGTCTCCCAGCCATCCATCGTGGGCATCATTACGTCCAGGATGATCAGGTCCGGTCGTTGGCTGTACATCTGCTGCATTCCTTGAAGCCCATCGGCGGCGGTAACGATGTCATAGCCCGCCCTGTTCAAATACAGCTCGATGGCCTCGACTAGCTTGTTGTCATCGTCTATGATCAACAACTTGCCTTTTCTACTGCTCACCAGCTTGCTCCCCAATCGGCAAGGTCACGATGAATCGGCTGCCCACGCCCAGTTCGCTCTCCACTTCGATCTGGCCTCCATGAGCTTCAGCAGCTTCTTTGGCCAGCACGAGGCCCAGGCCCACGCCCTTGATGCCCGATTCCGTCGTTGACCACACCCGATAGAATTTCTCGAAGATATGGGGCAAGTCGTCGGGCGGAATGCCCATCCCCTGATCAATTACGCTGATGATGAGGTTGGCGCCTTCTTCCCGCGCCACCACATCCACCCGTCCCCCCTCGTTACTGAACTTGATGGCGTTGCCCACCAGGTTCTTGATCAGCACGTTCACCAGTTCTCTATCGGCCAGGAGGGGGGGTAAATCAAGCTGGATGCCGGCGTTAAGAGAGATTTTGCTCCCCTGGGCCTGGATGTCGAAAAGACCAAAGATGTCGGCAACCATTTCACCCACTTGTAGAGGCTCTTTTTTCATAACAAACTGCCCCGCTTCTAGCCGCGAGAGGTCGAGGAGGCTACCAATCAACTCGGTGAGCCTATCTGTCTCCTGGTCAATGACCTTCAAGAAGCGCTGGCGCAGGTCACGGTCATCGCCCTCCAACTCGTCCAGCAGAAGTTCGGTATAGGCTTTGATGGAAGCCAAAGGGGCGCGCAGTTCGTGGGAGACATTGGCCACGATGTTCGATTTGAGGCGATCCACCTCCTTCAAGTGAGTGATGTCGGCGAAGCTGAGGAGGTGGCCGAAGATCTTGCCCCCACTGTCGTACAGAGGAGTGATCCCCAACAGAGTGTCACGCGACCCCAGCTTTCCAGAGATAACCACCTCCTGAGGAGTAACCCGCTCCCCTGTAGATGCCGCCTTTTGCAAGAGGCTATCGTCTCCCCACACCTCCGTACCAAAGACCTCGGTCAAGCGTCTGCCCAGAACCTGGCTGGCAACATGGCCAGTGATAGCTTCTGCCCCTGGGTTAAAGCTGGTTATCCGCATGTCGTTATCAATGACTACCAGGCCGTCGAAGGTCCCTTCCAGAATGGTCTCCGTCTTCCTCTTCTCGTCAATGGCCTCCCGATAGAGCCGCGCATTCTCGATGGCGATGGCGGCCTCCCCCCCCAGGATGGATATGAACTCCAGATCGCCCTGGGTAAAGGCCGGGCCTTCTCCCAACTTGCTGATATTGAGCACTCCGATAACTTTGCCCTTGAGCAAGAGCGGCACGCAAAGGGCAGAGGCGATTTCTTCCCTGATCATCGCTTCCCTGATCTGCGGGTTGAGCGATGCCCCATCGGCTAACAGCAGTGGCTCCCCCCTACCTGCGACCCAGCCGGCAATCCCTTGGCCGACTTTGTCCCTGGCCATCGCAGCAATCTCCGAGGGAAGCCCTACGGAGGCTTTGACCACCAATTCCTGCCCCTCCAGCAACATCAGAGAAGCCCTATCGGCCTTGGTCTCTTGCAAACCCGTCTGCACTATCTGATCCAACAAACTGTTCAGGTCCAAGGTTGTCAGGAAGGCTTTGCTTAACTCGAATAGAGGCATCAACGTCCACAGGCGGACGTTCTCTCTCTCCAGTCGCCTCTTATTCAAAGCCTTGACCACGGTTGAGCTCAACCAGTCCGGGGTGAAGGGTTTAACGACGAAATCATCGAAGCCCAACTGGAGGGCCTTGATGATTTCCTCTGTCCTCTCGGAACCAGTGATGATCACCCCGACTATCTCCGGGGTGAACTCTTTGATGGCCTGATAAACCTCCAGACCGTTCAGCATGATGTCTACCAGCAGGAGGTCAAATTGCTCCTGCCGGGCTATCTCAATGGCTTGGTGACCGCTGGTTGCTCCCTCAACTATGTAGCCCTCCGCGCTCAAGCTTCGTAAGCAAAGCTCAAGGACATCGGGATCACTATCAACAACTAGTATCCTCTCTTGGGCCATAGTCGCGGACCTCTTTCTCAGGCCTGGACAATGTTACCTTTGTCATTGCGAGCCGAAGCCGCGAGCGCAGCGTGGCAGACAGCGAAGCAACCTCCAAGCATGCCAGGGGTAGCTAGGCTGTCGGGCGAGCTCGCCGATGCCGATAGAGAATTATCGCGCCTGAGACTACAATGGCTACCGCCGCGAAGATCTGGGCAGCGGGGATTCCGCGAATTAACCAGGCATCCGGGCGCAAAGCCTCGACGAAGATGCGCCCCACTGGGTACCAGATCGCCCATAGGCATAGTATGTCACCGTCCAACAGACGATCCGCGTAACGACGGGCCACGTACATCAAGAGGAGAAACCCCAGCAAGTTCCATAACGACTCGTATAGAAAAGCGGGGTGAAAACGGGTGTCTGCCGGGTACACGGTCAGGTCATTGAAGGGAGGGATACGGTAAGGGGGGGCAATGGTGATGCCCCAGGGCAAGCTGGTAGGGCGGCCATAGAGCTCCTGGTTGACGAAGTTGCCCCAGCGCCCGATGACCTGGCCCAGGATGAGGCCCATCGCGCCAATGTCTGCCCACTGCAGGAAACTCAGCTTGTTCAAGCGCGCGTAGATATAAATGCCTAAGAGGCCCCCTGCTACTGCCCCGTAGATACCCAGGCCACCGCGCCAAATCTGTAGGATGGCAATAGGATTCTGCCTGTAGTAATCCCAGCCCAACATCCCGCCCTGTGGGCTAGAGAAGACGTGATATAGCCGGGCTCCGATGATGCCCAGTACCAGGCAAAGCAGCAGGGCGTTCCACGCGTGATCGGGATCCTGGCCGCGCCGCTTGGCCTCCACGTTGGCCACGTAAGCGCCGACCAGGGTAGCAGCTACGATGATGATGCCGTACCAATGTACAGCCAAAGGGCCTAAGCGAAAAGCGATTGGGTCCATGGTTTCTATCTCTCCCTTCCTTTTTTAATGAAGTTTAACAATCCATTGGAAAAACTACCACTTCTTTACCAGCCAGCTTATCCTCGATGCGCTCGACGATGACTTCCAGGTGGTCTTTGTGGTGGACGAAGTCCAGGCGATCGGCCGGGATGGTGAGCACCGGACACAGATCGAAGTCGGCCAGCCAGTCCTCGTAGAAGGAGTCGAGGAGGGCCAGGTAATCGGCCGTGATCCCCGCTTCGATATCTCGACTGCGGTTGCGGATACGGTGTACCAGAGTAGGCACAGAAGCTTGCAGATATAGAAGCAGGGCAGGTAGGGGCAAGCCATTCACTACCAATTCGAAGAGGCGGCGATAGGCATAATAATCTCGCTCGGTCATGTTGCCCAATTGGTACAGAGCGCGGGCGAAGACATAGCCATCTTCGTAGATGCTGCGGTCAATTATGGCCGAGGTGGGTGCGGCGGCCAGAGTTCGGTGTTGGATAGCTCGGTGGCCCAGGAAGAAGATCTGGAGATGAAAGCTCCAGACTCGCATGTCGTCGTAGAAGTCAGCCAGGTAGGGGTTATCAGCTACAGATTCGTAGGCAGCCTGCCAGCCGAGGCGGGCCGCGAGCCGCTCTGTCAGGCTCGTCTTGCCAGCGCCGATGTTTCCAGCCACCAAGATGAGATGTTTAGCCATGCAATTCACCTCATTGCCCGATCACCTTAATACCTCAAGGACAAACCTGATTATACCAACAAAACAGCCTCTAGTCAAAGATTGCCCGGGGCTTCGATTTCCGGACTCTCTTTATGCGAGTGAAGAGTCAACCCTTCGACAAGCTCAGGACGCCGCGCTACCTGGCGCAACGGAATCCGACGTATTCGTCCTTGACTCCAGGGTCGTACCAGAGGCGGTAAGTGCTGCCAGCAACTGGTATATTGCTGCGCCATGAGCCGCCCCGCAACGCCCTCCATATACCAGAGCTCGGGCCCGGCGGATTGCGGTCGGGAGCGTCTACGTAGTAGTCAGGGACATACCAATCGGCCGTCCACTCACGGACGTTCCCCCCCATGTTGTAAACACCATAGGGACTTTTGCCCGCCTCGAAGCTCCCGACAGGAGCCGTGTCCGGGTAGCCATCATCAAGGTGCGACTCTTTCCAGTCGTATATGCAGTTCACGTCGCACAGATTTACTTTGCTGCCATCGGGCTCGCTGTTACCCCAGGGCCAGAGGCGTCCATCGGTCCCCCGCGCTGCCTTTGCCCACTCTGCTTCAGTCAGCAGCCGCTTACCCCCCCATTTACAATAAGCCTGAGCGTCATCCCAGCTAACCCAGATAACGGGGTAACTATCAAACTCTGGATTGTCATGGTATAAAAGACGGCTGGGGGACGAGTTACGTGCTGGGGGATTGCAATCCCCGGCATCCACACATTCTCTGTACTGGGCGTTGGTCACCTCGTACTCGTCAATACAGAACGCATCGAGGAAGACCGTCCGTTCCGGCTTCTCGTCGTCGTCGCCTTCATCATCGCCCATGATGAATTCCCCCGCAGGAATGAAGATCATACCCGGCTCCACCTGCCCTTCTTTACAAACAACCTTACTACTACTAGTACAACTAGCAATCAGGGCCAGGAAAAACAACAGCAGGCCGAGCTTTCCCATCATAACTCTTTCTTTCCTCATGATTGTAACCTCCTCGTTGATATGTTGCTGTGACCGTCGAAATCCGACCCAGGTCAATCAGCATCATTCGGCCTGGCAGGTGACCTCCAGTGGTCTCAGGCTGACGGGGCTAATTATACTCCATTCAAGTGATACGAGCAAGTTTCCTGATAGAGCATCGTGTTTTCTGACGGATTCCGCGGGGCCGCTGTATTTTGGAGAAACCAACTAATTGCTTCGCAACGTTACATCCCCGGCCAATATCCGCTCGCGTTGGCCGCCGGGGAGGCGCAGGATGAGGGCTCCGTCGGCGTCCACTCCCTCGGCCCAGCCCGCCAGCACTCTCTGCGGCGTGGCCACCTGCACCTGATGGCCCAGGTTGATGAGGCGAGCCGCCCACTCCTCATGGGGCGATTCCCCTCTCCTCAGGGACTCGTACCTGATCTCGATTCCCGCCAGGATTTTCCACAATAGCTCCAGCCGCGAGACCTCCCGGCCCAGCTCTTGAGAGAGGCTGGTAGCCATGCCACTCAACTCTGGCAAGGCAGAAATGGCCAGGTTGACGTTCAGGCCAATCCCCACGACGACGTAGTCGAGTCGCCCACCTGTCGTCCCCGATTCTGTCAGGATGCCGCCCGCCTTCCTGCCACGGATGAAAATGTCGTTGGGCCACTTCAGACCCGCTGGCAGGCCCGTGAGCCCTTCGATGGCGTCGGCGATGGCCAGGGAGCAGATCATGGTCAATCGTTGAGCCTGGTTGGGAGCGAAGTCGGGGCGGAAGAGCAGGGACAGGAGAAGGCTGGTGACTGGCGGGGCCAACCACTTCCTGCCCAGCCGCCCCTTCCCCGCCGTCTGCTCGTCGGCGATGACTAGCGTACCTTCTGGCGCGCCCTGGGCAGCCAATCCTTTGAGCAGCTCATTGGTCGAGCCGAGGGAGGAATAGTACACTATCCTCTGGCCGATGAGGTCCGTCTTTAATCCCCTTTTGATGCTTCCCACCGATAACTCGCTCAAGTTCAGCTTTGCCCCTCCTGGGTCAAAGCTACCACAAAAAGGGAATAAAGTCAAGCCTTGCTGACGTAGTCGTTCCGGGGGATCAGAAACTCCTCCCCCTCGCGGGGGGAGGCTGGGAGGGTGTGGATTTTCGATGTTGACTAGAAAGGCGATTTCTGGTAAACTATGGTAGAGAAAGCAAAGGGCAGGAGGATGAGTCCTGCCTTATTCTTTGTCAATACTGACTGAGAAAAGAGGGCAAGTTATGGAGAGGCTGTGGTCGCCGTGGCGTATGGAATACATACTGAGCGAGAAGGGTGAGGGATGCATCTTTTGTGATAAAATCGCCGACGACGATGACCAGGCCAATTATATCCTCCACCGGGGCGAGAAGTGCTACGTGATGCTTAATCTCTATCCCTACAACAACGGCCATTTGCTGGTAAGTCCTTATCAGCACGTGCCAAGCCCAGAGCAGTTGGAAGAAAACGTGTTAACCGAGATGATGCTCATGGTCAATAGGGCTCTTGAGGCGCTGCGCCGGGCTATGAACCCGGATGGTTTCAACGTGGGGATCAATATCGGCAAGGCAGCAGGGGCGGGAATCGAGGAGCACGTCCACATTCACGTTGTCCCTCGCTGGAGGGCGGATACCAATTTCATGCCCGTCTTTTCACACACCCGCGTTATTCCAGAGCTTATGGACGACACTTATCGAAGACTGAAGGCGGCCTGGGAAGAGTCCGATGACTAAGCGGAGTAGTGGTAACTTGCGAGCAAGGTTCAGCTTAGCTTATTTCCGTCTCAAACATCGCCTGGCCTGGGCGATGTTCCCTGTCAGAGTGAGGGGCGTCAGGGTCGTCCCCTCAATTCTTTGGGGGAGCGTTCGCCGCTTTTGGCGCCAGATGTTTCGGCGGCGGGAGACGGTCGAGGAACAGAACAACTGGAATCTGTATCTGGACGTCATCTGGTTCAGCGTCATGAGCGGCATCACGTCCACTTTCGTCAGCGTATTCGCCATCCGCCTGGGAGCCTCCAATACCCTGGTGGGGCTGTTGGTCTCGCTGCCAGCGCTGATCAACATCTTCTGGCTGATACCATCGGCGCGGATCATCGAGCGCCAACGCCGCCGCCTGCCTATCATCGTGCTGGCGGGCTTCCTGCAGCGCGTGGGCTACCTGCTCATCGCGCTGATGCCCTTCGTGCTTCGCACCCATCGGCCAGAGGCCCTGGTCGCCCTGGTGGCTCTCATCACTCTCCCCATAGCTACGCTCAGCGTGGCCTTCACATCGCTGATCGCGGAGGTGGTGCCCATTGGCAAGCGCGCTCAGGTGGTCAGCACTCGCAACGTGCTCGTCTCCATCATCAGCACCGTAACTATGCTCATCAGCGGGAAGCTCCTCGACCTTCTGCCCTTCCCTCTGAACTACCAGCTCCTCTTCGGCGCTGGCTTCGCTGCCTCTTTGGTCAGCCTATACTACGTGAGCCGTATTCAGATAGCTGATGCCAGCGTGGCCGAATCCCGACCCCGGCGCAAGGCAGCACTCGCTACTCGCCTGCGCCGCTCCTTGAAACAGATAGCCAACCAGCGCGATTTCGTGCGCTTTTCCGCCAGTGCTTTCGTCTTCCAATGGGGCCTCTATCTGCCCTCAGCTCTCTACGCCATCTATCGAGTGAGGAATCTGGGCGCCTCCGATACCTGGATTGGCCTGCTCTCTATGGTGCAGAGCGCGGTTACGATAGTGACCTATTTCTATTGGGGGAGGGTAGCCAGCCGAAAGGGCAGCCGCCGGGTGCTGCTCATCTCTAGCTTGGGCATGGTGCTCTACCCCGTCCTCACCGGCCTCTCGCCGAGGGTCGAGCTCCTTCTCCTCGCATCCGTCGTCGCCGGCATCTTTGGAGCAGGGTTTAACCTGTCTTTCTTCAACACCTTGCTAGAGGTCTGTCCGCAGGAGCGGCGCCCCAGCTATGTGGCCCTTAACACCACCGTGATCAACGTGGCCGCTTTCCTGGCCCCTCTGTTGGGCACTTCCCTGGCCAACTTCCTGGACATCAGAATCGCCCTCTTCATCGCCGGGGGCATGCGCTTGTTGGGAGTGGGCTTGTTCTACCAATTGATTGTCCGTAGGCGTTAGAAACCAGGTTTTTGGGAAAAACCTGGTTTCTACTCAGTGATGACAAAAAAGCTTCAAGGAGGAAGTTAAATGAGCAACGAACGCGAGGTTGTCATCGTCAGTGCGGTGCGCACCGCCATCGGCCGCTTCCGGGGTACGCTGTCTAACGTCCCTGCCTCAGAGCTGGGGGCGGTGGCTATCAAGGCTGCGGTGGAGCGGGCGGGCATTAACCCAGCCGATGTCTCCGAGGTGCTGATGGGCAACGTGGTGCAGGCCGGGCAAGGCCAGGCCCCCGCTCGCCAGGCGGCCATCAAAGCCGGCCTCCCGCCCTTCGTCGGGGCGACGACGGTGAACAAGATCTGCGGTTCGGGCCTGAAGACGGTGATGCTGGCGGCGGCGATGATCGGGGTTGGCGACGGCGCGATTTTCGTCGCTGGAGGCATGGAGAGCATGAACATGGGGCCTTACATCTTGCCCAAGGCCCGCGTTGGCTACCGCCTGGGCCATGGCCAGCTCGTGGACGCAATGATCCACGACGGACTGTGGTGCACTTTCACCAACCAGCACGTGGGCAATTCGGCTGAGTGGATCGCCAAAGAGTACGGCCTCACCCGCCAGGAGCTGGACGAGTTCGCTTACCACAGCCACAAAAAGGCTATCGCTGCCATTGATGCGGGGAAGTTCGAGGAGGAAATCGTGCCGGTGGAGGCGCCTCAGCGCAAGAAGCCGCCCATCATCTTCAATACCGACGAGTGCCCCCGCCGCGACACCTCGTTGGAAGCTCTGGCCAGGCTCAGGCCCGCTTTCCAAAAGGATGGCCTGGTAACGGCTGGCAATTCGCCGGGCATCACCGATGGGGCGGCCGCGGTGGTGGTGATGAATCGGAGGAAGGCCGAAGAATTGGGGATCAAGCCGCTGGCGCGGATCATCGGCTACGATCAGGCGGCAGTGGAACCGTTGAAGGTTTTCACCGCCCCCATCTTCGCCACGCGCAAGCTGCTGGAGAAGACCGGCTACAGCCTAGACGACCTCGACCTCATTGAGGCCAACGAGGCCTTCGCGGCCCAGGTTGTGGCCAACGGCAAGGCGCTGGGCTGGGACTGGGACAAGGTCAACGTCAACGGCGGGGCCATAGCCCTGGGCCATCCCATCGGCTGCAGCGGCACCCGCATCCTGACCACTCTCATCTACGCCCTGAAGGATCGCGGCCTGAGGACCGGCCTGGCCACCCTCTGCCTGGGGGGCGGGGAGGCGGTGGCCATGATCATCGAGATGGAAAATAAAACGTAAAACGTGAGGGGTTCGCCACGCATCACGTTTCACGTCTTCGCGTTTCACGGTTCCTTTATGCTCTGACAACCTGTGTCACCGGAAGCCACTTTTCAATTGTGGACATCGTCACCTCCACAATTCCTCGGCCACCCACCCCAATCCCAACTCCCCCAGCTTCTCCCGGCCTGGCTTGCCCGTTTCCGGATCCCAGCCCCTGGCCTCGTAGTACTCCCCAAGCATCAGTTCCAGGTCAGGCACGTGGCCCTGAGTACCGCCCTCAGCGAGGGGCTGCAAGAGCAGTTTGGGCAGCTTGTCGTCGGCGCGGGTCAGCCCCAGGCGATTGTTATAAGCTCGCTTCAGGTTCCAGATACGCTCCCCTGCGAGCAATATATCGTCAGGAGTCACTTCCCAGCCGGTGGCTGCTGCCAGCAGGTCAACATAGCTCTGGACAGGGGCGTTGGAGAAGTAGCACACGATGAGGGCATTGCAGAAGCTGCGCCAGTCCTGATGGCGAGCCACGATCTGGGCCTTGCCTTCCACCCGAAAACGGTCGGTCATAGGAATACCCAACTCATCCAGCGATCGCCCGCTCTCTACCCAATACATATCACCCTGATTGTGGCTTCCCCCAAGGGGAGAGGTGGCGTAGACCAGGGCCATGGCCGGAAAGGCACGGGGGTCGTGCATACCCAGCTCCAGGCCGTTGACCTGGATGGCTAGCTCCTCCACTCCATACCGCTGACCCAGCCGTCGCGAGCCCTCGGCCAAGGCATCGCCAAAGCCCTCTCTTCGCGCGATCATCCCGATCAGATCGGCCACCGTGTCCGGATCGCCCCAGTTGAGCTCCCTCCCCACTTCGCGCGGCCCGATGATTCCCTGTTCGAAGAGGTAGTGGGCGAAGGCGATAGTGGAGCCGGTGCTGATAGTATCCAGGCCATAGCCGTCACAGAGGTGGCCCAGGTAGGCAACGGCCGGAAGGTCATCAATGAGCAGCATGGTGCCCAAAGCAGCAACGGTCTCGTACTCTGGCCCCTTGGTCTCCGTTAACTTATACTTACCCTCTTTCACCTCCACCTTGCGTCCGCAGGCGACAGGGCAGGCGTAGCAGGTGGAGTGGCCGGTGAGGATGGTCTCGGCCATGGTCGAGCCGCTGAGGGCATACGCCTCGGGAAACTCCCCTTCGGTAAAATAGCGGTTGGGAACGCTCCCCAAGAGCATGAGGTAATCGAGGGCTCCGGCCGTTCCTGTGACCCGAAACACCTCGGTGAGGGAATCATCCTTGATGATGCTCAACATCTCCCGTACGATGGTCTTGAAACGCGCCTCCTCGGCCAGGGGCACCTGCCCATTGCCGCGCACGGCCACCGCCTTGAGGTTCTTGGAGCCCATGACTGTACCCATGCCGGTTCGACCTGCTGCTCGCCCTTCATCACTCATGATGGCCGCGTACTTTACCAGATTCTCACCCGCCGGGCCGATGCAGGCCACTCTGGTCTTAGCGTCGCCCACTTCCTCCCTGATGGCTTCCTGGGTTTCGTAGGTACTCTTGCCCCAGAAATGCCTGGCGTCCCGGAGGGTGGCCTTGCCATCGGCGATATGCAGGTAGACCGGCTCTGGCGCCTGGCCCTTGACGATGATGCCGTCGTAGCCGGCGAAGCGCATCTCCGGCCCGAAGAAGCCGCCAGCATTGGACTCGCCCCAGAGGCCCGTGAGGGGCGAGCGGGCGCAGACCACGAAGCGGCCACAGGACGGCGCGCGAGTGCCGGTGAGCGGGCCGGTCATGAAGAACAACGGACTCGCAGGATCTAGCGGACTGGTATCAGGGTCCAATAAGTCGTAAAGATAACGAGCAGCCAGGCCACTGCCGCCGATGAACTGGCGGGCGTAGTTCTCGTTCAGGGGTTCGTCCTCGATGTCGCCGCTGGTCAGGTCAACGACCAGCAGTTTGCCCAGGTAGCCGTTCAAGTCGTCCTCCTCAAAAACTGGTAAACGAGACTTTAAGGCCGCCGAATGGAATTCGACGTCTGAAGCTGAGAAGGCCCCTCAGGGCCTAATCTCAGCGCCTGAGGGCGCTTTTCAACCTCAGGCGGGGATTTCAATCCTCGGCCTCGGCCCGCAATAGCGATAGTTCAAGAAAGTCAAGATCTGTTCTATGAAAAGGTCCTAGAAATCAATGGCCTTGCCCTCGTACGCATACCGGAACAGCCGGGCCAGTTCCTCCCGATCTGGAATACGGGCGCTGGTCACGGTGTCGTTCTCGCCGTCCTCGATCATCTTCTGCAAAGCGGCCTCAAAGTCCTCCCGTGAGATACCCAACTCTTGGACCGATTCGGGCTGGTTGATGCGGCGTGCCAGGTCTCGCACGGCCTCGGCCAGGCTGGCTGCTCCTTCTTCTTCAGAAGCGGCACCCAATCCCAGAAACCGGGCGATCTCCGCGTAGCGCGCCGGGGCCTGGCGGGCCGTGAACTCGATGGTGTAGGGCAGGAAAAGCCCCACCGCCCGCCCGTGGGGAATCCCGAACAGCGGGCTCAGGGGATGTCCCATGGCGTGGGCCAGCGCCCCCATCGAATTGCCGAAGCCCAACCCGGCGATGGAGGCCGCGTTGTGCATCTTCTCGCGAGCCTCGGCGTCTTCCTCATTAATCACCATCCTGGGCAGATAGTCGAACACCAGTTGGATGGCCTTCAGGCACAGGCCATCGCCGAAATCGTTGGCCCAACTGCTGGTGTAGCCCTCGATGGCGTGGGCCAGGGCGTCCATGCCGGTGTCGGCGGCGATCTGGGGAGGCAACGCCTTCACAAAAACGGGGTCCACGATGGCCAGGTCGGCCATGTTCTCCCGCGAGCCCAAAACCAGCTTCCGCCTGTCCTCGGCATCGGTCAGCACCACCACCCAGGTGACTTCGGCTCCGGTGCCGCTGGTGGTGGGGATGGTAATGAGCCGGGCCTTCTGGCGCAGCCCCAGCGGGATCATGGGATTGATCTCCGCCGGCTCCATGTCGGGCCGCTCGTAGAGCACCCACATGGCTTTGGCCGCGTCCAGGCAGGAGCCACCTCCCAGACCGATAACCCAATCGGGACCGTACTCACTCATGGCTGCCGCGCCCCGCTTTGCCATCTCAAACGTGGGGTTGGGCTCAACCTCGGCGAAGGTTTGATACTCCATCCCCGCCTCTTTCAATTGCTCAGCGACGAGCTCAACGAAGCCCAGCCTCATCATGTTCTGATCAGTGACGATGAAGGCCCGTTGGCCCTCGATCTCGCTCAGATAGCCCAGAGCGCCTTCGCCGAAGACGATCTCCGGACTGTTGAAGAACCACATCTTCCTCCTCCTAGCAGGTGCCTACTCGCCTGGGAACTCCGTCGGGACGAGCGTGCAGCAGTTGACCAGTTCCTGGGCGGCCTTGACGTTGCGCATGATCATAGCCATGTTGCCCTTGAGCTTCAGTTGACGGGTCATCAGCCCCTGGATGGGGTCCAGCTTCTTCTCAATGACCTTGCGCCAGGAGCTCAGCGACGCACTCATCCTGAACACCGGCTGCTCCTCCTCCTCGTCGCCGATGAGCCTGGCCCCGCGGCACTTTCCGTGCCAGAGATCAATGTAGAAGATGCCCTGCTCTTCTATCTCGCTCCCTGGCTCGACGATGAAGTAGAAGTCGCCCTCCCAGTTCTTGGCCGCCTGGGCGTAGGCCTCGCTTTTGTTGAGCTCCTGGCAGAGAGCCTTGATCCATTCGTCCGAAATAAAGTTTGGCATTTTCTCCCTCCTTGAAGTTTTGTTATCGTTTGGCGCTATGGGCAACGAGGAACGAGTTACTCTTTCCTCGTCACCTCGCTGCCTCGTTACCCCATCTCCTCGCCGCTGAGACAAAGTCCTCGAACAGTCGCTGCATGGGTGGGGCATCCTCCACCAACTCCTCAGGGTGCCACTGCACCGCCAGGGCGAAGGGGTGATCGTGGTCCTCGATGGCTTCTATCAGGCCATCGCTGGCACGGGCCACAGCCCTGAACTGCGTTGCCAGGTCTTTGACGGCCTGGTGGTGCATGCTGTTGACGCCGACCTGGCTCTGACTCAAAATAGCCGCCAAATGCGAATCACCGTTGACCGTCATCTGATGGGTCAGGGAGTTGCGGGGATAGCCGGGCCAATAGTCGTGTTTGAGGGAACCCGGCACCTGAGAGGCGATGTCTTGGTAGAGGGTGCCCCCGGCCGCCACGTTCATCACCTGGATGCCCCGGCAGATACCAAAAACTGGCAGGCCCTCAGCCAGAGACCAGCCAGCCAACGTCAGTTCCACTACATCCCGCGCCTCGTCTGGCTTGCCGCACTTTTCTTGGATCGCTTCGACGTAGTGCTTAGGGTGCAGGTCTCCACCGCCGGCCAGGAGCAGGCCATCGAGCCGCTCATAGATGGCTCGCAAAGCTCCCTCGTCCAAGTTCAGGGGAATCAGCACTGGGGCTCCACCGGCTATTGTTACGGCCTCCACGTATGTTCGGTTCTGAGCGAAGATAGGGGTGCTGGAGCGACTTGTTTGATCGCTGCGGCTTGGAATGCCGACCAGGGGATAAACAGCGGGCTTGTCCATTCCTGCTCCTACTTGTGCTGTGGCTGCTGCCTCCGCAGTGTTAACGCAGCGAGCTTGCGCAGCCTGGGAATTATACATCTCGCCCTTATTGTATCACAAGGTCCACTGTCTGTCATCGGACAAAGGATTGATTCTGCATACGTAAAAAGACCCGCCTTCTCGGCGGCCCTTCTCCACAAAATACGTAGCCGTCCTACAACAAAAGGGTGAGTCGCCTGCTCCCTTCCTAGCTGGTACCAGCATGAGCAGCGTTTCTTACTGGCATCCTGACAGAGATACAGCAATTGAACGTTGATCTAGGTCTTGTGCAGGAAGCCCTCTTTCTCCAGTATGCTACGCGCTACATCAACGGTGATTCTTGGCAAATCCTGCTCTAAAGCTCCCATCAAGACAACTGTAGTGAACTCCAGTATTTTCCTTGGTACTCCCGTCGTAAGCTCAAAAACGAACTTGGCAAAATCCTCATCGTAGGGGATCAGTGGTCCTTCAGCCAAACGACTACGGTTCTTCGCTAGTCGACGGGCAATGAGTTGGTGACATCCATTAATGTCTAAAGGAGCCAATGAAATCATGCTAGTACTAAGAATGCGCTGGGCGAAAGGAGCTACACCCGCCCCACCGGTCTTGCGCATGGCATCTTGGGTAAGCTTCGTCAAACGATCCCAACCTGCGGGCGAACTGGCAAATGTGAAGATGATCTTGGCGCTTTTACCTAGCCCATACCTCATTTCAAACTCGGCTTGGCGATCATAAATATCCCTGATAGTATTGATAAGCTGGGTGACTTTGGCAGGCGAAAGAACCATGATGTACTCAAACTCGTCTATCAACCAGAGAAACCCTTGCCGGCCGGTGGCAGCTAATATGAATTGGAAGGCAAACAGAACTCCTTGTGCGATTAGGTTGTCCCTGTTTTTCATGAGGCGGTCCAATGCCCTGTCCCGCACCTTGGACTCATCACTGGTCAAATCGCATAGCATGTCCAAAACAAGGGGATTGTCTACATACTCCTGCCAGGTATTGCCTGCTTCCTTGATAAGGTCTATGACCTGGGTATAGCCGATCCGCTGCAAAGTACGGCCAACCAGGTCAACGGCAAAACGAGAAATGCTCTCACTGCTAAGCAGTGGAATTGGCTCGATTACCCATAACTCAGGGAAGTTCTTGAAGTGCTCGTGCATTTGCCACAGAGTGTAGGTTTTGCCCATACCGTAGTCACCGAGTATAACAATGATATCATTGCCACTACGGTGCATGGCTTGCTCGACGCGCGTCAAGATTTGATGCCACTCAGCCTCCCGACCGGCCATCTCAATACGGTAATCTTGCAGAGAGAATGGATCTCTCTTTAAGTAGTAAAGGCTATCTAGCTTTTCAGAGAATGTAGTTTGCACAGGTTCGGTCATTTATCTCTCCTCACCGGGTGAATAGACAAATAATAGAAGTAATCCTTGCCTATCCAGATCCCTCTATCACTCCTGTGACCAGGCGGCGAAAGCAGAATAACATGCTCTTCCGTAACCCTGGGCTGTTGTCGCAGTAGATCATCGAATTGTGCTTCGCTGATTGGCGTTCCCTGCTCAAGCAGGTGCTTTGCAACATAGCGGCGTAAATCCGGGATCGGCACGTATACCGACCCCATGGCGTGGCTCTTCAATCCTTCATAGCCCTCAAACAGCAAACGACGAAAAAGTTCGCCCGCCACCTCAATCTTATTAGCTGCCAACCCAGCCTCAATCTGGGCTGGGTTAAGCGTGATGTTGGCATCTCGCAGGTCAATAAACCGCACATATTTTAGGTATGCTAACCATTTTGTCAGGCGATCTGCCAACATAGTAAGAGTTAGCCCCTGATCAGCCAATTGAGAGTGATGCTTGGTCCAAAGTCTAGTGACCAAGGCATCCCTGCTCATCGGCTTCTCATCAGCCTGCATATCCGCAAGCTCAGAGAGCACCTGTAGCCCTTTTTCGCTGTCCAGGGTATGTAATAGGTAACCGAAACGTCGCAGACCAGCATCGAGGCCCTGCTGGGCTGCGTTCACCAGGCTTTCACCGTCTGGACTGCAGCGCAGATTCTCTCCTCGCCCCTCGACGAAACCAAGGTGGCTCAAGGTAGGTACGGCATACGCCCGAATCAAGTTCCGCCTTGAGGCGCCGCTCACATCGCGCAAATACTTGACGATAGCATCGTCCATAGCCTTGCGATCGCCCGTCCACTGATGCACGATCTTGATCAGGCCAATCATCCTGTCAGCTGGTGCTTTTAAGGCTGGAATACTACGAGAGAGATTCATCTTCCTCACCTTCAGGGTAGCAAACCGCTTCGTAGACGCAGCCACGGCAGACTTCTCGGTCAGCGGGGTAGCCTGGATCCTGTCCATCCCTGATGAGACGCAACTTCTGTTCCAGCTTATCCAAAAGCCTGATCCGGGCAGTTGTGTTTAGGCGGTAGATTTGGCTTCCTCTGTAAATGGGTACATTTCTGCGCCGGTTATGTGAGACATGAAGAATGACTCCCCAGTCTATCGGCTCGCGGTATTCCTGTTCCCACGCCATTGCATAAGCAGTGCAAGTCAGTTCGAACACACCACCTGGGCCAACGTCAATCTCGCCAGTCTTGATATCTCCGATGATGCGCCGGCGATATAAGAAATCTGGTGTTACCGGCTCGGTCAGGCCAAGCCATCGGGCGTGTAATTCCTGCTCAATGGCTCGAAAGTCAAACAAAGCGTCCATTTCCTGGAAGAGCGCCCCAGCTCCCATCTCTGTTCTTGAGATGCGATAGTTCAGAAGAGCCGCAGCTGCTGTTGCCTCAAAAGCCGCAATCTGCTGTAGATGCAGAATCAAGCGGCTTACCTGTCGGCGAGGATAATTGTTATCAGCAGAGAATCTCTCACGCACCTGAGCGATATACTGATCGGAAAACGTTATCATCGCTCCGCAAATGTCGAAGTTCCGCAGGGAACGCTGTCGGGCGGCAAAATCCCTCACGAATTGCTGAGCAAAAGCGTGGAGTTGCTGGAGTAGATTGTGAATCTCCCGCCCTGCGACGCGAGGCCATTCCTCTATGCCATGATGTCCAGCGCGTAACACTCGCTCAATGTAGACGTTGCGATCCGTAGGGCAAAAGCTAGTCGCCAGAAGGTTGACAGAGATGGGCTGTGCACGCAAGTCGGGAGGGAGCATTACGTTGTAGCCGCGCAGATCATCCCGTACTATCACCTCGCTCCGGGTGAGGTCTCCAAGCTCGAAAAGGTCCCACAATGCAATGTAGTACAAGGTTGCAACCTCACTTCTTGAGTATCAGTATCCACTCGTCGGCGATGATGCCGGCCGTTTCATGACGCTTCGTGATCAAGCCTCTGGATCTTATCTCGTCAACGAGAATCGTCTCCAGGGAGAAACCGATGTCCTCCTGGGCAACTTCCGCCAGTATGTTGTGGTTCTCTACGACATTGCCACAGACTGTGTTATCGCCAATCACCAATACAAAGTACCCCCCTGGCTTGAGGACACGATATACTTCGGCCATCACCAGGCGCATGTCACAAAAGTAACGTGACACAATCCCAGCGCGCTCCGGGCTTGATCTGTAAATGCGTTTCAATACATCATCCGCTTTACGATTGCCTACCAGTCTTAGTTCCTTATACTCCTTGTACGGAACCCTCTCTGTGCCCACAAATTGTCTGGCGAATTCACTCAGGCCGTCTGTGCTGGGTTCGACCATGTCCAGCCACCATAATTCTAACTTAGTAGTGCGTACGTACTTTTGGGCATTGATGTACGGTGGCGAGGTTATGACTATTCCTATACTGTTATCCGCCAGAGAAGGAGTCGTGTTCTTGTCTAAATTGCCTTTATCCAGATAGCTTGCTTGGCATAGCGACCGGGCATCGTCCCAAATAATTGTAGCTAGTGGTTGGTTTTCATCATAGTTGAAGGGGCGAGCGTCCCAGAGCTCTCCCATACGCTGGATATTGCGTAACACAGCCCGCCGGAACAATGTTGAGGCTTTTGCCTTCTGCTTGCGTCTAAGCTTTTTTTGCATCAAGTCACGTTGATCTTCCCCGAATCTCCTAACCGTCTTGACTGTCAGCCGGACTGGTGGGCTAACTCTGGGATCTGCCCTAGACATGTCACGAATGATCGAAGAGAAACAAGCCCGGAAGAAATCCTCATAATCCGCTTCTAAATCAGCAGTTTCAATGCACTCTCGGACAAGTGCTAATCCCTCTTTAGCCTTACCACGAAACCAGAAATCAATTCCCGGGAATTCAGGGGGCGTCGGTGTGCCAGAAAAGTTCTGGATCCTCTTGAACAGATCCCGCGCGCTTGCGCGTAGCTTGTCAGGGTCAAGGGGGTGCGTTTTGACTTGCGAGATCAAGCGGGCTAAGGGATTGATCTCAACACCGTAAGCCCGACGAGGGTGAAAAGGATGTATAATAGACTCGAGAAGAACTGTCCCCGTCCCGGCGAATACGTCTAACACGATGTCATTCGGTTCGACAAGGGAACTGGAAAGAATGTAAATAGGAATGTAAGGCAGCAATTTAGCAGGATATCGGTGCAGGAAGTGAGTATATGCATCAGAACGCTTCGCCCAAGGCCAGTCCGCACATAACTCCCTGAACCCAACGCGCTGAGGCTCAGCGGTCTGACTATAGGCAGTAGCATACCTGTGGAGTTGTTCGTCCACTTGTTGCTTAATAAGTTGTACCTGAAAGTCAGAAGGTATTTCCCTCATCAGGTTGTACCTCAGCAAGAGAAAGTCACAAACTGGACATCATTTAACCCAAAGAATATCTGTTCGTATCCTATACAATTATAGCATAGAACCAGCGGATGGCAACTTTGGGTGAACGTTCGAAAGTATCACGGCTCCTCCAACTCGGCGATGCCCTCCCGCAGGGCATACAGCGCCGCCTGGGTACGGCTGGCCAGGTGCAACTTGCTCAGGATGTTGCTCACGTGGGTGCAAACCGTGGCTTCGCTGATCACCAGTTTCCCGGCGATCTCCCAATTGCTCTTCCCCCTGACGATGAGCCACAGATGCGGCTCCCAATCTTTAAGCAGATAGCCCAGTGCCCCAGCCTTGATGGCCGGGAAGACCTTGTCGTCACCGACGAAGCTAGTCAGAACCAAGATGTGCACCCGGGGATCCTTGGCCACGACCCGGCGGGTCATCTCAATGCTGTCCATCCTGGGCATCTTGCTCTCTTATTCTCCTAAAAGCTGTCCCTCCCAGGCGACAAAACAGCCGACCACCCACCGGCATTGCTCCCAGCATAGGGCTCGGCTGTCAATCTTTCACGCTACCCTCCTCGGCGAACTACAATTGGGACAAGGGCTGCAACGGTGCTGCACTCCGGTTAATGTTGCTACTATACCACACATTGAGACACTCGTCAAGTTCGGAAGAGCGATCTTCTCCCTGTGCTATTTCAAGAGGCGCCTCACTGATGAGTTGGGCACGGAACGGACTGGCTCTTGCGCCGCTTATACTCCCGCCGCACACCGCGCCAAAACATCCTTGATCTCCCCCGGCTGCTGCACTACAGCCCACCGCCAGCGGCCAAATCCACCGTGGGCGTTGACGGCGTTTACCCACTCATCCAGAAACCGTCGCTTGACGCGATTTTGCTCGGTATCCTGCCCTTTGGTCTCCAGCACCAGCATATCCCCGGAAACCAGCCGGGCGAGAAAATCCGGGCGGTATTTGCGCACCACGCCGCGATAGATGTACAGCACTTCAAAACCCAGGTGGTCGTTCTTGACCCACGCCGCGACCCCCGGATGGTGGTCCAGCACATACGCATCGGACGCCTCCCACGCGCTGTCATACACGCAAAAGTTGATGTGAGACCTTCGCGTCCGCTCGCACGGCTTGCCGGTGTACCAGGTGCTCATATCGCCAGTGGCGCGGATGGGGTGGTCGCGGTCAAAGACCGGTTCCAGCCGCTCGGTGTTCTCAAAACGGATGGCATCCCAAATGTGCTGCACCACCCTGGTCATATTGAGCGTGATGATAAGGCGACGACGCAGCTCGTCCTGGTAGAACAGCGGCGGGTGGATGGCGATCTTGTCCGCACGGATGAACTGCTCCACCAGGCGCACCAACTGCGCCAGCAGCAGTTCCTTGCGCCCCTTCCAGGTGTGCTGCATCTGGTCGTAGACATCGCGCGCCGTCTCAAAGATGATGCGCTGGGTGCGGAACTCACGCGCCAGCCGTTCGAGCTCGATGCGATTCACCCGCGTTACGTCCGGCTTGCCTTCGAGGATGGGGGACAGTTCGGCCACTTGTGCGGTGCGGGCGGCGTCCAGTTCCAGTGGCCGGAGGCGGCTCCAGTCCAGCGTCAGGATGGGCCGGTACACGTGGTCAATGCGCACGATGTTGGGCCAGCGGATTTCGCATTGCGACTTGGCCGGGTCTGGTTCGACAGCCGTCTTGGGCGACGGCGGCGGAGGCGGTGGCCCATCACCACCCTCGTGCGGCAGGAAAGTGAAGGGTATGCCAAAGATGTTGACGTACTCAGGATCGAACAGGCCGGTCTCTGGGTTGACCTCGTAGGACGTGCGACGCAGCCCCCGCCCGACCACCTGCTCGCACAGCAGTTGGCTGGTAAAGGCGCGCAGGCCCATAATGTGCGTCACTGTCCTGGCGTCCCACCCCTCACTGAGCATCCCCACCGAGATGACGCTCTGCACCTTCTCACCGGGCTGCCCCACCTTGCCCACCGTGTCCACCATCTGGCGCAGCAACTCCGCCAGGCGTCTCTTGGTCAGCTTGCGAACCGGCGCGGCGTCCTCCTCTTCCGCTTCGTCTTCCGGGCTGAGCTCTAGCGGAGCAAGCGGCTCCTCTTGCGCCTCGGCCTTCTTCAGCACCTTGGAGTCAATGTGCAGGATACGCGCCGGGTCGCACAGTTCGTCAATGTGCACCTTTTTGTGGTCAAAGGTGTATTTGACCCGCGCCGCCGTCTCGGTGCGGTTGCAGACCGTGATCATCACCGGCGGCGTGGGCAGGCCGACCTTCTCCCATTCCCTCATCGCCTCGCGCCAGTCGTAGCCCAGCAGGTAGTAGGCGTTGAGCACCAGGTCGGGCAGTGGCTCGTGCGGTTGGGCGCGGCGGTTCAAGTCGTCCTTCACCTCCGGGTCGTTGTAGATGTGGTAGAGGCGCGATTTGTAGGTTTTGGCGTCCGGCACGGCGTCGTCGCGCACCACCACGCGCGGCGTCTTGACCAGGCCCGACTCGATGGCGTCGTTCAGCCCGAAATCGCTCACGATCCAGCCAAACAGAGCTTCCTCCGTGCTCTTCTTGCCGGACGGCGAAAAGGGCGTGGCGGAAAAGTCATAGCAGGTCAGAATCCCCCGCGTGCGGTGCAGGCGGTCCAGGCCGCCGACCCAGATGGTGGCTTCCTGGGCGCTGTCCTTCATGTCGCGCCTGCGCAGGTACTTGCCGACGGCTTCCACGTTCACGCGCCAGGCGTGGTGCGCTTCGTCGTTGATGACCAAGAGATTGCGTGCCCTGGACATCTCGCCCAGCACTTCGCGGGTGTAGGCCTCGTCGCTCTTGGCCCCGCGCTTGTCCACGCTGCGCTTTTTGGCGATCTGCTCCTCGCTCTCCCAGTTGAGCTTGTGCCAGTTGTGCACCAGCACTCGCCCCTGGCGCAGTTTGTCCATCAGCGCCGAGGGCACGATGCGGAAAGCTTCGTAATAGTTGCCCGGCGCCGACGGCCCCAACACCGCCAGGCGGCTTTTGACCGTCAGCCCCGGCGCGATGACCAGCACGTTTTTGGCAAAGCGGGTGTCCTGCGGGTAGGTGACCTTGTTCAGGATGTGCCAGGCGATGGCCATGGCCATCACGAGGGTCTTGCCGGCGCCGGTGGCCATCTTGCAGCAGCGACGCAGGAACTCTCCGCCGTCGGAGGGGATGGCGATGCCCACGCGCTCGGCGGCGGGCGCTTCGGTCAGCCAGATCAGGGTCTCTATCGCCTCCAATTGGCAGAAAAAGAAGCGCCGCGCTTCGTATTCCTCCGGGTCACGCCAGTGCTCCAGCAGCCGCCTGGTGATGCTGCTCACGCCGGGATAGCCCGCTTCGCGCCAGGCATTGACGCGCGGGCGAATCTGGTTGACCAGCGGGATCTCGACAAAGATACCCGGATCGTCGAACGCCCTGGAACTCTCCGAGGCGACCACGTAGCCCGCCGGGCGGCGGCCCTCAGCCAGCGAAAAGGTGCGCATCTCGCGCTCGTAACGCCAGTGGCGGGAGGGTTCTGTGTAGGGCGAGTTGATGATCAACCGGTCAATGGTGGCCCTTCGACTGGGCTCAGGACAGGTCTGGGTCATCATGGTTCCTCCGGCGGTACCAAAGGTTCAATCATGGCGACCAAAGGCGGCAGGTCGTGATGAACAGTATCCCAGACTTTCTCCCAATCCACCTCGAAATATCCATGGACAAGCCGATTTCGCATGCCGATGATTTCTCCCCAGGGAATCTCGGGATGAGCCTTTCGTGCCTCCTCGGATATGCGACCTGCGGCCTCACCGATTATTTCGAGCGCCTTGACGACGGCATTTTGATGCAACCGGCTTTCATCGAATTGGCGCCGTGTCAAGCCGGAGACAAAAAGCCTCGCATCGCGCGCGGCGATCAATATGTCCAAAAGATAGCCCTCGTCACGTCGCATAGATCGTCTCCAGAGAACCAAGAATTTCCTTGCGGCGGATGTAGTTCCGGCTTTGCTCAATCGCTGCCTGATCAACCAGGTCCACCTCGCGGCCAAATATATGCCGCAATTCATCCTCCATACGGGATAAAGCAAGAAGGCCGTATTTGGCGTCTGTGCTGAATTCGACCAACACGTCCACATCGCTGTCCGGGCGAAAATCGGCGCGCAAGGCCGATCCAAATAGCGCGAGGCGCCTGATCCGATATTTATGGCAAAAGGTCGCGATCTTCTTCTTGTCCACCGCTATCTGCGTCATCATTCCACCTCCAAAACTTTCAAGCTCTCGATGCCCCGGTCGTCCACGATCTTGACGGCGACGCGCCGGTGCTTCCCCGGCTCAAAGGGCAGCGAGACCGTGCCGCGATAGGCTTCGATGAGGTCGGGGTCGATCTCGGCTTTGAGGACGCGCGCCAGCCGCGCCCAGCCCTCCTTTGCTCCGGCCATGGGGAAAAAGACCTGGCGCGGAAAAAGGCTGCGCCCATCGAAATCGGTGTCCAGCAGCCAGACGGCAATCTTGTCCGCGCCACCCGATTCGATATTGCCGGTCTTGGTGTTGTAGTAGTCAAAGCCAAGAACTTCGACCTGGTAGTGGCCCTCACCCCCAGCCCCTCTCCCAGAGGGAGAGGGGAGCAAACGCACGTCGGGCTGGCCGATGAGCCAGAAGGATTCGTTGCTGGCCCGCTTTTTCTTCAGGTCGCCGGTCAGGAGGTCGGCGTTCATCTGCGCCTTGAGCAGCGTGACGCCGGGCCAGCGGGTCTCGTCAATGTCTTTGGCCGCTTCGGGGTCGAATTGAAAGGCGGCAAAGATGATGAGTTTGGGTTTGGGCACCAGCGTCTGCGCTTCTTCCAGCGCGCTGGCTACCTGGCGCTGTTCCAGCGGGGCGTGCTCCGGGCCGAAAGAGACCACGGCGCGCATGGGGTTGTAGGCGGGGGCCTCCTCGCGCACCGAATCGGCGCCCTCGGCGCTGGGGCGAGTCTCGCCGTCGGCGTGCAGCCAGCGGCAGCCGGGCAGCGGCTCCAGGCGGGCGAAGCGGATGTGCTGGCCCGCCTTGCCGCGCAGGCCGGTCTTGAGCAGCTCGTCGCGCCATTCGGCCTGGCGCAGCGTCTCGCCGGAGCGGGCCACCGAGGCATCGGCAGCCTGCGGCTCGTCGGACAGAATGTCTTCCACCGATCGCACCGCCGGGGCTGGCACGGCCTCCACGGTGAAGGGGCCGCTGACGCGGGTGATCTTGCGGTCCACGAAGGGCTGGTCGTAGAGCGTTTCCGTCACCGGCGGCTCGTTTCTAGCAATACTTCCCAGCGTGACGTGCGGCACGATCTTGTAGTTGAAGCCGCTGCCCACGCCCTCTGGCGGGTGGGCCAGTTCGTAATAGTCATAGACCGCCGTCATCAGCCGCTGCTTGGCCAGGGTGAGCGCCACGCGCGAGGTGTCGCAGGTGATCCAACGCCGACCCCACCGCTCGGCGACGTAGGCGGTGGTGCCGCTGCCGCAGGTGGGGTCGAAGACCAGGTCACCGGGGTCGGTGGTCATCAGGAGACAGCGGCTTACAATCAATTCGCTAGTCTGAACCACATATGTTTTAGCCACTTCACCTCTGGTGTCGGTCCAAATGTTTGCAAGTCTTTGGAAAGGGAAATCATTGTAATAAATCTTGTAGTACAAACTTCGTGAAAGGCCAAAAAGCCTTCCTTCATCTAATAAACGATGAACCCCAGTCTCGCTCGTTTTCCAGCTAACTCCACTTCTTGGTAAATATGTCTTCCCGCCCAATGAGATGGGGAAGTCTGAAGTCTTGCCATATCCAGAAGCGCAAAGGTCCAGGCGTTTGAAAACTCTATGCTTTTCTGATTCAAGCAAACCTTTCTCTGCCCTCTCATTTGGACTTAGTCGTCGGAATCTGTTTTCAGTTGATGGATCATCAATGAACGCAAATTCAGAGTCATCAGAGATATCCTTTCCTATAAAAAGCGGGTGAAACTTCACTTTTGACGAATCTCGACAATACCATACGAGAAAATCATTCATCTTTGGTAAAGTGTTCGTTGTAAAAGCCATTGAGCGTTTTCTAAATGTGATGAGACTGACAAAATGCCCCGCCCCAAACACCTCATCCATCAACTCCCGCACGTGATGCACATTCTCATCGCTGATCTGCACGAACACGCTGCCGCTCTCGTGCAGCAGCTCCCGCGCCAGCAGCAGGCGGTCGCGCAGGTAGCTCAGGTAAGAGTGGATGCCCAGCTCCCAGGTGTCGCGGAAGGCGCGGATCTGCTCCGGCTCGGCGGTCAGGTCTTCGTCCTTGCCGTCCTTCACGTCGCGCTTGTTCACAAACGGCTGAAAGTTGGAGCCGTACTTGATGCCGTAGGGCGGGTCAATGTAGATCATCTGCACCTGCCCGCCCAGCCCCTCTTTTTCCAGCAGGCTGTTCATCACTAGCAGGCTGTCGCCGGCCACCAGGCGGTTGGACCAGCCGTGCTTGTGGCGGTAGAACTCGATGGCCTGGCGAATGGGCGGGTTTTCCTGGGGCGTCTGGAACAGGGAGAGCTGCATCGGGGCGTCGGGGTCGGGCTGGCGGCGGACGGCCTCGACGATGGTGCGCGGGTCAATGCGCTCGTGGACGTGGAGCGAGACAGTGGGCACCGCAAAGGAGGTGTGCTCGGCCTTGCCCGCCCAGTGCAG
>SDBT01002191.1_pt1 | contig 34793 bp, 30 predicted proteins | sample 2277101 | NCBI WGS metagenome assembly SDBT01 (sample SAMN10404973, study PRJNA504765) | marine sediment metagenome | isolation source: marine sediment core GS10_PC15, 103 cmbsf | place: Arctic Ocean: Southern Knipovich Ridge | collected 2010
CTATAACTGGGATATTGATTTATCTAAACTTAACTTAAATTCAATAAACTTTTTGGATACTACTCTACGTGACGGTGAACAAACTCCGGGAGCTTCTCTAAACCCAGAAAAGAAACTACGTATAGCAAAACGCTTAGATGATCTTGGCATCCAGATTATCGAAGCAGGGTCGGCAATAGCTTCGGAGGGAGAGATAAAAGCCATCCGTCTAATAATGAAAGAAAAACTTAATGCTGAGATAATAAGTTTTGCTCGGGCATTAAAAAGAGATATTGATGCTGTCCTGAAGAGTGATGCTCAAGGCGTTCACCTAGTCGTTTCAACTTCACCTTCACATTTAAAATATAAATTAAAGAAAACGGAAGAACAAGTTCTCCAGATGGCCATCGATACAACCCAATATGCAAAAGATCATGGCTTAATCGTTGAACTCTCTGCAGAAGACTCTACTAGAAGCAATATTAATTTTGTAAAAAAAATTTTTGCTGCGGGAATAGATGCTGGTGCTGATAGAATTTGTCCATGTGATACTGTCGGCATCTTAACTCCGGAGAGATCCTATTCTTTTCACCATGAAATAAGCTCTACATTCAATGTTCCTGTTAGTGCTCACTGTCATAATGACTTCGGCATGGCCGTCGCTAACTCCATTGCAGCCTTGATGGGCGGTGCTAAAGAAATTCACGCCACCATCAACGGTCTTGGAGAGAGGGCTGGAAATGCATCACTCGAAGAAATTGCCATGACGCTTATATCATTATACGATATTCAACTCCCAATAAAGACTCAACTCTTCTACAACATATCACGCCTTGTCTCACGGCTTACAGGGATTCCTATTCAACCGAATAAGGCTATTATTGGTGATAATGCTTTCACACATGAAGCTGGAATACACACTCACGGGGTGCTCGCTTCACCTATTACATATGAGCCTTTCGCCCCTGAACTTGTAGGTATACACCGGAGACTCTCAACAGGAAAACTCTCTGGCACTCACGGTATTAAGGCATTTCTTGCAGATTTAGATTTAAAACCAAACCAGAATCAGTTAAAGGAGATCTTTCGACGAATTAAAACCATTGGAGATCGTGGGAAAGTTATCACGGATGTTGACCTGTACACTATAGCTGAGATGGTGATGGGTTTACCGAAGGTATATCCTGTCAAGTTAGAAGAATTGACTGTTATGGCAGGAAACAAGATCACGCCTACAGCATCAGTAAGACTTTCTATGGCGGGAGAGATCTTAACTGAAGCTGCTGTGGGTATTGGACCTGTAGACGCTGCAATAAATGCAATAAACAAGGCTATCGCCCAATCTACAGATATTCAGCTTGATGATTATAACGTTAAAGCCATAACCGGTGGAACTAATGCCATTGTGGAAGTAACTGTGAAGTTAAAGAAGGGGAATATAATACTAACTTCTAAAGGCGTTCATGGAGACATTGTAATGGCTAGTGTTGAAGCTATGTTGAATGGGATGAATGTATTAATGGCTGGGGATATCAGAAATAAGAAACCGTCGAAGTGATCAAATTGAGAAGTGATGTAATAAAGAAAGGAGTTGAGCGGTCTGGAAACAGATCATTACTTAATGCGCTTAGTGTCCATGGAGAGGATTTACAGAAACCTTTTATCGGGATAGCTAATAGCTTCACAACGATTGTTCCAGGGCATGCTCACCTTGATCGATTAGCGAAAGCAGTAGCTTTGGGAATACGGGGAGGCGGTGGAGTTCCCTTTGAGTTCAATACTATTGCGGTTTGTGACGGAATCGCTATGGGTCATGAGGGAATGAAATATTCTCTTCCTTCTCGTGAAATTATTGCAGATTCAGTTGAGGTTATGGTTCAAGCGCATCAATTCGATGGAATCGTTCTTCTTTCAAACTGTGATAAAATTACTCCTGGAATGATTATGGGAGCTTCAAGAATTAACATACCTTCCATCGTTGTTACTGGTGGTCCTATGCTAGCTGGATTATATTTAGGAAAAAAGTTGGGTCTTCACTCAACTTTTCAAGCTGTAGGAGAATATAAATCTGGGAGAATAACAGAAGAAAAATTTATTGAACTTGAAAGAAGAGCATGTCCAACTTTGGGTTCATGTAGTGGAATGTTTACAGCAAACACTATGGCGTGTGTAACAGAGGGACTAGGTTTCTCTCTTCCCGGTTCAGCGACTGTCCCGGCTGTAGATTCAAGACGATTAACCATTTGTGAACGTAGTGGTATGCAAGTCATGGAGCTTGTTAGGCGAAATATTAAACCTTCAGATATAATGAATTTTGAAGCTTTTGAAAATGCTATAATGGTTGATATGGCTTTAGGCGGTTCAACTAATACCGTTTTACATCTAATCGCAATAGCTAATGAACTTGGTATTTCTCTTTCTTTAAATATATTTGATGAGATCGGTAGGAAGATTCCTCATTTATGTAATATGATGCCTAAAGGACCTTACGCGCTGGAAGATCTTGATAACGCAGGAGGGGTTCCCGTAGTTATGAAAGAGTTAAGTTCCCTTCTTCATATGAAACTCCTAACTGTTACTTGTAAAACAGTTTTCGAAAACTTGATGAATGTTAAAATAGTTAACCGGGAAGTGATAAGACCAATATCAAATCCAGTTCACATAGAGGGCGGTATATCAATTCTTAGGGGAAATATAGCTCTTAGAGGTTCCGTCTTAAAAACTGCTGCAGTTTCTCAAGGGATGCTCGTTCACTCTGGTCCAGCACGAATTTTCAATTCTGAAGAGGAATCTATTAAAGCTATTCTTGGCAATGAGATTCGTGAAGGTGATGTCATTGTTATTCGTTATGAGGGACCACAAGGAGGTCCGGGGATGAGGGAGATGCTCTTACCTACTTCAACAATAGTTGGACTTGGTTTAATGGATTCTGTGGCATTAATAACTGATGGTCGATTTTCTGGTGCAACCCAAGGATTGTGTATTGGTCACATTTCACCTGAAGCCGCAGAAGGGGGTCCGATAGCTGTTTTGATGGAGGGGGATCTGATAGATATTAATGTTCCAGAAAGAAAATTAAACGTTAGATTGAGTGATGATGAGATACAGAACCGGTTGAAAGATTTGAAACCTTTCATTCCAAAAGTTAAAAAAGGATACTTGGCTCGCTATTTATACATGGTTCAATCTGCGGATAAAGGTGCAATATTGCGTATTCAAGATTAACGGGAATTTTTTTTACTTATTTCACACTCGTTCATTACTTTTCTTCTCTACAACATTCAAAAATTGATAATCCTTTTTAACATTATTATCCCTCTTGGAAACTACCTCTTTTTTTATGTTCATCGCGTTTAGTTATATATTTCAACCTATCTAAAAATATAAGTAAATCATTTTTTGTTAAAGTCTTGCAATTGTAAAGGATCTTCCTATTCTGAATTTACTTCAATTTTATCTCTAAATTTAAGTAAAACTTCCAAAATAAACATCATGCAGTATGCGTTTTATACATCCTGCTCAGATAATATTTGTCCCCTGTCTAATACATAATGTATAAAAAACTATAACTAATTATTACTTTCACCTAAATTTTAGGGGCAATCTTTTTAATCATAAGAAAACATTTTTATGTTAAGATAATTTGGAGGATCAATATTGTCAAAGGAATTTGAAGTCTACATCGATGGAAAATACTATCCAAAAAAAGAGGCGAAGATATCAGTATTCGATCACGGTTTCCTTTACGGTGATGGTGTCTTTGAAGGAATAAGAGCTTACGAAGGATGTGTTTTCAAACTTAATGAACATATAAACCGATTATATGAATCTGCAAAATCCATTGAACTAATAATCCCTTTATCCAAAGCGGAGTTTAAAAACGCAATAATTGAAACTCTCAATAGAAATAAGCTGAAAGATGCCTATATCAGAGTTGTTGTTTCTAGAGGTATAGGTACTTTAGGTTTAAATCCAACTCTCTGTCCAAAAGCATCAATTATTATAATTGCAGATTATTTAGCGCCCCTTTTTGAAGGAAAAAATGCAACTGCAATTATTGCTTTCACAAGTCGAAATTCAGTTACTGCAATAAATCCTATGATTAAATCTTTGAACTATTTAAATAACATTTTAGCTCGAATAGAAGCTAATAAAGCCGGTGTAAATGAAGCTCTTATGCTGAATCAAAATGGAACTGTCTGCGAAGGAACAGGAGATAATATCTTTATTGTTAAAGCGGGTGTAATTATTACACCACCCCCTTCAGCAGCTATTCTTCTTGGAATAACAAGACAAGTTGTCATAGATTTAGCGGAGAAGGAAGGAATCAAAGTCGTTGAAAGGTCGATTACGGTTCATGAACTTTATAATGCAGATGAATCATTCTTTACCGGTACGGCGGCTGAGATAGCACCTTTAGTTAATGTTGATGGTAAGTTGATAGGTACAGGAGAACCGGGTCCAGTAACAACAATGCTCATTGATAACTTCAAAAAAATCAGAAAACGCGGTACTCCAATCTACAGCTAAATCTTCAACAATATCTATTCTTTTTTTATCTACTTATTTATATTGTTTAATTGAACATCTTTGTTTCAAAATAATTCTGCGATCCCAATTGAAGTGAACTAAAAGAATCAAAACTTCTCTTTTCCTCCTAATCTTTAGATAAAATCTGCATTACTTTATTATCTCAGAAATAAATATTGTAAACAATAAACCCTAAATTATTGAATTAAAGTACTTACTTTAAGGGTGTTAATATGATACAATCAATAGATCCATCAGATCTCAATTATGATAAACTAATGGAAATAGTCAAAAAAATTCCAATTCTTCAATCTGCAGTAAGTATTATAAATTGGGATATGGAAACAAAAATGCCACCCAAAGGGATTACTCTAAGAAGTAACCAGTTGGCTTTATTAAGTGGAATCGAACACAAGATGACTACGAATCCTATAATCGGAAACTTACTGGAAAAAATAGAAAATCACTCAAATTTTGTAACTTTCGACGCTATTCGAAGAAGAAATATTTATCTGATCAGAAAAAACTACAATGAACAGACTAAACTACCTGAAAACCTCGTTGTAGAAACTGAGAGACAACGCGCTATTACTATTGGTGTATGGAAGAAAGCTAAAACATTAAACAAATTCTCCCTTTTCAAACCTGAACTAGAGAAACTCGTTGAGCTGAAAAAGAGAGCCGCAGAATTACTGATGGATGTCAAAGGAGTTCACAAACCTTATGATGCACTCATAGATATTTTTGAACCCGGAGTAACTTCTGCGACAATCTCAAACGTTTTCAATAATCTAAAACGAGGCCTTATTCCAATTCTTCACAAATGTTTATCCTCCTCGAAACAACCAGACATTTCAATTTTACGACGTAAGATTCCAATAGAGATTCAACGAAGAATTTCCATCCTAATAACGAAGTTTTTTGGATATGATGTTACTTCTGAGAAGGCAGGCGGCAGGATTGATGAGACTGAACACCCCTTCACTACGGGATATTATGATGATGTACGTATCACAACACATTATTATGCAGATAATTTCAGTTCATCACTCTTCTCAATACTCCATGAGGTAGGACATGCCCTTTACGAACAAAATCTTCCCCCTAAATGGATATATCAACCTATTGGAGAATCTTGTTCACTGGGATTCCATGAGTTTCAATCCCGTTTGGTAGAAAATATTATAGGTCGATCAACTGAGTTTTGGACTTACTTTTATCCTACGTTGAAAGAAATGACTAAAGACAAATTCTCTCACGTTAAGTTGAATGATTTTGTACACGCAATTAATCTGGTTCAACCATCTAAGATTCGAATCGAAGCGGACGAGATCACCTACTGCCTTCATATAATCATTCGATTTGAAATTGAGCAAGATTTAATTGCAGGTAGAATTGAAGTTGAAGAGCTTCCTGATATTTGGAACCAGAAATATGCGACCTATCTTGGAGTAAAGATTGAAAATAATTCTGAAGGTGTTATGCAAGATACTCATTGGGCCAGCGCTATCTATGGTTACTTCCCGACTTACGCGCTTGGTAATATTTACAGTGGACAGATTATTTCAACAATGGAGAAAGAAGTTCCATTATGGCGCACTGAAATTTCTGAAGGTAACTTTCAAAATATAAAACAATGGCTCATTAACAATGTTCATAAATACGGTAACCTTTACAATCCTCAAGATCTTTTAAAGAAAATTACAGGTGAAGGAATTAACATAGGACCTTATCTCAACTACTTAGATGCGAAATATTCTCAATTATATGATTACTAAAATCTGCAACGTTTTATTGTAACGGTTCAAATCAGATGTAGAGATTCTAAACATAAAAAACATATATTCTATATCATAGATTCATTTTTACTAAATTACTTTGGTAATCCTCGAAAGATATGCGTTTATAACTCTTTTTATATTCATAACGAAACTTTTTTTACAGACTCTGTCCATGCAAAATACTAGGACAACTCTTTAAATTAAGAAAGGAGAACTAGAAATGACTCGAGACAAAGATTTTGAGCGTTGGTTAAAGAAAATGCGGCGTCAGTGGCGAACTCCCTTTATAAATTTCAGAAGCTTCGAAGATATGGATAAAATCTTTGATGAAATGTTCAAAGAAATGACAAAAAACATGTCTAAAGATCTTATTAGAAAAAAAAACCTCTCAAACGGGGGAACAAGCTGGAAGATAAGACCATTCGTTTATGGCTATTCAGTAACAATAGGACCCGATGGTAAACCGATCATAAGGGAATTCGGTAATGTAAAATCTTCATCAAAGCTTACACCAGCGGGTTACCATAAACCTTCTTTACAGTACAGGGTAGGGCGGGAGCCACTTATCGATATATTCGAGGACGATGTCACTATTCGAGTTATCGCAGAGGTTCCTGGTGTTGAAAAGGAAGATATAGATCTAACATATACAGAACAACGTTTAATCATCTCTGTGGATACTGAAATAAGGAACTATTACAAGGAGATAGATCTACTAACACCAATCGATCCAAAGGTTAGTAAAGCGAACTATAAGAACGGTGTTTTACAAGTAATATTAACAAAGATCAAGAGAATGGGACCAGCGGTCGAGAAAATAAGATTAGACTAATCTATAGTTTTTTTTTATTTCTTTTTTGGATTATCCTATAATATATCTTTGAAGAAAGTTTTCCGAATCATTATCAATTCAATGAAAGAAAAAATATGTTTCAGTGTTTGCTTCTACAACTTTTCTTAACATGTGTTAATAACGTCCTCTTTTTCACAATATTTTTTCTTCCCTCCCAATTTTTGTAGTGTGTTTAAAAAATACTTTACCTTTATATGTTCAAAAGAATGCTTTAAACCAAACCTTCTATTTCAACTATTCATCACGGTATTTGAACGCTAAAACCTGATTCGTACGCAATAATGATCATTTATTACTTAAAATTACCGATTTTTTTTATTAAAAGCATTACATTTTATGCTGAATATAATCTATAGGATTGTATCTTCAGTCCATTGTTTTATTGATTCTTTACATTTTATTTTCATCTTTTCATTAATCAGTTTTTCTTCAAGTTTTTGAAGAAAATTAATACTTGCATTAATTGCAGGGAGTTCACCCTTTAGATAATATTTTTCTCCGTCTAAGTAAGCTTTCATCTGATAAGTTTTTTGAATAATAAACCGTGCACTTTCTATTGGATTGTTAATAACATATTTGTTCAGCCAAATTGTTGCTTCTGTTGCTCTAAGCTGACTCATACCTTCAATTTCACATATCTTTCGGATATATATCTGAAGAAAATTGTAATCTTCTGTTTTTTTAATAAGGGATACTATTTCTCTAACCCTACTCTTAAAAGTAGATTGTCCAATAACCTTTAAGCAATGTATATGTCCCTCCGCTATGCTTTTTCTTGCTCTTATAAATTCTTCTATTGTGTAAATTCTATTCGGAAAATTCAAAGTAATTTCTCTCTTTAATCTTGTTACTTGTTTAGCTCGTTGAAAAAAGGAATTATACCTTTTTAATTTTGTATGATAAACTTGTAAGATCTAATTAAATCAAACGAGATAATATTTATTTATTGATTTAGAAATGGAAAATAAGCTTCTTCTACTTCTCTCATATCTGTCACATCTTTCACTGAAGCATATTCATCTAAAGGTTCTCTATTTAACTCGATAAAAACCCAACCCCACTTGAACGGCTTCAATATTTTTTTTGCTTCATCCTTCAAATTTGCAATATACAAAGCTGCAGCTAGAGCCTCAACAGAACTAAGCTTTTGAACGTGACCATAATTTACTGGATTTGCTGCAAGTAAGACCGGCAGTCTTCGCTGTATTCCCTTAAATTTTTTTGAAAACACATCTTGAGCTTTTTTCCAGGAACAATCAATAGTCAATAATCCACTTTGCTCTATGTTCTTCCTATTTCCTGAAAAAAAAATTTTTCTTGCAAAAGGGTTTAGTACTACAGTATTCCATGACACTCGCATTCTATTGAAAATTGGTTTTATAAGTTTTAAACGTTTCAACTTATTAGAAGTACACTTCTTCGGATCATCCTGCTTCATAAGGTAAATGTACAACTTTAAATCTCGTTCTTCCATGTCTACGCCTTTTACATGCATTATCTTTTAATAATTATCCAAGGTAACAAGAATACAATTTATTTCTTCGCATTCTTTTTCAATAACTTCTATGATTTTTAATAAACATCTTTCTACAAATAGACCATTTATCTTTGATCTATTTAAACATCATATTTTACTCCTGATTCTAACAAAAGATTTAAAAATTAATTCAAACATTTGAGCTTTAAAACATTAGGTGATAATCCCATGGAAAAATCAAATTCCCTCAGAAATATAACAAATTATGCTAAAATCGCTAAGAAAATTTGGACACTTGCCAAAGCGGAAAACAGGTTACTTAACAATCCTTCAGATAAAGAACTGAGAACGCTTGTGGAAAAACAATCAAGTGTTAGAACAACAAGATATGGAAACCTTGTAGTAAACAGTGAACCCACTTCGAGAGCAGCATTCTTTACTAAAAATAGTATTGATCACTCGTTTGGTATAGAAGAGGAACAGCTCTTATCACAGTGTGAAAAGATTTTAGCTAACAATACTTTAATCTCCATAGATCAAAGAGTTGGTAATGCTAAAAGTAAAACAACAGTCAGATTGATTGTTCCTGATTATTTCGCTGATGTTGCCTATGGGGGAAAGAATCTCTTTTCATCTGTGAAAAGAGAACTTGAGGACCCAACTTACCAAATTTTATACTTTTCTGACGAAGCATTCGAAATCAACAAGACAAAACCATTACCTCAAAAAGATATTACCATAAGACTGGCAATGTTGAATGATGGAAGAACTATCAAAATTATTCGAAACAGTAGCTATATTGGAGAATACAAGAAAGGTGTTTTTGCTTCTGAAGATTGGAATGCTAAGACCAAAAAAAAGGGTATTTTTCTTCATGCAGGATGTAGAGAAGACTATCTCCAATCATCAACTGGTGAATATCAGAAAGTAAGATCTCTCTTTCTTGCTTTGAGTGCTAATGGAAAAACAAGCACTACTTCTAAAATCTTAGCAAGAAAAGGGCATGAAACATCCTGGCTTATCCAAGATGATGGTGGCACCCTTATGAAAGATGGCTCCTTCCTCGGTTTTGAGGCGGGAGGAATATTTGTGAAAACTGAAGACGTAAACCCAGGCAGTCAACGTGAAATCTTCTATGGTCTATTGAAGCCTGATACACTTTTGGAGAACGTTCATGTTACAGAAACTGGAGATCTTGATTTCTACAAAACTGAAAGAACATCCAACGGTAGAGCCGTCATCTTACGACGGGATTTCATGCACGCCAGTAACAACATTGATGTTGATGGAATAGAAAATTTATGTCTAATCACGAGAGGATCTTTAATCCCCGCTATAGCCAAGTTAACTCGTGAACAAACTGTTGCCCTTATGATAATTGGGCAAGCTATGGAATCCTCAGCAGGTGATCCAACAAGAATCGGTGAAATACGAAGCGAATTCTTTTATGACCCCTTCGTAGCTGGAGATAGAGCAGAACATGCCAACCTGTTTTACCAAATTCTTAAGGGATTACCCCACCTAAACTATTTCCTATTAAATACTGGAGGAATAGGTGAAGGAAACCGCTACAAAGAGATAACTCTAGAACATACTATGCATATTTTAGACTCTCTTATAAGAGGCGGATTTGAAGGAATATGGATAGACTCACCTACTGGATTCAAGGTTCCCAAAGCAATTAGAATGGTAGATGATATTTATCTTCACCCAGAGAGACTCTATTCAGATTCACAATTCAAGGAAAGACAAAACCAATTAAACAAATTCAGAAAGGAAGCTATTGATAAAATCGGAAAATCTCTCAATAATAAAATAAAAGTGATTTTCAGTTAACTCTCTAAAAAACCATCAAATACATCAATCGGATTCAATTATTAAACCTTCTATCTTTATATATAACTTCTAACACGAAACATCGCAGATGAAATAATATGGCTACGAAAACTGAAGTAGAGAAAGTTTTAGATGAAGTTCGACCTCAACTCCAAGCAGACGGAGGAAACATTGAACTTGTTGATGTAATAGATGGTGTAGTTCGGGTTAAATTGAAAGGCGCATGTGCTAGTTGCCCAATGTCTGCAATGACGTTGCGAAACGGTGTGGAACGCTACTTAAAGAGTAAAATATCTGGAATCCGAAGAGTGGAAGAAGCCTAAAACATTTACCTTCCAAGATAAAAACAAGAACCAAAGAAAACAATCTCAGAGACATTTCTCTAGATTAATATGTCGTAATCTAGTTGTCATTATCCAATTTAGGCTATCACGAACCGTTCTCTGGTTTTTTTATAATTTATACTTAAAAAGTAATCACATTATCAAATTATTACTCATATACCTTTAATCTAAGTAATTATGCTGTTATAGCCTGCTCATTTTTTTTCAATCATGGTTCAAGCGAGAGAAACATATTTAAGCTCTAAATATCGAAGTAACCCCTCGATGAGGATTCGAATTAATTATTTTGGTCACTTTAGGATCAAGTTTCATAAACGTTATGAAAATATTCATCTGTCAAAGAACGCGAATCTGCAAGATTTACTAATATTATTAATAGAAAGATATGGTGAAACCTTCAAGAATTATGTCTTTAATCCTTCAGATCCATGTCTTAAAGACGATATTCTTTTGAATATTAATAATATACCCTCCAGTCAATTAAAAGGTTTAAAAACAAAATTGAATAATCAAGATGAAATAGCTTTCATGCCTTTATTCACCGGAGGCGGATAGTTTTCCAATAAACGAATTAAGATACACACCTCAAAGTTTGAGTAAATGTAGCTTTATAATTATCCTTTAAAACCTTATATTACCTTTTTTGTTGAATATTAAATAATAATCTTAGGAAGAAAAAAAATGAAAGTTACTATTCGCTTCTTCACAATACTTAAAGATTTAACTCAGAAGAACAAAGAAGAGGTAGAGATTCCGCCTACAACTACCGTTGAAGAATTGATATCTCTCCTATCAAAAAAGTATGGCCCTCCATTCGAAAATTATGTATATACTCAGGAAGGCCAGATAAAACCCTATCTCCAAATTCTTGTGAACTGGATAAACATAACTACTCAACATGGTTTCAAGACAAAGTTAAAAGAAAACGATGAGTTTGCCATTATACCTCCAGTAAGTGGTGGTTCAACAATTGCCCAAATAATTCCTGTTTTGCACAACTCTTTTAGACTCCTACAACAAAAATAAAGTGATTTTACTAATAGTGAACATCCATTGAAAAGAACTCGATCCAACCTCTCAAAAACGGAGTTAGAACGATATAACCGACAAATGTCACTTCCTCATTGGGGAAAAGAAGGACAAAAAAGATTAAAATCGGCGAAAGTCGTCGTTGCAGGTGCAGGTGGATTGGGTTGTCCAATTTCACTTTATCTTACAGCCGCAGGTATAGGTAAACTCACCATTATAGATAAAGACAAATTTGAATTAAGTAACCTTAACAGACAGATATTAGGTTGGCAGCGTGATCTTGGTTCCTATAAAGCAAAAGTTGTAGCTGAAAAGTTGGTAGCCCTAAATCCAGAAATTAAAGTTCACCCTCTTGTAATAGAAATTACGGAAGAAAACATAGGTGAACTTATACAAGATGCAGATGTTGTCATGGATGCAATGGACAATTGGAAAACCCGCTTTATCATAAATACGGAATGTGTAAAGCGGAAAATACCCTTTATTCATGCAGGCATATCTGGTTTATATGGTCAAATTATGACAATAATTCCAGGGAAAACTCCATGTCTCCTTTGTTTACTACCTGAAACACCAAAAGAAGTTTCCAATTTTCCTGTTCTAGGTGTAACTCCATCAATATTTGCTTCACTTCAAGTCATGGAGACCATTAAACTCATAGTAGGCTTTGGAGAGACCCTGACGAGAAAGATGTTGCTTTTCGATCTCGAAAGTATGAATTTTACAATTATCCCTGTAGAAAGAAACCCTAAATGTCCCATATGCGGTCATTTAACAAAATAATTCAAAGCTTCTATTTATTGAAAACACTCGTCAAAAAATTGAATATTATATATTCCATTATGATCTTATTGCAATTCCACTTTTTCTAAGGTATTCTTTAATATCCTTTATACTATACGTTTCATAATGAAAAATGCTAGCTGCTAACGCAGCGCTTGTCTTTGTTTTTTGAAAAACCGTTAATATATGTTCTTGTGTTCCACACCCACCAGAAGCTATCACAGGTAAGTGCACTCTCTCATTTATTGTCTGTGTTAAAGGGATATCATATCCTTCTTTTACCCCATCCTTATCCATACTAGTTAGTAAAATTTCTCCCGCCCCCCTCGTTTCTACCTCCATTGCCCATTTAACTGCATCTATCCCCGTAAATTTTCTACCGCCATAGATAGAACATTCAAACCAGCAAAGACCCTCTGGAGTTTCTACAAAAATTTTATCAGTATTGTCCTCCATTTCAGTTACATACCTTCGCTTTGCGTCAATTGCAACTACACATGCTTGACTTCCAAAATATTTTGTTATTTTGTTTATTATATTTGGGTTTTCTATAGCTGCCGTGTTTATTGATATTTTATCAGCTCCTGCATTGAATACTTTCCTCACATCTTTAATTGTTCGTATTCCCCCACCTACCGTTAATGGAACAAAAACGTTCTTTGCGGTTTTTTCAATTACGTGTATCATTGTTTCCCTTTTTTCTTGGCTTGCGGTTATATCAAGAAAAACAATCTCGTCGGCACCATCTTCATAATATTTTGTTGCCAGTTCCCAAGGAATTCCCGCATACTTGATTCTTTTAAATTCTACTCCTTTAACCACTCTTCCATCTATAAAAGCGAGGTCACAATCAAGACATGGAATAATTCTTCGACAAAGCATTTTTACAACTCCACAAAATTTTTCAAAATTTCTAAACCCATTCTTCCACTCTTCTCTGGGTGGAATTGAGTTCCAAAAAGTTGATTCTTCCATACGCTTGCATTTATTTCGGTACCATGATCTGTTGTAGCCACTACTATATCTTCTTCTGGAAGTGCGTGATAAGAATGTACAAAGTAAACGTATCCGTTGTTGATACCCTTAAATAACGGACAATCTTTTTTTCTTATTTCCAAATAATTCCATCCAATCTGAGGTAATTTCAGTTTTGTCTTAATTTTAACGATCTTTCCCCTCAGTAATTTTAATCCGTCTACGTTCGATGTTTCTTCAGACTCTTCGAAAAACATCTGTAAACCGAGACATATTCCCAATATGGGCATTTTTGCAGCTACAAACTCCTGTATTTTAGGTATGAAATACTTCAAATTATTCATTCCTTCTCCGAATGCGCCGACTCCGGGGATTACGATTTTATCCCCTTTTACTTCAGATGGATATTTTGCAACCACCGGTTTTGCTCCTGAATATTTCAAGGCATTGTATACACTTCTAACATTTCCCATTTTGTAGTTAATTATCACTATTTTGATGGCGATATCTTCCCCCTCTTTCTATTCCCATTCGATTGTTGCAGGCGGTTTATGTGTTATATCAAATACGACTCTGGTAACGGAAGGTAATTCGTTAGTTATTCTTGTAGACATTTTCTCTAGGATGTCATATGGAATCTTTGCAAAACTAGCGGTCATGGCCTCTTTACTTTCAACTGCTCTTATTACAATTGTATATCCATACACTCTTACATCACCCTTTACTCCTGTAGATTTTGTATCAATTAAAACGGCAAAGTACTGCCATAACTTTCTCTTAATTTCGCTCTTGTCTATCTCTTCTTCAACAATTTTATCTGCCTTTCTAACAATATCGACTTTTTCTTCCGTTACTTCCCCGGTGACTCTTACTGCTAATCCTGGACCTGGAAAAGGCTGTCTCCAAATAATTTTTTGAGGTAACTCTAACGTCTCAGCGATTTTTCTCACTTCATCTTTGTATAAATCCTTTAAAGGTTCTATTATTCCTTTAAACTCGATCTTTGAAGGTATACCCCCAACGTTGTGATGCGTCTTTATCTTTTCTGAGTGATTTCTAATTCCTGACTCGATTCTATCAGGATAAATTGTTCCCTGTATCAAATATTCCGCCTTAATATTCCTCGCGACTTCTTCAAAAACAGCTATGAATTCATTTCCAATAATTATTCTTTTCTTTTCGGGGTCTTTACTTCCCCTCAATTTTTCAAAAAATCGTTTTTTAGCATTAATCAGAGTTACTTCCACATCAAGCCCTTTAAATACTTCTCTAACAAAATCTGCTTCTCCTTCGCGCATAAATCCATTATCAACAAAAACCGCGATAACATTTTTTCCTATCGCCTTCGAAGCTAAAATAGTGGCTAAACTTGAATCAACTCCTCCACTTAATGCAGAAATAGCCTTCTTGTTACCAATCCCGTCTTTAATTTTTTGTATTGCCTTTTCAACGAATTCTTCTGTTTTCCAATTTGCATGACACTTACATATATCAAAGATGTAATTTTTCAACATCTGTGTTCCATTATCTGTGTGGATAACTTCAGGATGCCATTGTAGACCATAGATGGATCTTTTCTTATGTCTATAAGCCGCAATTGGGCAACTATTTGTATGAGCTAATATTTCATATTCATCAGGAAGCTCAAAAACAATGTCTCCGTGACTCATCCAGACTTTTTCTTTCTGATTTAAGTTTTTTAATATCCCTACTGGCTTATCCACAGTAATATATGTCACACCGTATTCCTGCTTTTTTCCTAATTTTACCTTTCCATTGGAAAGATAAATTATTAATTGATGTCCATAACATAAACCTAGAATTGGAATATTCAAATCTAATATTCGTGAATCTATTTTTGGAGCATTTTTTGTGTAAACACTAGATGGACCCCCCGATAAGATAATACCTTTTACATTCAACTTTTTATTTAAAGCTTCAATTTCTTTTGGTGTCACATCACATTGAATTATTTCGGAGTACACTTGCTGTTCCCGTATTCTTCTAGATATGAGATGACAGTATTGCCCCCCTAAATCTAAGACAAGAATTGTATCAGGTTTCATAATTACTCTCCACTGTAATTCTAATTTTTTCCATATGTAGTTTTTTTTTTTTTGGATCGGGAAATAATATATATTAAATCTTCTTTTTTTCTGAACTTAGATTTATACTTAAAACAAATACTTGTGGTAAAAGAAAGATAAAGCCAATCCATGAACATAACTATTCCTTCAATCAAACTTCCCACTGTATAATGCCGAGTATAATCCAACCACCACCATAATATACTATATTATATCAAAATCATTGATAAATATAAATATATTATACATTATTCTGTCTATCTATTGTGGTGGTTTCTTTTTATAAATTATTAATCTTTCACTACACCGAAACCAGTATTATGCTCACATTCTTCCAACTGATAATTACCCCAATCACAAAGAATGGAGTAATTATCCTTCAATTCACTTCTCTTGCAAAGATTAATTTTATTTCCATATCATTAGATGCATGAGAAAAAAAATTTCTAAATATCTGGATCAAAGATGAAAATTTATTTGTTCTTACTCGATACCTCATCAATGAGCAATCCAACATTGATGTATGTACTCACTAAAAATATTCTCTGCAAAAACCATTTCTTCTCCATTCTTTTTCTTCCAAGTAACTCGTAAATCTCCCTAAACAATCTTCTCGACCATCACTATTGATGATTTACCGATTACCCTTAATTCATCCATATGTATCCCGTTAAAGGTCTGTTTTCAATTTCAAGTTTTATTCCCCATTTAAACTTTATAGATAGATAACTAAGTATAGCTCTTAGCTTAGAATTATTTCTCCGAAATCCAATAATTCCTTCCATCTTTCAAATATTCCTTCTTCCACACGGGAACCTCATGTTTGTATCTCTCTACAGCCGTCATTAATGTTGAAAAAACTTTTTTCCTCGATTTTCCTGTAACCACCACATAAACCATTTCTTCCCCTATTACAAATGTTCCAAGGAGATGATGTATCAGAACATCAACTATTCCCGGTTCTTTCCTAAGCTCATCAGATATAGTTTGTAAAGCACGTTCAGCCACTTTTTCATAGGATTCCAGTTCAAGTTTCAATACATTATCTCCCTCATGAGTATACCCTCTTACGACTCCTGTAAAAGTTGCCATAGCCCCCACTTCATCACTTTTTGGGTTTTTTTTAGCGAAGTTAATTAAATCTTGAAGGGATAACATGCCCTTTTTGTCTATTCCTGTCCGTTTAATATTTACCATAAAGAACGACCTAAACCTTAATGTGTCTTTAAACCATTTCTCTATTACTTTTACTTAAAAAAAAGGATGTTTTTCATTCATAAGAATTTTTATCGTAGATTCAATTTATAAACTCTTATATGCATTTAAAAAAATCAAAGTATTTAGGTTAATTCAGACTCTGATCTTTAATGAACTCATCTGTTTCTTAATGTAAATATACACTTTTACGCTTTTGTATGGGATGTTATCAATATTCAGAATTGAGTGTCAAACAAATGTTGATAATTGAACGCTGTAGAGATCATTACACTAAACAAGTCTATGAAAAAGACTATACCATATGGAAGGATTGAAAGCTCCGCAAGGCAGTTCTCATATAAAAGAGGTTTAGGCAACATCATGGTCGAAAAGAGGAAGAGTGCTAAGAATCAGGAGAATTTCTTCATTTGAATAATCTCTCGTGACGAAAAATAATTATGCTAATGCATATTGCTATGTTGTGATATCGATTGGGTTGGTTACATGTTGGACTTTATCACTGTCTACTCTACAGATGCTGTTATTGTGATTAGAGTAGCGTTGGAATAGTTAACGAAACTAGAGTAGCGTATCTTAAAGCTGGATCCATTATTTCCCTTCTGTATAGTGCTGGAACAGCGGATAAGATTACTGAACCATTTCCAGATGATAGGCATTAAATTAATGTTACTGGAAAAAACAATCTGGTAAAAAAGACTACGATCCCTTTAAATCTCTCTTAAACTTATGTGTTTTTTTCTATATTTAACACTCCAAAAGATAACGTAGATCAAAGTTTCTCATAAAAAGATTCAAAATCATTTAAAGTTTGATCATTTAAAGAAAAATAGATGTTAATATGAAAAAGTATTAATATTCATAATTTTTGATTATATTTAGTGATCTATATGCATTTTAATGACTTAAATCCACCCGAACGACTTTTATTAGGACCTGGACCTAGTAATGTAAATCCACGTGTATTGAAAGCATTGTCTTCTCCACTAGTGGGCTATATGGACCCTTTTTATTTAAAAGTCATGGACGAAACTAAAGCCCTCTTAAAATATGTTTTCAAGACTAAGAATGAGTTCACTTTTCCTGTTCCCGGAACTGGTATGGCCGGAATGGAAGCTTCTCTCTGTAATGTTGTAGAGTTGGGAGATGAAGTGATTGTTTGTGTTAATGGATTCTTTGGAGAGCGAATGGATGAACTCGTCTTGAGAATCGGTGGAAAACCTATAAGGATAGAAGCGGGATGGGGAAAAATCATCACTAAAGAATCAGTTGAGGAAGCATTGAGAGAGAGTAATGCCAAAACTATTGCTATTGTACATGGAGAAACCTCTACTGGTATACAACAACCAATAAAAGAAATTTCAAAGCTAGCTAAAAGTTATGACTCTTTGCTAATTGTTGACGCAGTAACTTCACTTGGTGGATGCGAATTAGATCTAGATGCTTGGGGAATAGATGTTTGTTACAGTGGAACACAGAAATGTCTGAACTGTCCCCCTGGATTAGCTCCTATTACTTTAAACGATAGAGCTCTCAATATTATTCAGAATAGAAAGACCAAAATTCAAAGCTTTTACTTAGATCTTCAATTGATTAATAAATATTGGTCAGAGGAAAGGGTTTACCACCATACAGGACCAATCGCGATGACATATGCTTTAAGAGAGGCTTTACGGATAATTCATGAGGAAGGTCTTGAAAATCGATTAGCTCGGCATAATAGAAACAGTCAAGCTTTTATTAAGGGCATCGAAGCTATGGGACTAGAAATGCATGCTCAAGAGGGCTATCGTCTTCCAAGTCTGAATACAGTAGTGATCCCTAAAGGTATAATTGATGTCAATGTTAGACGAATGTTATTCGATTATTTTAATATAGAGATTGGTGGCGGTCTTGGACTTTTGAAGGGTAAGATTTGGAGAGTTGGATTGATGGGAAGAAACTCTACTGAAAAAAACGTTATACTACTTTTAGAAGCATTAGAGAGAACATTAAGAAAAGAAGGCTATCACAATAAATCTAACTCAGGTGTTGGAGCAGCTATCGATTTTTACGATTCAACATGAAAGAGATTAGAAACCTTTTTTTATTTCTTTTCCTTTAAAGCTAAACGGGTAGGTAATCCTTTTCTGGAACCTTTTTTCTGTATTTTACATGATGCAATGAAGTTACCTAACTTTCCACAGGTGTATAGATCCTTCCCCATTAATAGACCATAGAGAAAGCCTGCACAATAAGCGTCACCTGCGCCTGTTGTATCCACTACCTTAACCTTATAAGCATCGATTAGAAACTTTTCCCTACCATCGGTGACATAACACCCTTTTTTACCCAACTTTACTGCTACAAATCTAGCTCCATTCTTAAGTAAAATTTTTGAACCATTTTCAAAATCTTTACCTGTGAGAATTTTTAGTTCGCGTTCGTTTGGGAACAATACATAGCTTTTCTTAATGATTGGTTTTAAAGCAGTGAAACCTCTTCTCATGTATAGTTCCCCCGGATCGAAGCTTAACTTGACTTCTGATAAGGTCTTTATGATTTTTTTCTGAACATTAAAAGATTTTTCTCCTACAAAAGATGTTAAATGTAGAAATTTTGTATTTCTAACATAGGTTTCATCGATTTCTTCAAATTTTATGGTATCATTAACACCAGGATTGACATAAAGGGCTCTTTCTCCATTTTCATCAACGAACCCCATCACTGTGCCACTTCTTCCCTCTTCCGACATTATTACATTAGTCGTGTCAACTTTTTCTTCTCTTAAACTCTTTAACTGTATCTCTCCCTCTTTATCATTTGCAAGCTTTCCAATATAACCTACTTTAACCCCTAACCTAGCTAATCCTACTATTGTATTCGCTGATGAACCCCCCGGTGTTTCATCATAACACGTTATGAAAGTCTCTTCTCCTGCCCCAACAAGCCTCTTGACTCTATATAGTTTGTCAACATTTAAGGCGCCAAAGCCCACAACATCCATTTTCATGGAAACAACTCTCTGAGGAAGATCTTATATTTTCCAAGTTTCCCATTATAGTTTCCTGCTGTGATCTTTACTATACCCTTCATATCTCTCACACTAAAAATAGCTTCTTTCATAGCTTTCTTTACGCTTCGAAGGGAAATTCCATTAATAACAATTTCTGGGATTGAATTCACATCTTTTTGTATCTTTGAATCAGAAATTTTATCTTTAATTGTTGGACAGTAAGGATGGTTCGTAGTTGGGCCAATATGTGGAAATTTTGTTTCTAGTTTTGAACCAGCTGCACAAATATCAAAGGTTGTTATAACCCCTTCAACCTTTTTTATAGCTTTTATAGCTTTATCTCCAGCTTCTAAGGCAACATCTTCTGTTGTACACATGAACCACACGTTTCCACCCATGACTCCTTTCTTATACCCCAAATAACGCTCTATAATAAAATCCCCCATCATAATGGGTATCTTTATGATATGTCGTCCATATAGTTCTGTTTCATATTCATATCCGTCCCCACAATGTCCAATTCTATTTAACGAATCAATTTTTTCTTCACTATCGCAGGCATTATAGATCGCTGTTGTCGGTACGACAAGAATTCCCTGTCGTATCCTATAAGAAATTTCTCTGTATAATCTATCCACTGATTTACTTACTGCTTTTTCGTTTAATCTTCCCCAATACTGTAAGATAGCTCCTAACCGTCCATCCGGTGTTTCATTTTTATTTAACCACTTCTCAATACCCCCCTCAGTTCTATTGATTACCACTGAAGGTAGAGCCGTTGAGTTATAGGCTGCTTTCTTCAACCTTTTTTTATCCTTTGCAGTAACTATTATTCGCATGTATAAACCGTCAAAAGCCTCTGCGTATGTGTTTTCAATATCAATTGTCATTGTATTATTCCTCCTAAATTTACCCTTATTATCCTAATTTCCCTATCGCTTCACCTCTAACCGTCTTTCTGAAAAAACTACTTTCTTTTACTACTCTCTCCACATTCTCCGTAGTTATTCTCTCAATTTTTGGGAAAGAATCTGGATCCAATTTACTAATCTTCTTAATAAGAGTAGCATCAACACAAAACTTCTCTAAAGTATTGATTGACCACATTTCAGCAAGTCTCATAACATGCTCCCTCCCAAGCCTGAAAAAAAGATCTACTAGAATTGATGTTACAACTGCATTTTTAGAGATAACAGCAACTTCCGCGTTTTCTACAGCGTATCTATTACCATTAAAGGAGATGGTTAATCCTCCCCCCTCTTTCACTAGACTGAAAGCTTGTACATCTGTGATACTGTCACCGATGTACACGACTTTGTTCAGGGGACTACCCACCTTTTTCGTTATTATCCTGATAGCTTTTGCCTTCTCTTCTCCGCCAATAGGATTAACTGCTCTAAGTATTCTACCAGAATCCATTATCATAATCTCTTTCCAAAAAATTTTATCCAATTTTTCGATCGTTTCTTGATCTTTTATCGAAAGATACTTGAGTGATTTTGCTCCTTCCGGTATTTCTATCATTGGGTAAGATGTTATCTCTTCTCTCAGAATCTTGAGCCGTTTAATTTCTTTCGAAGAAATGGAGTATTTATCTAAATCTAGTCTTGTACAGTACGTGTTCTCAAGAGGGAAGTCTGTGATGGCGCATAATGAAGAGATGTACTGATTATAGCTTGTGCTGATAATGAAAGATGGTCTTAGTTTTCTTATGTAATTGAGCATATTCAAAGCTCCTTGAATAAGGAGAACATTTTCGGCAGAGTATCTCTCTACAGTCTCATTTGTAGCACCGTATGCTTTCAAGAAAGGAGTTATTAACTTTAGAGTGTATCCGGCTTTATATCTTGGTCGTTTAATTATATCCACTAGTACGTCATCGTATTTACTTATCAAAGAAAAGAAGTAATCTCCATCTGGAATAAAATGTTTAGTCAACTCGAAAGCATTATCATTTTTAGAAATGGGGCCTTCGCAGTCTGAAATAAATACACCTGCATCCTCAGGTTGTTGATTCACGACTATTCTATCCTCAATTTCCTCATATGTTCTATACTTTTCTGTATGCTTTCCTTTGAGGCTATATCCTTCCTGTACCAGAGAGACCCACCTTTAATAGCTTTTATTCCTTCAAGAGAAATTTCCCTTGCATTTTCCAAATTCTCTGCTGCTCCAACAACACAAACGGTTCGTGATTTTAATCCATAGGTTTTTCCCTTCCTCAACTCCATAGCTCCAGGGTATACCCACATTCTCCCATGGCTTTCTTCACATAACTTATAAGCAGCATTTAGATCGATTTGTTTGTCACCTCTGAACTTTTCAACTCTACCACCATATGTTGGTGGAACTTTATACGTCACAACAGTAGCTAATTTCTTAAATTTAACCCTGTTTAACTTTTCATCAATTATTTTAAAACACACATCGATAAAATCATCTTCCAATATTGGAAGTATATTCATTACTTCTGGGTCTCCCAGCCTACTGTTATTCTCTAAGATTTTCAGGCCTTTACCTGTATGCATGAACGCGGCATAGAAAGGCACACCACGAAGACCGGGATTAGTCCCTTTTCCTTTAAGTCGTTTAAAAACTCTATTCATTATATCTATCTCATTAGATCTATCCTGCTGAGTCATAAATGGTAACCAGTCAGATTCAGCCTTATATGAACCCATTCCGCCAGTATTTGGACCCAGATCTCCTTCGAAAGCTCTTTTATAATCTCTAGTTTCAGGTAGAGGTAGAAGGTTTTTTCCATCACAAAATGCTTGAAAACTTGATTCTTCTCCAAAAATTTTCTCTTCAACTATTACTGGTCCATGCTTATAGTTTGATAAGAAATGCTGAAATAATTCTTGACGATTCGTAAAATGGTCTCCCCATATACCAACCCCCTTCCCAGCGGTTGTTCCGTCAGGTTTAACCGCGACTTGATCATTTAGAACATCTAGCCATTTCCAAAGATCTTTCTTAACATCAGTTAAATTTGTATACTCGTTGTGATCAAACAACTTGAATCTTGGATTTATCTCCGCTTTAATCTCTTGAAATAATCTACGTTGTACGATTTTACTCCCTTCCATAGCATATTTCTTTGTTGGGCAAATCATAGGTATACTTGTTTCTTTTTCTATAATATCCCTAACGCCCTCGATTATCGGTTTCTCAGGACCTACTATCCCAAAATCAATCTTACTCTTATATTTATCAGCGAATTGAGATATTTTCTTAACATCAAGGTCAGGAATTACCAGATGTTTCTTTGCTTTATTTACGTTAAATGGATTTCTATTCTTATCAATAATGTAAAGTTCAACAGAATATTTTTCGCTACGACAGAAAGCATCAATAATTGCTGTTCCTCTTGAACCATAACAAATAACTAAAATACCCACCTTATTCATTTAATCACCTGTAACTCTTCTTGATCTTTATCCTTCTAAATTTGACTAGATGGTTCTAGTATCTATAAACAATATTTTTAGGTTTTATTACTACGCTTCTATCTCCCTTCTGTACATAGCCTAACTTAAAAATTTCAATTCCATGTTTACCTGCAATTTCAATTATCATCTCTTCATCTTCTTTTGGCGCAACTAGGGCTATAAAGACGCCCATATTCCACACTTGATAATTCTCGACATCAGTGACATCAAACCCAAATCGTTGTCCGAAATTTATCAATGACGAAAAGATTGTAGGCGGTTCTGGAATTTTATCAATGATATATGAAAAGAGAAACCTAGCTCTAGCAATCTTTCTAAAGCCATGCCCTGTTATAGGAGAGATATAGTGTAAATCCACTTTTGCCTTAAACATCTCTATAATAGGGCGTACATAAATCGGTGTCGGAGTTAGCAACTCTTCACCTATCATCTTTCCGTTCGGAAGTTCCGTGAAGTATCCATCTGGTAACTTCTCTACGATACTTCTTGCCTTCGAAATTCCGTTCGCGCAGATCCCGCCACTAGGTAAACCGTAAATAATATCACCGTCGGTAATTTTTTGTCCATATGTGAACCTACTCTTAGGCTTTATTATACCAATAGAACTACCCATGAGATCCAAAGTCTCGTTATAAATAATGTTGGGTAAGGTAGGTGTTTCACCTTGTGGTATAGCACATCCCGCCAGATTAGCTGCGAGCGCGTATCCACTTAAAAGTTCATCCACTCTTTTCGGATCGCTAAACCACTCTGAATTTCCTGACGCTATGACGTCTGTGTATGCGATTGGGTCTGCACCTACAGCGACGAGATCGGTGACTGACATTGCTACAGCATCTTGTCCAAGGAAACGGTAATATTTTCCACCTTGAAACTCCGCCTCTATATCGATCTTTTTCTTTAACTCTCTCCATAGACTGTCAGCAATCAGATTCTTTGTCCCTAAACCTTCCACATTGAAGGCTAACATGAAATCATATTCAAGAAAATCCAAAACCGCAGAAGTCTCTCCTACGGGCGCAACTTTTATACCCATTCTTTCAGGGTTCTTAAATGTTGATTCAAACGTCTTCAAAGCCTTCCTCTTAACAGGATCCAATTTTTCATAATCGACAAGATCAGAATACTTTATGGTCATAAAGAACTCTCCATAATAATTACGTTAGATTATTATTAACATACTCTACAGCATTTCTGAATATTTGTACACCTCCCCCCTCTTTCGGTAAAGATCCTTTTAGTTTCTGTCTTGTCCAACGGGGATGATTATAGGGGCTTAGATATGCTGTTGCATGAGGCATCTTTCCGAATATCCTCCCTGTACAATCACAGATCCCTGCAATACTTTCAATTGATCCATTAGGATTCTGCGGATATTTCATCGTTGGTTTAAGGGTTTCCATATCCGCATATTGGAGGACTATTAAATTTTTTTCTTTCAATTTTTCAAGATCAGTCTTTTTTTCTACGATGAATTTTCCTTCTCCATGTCTCACTGGAAGGTATAATTCCTCAATATTCTTTGTGAAAACACAATTTGATTTCGGATTTATCTTCAATTTTACCCATCTGTCTTCAAAGATTCCGGAATCATTATAGGTCAATGTTGCACATTGTGTCTGATAATCCCCGTTTAATCCCGGTAGAATACCCGCTTTTACTAAAGCTTGAAAGCCATTACATTCTCCAAATATTAGTTTTCCATCTGAAATGAATCTTTGAATTGTTTCTCCTATCTCATACTTGTAAATGTTTGCTAAGACTTTTCCTGCAGCTATGTGATCTCCATATGAGAACCCGCCTATCATTGCTAGAATCTGATAGTTGTCTAAGATCTGCGGATCACTAATTAAGTCTTTCAAAAAGATTTTTTTTACCTCTGCACCTACCATTTTAAAAGCATAAACTGTCTCATCATCACAGTTCAAGCCATACCCTATAGGAACTAAGACTTTACACATTTTCTACACATTTTCCAAAGGACTTTTCCATACTTCTTTTAAACGTTTAAGATCTGAATTAATAATATAGGATCCATCTACGCCTCTAATCTTTAATCTCTGCTCATCAGTAACAATTCCTACTTCCATACAGGTATTTCCTTGCATTTCTAATTCGAATTCTTCCTTCATGTTCATTGGGACTGTGACTACGAATCTGCTGTTAGACTCTGAGAAGAGTATTATATCATTTCTTTTAGCTCCAGAATAAGGAACTTTGATCAAAGAAATGTTTAATCCATATCCCCCTGCGAAAGCGCTTTTTGCAAGAGCCACCCCCAAACCTCCTTTTGTCGGTGTGTGAATTGAATGAACTAAACCTCTATCAGTAGCTTCACTCATACTTCTGTAAATATTCTTAGCTTTTTCTACATCAACTATTGGAACACTATTTCCAATATAACCCACACCCGTCCTTTTTTCACCAATAAGCTTATAGTATTCTGAACCTCCCAACTCGTTAAACGTTTCTCCGACGATGTATACAATGTCTCCAACTTTCTTAACATCCATCGTCACCGCTTTTCTAATATCTTCCATCTTTGCGATCAGAGTTACTAAAAGACTCGGTGGAATAGAAACTTTCTTTCCATCAATTATGCGATCACACTTCATACTATCTTTACCTGAGATAAAAGGTAACATAAATGCCTTTGAGTAGTCATATAATGCCTTATTCGCTCTTACGAGTTGTGCTAGTTTATAATAACCATCCGGTGTCTTCTCTGATTGTTCAGGGTCAGGCCAACAGAAATTATCCAAGGCAGCAAATGGAATTTTTTTGCTTGGTAATTTTCCTCCAACTGCAATAATCCTTCTTACCCCTTCATCTATCGCTGAAGTTGCCATATGATAAGTATCTATATCTGAGTAATGTGGATTTAATCCATTTGCGAAAATTATTCCCTCTGTGGAACCATACTCTACTAGACAAATGGTGGCATCACTGGGAACATCTTCTTCCTTTCCTACTAGCGGTTTAATTATGCTTAAACCCTTAACTTCATGATCATACTGTCGTAGTTTCTTTTCAATAGAACAGATATTGAGTCTCGAGAGCATTTCTTCTAGTATCACATTTAAATCAATTGCTTCATCAAAATTAGGCTCTTCATGAATTGGTTTCTTCCAAATTGCTTTTAGTCTCTTCTTTGGCACTCCTTCATGAAGGAATTTCATATCAAGATATCCAACAGTTTTGTCATTATATTTAACATGAAATTTTCCTGAATCAGTAAATTTACCTAAAATCGTTGCTTCAACATCTCTTTTTTTTGCCAGTTCAAGGAGTTGTTTAATTTTGGTGTGATCAACAGCTAAGGTCATTCTTTCTTGAGCTTCTGAGAGCAGGATTTCCCATGGCTGCAAACCTTGATACTTTAAAGGAGCCGTTTTTAATTCTATTTCACAACCTCCACTATATCTCGCCATTTCCCCTATTGATGAGGCTAAACCACCCGCACCATTATCCGTAATGCATCTGTACAATCCCAAATCTCGAGTTTCGAGAAGGAACTCACTCATCATTTTTTGAGTAATCGGATCTCCAATCTGTACAGCTTGGACTGGTGATCCTCTATGCAGCTCTTCTGATGAGAAGGTTGCTCCATGAATTCCGTCTTTCCCTATTCTCCCACCAACCATGACGATTAAATCGCCTGGAATAATCATTTTTATGTGAGAAGGAACTCCATTTATCTCCTTCGGCATTATTCCAAATGTGCCACAATAGACAAGAGGTTTAGCTTCACCGAACCGTTTATCAAAAATCTCTCTACCAAGCACAAGAGGTATCCCGCTCTGGTTGCCCCCATCAATTATTCCTCTGTGTACGCCTTCTCTAATTCTTCTAGGATGGAGAAATTGTGTCAACTTCTCATTTTTGTAAAATGGACTGCCAAAACAGTACGTAAAAACATTGAACATTAATTTAGCGCCAATACCTGTACCTAAAGGGTCTCTATTTACGCCAACTATTCCTGTCATAGCACCACCATACGGCTCAATAGCTGAGGGCGCATTATGTGTTTCAACTTTGGCGACAAGGTTTAATGTATCATTTAACTTGATCACTCCTGCATTATCAACAAAGATGGAAATTAACCAGGGAAAATCTTTCATAATCTCTTCAGTGCACTTTCTTATATAGCTCTGAAAAAGACTATCGATTTCTTCTTCTTTCTCTCCATCCTTGTACTGGATTAAAGCATTGAAGATTTTATGTTTACAGTGCTCTGACCATGTTTGAGCAATGGTTTCAAGCTCCACGTCGGTTGGATTTCCACTTAATCCCTTCTCTCTTCTCTGTTCTGTTATCTCTTTATCAGAAAAATACTTCTTGATTACCTTCATCTCATCTAGTGTTAATGCTAGTATACCTTTTCTACTCATCTGTATAAGTTCTTCATCACTAACTCTTAGATCATATTCTTTCACCCGACTCTCCTGTTTTCCGAGAACTATAGGGATCAATATATTAATCCCTTTTTCTAACACTTCTCTGTAACTTAGAATCGTAAGGTTCTCGACGATTTCATTTGATAAAAGTTCTTTTCCAATCTTTTCAATTTCTATTAAAGATAATTTGGTGCTGCTTAGGAGATATTGGATAGATGTGTAGACTTTTTCTGTTTCTTTTAATTTTCTCTTTAATAAATTTTGAATAGCTTTTCTTGCTGTTTTCCCAACATTATCTGTAACACCCGGTTTATACCCCACTTCCATAAGCCAATTAAAATTTGGAAGCTTATCAGAAAATTCTTCGATTACCGGATCTACAAAGAGTTCTCTCTTAACTTTCTCCAACTCTTCTAAGGTTAACTCTATGTCTAGAGTATATACTCTTCTAGTCTTTACTTGATCAACTTCAATCCCTAGAAAATTATAGATATCAGTTTTCGTTCTTTCACCCAAGGTGTCGACTATATTCTGTTTAAACCCTACTTCTATTCTGTAAACCATTTTCGCGTCTTTCCATTTATCGTTTAATTCACTTCATTTTTCTATAAGTGATGTTCATAGCATACTTAATCTTAGATCTATATTTTCATAAAGGAGTAAACATATCTCAAACCCCACTCCATATATTACTTTAAACTTATATATTTATCACATATTTTATTAAAATTAACAATAATATGTATAAAAGAAAGATCAAACATATTACGCCTTTAAATTAATGTAATTCACTTCAACTTTTATATGAAACATCTTAATAAAAGGTTTTGATAAAGAAAAACAATAAAACATTCAATACGGCTGAATGAGTCACATCAATAAATAACGGATCAAACATATTGTACATATACTAAAAAAATAGTCATGGGGAATAGAACATGCCAGAACAGAAGATAATAATCATAATGGGATCTAAAAAAGATGAAGAATTTTCAAACCACATATGTACCTGTCTAAAGAATTTAAGTATAACATATGAACGGCGGGTGGCATCTGCCCATAAAACTCCACAAAAACTCCTAAAAATAATCGAAGAATATGAGAAACTAGAAGGTCAAATCGTTTATATCACTATTGCTGGCAGATCAAACGCACTTTCAGGTTTTGTTGATGCAAATACGAGATATCCCGTTATAGCTTGTCCCCCATACTCAAACAATTTTGGATCTTTAGACATATATTCATCCCTAAGAATGCCTAGCGGTGTATCACCCTTAGTCATTCTTGACCCTAAAAACGCCGCACTGGCCTCAGCCAAGATTTTGGCTCTAACGAATCCGAAATTAAGTAATAGGGTTATAGAATATCAACAAAACATTAAAGATATAGTAGAGCACGCAGATAAAAAATTTAGAAACGTTTAGAGTGATATAAAATGCGTTTAATTAAATCTGGGAAAGTGAAAGATGTTTACGCTGTAAACGATAAAGAGTTAGAGTTCGAATTTTCAAACAGAATTTCAGTCTTCGATAAAATTATTCCAACTGAAATTCCAAATAAAGGTGAGACTCTGGCTCGAACAAGTGCTTATTGGTTTGAACTTGTCAAAAAACATGGAATTTCAACGCACTATCTTGGTTTAACAGCTCCAAATAGAATACGTGTTAAGCGTGTTAATGTGATACATGATTCTAGTTTATTAACATCGAAAACGGTGAGATACCTCATCCCCTTAGAATGTATCGTTAGATATTACATCTATGGTTCCCTTTGGGATCGAGTATTCCGTGGAATAATAAAACCAGATAAGTTAGGATTCCTCCCTGGACATACTATTAAACTAGCTGAGAAATTACCACAACCTTTTTTTGAGGTTACTACAAAACTTGAAAAGATTGATCGGAAATTAACTACTGAAACAGCGTTAAAGATTTCTGGTTTAAAATTAGATGAATTTACTTTGCTTAAAAACATGTCATTGAAAGTAGATGAGATCATCAAGTCAAGTATAAACCAGAGCGGCTTAATTCATGTTGATGGGAAGAAAGAGTTCGCTTTTGATGAAGATAGAAATCTTATGGTCGTGGATACTTTTGGGACTGCTGATGAAGATAGATTTTGGGATATAAAAGAATTTGAAGCTGGAAGATGTGTAGAGCGGAGTAAAGAGTTTGTTAGACAATATTATAGACAGATTGGTTATTACGATGAGCTGATGAAGGTAAGAGAAGCGGGTGAAACAGAACCACCTATACCCGCCTTACCAAACGAAATCATTCATCAAATTAGCCAAATTTACATTGATCTTTTTGAGGATTTAACTGGGCAGAGATTTAGGTGACTAAAGATGTCTTTGTTTGACTCATTTTCTCCAACGGATTATCGATATAATGTTGAGGCGTTGAAGCCTTACTTATCCGAAAAAGCATTTATTAAATATAAAGCAAAGGTTGAGAGTTCTCTAGTTCGAATATTAGCAGAGAGAGGTTTCTGTTCTCAAGAAGTTGCACGTGAAGTGGAATTAGCTTCAAGAGAAATAGATGTAGACGACGTATATAGAGAAGAAGAACGCATCAAACACGATATTAGAGCTTTAGTCAATATACTTAGAAACAAAGTAAGCGACGAAGCCAAACCCTTCATACATGCAATGGCCACATCGTACGATATTGTGGATACAGCCAACGCTTTAAGGTATCGAGACGCAGTAAGAGAAGTGCTTCTGAAAGATATGCTTACTTTGGAGAAGCTATGGATCGATCTTGCAAGACGAGAAAAGAACACGCTTCAGATTGGGAGAACTCATGGACAACACGCTGAACCGATAACTTTTGGGTTCACAATAGCCCAATACATCAATAGATGGGGGAATAGGATCTTAAAGGTAAAGGCGGCTATAGATAATTTAGTGGGAAAATTTTCTGGAGCTGTGGGTGCATATAATGCTGCCTCTCTCTTCTTTGAAGATCCTGAAAGTCTCGAACGAGAAATATTAGGATATTTAAATTTGAAACCAGCTGAGATCTCAACACAGATAGTTCCCCCTGAAACCTTTACAGACTTTCTTCATTCTATTGTTTCCAGTTTTGGCGTCCTTGCAAATTATGCAAGAGATATGAGAAATCTTCAAAGATCAGAGATAGGTGAAGTAGGAGAACCCTATGATGAAGCGCAGGTCGGTTCCTCTACAATGCCCCAGAAGAGGAATCCTATCACTTTTGAGAATGTTGAGAGTGCTTGGAAGAAATTTATGCCCCAGATGATAACGATGTATTTAGATCAGATTTCAGAACATCAGAGGGATTTAACAAATTCTTTAACCCAAAGATATATTCCTGAATTGTTGGTAATTTTTACATCTTCAATTCGGAAAATGATTAGAATCACAAAAAAGCTAAGAGTTGATAAAGTAAATCTTCACAGAAATTTTCAAATGAATAGCGATATGCTCATTGCTGAACCCTTATACATTTTACTTGCTTTTTATGGCCATCCAAATGCTCATGAATATGTAAGAAAACTGACAGAGCAATCTTATAGAACCAAAAAACCTCTGTATGATCTTATTCAGAATGATAATGCTCTTCAACCCTATCTTACCAGATTTACTTCAGCTCAGAAGGAAATTCTTAGCAATCCATCTACTTATGTAGGTATTGCATCAAAAAAAACTGAAAAAATAGTTACACTCTGGGAAAATAGATTATTGACCATAAACCTGATATAGAACGATGTTAGCCTTGACTTAATATGTTGTGGGGGAAGAAGCTCTTTGTTTGACGGGAATGCTGTTAGATATCTTGATGGTTTATCCTCCATGTTCACCTCTCGGTTTATATCTCACAAGCCTTTTTTCCTCGCCCACGCTATTACCTACGCCTGTAACTCTAAGTGTAAAACATGTACCTATTGGCGTATGTCTGATCAGATTGATAAGAACTTGAAAACTGAAGAAGTCTTTGATCTTTTAGTTAATGCTTACAAAATTGGTATGCGTGGATACTATCTTTTTGGTGGAGAACCTCTTGTTCGGAAAGATATAGAGGAAATACTGGACTTTGCTAAAAGGAAAGGATTCATAACAACGATGAATACAAATGCGTCATTACTTAAACAAAAAGCTAAATCTTTATCTGAAAATCTTGACTTTGCCTTCGTTTCGTTAGATTATCCTGATACTCATCATGATTATATAAGGGGGCGAAAAGGTGCATTTGATGAAGTTGTTGACGGTATTAAGAGGCTTCAAGAACTTGGAAAAACAAGAATTACGTTAGTCTCAACTATAAGTAACCTAAACTTTGATAAGATTGAAGCCATGGCACAATTTGCAGTAGATCTCGGGATTGGGATCTCTTATAACGCTGTTGAACCTACTGTACAATCAAGTTTTGAAGAAGGACGAACCGATTCTGTTGTTAAGACTTATGGTTTAAGTAGTTTGGAACTTCAACAGTTCTATGAGACCCTTTTAAGACTCAAGAAAGAGGGATATCCTCTCATGGAGACTGAGCATGTCATCAGGGATCACATAGCGAATAAACCCTTTAAATGTTACTTTCCAAAAATTTTTGTTTATGTTTCACCCGATGGAAAAATATTTCCATGCACATATGATCATACCTATGATTTGAAAACCGGTAGCTTTGAAGATTACTTTAAGAGTAAACTGTATCAAAATCATGTTAAGATAGCTGAGACATGTAATATATGTCTTCGAACCTGTGTACGAATGTATTCATATACCTATGCTCTTTATCCTAGACATTTCTTCAGATTGATTAGTGATATAAAGATCTTGGCGAAACAATAGTTTTACAATTTATTTTTTCTTTAATATTTATCTATGAATATTTTTCATCCTCAAGCTTATATCAATAGCTTGAACTGAGTGTGTGAGTGAGCCTGAAGAGAGGATATCAACTCCTGTTTTCGCGTAATCTGCAATGTTCTCAATTGTTATTCCTCCTGAAGCTTCAATTAGAATTTTACTTCGTATTTTTCTTCTCTCTAATTCTCTTAATGTATTCCGAATTTCTATTGGTTCCATGTTGTCAAGCATGATAATGTCTGCCCCTGCTTCAACAGCTTCTATTGCTTGAGCGGTATTCTCAACTTCAATCTCCACCTTCTTTGTAAAACTTATCACATCTAAAACCCTTTTTACAGCTTCACTAATTGAGGGCATTAACTTCAAATGGTTATTCTTTATCAAGACACAATCGTCAAGTCGAAGTCTATGTGTATCTCCGCCTCCAATTTTAACCCCCTTCTTATCGAAATATCTAAACCCAGGATTCGTTTTCCTAGTCGCAGCCACTCGAATTTTTGAATTATAATTTCTCGCTAGAGTAACCATTCGTTTTGTTGCCGTAGCGATGCCACTCATCCTCATTAAAATGTTTAATGCCACTCTTTCCACTTTAAGAATATTCTTTGAAGGACCTTCAATTTTAAGAACAATAGTTTGAGGTTTAACCCTTTCACCATCGTTGATTATAATCTGCACTTTACAATCTACTAACTCAAAAATAGTTGCTGCTTCTTCCACTCCCGCAACGATCCCTTCCTCTTTAAAAACAATTTCAGCTTCAGCCATAGAGTTGTCATCGATTAGAGTGTCAGTTGTAATGTCTCCAAATCCAAGATCTTCAGATAAAAATTCCTTAATTTTTTCTTCTAATAAAATCACATTTTTCATGATCTAATCACATATTCATAATAGACCTTTTGATGTTATTATCAAAGTAGGATTTAATAATTAACTTATTGAATAACTCTTAAATTCAATCTCTAATTATTTATAATATATAAAACGAAAAATGAAATTCTAGATTATCGGACTCAACTGAGACATTAACCATTTCAAATAACTTCCTTTTCATTATTTATGGTATAGAAATATATTTTAGTGAAGTAAAAACGAGATTAAGAGCCCCTTACACGAAAAAAAATGTTAGTAACAATCCTTTCTAAGCGTTATAGAACATAATAGTCTGGAGAGTTTTGCTTTACAATAAGCGCCTAACTCTTCTAACGTTTCTCGTTTGCCAACTATACCTTCGAATCTTACTGCTTTTACCGTAACCACAACCAGAGCATACTTTATGTCTAATATGATATGATCTCCTTCCACATCTGCGACAACAAATTACTCGTCTTTTATGATGCTTACCGAAGGACGCAGTTCCTTTTACCAATATTTTCACACACTTTATAATTATCTATAAGGGTTAATGTCAGAAACAATTTTCTACCTATATAGATTTTTCTCTTGATAATTCTTTAGGAATTTAACGAAACCTTGACATGATATACTCATTTTTTCTATCTTCTTCTTCGCCCTCTCCTTCTACGAGAGTCATTAGGGCGTTCTGAATCTGTCGGGACGCTAGGTCGAAGTATAATTAATCTCTTCGACTTTATGCTTTGTATATATCCAGCCACTTCATTCCGAAGAGTTTTTGTTGGGATGTCTATTACTTCTTTGACCAGCTTTTTGTTCTCTTCAAAGTCATCTGTAAACTTACCTGGATATTTTTCATACAGTTTTTCCGCTATTCTCCTCACACTGATAGCCCGTTTTTTTCCCATAATATTCATCTTCTTTAACTATTATCTTATCTAACTATCATAAATCGCTTTCTTTTACGACTTCGGTTTCACTTACAAAGAAAATAACGCATATAAATTTTCTTCTTTTTAAGATATAAATTCCAAGTATTTTCATATATTATCTGAAAAAAGACTATAGTTTTGTTCAATAGAGTATTAAATGTAAACCCAAATTTTACTTTAAACTTTAATTATATCTATACCCATTTCTCTTTACAAATATTTTATATTTACTCCTAAACCTATTCGATTATTGAATCAAAAAGATTTTTATACTTTTGAATAGTTTGACTCAAGATAGGTAATAAATATGGCACAATTAATTCCCGCTCAGATTGGCGGGCAACCGGTTTTAATTTTAAGGGAAGGAAGTAGTAGGAGTAGAGGTAAGGACGCTCAGAGGAATAATATTCAGGCTGCTAAGGTTGTTGCGAATGTTGTAAAG
>SDBT01002192.1_pt1 | contig 34790 bp, 35 predicted proteins | sample 2277101 | NCBI WGS metagenome assembly SDBT01 (sample SAMN10404973, study PRJNA504765) | marine sediment metagenome | isolation source: marine sediment core GS10_PC15, 103 cmbsf | place: Arctic Ocean: Southern Knipovich Ridge | collected 2010
TATCAGGAAAGCCTGAACAAGGCTCAGGCACTGCTCACCGCTATTGAAAAGGCAGAGGCTCAATATGCTATTGCTAATAGATAACTACGATAGTTTCACCTATAATCTCTTCCAGTACCTCAGTGAGCTGGGAGAGGAGGTATGGGTAGTGCGTAACGACCAGGTAAGCCTGGATGACATCGAGGCAAGGTTGCCCCAGCGGATTGCCATATCACCGGGACCGGGCGCACCAGAGCAAGCTGGCATCTCCAATGATGTTATTCGTCGCTTCAGCAAGCGGCTTCCCATACTAGGCGTCTGCCTCGGTCACCAGTGTATCGGCTACAGCTACGGTGCCAAAGTCGACCGCGCCAGCGAAATCAAGCATGGCAAGTCATCGCTGATCCACCATAATGGCAAGGGACTTTTCCGCGGGCTGCCCAATCCCTTTCCCGCCATCCGCTATCATTCCCTGGCTGTAATGAATGATAACCTACCTGACTGCCTAGAGGTCAGCGCCTGGACGGAAAATGGGATAATTATGGGACTACGCCACCGCCAGTTTCCCGTGGAGGGGGTCCAGTTTCACCCCGAATCCATTATGACCGAGGTGGGGAAGGATATACTGAAGAATTTTCTTAAGTTGCCTTATACGAAATTGACTAGCAACCTATCCCCCTAAACCCCCTTCCCTTACAAGGGAAGGGGGAATTATAGATAAGAGAGGGGCGAAGCCCCTCTCAAACACCCGATTTCAGGGTGGGGTATAAGGGGGTGAAGTTAAAATGAGGCTCCTTATACGGAGGATAATTTGGAGGTGATGGGATGACAGGTTTATTAATAGCAACAATACTACTAGTTCTAGGAGTTATCATAACAGCAATATGGAAAACGAGCCTAAGAAGTCTTATCAGCGGGCGATGTTGGGTCATATCTACGAGGCTTATAGGAACCATCTTCGTTTTACTCGTTGTAACCTATTTATTTTTGAATTTACAGAAAATACAAGCTGACAATTGGGTTTTAATATCACTCTATGTTGGTCTAGTTGGAATTACAGCATTATATGCAATTTCAACACACCGGCAAGCAGAAGCCAGCGTGAAAATGGCTGAAGAGATGAGAGAGCAGAGGTACGACGCAGTCCACCCTGTAATAGATATTCAGAAGGAGGAATCTCCAGACGCTCACGTATCACAAGGACTAGTTGCTCTGTTCGAGGACACATCTCGGGGATTGTCATGTATACTCCATAATATTGGCATTGGTCCAGCGATAGGAGTTTACTCCTTTATCGAAGACGCTAGGGGCGAAACTTGCCGACGGGATTTTGGTAGTATTCCTGTGGCTATTGGAGAGGAACAAATGGGATACACACCCGAGATACGATTGTTCTTGGAGACAAGGAATAATCATAGAGCCTTAGTTGCCTATTACAAAGATGTATATGGTAATTTCTTTGAGTCAAGCCGAGAGGTAACGTTGAATAAAGAAAAGTCTGCTTGTGAAATAGGCTCCCTCCAAATTCGTCCAATTAAAGAGGATGAGCTACCATGATTAAAGAAGCAATAAACACTTTAGTTTCAGGTAATTCACTTAATTTTGAGCAAGCCGCCGCGGTGATGGAGGAGATAATGAGCGGCGAGGCAACCCCGGCTCAGATTGCTGCTTTTATTACCGCACTGAGAATCAAAGGAGAGACAATAGATGAGATTGCGGGACTGGCCAGCGTAATGCGGGCTAAAGCAGTGCCGGTGAAAGTAACTATGCCGGTGGTTGATACCTGCGGCACCGGTGGTGATAACTCGGCCAGCGTCAATATCTCCACCGCCGCTGCCTTTATTACCGCTGGCGCTGGACTCACCGTAGCGAAACATGGCAACCGGGCAATGAGCAGCCACTGCGGCAGCGCCGATGTCCTCGAGGCAGTGGGGGTGAAAATCGACCTCGGAGCGGAAGCAGTAGCTGAGTGCCTGAAGACAGTCGGCATCGGCTTTATGTTTGCCCCTATCTTCCACCCGGCAATGAAGCATGCTGCCGTCCCCCGCCGTGAGATTGGCATCCGCACCGTCTTCAATATCCTCGGCCCGCTGACCAACCCCGCCCGGGCCGAGTTCCAGGTTATCGGTGCTCCCAGCCCAGAACTGGGCAATAAGATTGCCCTTACCCTTCACCGCCTGGGCACCAAGCACTCCCTGGTGGTGCACGGCACAGATGGTATGGATGAAATCACCATCACGGGAAAATCGCTGGTATGGGAGGTCGATAAAAACGGGGTACTGCCTACCTATGAAGTTTCCCCGCAGTATTTCGGGTTCAAGGAGGCAAGCCCGGCTGAGATTCAGGGTGGGACACCGGAAGATAATGCCCGCATGCTGCGCCAGGTTCTCGCCGGCGAAGACCGCGGGCCGAAGCGGGCGGTATCAATTATGAATGCCGCCGCAGCACTGGCTGCCGGCAACCGGGCAGCAGACCTCAAAGAGGGCGCTCACCTTGCTAAAGAAGCAATCGACAGCGGACGAGCTTTAGCAAAACTCGATGAGCTGGTCAAGCTAAGTCAGAGCCTGGGTTAGACTCACGGGAAAGAGATGCTGAATAGAATTGTCGCTCAAAAAGTAGAAGAGGTTAAGGAGCGGAAGAAAGGTATGCCGCTATCCTCTCTGGAGGAGCAGATTGCCCGGCAGGAGGCGCCACTTGATTTTGCCCTGGCCCTTGGTGGCGACCACACCCGGCTAATTGCCGAGGTGAAGCGGGCATCCCCCTCACGAGGTGTCCTCTGCTCCAATTTCAATCCTGTTGAGATGGCAAAGACCTATGCTCAAGGCGGCGCCGCTGCCATCTCGGTGCTGACCGACGAGAAGCACTTTCAGGGCAGTATCGACCACCTGGCAGCAATTAGAAAAGAAGTTAAGCTTCCCCTGCTGAGAAAGGACTTCATTATCGACCCCTATCAGGTATACCAGTCCCGTGCCAATGGCGCTGATGCTCTGCTCCTGATAGTGGCGATACTGAGTCAGGAGCAGCTTAAGGAGCTTCTTTTGTTGAGTCATAGTCTTGGTTTGAAATGCCTGGTAGAGGTTCACCACGAAGGTGAGGTGGAACAGGCACTGCTCAGTGGAGCTGAAATTATCGGCATCAATAACCGAGACCTGAATACCTTCACCACCGACCTTAACACAACGCGCCGATTACTGCCTCTCATCCCAGCCGGGCGGATTGTGGTCAGTGAAAGCGGCATCAAGAACCGCAGTGACGTCGCCAGGCTGAAGGAGTGGGGGGTTAACACTATATTGGTCGGTGAGGCGCTGGTTACTGCTAGCAATGTCCGGAACAAGATGAAGGAGCTAATGCTATGACCCGGGTCAAGATTTGCGGGATTAGAGAGAAGGTCCACGCCCTAGCTGTAGCTGAGGCTGGAGCCGACTTTATCGGGCTGGTCTTTGCTCCCAGCCCGCGGCAGGTGACTTTGACTCAGGCACAAGAGATAGCCAGAGTTATCAAGGGACACAGCAACACGATAGAGGTGGTTGGCGTTTTTGTTAATATGCCAGCCCCCGTAGTGAACAGGGCCGCCCATTCCTGCAATCTGGACTGGGTTCAATTAAGTGGTGACGAGTCCTGGGCATATTGCCAGCAGATTAACCAGCCGCTAATCAAGGCGGTGCGCATCAGGCAGGAAGAACGCCCTGAGGAAATCTGCGACTATTTAGCTACCGGGGCAGGGATTCTCTCCAGCCAGAGGTACATCTATCTTCTCGACTCCCGGATTGAGGACAAGTATGGCGGCACAGGAATGACCTTCGATTGGAGTCTGGCTCAGCAGGTAGCGGAGCAGTTCCCGGTGATTATCGCCGGTGGTCTTACCGCGGAGAATGTAACCCGGGCGATTGAGATAACGGTCCCGTGGGGAGTGGATACCTCTTCGGGTGTGGAAACAGACGGGGTCAAGGATACCACCAAGATTAAGGCTTTCATCGAGGCAGTAAGGAGGGCTGATGAGAGACAAAGCTAGGCAATTACCCGATGCCCACGGCTACTTCGGGCAGTTCGGGGGCAAGTTTGTCCCGGAGACACTAATGCCGGCTCTCGATGAGCTGGAGTCGGCTTATATCGAAGCCTGTGCCGACTCGAATTTCCAGCAGCAATACCACCAGTTGTGCCGAGAATATGCCGGTCGTCCCACCCCCCTCTACCCGGCGCAACAGCTTACCGCAAAAATAGGCGGGGCTACCCTGCTGCTAAAACGCGAAGATTTAGCTCACACCGGTGCCCACAAGATTAACAACGCCCTGGGTCAAGGGCTACTGGCGAAGCGCATGGGCAAAAGACGAGTCATTGCCGAGACCGGTGCCGGTCAACATGGGGTAGCGGTGGCTACGGTGTGCGCTATGCTGAGTCTCAAATGCATCATATACATGGGCGAAGAAGACATCCAGCGTCAATCATCCAATGTTTTCCGCATGAAACTACTGGGTGCTGAAATGCGTCCCGTATCCTCAGGCAGCCGCACGCTAAAGGATGCCATTAACGAGGCTATCCGGGACTGGGTAACTAACGTCCGTGACACCTACTACCTCCTGGGCTCAGTGACGGGGCCCCATCCCTACCCGCTAATAGTGCGTGATTTCCAAGCAATCATCGGGCAGGAAACGAAAGAGCAGATGGTAACGATGTATCATCGCCTGCCCGACTACCTGGTCGCCTGTATCGGGGGTGGCAGTAATGCGATAGGCATGTTCCATCCCTTCTTCAACGATAGAAGCGTCAAGTTTATCGGTGTCGAGGCAGCCGGGGAGGGCCTGGAGACCAATAAGCACGCCGCATCGCTATCCGCAGGTAAGATCGGAGTGCTACATGGGGCTAAGTCATACCTGCTTCAGGATAAGGATGGACAGATAAAGGCAACACACAGCATTGCCCCCGGGCTGGACTATCCGGGGGTAGGACCGGAACACAGCTATTATAAAGATAGCGGCCGGGCTACCTATGTCGCCGTTACCGATACCGAGGCGCTAGAAGGGTTAAGACTACTGTGCCATACCGAAGGTATCATTCCAGCACTGGAATCAGCCCATGCTGTCTACTATGCCGCCAAATTAGCCGCCGATTTGCCTCGAAACCAGCTTATCGTCATCAACCTTTCCGGTCGAGGTGATAAGGACTTAGACATCGTCTCCAAGGCAACAGGAATGGAATGATGAGTCGCATCACATCTGTCTTCAGACCAGGCCATAAAGCACTGATTGCCTATCTCACCGTAGGCTACCCCGACATAGAAACGACCTGCGAGGTAGCATCAATCCTATCAAACGAGGGGTGCGACCTCATCGAGCTGGGTATCCCCTTCTCAGACCCGATAGCCGATGGTGTTACCATCCAGAAGGCGAGTCATCAAGCACTGCAGCAGGGTATTACGCCCCAAGCTTGCCTGGAGGTGGCCAGCCAGCTACACCACAAGATTGCGACACCGCTGGTGTTTATGAGCTATTATAACCCGCTCTTGAACTTTGGACTGGAAGCTTTCTGCCGGGCTTCGGTTAAGGCAGGCATCGATGGGCTAATCATCCCGGACCTACCGCCAGAAGAAGGAACTGAACTCGAAGCTATCACCCGAAGGCTTAAGCTCGACCTGATTTACCTTTTGGCTCCCACCAGCACCGAAGAGCGCTTATCCCTGGCAGCCGAAAAGAGCCGAGGGTTTATTTACCTGGTTTCTGTCACCGGTGTTACCGGAGCCAGACAGACCTTACCCCCCGAACTAGAGGACTTCGTCAAACGCGTCAGACAGAAGACACACCAGCCGCTCTGCATCGGCTTTGGAATCTCTAACCCGGAGCAGGCCAGGCGAGCGGCTAAGGCAGCCGATGGTATCATTGTGGGCAGTCGCCTCATCCAGCTAATTGAAGAGGACGCCACACTTTCTTCACTCAAGACCTTTATATTAAGTTTACGAGAGGCCCTGGATTTAGATAAGAGATAAAAAAAGACTAGGAGGTCGATAATATGTTCACTATGTAATAGCATCAGCCCGGTAAGGGTTGAAGTAAAAAGCCGACCACACCTGAAAAAACTAAAAGGAGAAAAAATGGAGAGGACAAAGTTTATTCTCGATGAAAAAGAGATGCCAACTCACTGGTATAACATCCTGCCTGATTTACCCGAGCCGCTGCCACCCCCCTTACACCCGGCGACGAAAAAACCATTAACTGCGGATGACCTGGCACCACTCTTCCCGATGGCGCTTATCATGCAGGAGGTCAGCACGGAGCGTTACATCGAAATCCCCGATGAGGTACAGGAGATTTACCGCACCTGGAGACCGACAGCGCTGCACCGGGCGCACCGTCTGGAGAAAGCCCTGGATACACCAGCCAAGATTTTCTACAAATACGAAGGAACGAGCCAGGCGGGCAGCCACAAGCCGAACACTGCGGTCGCTCAGGCTTACTACAATAAGCAAGAGGGGACAAAACGCATAGCGACCGAGACCGGCGCCGGGCAGTGGGGCAGTGCCCTGGCGATGGGCTGCATGTTCTTCGGCATCGAGCTCAAGGTCTATATGGTCAGGATTAGCTATAACCAGAAGCCCTACCGCCGCATTTTGATGGAGACCTGGGGAGCTAAGGTGGTACCCAGCCCCAGTTCAGACACCAAAGCCGGACGTGATATGCTCGCCAGAGACCCCGAATGTACCGGCAGCCTAGGATTGGCCATCAGTGAAGCCGTAGAAGATGCTGTCAGCCGTGATGATACCAAGTACTCCCTGGGCAGCGTACTCAACCATGTCCTGCTTCACCAGACCATTATCGGTGAAGAAACCATAAAGCAGATGGAGATGGCGGATGCCTATCCTGATATCATCGTCGGCTGCGTCGGCGGCGGCTCAAACTTTGCCGGACAGTTCCTGCCCTGGCTCAGGGACAAAATCAGCGGGGCAAAACCAGACCTGCGCATTATCTGTGTTGAGCCTCAAGCTGCCCCCAGTCTGACCAGAGGACCCTATGCCTACGACTTCGGTGATGAGGTCGGAATGGCTCCCATCGTCAAGATGCACACCCTGGGGCACACCTTTATTCCCTCCCCGATTCACGCCGGGGGGCTACGCTACCACGGAATGGCACCCATCGTGTCTCACATCTACAACTTAGGTTTAATCGAGGCCAGAGCTGAGCACCAAGTCCCTGTCTTCGAGGCCGGGATAAAGTTTGCCCGCACCGAGGGCATTATCACCGGCCCGGAGCCCTGTCATAGTCTCAAGGCAGCTATCGATGAAGCCCTTAAGTGCCGGGAGTCAGGTGAAGCAAAAACCATCCTGATAGCTCACAGCGGGCATGGACACTTTGACATGGCTGCCTATGATGAGTACCTCTCCGGCAAGATGCAGAATTACGAGTATCCCGAGGAAAAGGTGAAGGAGGCATTAGCCTCGCTGCCCAAGGTATAAATAATCAGGGCCAGCGATCAACCTCACCCTCTCAGTCCCCCCTCTCCCCGGTAAGGAAAGGGGGGACAACTCTACCAGGACAGCGCGTACCCGGCTAACCGGCTCTTCATCCTTGACACTAACTTCTGCTTATGCTTAAATTTTACTAATCATGAAACCAGCAAATATAAAATATCTAGCTATCACTCTCGTCTTAATCTTATCTCTGATGCTAAGTGCCGGGTGCACTTTCATTCCAGACGAATGGCCTGAAGCAGGGGAGCCGACACCAACCACCCCCATCTCCTCCACCACTCCGCCAGCCGATACCGCTATCGACCCCGACTGGACAACACCAACCTACGAAAACAATGAGCTACTCCCTAATTTTGTCGCTGTAGTCGCTAAGGTTAAACCTTCAGTGGTGGCTATCCAAACTGATATCGGTGCTGGTTCAGGGTGGATTATACGTGAAGATGGGATTATCGTAACCAATAACCACGTAGTCGCCGGTACCCAAAACATCGCTATCGTCCTGGATGATGGCAGCACTTTTAACGCAGAAATGGTCCGTACCGACCCGCTCACAGACCTGGCTGTAGTCAAGATCGACGCCCAAAACCTGCCGGCTGCTGATATCGGGGATTCCTCCGAGCTACAAGTCGGTGAGCCGGTAGCAGCTATCGGTAACGCACTAGGACTGGGCATCAGGATGACCGGGGGGTGGATCAGCCGCCTCAATGTTTCAATACAGGTAGGCGGACAGATAGTAGAGGACCTGATCGAGACCGATGCCGCCATCAATCCGGGTAATAGTGGCGGACCCCTGGTTAATATGGCAGGGGAAGTAATCGGCATCACCAGCATCAAAATTGCCCAGGTCGGTGTGGAGGGTCTGGGCTATGCCATCAGCATCACTACCGCTCAAGATGTTATCGACCAGTTAATCGTAAGAGGCTATGTAATTCGCCCCTACCTGGGAGTCGGGCTTGAGGACGTAAACCCGTCAGTAGCTTTCTGGTATGATTTAGCCGTAGAGAGCGGAGCCCTGGTCACCAATGTAGCTCCGGGCAGCCCGGCCGATAAAGCCGGCCTTGAAGAACGGGATATTATCGTCGGCCTGGATGATGAAGAGATACTCACCACCCAGGACTTAATCAAGGGGATACACTCCCGGGAGGTTGGACAAGAGGTAACGATAGTCTACTGGCGGGGTGAAAATAAAAATACTACTTCAGCCACACTCACGGTAAGCCCACCGCCACCATGGCTCTAAGTCAACCTTCTCACTGCCAATAGTATCTCATAGCCAGCCAGTTTATAGCTTTCGGTGAACACACCTTCGGCGGGAACTCCGGCAACAATCTCCTCTGACAGCGTTTCCTGCTTAATGTAGTCAGCAAAATCCTGCATCACCCCCCTGACATAATCCTCCCCCTGATAACAGGTAACAATATGGTCAGCAATATCAAACCCGGCGGAGCGGCGCATGGTCTGCAAGCGGTGCACAATCTCCCGTGCCAACCCCTCGGCTATCAGTTCCGGAGAAATCTCGGTAGGCACTGCCACTGCATAACTTCCCTCCGAGCTAACCACATAATCCGGTCTATCCAACTCGGTGGCACTGCTGACAAATTCTATGTTTTTCACATTAAGCTCTTCCAAGATTTGAGGCTTCAGCCGCTCTAAACTTTCCTGTTCCTTATTACCAGCTACGCTGACAACGACCTTAGCTAAAGGCTGGCGCACCTTGATACCTGCCTGGCTTCTCGCTGCCCGACCCAGACTCGACACTTTCATGACCAACCGGGTATCAGCCGCCAACTGCTTATCAATTTTAGTCACATCAGCCACCGGGAAATCGGCCAGATGCACGCTATCCGGAGCCTCGTGAAAGGCTGAGCAGACCAGGTTCTGATATAATTCCTCAGCGAGGAAGGGAGTAAACGGCGCCAATAGCTTCGATAGCGTAACCAGGCACTGATAGAGTGTAGTATATGCCGACAGTTTATCAGCATCATTCTCACTCTTCCAAAAGCGCCGACGACTGCGGCGCACATACCAATTAGACAGGTCATTGACAAAATTTTCTATCTTCCTCCCCGCCTCAGTCGGGCTGTACCCATCCAGTGCGGCATCAACATCAACGATAAGCTGATTAAGCTCAGAGATAACCCACCTGTCAAGCTCCGACGGCGCTAACGAAGCTCCTTCAGGGCCGGGGGTGAAGCGGTCGATATTGGCATAGGTAATAAAGAAGGAGTAGACATTCCACAGCATCAATAGAAAACGGCGGGTTACTTCAGCCACCAATTTCTCAGAGAAACGGCGCACATTACCCGGCGGCGAGGCGGTAAAGAAATACCAGCGCAGGGCATCGGCGCCATATTTATCAATCACCGCCGACAGTTCAACCACATTCCCCTTAGCCTTGCTCATCTTCTCCCCCCTGGCATCGAGGATGTGACCCAGGCAGATAACATTCTTAAAACAGGGGCGGTTAAACAATAAGGTAGAGATAGCATGCAGGCTGTAGAACCAACCACGGGTCTGGTCAACCGCCTCGCAGATATAATCAGCGGGAAATCGCCCGTCATCAAATATAGTTTTACTCCGAGGGTCAAAGGGATAGTGCCACTGAGCTAGCGGCATCACTCCCGAATCGAACCAGCAGTCAATCACCTCCGGCACTCTTTCCATTTTGCCATCACACTCAGGACAGGTAAAGACCAGCTCATCAACAAAGGGACGATGCAAATCCAGGGGCTTTTTAAATCCAGCAAAGCCGGGCTTATTGGCTAACTCCTTAACACCGCCGACGCACTGATAATCGTGACAAGATTGACAGCGCCAGATATTGAGTGGCGTTCCCCAGTAGCGTTCTCGAGAGAAAGCCCAGTCCACATTATTCTCCAGCCAATCGCCAAAGCGACCGTACTTGATATGCTCCGGATACCAGTTTATCTCTTTATTGCCAGCAATAAGGGCATCTTTCACTGCTGTCGTCCTGATATACCAGGTCTGTTTGGCATAATAGAGGAGAGGCGTCTCACAGCGCCAGCAGAAGGGGTAGGTATGACGAATCTTCTCACTGCGGAAGAGCAGGTTCTTTTTCTTCAATTCCTCAAGCACCAGCGGGTCGGCATCTTTAACAAACTTACCGGAGAAAGGATAAGTCCCAACGACTTTACCCTGTAAATCCACCGTGTGCACAAAGTCCAAGCCTCTATCCTTCCCCGTCTCATAGTCAACTTCGCCATAGGCAGGCGCCATGTGGACTATTCCGGTACCGTCTTCCATAGAGACAAAATCGGCATCAATCACCGGGTAATTTAAAGCTCCTCCCTCCTTCCAGATGCTACCCGGCGAAGGTTTTCTTTCTTTCCCCAATACTGCCATCGTCTCGACAGGTATATCGAAATCAGACGGGTTAAACAGGGGTTCATATCTCAGCTCAACCAAATCACTGCCGGCAACCTTAGCGATTACAGGCGCCTCACCCAGTCCCGTTTGCTCCAGCAGGGCAGAAGCTAAAATGAGATACTCTCCCGCGTACTCTACAATCGAATATTCAGCATCAGCGGTTACCGCCAGGGCCGTGTTGCCCGGCAGTGTCCATGGTGTGGTAGTCCAGGCCAGCAGGTAGACCGGCTTGTCTCCACCAAGGTCAAGGAGCCACTTAGCAAAATCGGCTTCTTTGTCGCCATAATACTTTCGCAATCGCTTAAGAAAACCAGAGCTGGCATATAGTGATTTTGCAACCTTAAACTTTATGTAAACCGAAGGGTCTTCAACATCATCCCGATAGCCGAGGGCAACCTCATGAGAGCTGAGGGAGGTGCCGCAGCGGGGGCAATGGGGGGTTACCTTATACCCCTGATATATCAGTCCCTTATCCCACATCTGCTTTATTGCCCACCAAACGGTCTCAATATAGGTATTATCCATCGTGATATAGGGTTGTTTCAGGTCAATCCAGAAGCCGATGCGCTCCGTCATTGCCTCCCATTCCTTCAGGTAGCCAAAAACGCTCTTGCGGCAGCGGGCATTAAATCGCTCAACCCCATACTCCTCAATCTGTGCCTTGCCAGAAAAGCCCAGCTCTCTTTCCACCTCTAACTCTACCGGTAGTCCGTGGGTATCCCAACCAGCAATACGCGGTGTATAATAGCCTTTCATCGCTTTATAGCGGGGTATAATATCCTTAAAGACACGGGACAGCACATGATGTATCCCAGGGCTGCCGTTAGCCGTTGGCGGTCCTTCATACAATAAGAAACGAGGAGCACCGCGGCGAGCCTCCACACTCCGCTCAAAGGTATTACTTTCCTTCCACAACTTAAGGATATTTTCCTCAACCTGCGGAAAATTCACCTGGCTAGTCACCGGCTGAAACATAGTAAAAACCCTTTCTCTATTAAAAAATCCCGCCCTCTAGGGACGGGACTTATCATACCCGCGGTACCACCCTACTTCTCCCACCTCGAGGCGGGAGCACTCTTCAGGGCACACAGTGATGCCCTCGTCTGTGATAACGGCTGACACTGCCGGCCAAATCTACTAGGTGAGCCTGCCACCGTTCGGTTGGCGGCTCGGGAGGGATTTTCAGGGAACGGCAAAATCTGCTTCCACCGTACCAGACTCGCTGTTTATCCGCTACTCCCCTACTCTTCTCCGTCACTGCCTTTCCAGATAAAGGCTAGCACACTTCTAGCAATAAATCAATGGAGAGCATTTATCAAGGAAAGTGCTAACGCTGCTATTTCTCTCTCAATAAAATGACCACATGACGAGCCTCACCCTCACCAATGCTCTGCGTGGTAACATCAGGGTGGTCAGCCAAAGTCAGGTGGGCAATACGCCGCTCATAAGCCGGCATCGGCTCCAGTGTAAATGGCTCTCCCTCAGCCTTCACCTGCTCGGCTATACGCAAGGTTAAAGTTCGTAATGCCTGATAGCGGCGCTGCTTATACCCCTCGACATCAATCACTATCGGCAGCCAAGCCTTGGTCCGATGACCGACAATAAGCCTAACAATATACTGTAGACAAGCCAGGGTCTGGCCACGCCGCCCAATCAAAATACCGAGGTCATCACCCTCGATATCAAAGGCAATAAGAGCAGCAGCAGCTTCTTCGTCACCCTCAACAATAGAGCTAGCTTGAGGCACGATAGAAGCAGTCACTCCCAGCATGGCAAGCAGTGCTTCTAAAATATCTCTGGCTACCTCAGCTACAGCGCTTTCCGACTCAGGCATCGATAGCTCCACCCTAACCCGGGCATCTTCAGCTCCCAAGCCCATGACACCGTGCCTACCTTCGTTTAGGACGGTGACCTTTACTTCTTTTTGGCTGACGCCTAACCGGTCTAAAGCTTGCCGGATAGCCTCCTCCACTGTCCTGGCGCTTATCTCCAGACTCTTCATAACCTGACTCTTCCTCCTGCGTGGAATCCGGTGCCGTGATATCGGCATCAATCGGAGCTTCTTCTCTAGGTACCTCCACCATAGCGATACGCTTTTTCAACCCCTTATCCCGGCCTGCCGATCCTCCGGGTCTTGCCGGTACCAAAGCTCCCCACCCGGTAACAAAGTATTGCATGGCAATACCAATAACAGTCGACACCAGCCAATAGAAAGCCAGACCACTGGGAAATGACAAAGCAAAGAAAGCAAACAACATAGGCATCATCCACAGCATCATCTGGCTCTGTGCCTGCTGTTTGGGGTCACCAGTTCGGGGCATGGTCATCTTCTGCTGTACCCACATCGACCCCCCCACCAGAATGGCGATAAAGGTATCAGGTACAGACAGGTCCAGCCACAGGAAACTACTCGCCAAAGGCAGCATAGTATATACTACCGGCCAGGGATATAGATATCGGGACAGGCTCAGGAAATCCTCAGGGGATACCGCTAAAACCCTAATGATGGACTGGTAGAGAGCTATCCAGACGGGCAATTGAATTAACATCGGCAACATGCAGCCAGCAGGGTTTAACCCGGACTCCTTATACAGCTTCATCTGCTCCTTAGCCATCACCTGCTTATCCTTACCATACTTCTTCTGAAGTTCCTTTAACTTCGGCTGAAGCTCCTGCATCCCTTTAGTGGCCCGAAGCTGCTTCTTCGTCAGTGGATACATCAAGACACGAATAAAAATGGTAAAGACAATAATAGTAAGGCCAAAACTATTGAACAGAGTACTGCTCAACCAAATTAAGCTGTTTATTACCGGTTCAAGAATAATTAAATCCCAGATTGCTCCTATATCCAATGTAAAAACCTCACTTACCGGCTAATGGGAGAGTCCAGAGCACTACCCCGGTCTGAGCATCCAGCGCCTGAAGAGCTTCGCGCTCCTGAGTGTGCACATAAACCACCCCCGGGCTGGCACTGAGAGAAGCATCTACCCTTGCTTCCAGGTCTATCAGCTCTCTTTTCTGATTATTACCGGTAGATATAGAGTATATTTCACCTTCGTCCGAAGAGACAATGATTAAGTCACCAACTACCACAGGAGAAGAACTAATCGGGCTTTCCAGGTCTATTTCGGCAAGTTTATTACCACTTCCAGCATCCAGTGCATAAACCTTGCCGTCAAGAGAAGCGGCGTAGATAGTACCATCATAGACTACCGCTTTAGCCCAGAACCAGTTCTCAGCGACAAATTTCCACTTTAGGCTGCCATCGGCGGCATTTATGGCATAGAAATACCGATCGAAGGAACCAATATAAACCGTGTTATTATAGATAAGGGGAGTAGCAACAATAGCCCCTTCAGTCTCAAACCGCCATCTTTCACTGCCATCGGCGGCATTCAGGGCATAGAGCTTCTTATCAAAGGAAGTGATGTATATTGTCTCACCATCAATGACCGGGGTCGACCAAATCTTATCCCCGGTTTGAAACTGCCACTCCTCATCGAGGGAAGTAGCATCCAGGGCATAGAGCTTACCATCAGAAGAGCCGATGTAGACCTTATCCCGGGCTACCAGCGGACCACCGATAATGGGCTGCCGGTCATCCTCATTCAGGTATTTTGCCTTAGACAAACGCGTACTAACACTAATGGCATGAATCTTCCCATCATAGCCGCCAATATAGATCAAATCCCCGGCTACTGCCGGACTGCCATAGATGGCTACCGGCGTAGATGATGGCGCACAGCCAAAACCACCGGCTTTCGCTGTAGTTTCCAGGACAACCGGGGTCCACAGGTAGTTACCATTGGCTGTGTCCACAGCAATAAGCTCACCACTCATCGAACCCAAAAATAAAGTCCCGTTAACTATTGTCCCTCCCGACCAGCCCCGGGGCACGGCACCAGTTTGGGCACACCCCGAAGCAACTATCCCGCCGACAAGGAGGATAACCAGCAAAAGCCATACCTTGCTCCGTAATATTCTATTATGTTTAATCCACACCTATTTACCCCCCTATAAAATGCCCGGCATCACGGGACCGGGTCATAACCACCTGCGTGAAGAGGATGGCACCGAGCCAGCCGTCTTGCTCCCAGCCATACCCCTTTAAAAAAACCGAACTTGGCGATAGCTTCATAGGTATATTGAGAGCAGGTCGGGATAAAGCGACAGGACGGTGGCGTGACCCGCGATAGGCTCGATTGATAAAGTCTAATTAACTTTAAGGCAGACTTTTTCATTTCCCCTCGATAATATTTGAGCTCGGGAGAGCAAACCCTCAACCGACTTTTTAAGGCCAGTATAATCAGCGGCATTTGCCAGAGGGCGAGCGATAAATAAGATATCCAGGCCCGGTTTAAGCGGTGTCAGCCGCAGGATTTCACGAAGCAAACGCTTTACCCTATTCCTGGTAACTGCCTTACCCACTCGCCGGCTAACCGAGAAGCCATACCGGGATATGCCAAGCCCGTTGGGCAACACCTTCATCACCAGTAAACTACTCACCCACGAGCTACCTTCTTTATAAACCAAGGCATATTGCTGCGGCTTGGTAAGGTATCCCTCTCCCTTCATTGTTCCTACTCTCCAGCTAGTTTACTAATAAAGCAGCCATTTATCAAGAGAAGGCTGCTGCGACTCTGCTCTTTCCAGAATTACCCCTTCCCATCCTCCTCAAAGAGAGGTCACAGGTTTTGCCCGGAGAGCCGATACATAGTCTCATGGCAGACGCTGCTCACTGCGTCAGACCACAGTTAACCGCTTACGACCTTTGAGCCGCCTTGCTTTCAACACCGCGCGCCCACCCCGAGTGCTCATTCTCGCCAGAAAGCCATGCTCACGCTTCCTCGGAATCTTCTTCGGTTGATAAGTTCTCTTCGGCACGCTAACTCACCTTTATTAATAAAACTCTTTAAGTACTTTTAGAATTCGATTCATATTGAGCGATATTGGATTACCCACCATATTAGCCACATCATTGGTTGTCTCGAAGGCAATATTCTCCAAATCTTCCTCGGGTATACCCAGGTCCTTCAAGTTTATCGGTACCTTAAGGTCCTGAAACAAACTTACCAGAGCTGCTTCCAGGTCTTCCGAGTCATCCAGCACCCGAGCCAGCTCTTTGAACTGTTCCCGGCGAGCCTGCTTATTGGCTCTGACAAAGCAGAGAAGACTGACAACAAGGGCTCTGCCGTGAGGAATATGATAGTGCGCCCCCAAAACATGTCCCAGAGCATGTCCTAAGCCAAGACCTTTAGAAAAGGCAAGCCCGCCATTAATAGCGGCCATACACATATCCGTCCTGGCAGCCATATCATCTCCATTATTATAGGCTGCCCTCAGACTGCGCCCAATCAACTTCACGCCATAAAGGGCAAGCGCTTCATAGTAGGGGTGATAAGGAATTGCCATGGCGACATATCCTTCAACGCAGTGAGCCAGGGCATCAATCCCTGTTTCCGCAGTAAGCCCCGGCGGCATGCTCTTGCATAGGTCGGGGTCAACAATCGCCAACCGGGGAATAAGCAAATCGCTAAGGACGATGAACTTAACATTTCTCTCCTTATCGGTAAGTATGGCGTATTGATTTACTTCACTGCCGGTACCCGAAGTCGTCGGAACACAAATCAGCGGCGGCAGGGTCGACTTAATCTTACCGGCACCTCCGGTCATGACTCCGTATTCTACCATGATTCCAGGATGAGTCACCCTGACACCAATAGCTTTGGCCGCATCCAGAGAGCTTCCGCCCCCCACCGCTATCAGCCCATCACAGCCTTCATCCCGGTAAATTTTACCGGCTTTTTCCACTTCCTCTATCGGCGGGTCGGGCTCCACCTCAGAAAAGAGCACTGAAGCGATACCGCTTTTAGCTAAAAGCTCCTGAACTCTGCCGGCTACCCCGATTCGCTTCATAACCGGGCCGGCGATGACAAAGGCCTTCTTGATACCCAGCGCTTTAGCACGCTCACCCAACCTTTCAATCATGCCAGCTCCAAATAAAACCGGGGGAGGAGAGGGGAAACGAACTTCCCAAATCTTCCTGGGCTCCTTGAAGGCGTCTAATTTATCCCAGATGCCTTCCAGCTCGGCATCCTCCACATCGAAGACACTATTCGTCGGCGGGAGCGGCTCTGTCCGCACAAAATCCGGGTAGTGTTGATATATCTTGCTGAATTCAGCTTTTTCATTAAACTGCAGCTCATCTTTTAAAGTTTGCTTCGCTATGGCAACGATATCATCAATCTCCAAATTAAGGCGGTAACGGGCATTAAGCAAGGTTGCCAGGAACTGATATGTCGAAGCCTGCCCCCCGGGGACAGCATTGAGACAATACCCGAAGGTATCCCAGGCTGCTGCCTGTACCTGGAACCTCAGCGAGTTTGCTGCCTGTCCTGTCTTTCGCAAGGGGTTTCTATAGGTAAGGGCGGCAGTATGGTCGGCTCCCATCGGGCTGGTGGCATAAGTTACCCCAACCCCTTTGACGGCTCTGGGGTCATGAGCCGGAATAGCCTGTCCTTTGAACGCAGGGACCCGGCTAACATTAAGGGCTTTAGCCGTAGCCACCACACCATCCGCCAAAACACGGCCGAACTCGGTGCCCTGCTCTATCTCCATCAGCAGTTTCATCGCCGATTCGGCATCACCCATCTTCATCTTACCAACGCTTGCCGCCACACCGATACTGCTGCCTACTTCTATGGCATCGATACCGACATCGTCACAGACGAATTTCATGCGTCCGATGGCATCAGGGTCAGCTATACCCAGATTGGTACCGAGCAGCCCGATTACTTCATATTCATAGGCTGAGGTCAGACGCTTGCCGTCAATATCGTTGTAGATTATCGAGCACTGGACGACACAGCCGGGCATGCAGCCGTGCATCTTGCCGCCGCGCTGCCAGACATTTCTCCGGATAACTTCGCCACTGACCTTTCTATAATCCCTGGGCCTACCCGAGGTATAATTTTCTGACGGCATCGTTCCCAGTAAGCTCATCGTGTCGACGGCCAGCGGCGTCCCGAAAGTGCTGAACATCTCACAGCCTATATCCTTCTTTATAGTTTCCGTCCAGGATTTTACCGTCTCTTTAAATAGAGCTTTATCAGCAATCTCTACCGGCGGCACACCCGAGTCATCGATAATAATCGCCTTAAGCCCCTTAGCGCCCATTACTGCTCCCAGACCCCCTCTGCCGGCATGCCTCGAAGGGTCTCCCAAGGTATCGGTAAAGGCAACTGTCGCTGCCTTATATTTTCTTTCACCGCCAGGGCCGATAGAGATTATGGCCGATGCTTTACCGTGCTTATTATAAAGCTCTTCAATCAATTTATAATTCTTCATGCCCCGATACTCATCGGCAGGCAAGAGGACGGCGCCATCTTTTGAAATCTTAAGGCAGTAAAGCTTCCCTTCTTCAGGAATCCCCTCGACAACGATGGCACGGATGCCCAACTTATCTAATTTCTGTGCTGCCGGGCCGCCGGTGCTGGCTTCCTTAATTCCCAGAGTCAAAGGGCTTTTGCCACCTACCGAAATCCTGCCCAGGGACGGGGCCATCGTGCCGGCAAGAGCGCCACCGGCAACGACCAACTTGCTCCGGGCACCAAGCGGGTCAGTATCAGCGGGGACTTCCTTATTCATTATTTTAGCAACCAAACCCCGACCGCCAATAAGCCTCCATGCCTCCGGCAGGTCCTGATAAACCACCTTCAGGCGGTCCATGTCAACACGCAGTATCTTCAATATTCACGTCCCCTTTTATATTACACAACAACCTCAGCCAGTACCGGCACATTGAACCATCACCCGACCGGCCTTAATATGGATTACTCTCGGCTTCGAATCTGAGGCTTTAGCTGCTATCAGGCTAACCGGTTATCTCAGCGCCCTTCATCTTACGGATATGAGCGGGAACATATGGCAGCAGCGCTAAGAACCGTGCCCTCTTTATTGCCGTCGCCAAGACACGCTGATGCCGGGCACAAGTGCCGGTCCTGCGGCGAGACTCAATCTTGCCACTATCCGAGATATAGCGGCGTAATTTAAAAGGGTCTTTATAGTCTATCGCATCAACCTTATCCGCACAGAACGAGCAAAACTTGCGCTTGGGCGGATATCTTGTCCCGCTCCACCTGGTACTCCTTGGTTTACCGGATTTTTGTCGTACAAACACTCGTTATCAGTTTCCTACTTTCTAATAAGTTTGCTAACCCTGACTTTCGCCAAAGGGAATATCCTCCGGCTCCACTTCACCAGCCCCAGCTTCCTCATCTCTCTCCTCAGAAAGGGTGGCGGCGGCCTGTCTATCAAGAAATGTTACCCGATTAGCTATTATTTCGGTGCGGTAATGCTTTTGCCCATCCTGGCTCTCCCAGGTATGCGTGCGCAGTCTACCTTCAGCATAGACCAGCCGGCCCTTAGTCAGAAACTGGTTACACTGTTCCGCCAGTTTATTCCAAGCGACCACAGTAAACCACTCCGTTTCCTGCTTGCGCTCACCTTCAGCGGTGGTATACATCCAGTTAGTAGCGACTCTAAATGAGGTTACCGGGTTACCCTTCGGGGTAAAGCGCATTTCGGGTTCACTGCCAACATTACCGATGATCATTACTTTATTTAAACTCGCCATTGTCTCAAGACTCCTTTTACCTCTCTCCAACAGCCGTGGAGAACCGGTGTTCCTCCCCATTAGCTACTCTATTCTTACCAATAGATGCCGCAGCACCTCCTCAGAAATCCGCAGGTTCGCTTCAAGCTCCTTACCCGATGCCGGCTTCAATTTAAACCGAGTCAACACATAATTGCCCTCCCTGAAACGTCCGATAGGATAGGCCAGCTTTCTTTTACCCCACTGATCTACATCGGCAACAGTACCGTCCTTGCCGGTAATAAACCGGCTTACATTATCTATAGCAGCATTAAGCTGCTCTTCCTCAACCTCCGGGCTAATAATTAATACCAGTTCGTAGTCACGCAACTGCTTATCTGCCACCGGCAATGCTTGTTTAGATATCTCCTTAGATACCGGTACTCTTTTCGATACCACGTGTCTCCCTCAAGAAAATCTACAGACATTATAACACACAACGAGAAATACAAACAATACCTGGTCTGCCTAATACAAGCGAGTGTCCATCGTCCCCGGCGCTAATACTTTCCCCTTGAAGGGGGGGATTCAAGGGTGGTGAGATTGACAAAGAGTCCAGGATAGACCGAGCTATCCCGACCCAATTTTCATCGAAACAGCGAACACGCCGGCTGCCGGTGTTGTCGATACAGGTTGGCTGTGGAAAGATGCCTCGTGCGATACGAAGGAGGAAGCGGAAGCGACCAAGCCCCGGTCTCTTACGGCAGGGGAGCCGTTACGGTAGTTAGCGGCAAGCTCCGCCGGGGAGCCCCTATTCTACACCAACCGACGGGTCAGTACCCCGGGGGTCTATTCATCTGTTCTATGGTAGGCTATTATAGCCGCAATAGTGCTGATTACCAGATTTCTCGCTGACTCGGGTAACTTATCAGCCTGGGCAAAATGAACCCTCAGCCGGCGGTCACCAAAGGTAGTTTCAGAACCGTAGTCCATGTCCTCTATCAGACCAGCCAACTGCCACAGATATTCTCTCTTAACACCAAGATAATCAGCCAGCCGATTCAGAGTATAAAGAGTCGGCTGGTACTCCCTTTTAATGATATTGTAAACTGTCGCCGGGCTCAGCCCGGCATTCAGGGATAGACTGCGTAACGATAAGCCCCGCTCTTTACATATTTCAAGCAGGAACTCCGTCAGTTCTTTCTTTGCCAAACAACCTCCCTTTTAAAAAAAGCCCTTCAAGCTGTGTGTTCGAAGCCGTAAAAATAACTTAATAAATATTTTAGCTTAAAGGGCTTGACAAAATCTCTATTATGGTGTATATAGTAGTCTATAGATATGTATAATGTCGTAACACCATGGTACAACTACTATATGATACCGTATATGCCACCCCGATGGCAAGTTTTTCAATGTCGGCAGGGTGAGGGTTTAAGTGAGTAATAATCAAAACAGAGGGCGGTCAAGCATCAGTATCCTGTCGCAAACCAAGGATGAGCTGGATTCAATCAAGCATGCGGGGCAGAGCTATGACGGCTTGATTCAGGAGCTGGTTAAATTCTGGAAGGAGAAAAAAAAGGAGTACGAGGCCCGGAGACGAGAGTAAAAAAGAAGCTCGGGTCAGAAGCTGGCTAAAAGGAGCTTAAAAATCGAAAAGACCTGCGGTAACAGGTCTCTCCGAAGGAAAATTGGGGTGCTGGTCGGTCAACCAGCTTTTGCAATTGTACCACTATGCCAAACAGTTTACAAAAAGGCGGCGGTGGGACTGCTCATTTTCTTCCTGGCTCGTAGACGCAGAGCATACTAAACAGATGAGAAGGAAAGCCCTCGGCCGGCACAGGCCGAGGGTAAATAGTTTATGGATGAGGCTGCTGCCACGAATGCCGATATACCTTGACTGGCTAAGTAAGAAGAGCAATAGCAAAAGGAAAATAGCTAGCGAGGCAGGTTGATGGCTAATAACGATGAATATCTAGGCAAAATTATCAAGCAGCGAAGGTTCACAGCGGGACTGACACTGTCCCGGCTTGGCGTCATCGCAAAAGTATCCGCATCACACCTGGGTCGTATAGAAAGAGGAGAGCGCTACCCGTCGGCTCGCGTTCTGCAGAGGATTGCCAAGCCCCTGGGCTTTGGTGAGGGTGAGCTATTTACCTTTGCCGGCTTTTTGTCTCCTCAACCTTCCAACACAGCTGCGAGCTTCGGCGATGGACAATTGGACCCTTATGTGGCGGCAGTATTATCGCAAGAGTCGGTCGAGATACAGCACGCTGTCATCGGAATCCTCGGTATCTATAAAAGTATGGCCAAGACCAGGAGTGAATAGCGGTCGAGGGTATAGTGCATAATATTGAAGCACTAGACTCCAGCACACAAGAATTCCCTATAGTTTCATTCTTAAAGGAAGTAATGCGTCGCCGGCAATGCCTACCGAGCCATCTGGCGGATCACCTGGGTGTTAGCCATTCTACCGTCAGCCGCTGGCTTTCCGGTAATGATATAGCCCAGCACGCGGTCTTGCCAGAGGCTGGCAGAATATAGCGGTGTGCCAGTAGAGAAGGTCCTGTCCCTCGCCGGTCACCTGCCTGAAATAGATAGCGGGGGACCTGCCGAGTGGCCTGAGTTTGGTGAGTATGCCCGTCGAAAATATCCCAATGAACTCGATGAAGACGAGGTTACTATGATTGAGGGTCTCATCGAGCGCCGGAGGGCAAAACATAGTGACGACGGCAGGTAACCAGAATGAACCCGGTAAAACACTCAGGAAGCAGAGAGTGCTGAAGACCAGGGTTTTTCGACTATAAGGACGAGAGGTACCAGGGTGACGGCAAAATGGTCCGGTTAGCCCAAGCTACGGGAATATCGCCAGCCCATCTTTATCGTGTGCGCAGAGGTGCTTGTAAAATCACGGCAACCTTCATTGTCGGTGCAGCAAAAGCCCTCCATGGAGACAAACTATGACCTTTTCCGTGTCTCCGGCTGCACACAGGGGGTGAGATTGACAAAGAATCCAAGTGCCGACTAACTTGACACAATATATTGCCCCTGATAGACTTTAGGCAGATAAAGGACTAAATTCCTTACTCCCGAAGCCTTACCGAATCAGAACGGCCCCGTGGTGTAGCGGCCTAACATGCCACCCTGTCACGGTGGAGATCGCGGGTTCAAATCCCGCCGGGGTCGCCACACTTCATTATTTCGAACCTGGGCTTTATCCTGCTATTCTACCTTATCCTTCTGGCACCCGGCACAGGGTCCCGTCCTCAGTCCGGCTTGAGCTTGTCACGCACTGTTCCACCAAAAGTCTCCGCGCTCCGGCAAGAGAGCATGGTGTCTTTTATGGGATAATACGGGGAAAGTCCGCTTTAATAACATAAGCTTCTGTAACGCCAGGCCAATTTCCGACTCCAGTTTCTTGAGTTGGGGTCGGACCCGGACCCCCTTTTGGAGTTCCGGTGGATGGTTATGCGAGTCCCGGAAATAATTCATCATCGGCTACCACCTGTGGCTGCATTTTGAGCGAACTCGCCTTATGCCAACAGCCCAGGCCGGTACCAGCAATGACGAGGAACGACGAAGTGTATGCCGAGGACGCCACTAAGGAAAAAGGAAGAGCCTATTATGGAGGAGATGCGCCGTGCAGCCGCAGAGCGTACTGCTTGCTATGCGCTCCGAGCGAGAGCTTATGGCTGCTCTGCAGGAAGAAACCGAATAAGGTGAACCTGTGTCTAAAGCAAGGCGGCAGAGGTATTCAATGTCGGGGTTAAGGAAACGTCAAATCGTGCAGCAGGTAACGGCGTCACAATTCACGTCGTTTTCAGGCATCGTTCAAGATTAAGCAGGGGAGATGGCAAACATTCAGTCAACAGGTAGATTAAGTATCAACCAAGCTTGATAAAGACGAGCATATCTGCTAACATTAGATAGAAGTTCCTATGTCTTCACTTGTCGCACAAATGTCGACCGGCATAAGGAAACGAGGAAGCAGAATATGAGTGCTGATAATCGTAGTAAGAGAGTGAAGGAAGAGGATGTTACCGTACTGAAGAAACTGTTGGGCAGCCTGGAGTTGAAGGTCATGGAATGCATGTGGCAGGTAGAAGAGGCCACTGTTCAACAAGTGGTAGCAGCGATTAATCGCAGGCGGCCTATTGCCTATACCACAGTGATGACGGTCATGGTACATCTGGTAGACAAAGGACTACTTGTCCGTACCAAAGAGGGGAAGAGATACCGCTATCGATTAGCCCAGAGTAGGGAAGAGTTTTTACAGGAAACTTCCAGGAGAATAATCCACACTCTGGTAGATGACTTCGGAGACCTGGCTATTGCCCAGTTTCTGGGAGAAATCGACAATGTAGGTGCTGACCGGCTAGAGAAGCTGAGGGATATGGTACAGGAACCTATTAGTGAGAACAATAAATCCAAATAGGACTTTCAAGGTGCTAATAGGTGCCAGCGCCATATTACTACTGCTCCTGGGGGCGGCTGCTTACCGAGCCGTCATGGCTGGTTGTCCGGACTATGGGGGTGGGCTAGACTTTGCTTGCTTCTTCCTGCCGACCCACACTGACATAGGCATTCACATACTCAGCTATGCTTTTATGGGTACAATTCTCTTAGGTACATCTTTTTGGTTGTTATTGTGGCATCGACAATGGACCAAAGTGGTTTCATTGACTAGAAATCTAGCGGTACTGCGTGCTCCCGATAGTGAGCTGGAACCATTAACCCGGCGCCTGGGTCTACAGAATAAAGTCTGCCTCCTGAATAGTGGGGGTCCTCTCTGTTTCTGTGCTGGCTTCATCTCGCCTCACATATACCTTTCCCGAGGGATGATGGAAAGGCTTACACCGGAGCAGTTGGAGGCTCTGCTGCTTCATGAAAAACACCACCTGGAAAACTATGATACCCTCAAGACACTGCTGGGCAAGCTGATAGTGTCAGCCTTCTTTTTCATTCCGGCCCTACACGATGTGCTTAAACGTTATCTTATAGAGAAGGAAATAGCTGCCGACCGGAGCGCCATACGGCAGCAGGGTCATTACCGGGGCATTGCGGGCACTCTGGAGAAATTACTGCGGGAACACTCCAATGGTCCGGTAGAAGGTTTGGCTGTGGGTGGAGCGGAGGCCCTGGAGTACCGCATCGACCACCTGACAGGACATGCCGGGCAGCATGTACATCGCATTCCTTTTTACCGCCTCATCACAAGCTTTCTAATCGTAGCCATCATTCTCATTACCATCACAATACCCTTGTCCGCCTCACATCCTATAAACAGTGACATAGCCAGTACCCTATTTAGTTATTTATCTTAGGAAGTCAACCTCTACTTTCAGTCACCCTACGAATGACACCCTCTACCTCGATTGCTTTTTTATGTTCACCCTCTTGACAATAAATAACTACCATGCTAGCGTAGTAATACTACGCCTACATAGTCAATTACTTCGATTAATATGGTCTGGATATCAGGGAGAATGACCTGTAGAACGCAAGTATTTGCTGTGAAGGGGGTGATAGATGACAAGAGTAATCGTCTATTCATAAACTTGTACTATCCCCTTTAGAGACAACACAACCGACAAAACAATATCAAGGAGGACTTGATAATGAAGAAGGTATTTATGTTGGTGGCGGTGGTAGTAGTGATGCTAGTGGTGGGAACCGCCTGTGGCATAGCCCAGGAAGACTATGATGCAGTGCTAGCCGAAAGGGATTCGGCACAGGCAGAGCTCCAATCGGCCAAGAGTGAGCTTAATGCGGTGAAATCGTTAGCAGTACCCGAGGGATATATATCAGCGTCTCCCGTCATCCCGGCTATGGGTGAGCATTGGTTAAATCCCGAAGTGCCTACAGCTCCTATTTACCTGGTATATAAGGGAGAGGTAATCGGGATAGAGCCTCTATGGACCGAAGATATGCTGGAGGATATTCCCGGCCCACCCGGCGAGACTATCAAAGGCTTACCATCTATTCCCGTGGGGGCTATCGTAGACCATATAGACGTGGGCTGGATGACTCCGGGCGTACATGAGGGCCCACCAGTAGACCACTGGGAGCTGCATATTTACTTCATAACCCAAGAGGAGAAGGCAGCTATTATGCCTTGAGGCCAGATTCGGGCAATAGGGCTCCGCAAATATAGGCTCTCTATTTATGGAGTGAGTTGAAGGCGCAAAGACAATTGTTAATAAATAGCATGGAGGCGATAAGATGCTATACCTTGTAACCATGGAATCTCTGGAAACCGGCCTGCTGCCTCCTCAGCAGAATGCTCAGATTATAGAAAGGGCTATCATTCCTGGTCTCGAGGCCATTACGAAACTGGAGGCTGAGAAAAAAGTCCTGGCTGGGGGAGTTTTTGTCGGGGCTAGGCGTGGAGTAATTATTGTAGAGGCGGCATCCAACGAGGAGTTAGGCGAGTTGCTGCAAAGCTTGCCTTTTTGGGGTGTGATGAAAATTGATGTAACCCCGTTAGAAAGTATGGAATACCGGCTTTCGCTAACTCGTAAAAGCCTTGAGCGACTCAAGGCAGCCTTGTAGTTAGGAAGACCGGGTTACTTCCGGTCTCGCAATCGAGGTCAATGGCCTGTGGAGCAATGTATCCGCTTCCCACGGGCTCCACAATGCCCTTGCGGGGTCATGTCCCATGCCATATGAAATACCCCGGTAGCCCAGCTCAAATTATACAAGGAATAAATGAAAGGGAGGAACTAAAATGAACTTCATTGTCACTCATACTCATACCCCGGAGCAATGCCCTAGCGGAAGCCCGGAGATGATAAAGGTGCTTCGAGAGGTCTGCCCGTCTACGGAATTCGCTGAGAAGTGCGGCGTAAAGGTACTCTCCAGCTGGGTAGCCGTACCGGAACACGTCATGTACTTTGTCCTGGAGGCAGATAGCTACGACTCGGTGGTGAAATACTTTGAGCCTATAATGAGAATTGGAACAGCGAGAGTAACCCCTGTGCTTGATTATGCCAAGGCTGTAGGTCTTATTGGAAGCTAGGTATCTAACCAGCTCTCGAAGACGGTAAATGTGGTGGTGGACTAATGTTAGCTCCGCCACCTTTGCGATGGCCAGTCCGAAGGATTCCGTTGCCCGTATCCTTCACACGCGCAGGTGATGTCTCTATGCCATCCAAGAAAGTGTTAGTACTGGTAGTTGATGACGATAGAGGTTGAGATTACCTTCATCTACGGGGACGACGATTTATCTGTGAATAACCCCCACATCATCACCATCCCTGCTTTTGGTATCACAACCGACATCCTGGATGAGGAGAACCCGGAGGTTACACTGAGTTTCACGGCCAGCGACACGGGAGAGGTCCGCTTCATGTGCGCTCAAAGAATGTGTGACGGCCACTCTAATCTCCAGGGAGGAATCATCGTAATTCAGGAATAGAGTCTAAAACCGGGGGACGGCAAAAACGTCTCGAAACAAAACTAAGATGAGGTGTGGAAAATGAAAGTCGAATTCTTTAGCGCGGAGTGCAAGTTATGCGAAAGAACACTCGGTATCTTTAAAGAGAACTTCCCCAACCTTGACATCGACATCCATCAGGCATCAGAGTGTAAGGACGGGAGTTGTTGCGCCCTGGCTGAGGAATACGGGGTCCGAGCTGTCCCTTCTCTCGTTGTCAATGGGAAAGTGGCCCTCGTCGGTCTTCCTGACAAGCACGATATAGAGTTCTTGTCAACACTTTTGCAACGGTAAAGTGCCGGTACATTATATTTGTGAGGTTTGATTAAGGCTGGTAGATGGCAGACATAATAGCGACTCTTTTCAGGTTCCGGCAGTTTGTATTTGAATACGGGCCATTGTTCGTGGCTGCCTGGTTCGGACTGGCAGTGGCCACGGGGCTGATAGTGGCATCACAAAGGAAGAAGGTTGACCTTAAGGCGCCGAGCAGCCGTTTTCTCAGGTACCGGCCATTACGTTGGGTGTGGCAACTCATCTTCTCTCTGCTGTGGCGCCCCGGGGGGAAAGCGCCAATCCTCTCAACTGCCCGCGGGCTGCTCCTTTTTAGTATTGTTGCTTCGGTACCAGCCTTAGCAGTAACCTCACTAATTGACATGAAAATCGTCTGGCTGCGGTTAATCTTAGCAGTCCTTTTTGCTCTGTCTTTAAACTGGTTTGTCACTGTGGTAATCTTACGCAAGTCGGGAACCTTTGGTGAGCAACGACCGGAAGTAGAGATGGCATCTCAATCTTGGGGCTTAAATGATGACAGTTCAGCATTGCCGCCCAGCAGGTTACGCTCCCTGGCTCAAGTTACCTTGAAAAGCTTTATCGGCCAGGTGGAAGGAGCGGTGATTCCCCTTATCATCGGTTTTAGCCTGGCTTCCGTTCTGACTATCTATGTACCGGCCTATACGGTCCGCCCCTGGCTGGGTGAGGGTGCCTGGCAAGGCCCTTACCTGGCTGCTCTCCTTGCCATGCCTTTCCATTTGACTGGCGGCGCTGAGGTTCTTCTAGCTTCGGCTCTGCTGGTTAAAGGAGCCAGCTTGGGAACAGCACTGAGCACCATGTTAGTGGCTCCCAGCACCACTTTTTCGGTGATTCGTCATCTTTGCCAACCTGTGAAAGTCAAGACAATAGCTCTATACCTTGTCGCTGCCTGGTTCATGGCAGGCTCTCTGGGGGTAGCGGTAGATGGTATTCAGCAACTGTTTAGTGGGTGGTGATAATCCCGTGGAGGAAAAATGATCGAGGTCTTTGTCGCTAACCTGGCCAGTCTGCTGCCCTTCGGGTATGCCTTTGGCCTTGGTATGGTGACTGCGGTCAGTCCCTGCGGCATCGCCATGCTGCCTGCCTATATATCTCTCCACTTGGGGATGGCGGAAGAAGGCTATGCGGCGAAATCCGCATTGCGGCGCCTCGGTCGCGCACTGCTGATGAGCGGCGTGGTGACCCTTGGTTTCATTGCCTTGTTCGGCACCATCGGAGCGATACTGTCACCGATCAGCGAGCTGCTGGGACCCTACATACCCTGGGTGGCGGTCGCTATCGGGGCTGTCCTCATCTTGCTCGGTGTCTACATCGTGGCCGGAGGGCATTTCTATACGAATCTGCCGGGAAGACTGGCTAACCGGTTTGGTCAGGTCGGCGGTTTTGGTGTGAAAGGTTTTCTTGTGTTCGGCATTGCCTACGGTCTGGCCGCACTGAGCTGTACGATTGGTCTCTTCGTGGGGCTGGTGCTTAATGCCACAGCCAGCGGGGGTTTTGCCACTGGGTTACTGCAGTTTATCTTTTTCGCCCTCGGTATGGGTTTTATCGTTGCTATAGTTAGTATCGGTTCCGCCTTATTTAAAGAGACCGTCAATCGGTGGTTACGCCGCCTGGTGCCAGTGGTAGCTCGACTCAGTGGGCTGCTGCTCATCTTTGCCGGCGGCTATATTCTTTATTTCTGGTTTATGGTGGGAGACATCTTAAACTGGACATTATAAAGCAAAAAGAAGAGGATGGAAGGGAAGGGAAGAAATGAATATCTGTCGACGACGCAATTGGTTACGCTCCGGACGAGCATCTCTGGGATTACTGGTTATTGCTCTGCTCGGGCTCCTGTTGACCCAGGGCTGCGGCTCTACGGCGCAGGATATAACACAGGAACGATACCCCGGGCCACCGCCGCCGACTAAACTACCGCCTGCCCCTGAGGTAGGGCGATTGGCACCCGACTTTACCCTGGTCGACCTGGATGGCAACCAGGTTACCCTCAGCGACTTCCGAGGGAAGACCGTGTTCATTAATTTCTGGGCTACCTGGTGTCCGCCCTGCCGTGCTGAGATGCCAGAGATAGAAGCGGTATACCAGGAGTACAAAGACAGAGGCGTGGTCGTGATTGGTGTTGATATCCAAGAGCCCGAAGGTGTCGTTCGCCAATATGTCGAGCGAGGTGGCTTCAGTTGGACCTTCGTCCTTGACACCTCGGGAGAGGTGGCGGTAAAGTACAAAGTCGCAGCCATTCCCACCAGTCTCTTTATAGATAGGGAAGGGGTAATCCAAGCGGTGAATATCGGCGCCATGACCAAGCGGGCCATGGAGAACAAGCTGGATGAGGCAATGAGGTAAAGGTAGATGATAACTATCGGGATAGACCCTATTTTGATTAGCCTGGGTTCTTTTTCTATATCCTGGCATAGTCTATTTATGATAGTAGCCATAGTGGTCGGGGTATGGCTTCCAGCTCGCCTTGTGGCTAAGGCGGGACTTTCCGTGGATACACTATACTCCATGGCACTCTGGGCTATTCCCGGAGGTATTATCGGAGCCCGCCTGGTGCATGTAATAGACTACTGGAGCTTCTACTCAGCCAATCCTGGACTCATCCTCGCCCTCTGGAAGGGTGGTCTGGCTCTCTGGGGAGGTATCCTGGGGGGAACGCTTACCGCGGTAATATTTGCCAGAATCAGCGGCTTTCCGCTCGCTCGCTATGCTGACCCAGCTGCTCTAGGGCTTATCCTGGCACAGGCGATAGGGCGTATCGGCGATGTCATTAACGGGGAGCATATTAGTAAAGGCACCAACCTGCTCTGGGGTGTGGTCTATACTCATCTCAATAGTCCCAGCTACGGCTTACCCCCTTCACATCTCGCTGTGGGCTATGAACTGCTTATGGACCTCATAATTTTCGGTGTGTTATGGAAACTTCGGGGGCGTGTTCGACCTGATGGTGCGATTTTTCTGCTTTACCTGGTCACTTACTCCTTTGGCCGTTTCTTCCTCTCTTTCCTGCGGTTGGATAGCAACACAGTTCTCCTGGGACTCAATCAACCGCAGTGGCTCTCTCTTATCGTACTGGCCACCGCTTTACCTCTTCTATTTCTCCAGCAAGTCTCTCAGAGCAAGTGGAAATCTGTAAGCTGAAGGCATGAACTATTTATGGTGAAAAGAAGATGGTTACCGTCCGTTACCGGGGCGGCAAGGGTGCAGAAAAAGACATTCGGGAAGCCATTGTCGGGGCTGTCTTGCCACAAGGGTTCCTGAACACCCGGGTGAATTCAACGACACATGTGGTAACAATCTTATAACTCATAGTTCCCAATGTATTCCACTTTCCTACGTTCAATTTTCGCCAACTCAAACTTGAATTGCCCAATTCCCCATATCTTTTTGCATTCGAGTCACTCATTTGCTCATTTTTTGTACCCCGAAACAGCTCACATAAAGTGGAAAAAAGTAAATAAGACAGTGAAGCTAAAAATAGTTAGATAAAATAAGAACACTTTTGATTGACGAGTACCTTTAAACAAATATAGAAACTGTAAAATTACCTGTCATCTTTTAAAGTGCTATCGCCTCGTGAATTTTGTGTAGATACTTGCGTTGTAGTTCATTTACCACACTATTGTAAGTATCTATTTCTGCCCTGGGAAGTAGGGGTTTTTTTCATCTCACACCTTTTAACCGTAGCTTGCCTACAGAAGGCTTCACTTATCAGCTTAGCAAGCATGGTTTTCCCCTGAGAAGATTCTGCGCCGCCTATTTCAGGCATTTTCGGGGCAAGGAAGACCAGGTCAAGATTATATTGCTTTACATATTTACGTCGTCAACAACAGGAACAGAGACGGTTACCCTAGTACCTTTCCCCGGGCTGGTCTGAATCTCCAGTTTACCACCGAGTAATTCAGCACGCTCCTGCATGGAAAGGAAACCCATCTGACCACTGGCGGTAAAGTCGCCCGAACCAGATACCATAGAGAAGCCTACACCATTATCGACCACCTCTAGTCTCACTTCATGTTTGGCGAAGGTTACGGTCACAGCTATACGAGTTGCCTCCGCATGTCGTTCTATATTCCGCAGCGCCTCTTGGGCAATACGAAACATACCCAGTTCTCTATCCGACGGTATCCGCCGTTCCTCTCCGGCCACCTTCAGCTGACCTTTTATCTTGGTCCTCTCCACAAAGTCTGCCAGTAGCCTGCGGACAGAGGTTACCATCCCCAGGTCGTCCAAAATTGGAGGACGGAGAGCCTTGGTAAAGTCTCGAAGTTCCTTGACAACTTCCTCAGCAGTTCTCTTAGCTTCGTTCAGCCTGTCGCTCAACGGGGAGGGTAGAGGCTCGCTATCGCTCTGAAGACTGTCCAGTCGTCGGTAAAGTAAGACCAGTGACTGAATTGTCTCATCGTGCAATTCTCGAGCAATCCGCTGGCGTTCCTCTTCCTGAGCGCGGATGACATATGCAGTGTAAGCCCTCAGTCCAGCCTGTCGACCGTACTCCTCCGTAACATCCCTGAAGAGAACCTGAGTGACGAGGTTACCCTGACCATCGCTGACTTCAGTAAGCATTGGCTCTAGGTAGAGCTCCAGGCCATCCTTCAGCTTAATGGCTAGAGAATCGGCTTGCTTGCTACCTTTCAGGGAAGAGCCCAGGAGTTTCTGTGCATCTTTTATTCCGAGCAGGTCAGCCATACGCATGCCTTCTAAAGTTGCCTTGGCTCTGCCGAAGAGAATGCTCGCCGCCGGATTCGCCTCCAAGATTAAACCAGTGGGGTTAAGAACAAGGACAGCGATGGGGCTGGACTCGAAAAGGCCCCGGTACTTCATCCTGGAAGCCTTGAGCTTAGCGGCTGCGGCTTCTGTCTGTTGACGTGCGCTCCTCTCCCGGTCGACCTGCTGTCCGACAAAGAATGCCACGGCAATCACAACGAGCATTTGGAACATCACCCCAAACCTCTCCAAACCCTGATGCAAGAAGATAAAGTTAGGGAGAGTGATGACTGTAGCCCACAGTGCTGTGGCAACAGCACCGGCAAATCCAAAGACCAGGGCACCATATACCACTGGCACGAGAAACAGACTGATAGGTATGAAATACGGCACTCCCGAGACGTGGAGGAGCCCCCCGACTTCGGCGATAGAGTGCGCAACGGCAATAAAAATGACGAGACCCTGGACCATCCAAAAATGCCAGTTCTGAAACCTGGGGCGATATGCGTATAGGTGATACCTGCCCCGTTCAAGCCGGCTATTGAGCTTTGACCTGAAGACAGGTTGGGCTGCTGTTGCCTTTGCCTGTGCCTGGCTCATGTACTATCTCTCTCCTCTAGGGTAACAACATGCCGGGATAAGGCATAGAGTATAGCTTCTACGCGTGAAGAGACGTTTAACTTGGTAAAGATACTATTGAAATGCCCCTCGACAGTACGAGCACTGATGTTCAATTGGTCGGCAATAGCTTTGTTTCGAAGCCCCTTTGCTGCCAGCTGAATAACCTCTAACTCCCGGGGGCTGAGTTGCGAAGTGGGTTTCAGTCCGGTTGGATCACGGTTTTGTACCCAGAGACGAGCTACTTTCACTGCAATCGCTGGATGTAGTACCGGCTCGCCCAGGTGAACGCGCTGGACTGCATCTATCAGCTCGTTCTGCCGGGCGGTCTTTAGCAAGTAGCCTAAGGCACCTGCCTTCATTAAAGCGAGAATATAGTCGTCATCATCGTAGGCGGTTAACATCAGAGCTTTCGTATCGGGGGAGTGCTCTTTCATCCGCTGGACAACTTCAATCCCATTGAGCCTCGGCATGCGGATATCCAAGATTATTACGTCGGGCTGAAGACGCTCCAACAGTTCCAATGCCTGTTGACCATCCTCGGCTTCACCAACTACTTTCAGGTTGGGGTGTTGCTCCAGGATGCGGCGTGTTTCGTCTCGCATTAGCCAATGGTCATCTGCCAGAACAATTCGTATTGGCTCCATGGCTACACCGATAACCTCATATTGCTAGCATCATGGTACGGCGTCATCCAAATAGACCAAGTCTTTACTACTACGGGTAGGTGTTTCTTCGTACTATAAGAAAAGGTGGTTCCACCTATATAAAAAGGGCGTTTTCCCAGATGTCTAAACCTCCCATATCTTATACAATTTATATTAAGTATAGGGCAAAGGGATGTCAATATGCAAAAACAGACTGTGCGAGTAGTCCTTGCTTCAGAACATCCTCAGATACGTTATTTTCTCAGTGAGGTACTGGAACAGGAGGATGGGGTTGATATCGTAGGGCAGGCGCAAGATGCCAGTAAGGCATTAACTCTGGTGAGGAACCTGAGACCAGATGTCGCCGTCATAGACTGTTACCTCCCACATATTGTTAGGTCTGAGGCTACTCCATTATCACGAATCAATGGCCTAGACACAGCCCAGGCTATTTCGAAAGAGATACCAAACACCAAGGCAATATTATTATCTAACCTGAATGCGGATGCTTTGCTTGAGGGTAACTTAGGTGCGGACAGCATTGTCTTCTTTTCCAGGGAGAAAACTGGGGAGAATATCCCCTTTACGCTGCAGGAGTTATATCAAGAGACGGTACTACCAAGTACGGTTGTCTTTGCTGGCCTTGAAGTTAAGCAACAAGCGGCTTTTCAGCAGGGGTTTACCCGTATCAGCGATAAAGTTATATTCTTTGGCGCCATTGCTTTTGCCGGCGGATGGCTCCTCACTCTTACTATGATGCTACTCCCAATCGGGGTTCCTCTAGCGCTAGCTGGAGCGGCAACAGTGGTCCTTGGTCTGACAGTGAAACTGACCGCTTCATTGCGGCGAAAGGTAAAGAGTAACACAAAAAAGGCTAGTCACAAAGTAAGATAGCTTTTTTCAGCATTAATTACTGAAGTAGCAAAACACAAGTAGAGGTAGCGGGATGATTGATAAGCGAGTTCTTAAAAAGTGTGAAGTCTTTTCGGCACTGCGCGATGCCGAACTGGAGCAGGTAGCAAGTTTAGCCCAGGAAAAGCAATATGAGGCGGGAATGACTATCTTTGAGGGGGGAGACAGTGCCGACGAACTTCTTGTGCTTCAGGAAGGGAAAGTAGCTTTACAAATGACACTGCTAAAGGAACATGGGCAAATGAGCCGAAGCGTATCCATTGACATTGTGAGCACAAATGAAATAGTTGGCTGGTCGGCTATTGTAGAACCATACACCTATACTTTTACAGCAGTATGTTTGCAAAAAATAAAGGCCTTGTCTATTAGTGGTCATCAGCTCAGGCGGCTACTCCAAGATGATCCCAGAATTGGGTATGAGGTATTGAAGGGACTGATCAAAGTGGTAGCTTCCAGACTACAGGAAACCAGACATTTGTTAATAAGTGAAAGGTCATTCACGAGCTTAAAGTGAATAAAAGAGAGGTTCAAGTGAAGAAAATATTTCTATTGCTCTCTGTGTTGGTGAGCATCCTGGTAGTGGCCAGTGCCTGCGGACAACCCCAGCCAGCAGAGACGTCCCCTCCCCAGGAGAAGGGGAGCTTACAGGTTGAGGTCAGCCGCAATGGCTTTAACAATACGGCAGGAGAATTTCGGCTTGAGGTGGAGCAAGGACAAGAGGTTGAGATTACCTTCGTCTACGGGGACAGT
>SDBT01002193.1_pt1 | contig 34782 bp, 45 predicted proteins | sample 2277101 | NCBI WGS metagenome assembly SDBT01 (sample SAMN10404973, study PRJNA504765) | marine sediment metagenome | isolation source: marine sediment core GS10_PC15, 103 cmbsf | place: Arctic Ocean: Southern Knipovich Ridge | collected 2010
ATGAACATTACAGAGCTAATTAACCAGCTCCAAGTGATCAAGTCTGTCGAAGGCCAAGATTCGCTCGATGTTTTCATGGTCGACATCGACCATGCCCTTCCATTGGCGACGGTACAGGTGGGACTTCAAACCAACGACCCCAATGACCCACCAGATGAGGCCTCAACACCCAGTAAAGGGCTGTTTCTGATTAATTCTGCAGATTGGAGCTGACTTGGAAATCAAATGAATAATGAACGGAACTGCCGCAGGTGTGGCCACCCTTACCACCGTCATAGGCGGCTGGGTTTTCATCGAGCGTTTTGCGATGGCTGCGGCGAAGACTGCTGGTTTTCGCCGGTTCTCGAGTCAAATGCCGGAGGCCATAAATGAAAGCACTGTCATTAACGCAACCATGGGCTGAGCTCGTCGTGTTAGGCGAGAAACAGTACGAGACCCGTTCATGGTTGACAAAGTTACGAGGACGCATTGCCTCCATGCGAGTAAGGCGCTGCCGAAGTGGGCTAGGGAGGTGGCTGAAGAAGACCCATATTACGTGACCGCCCTTGGTAAATATCCCATCACAATGGTAGCCCTTGGGGCAATCATTGGAACAGTTGAGATCATTGAATTGCAGACAACCGACGCAGTACGAGACCTTGTTGGTCGCAAGGAATATGCGTTTGGTGACTACGGCCCTCGCCGCTGGGCGTGGCTGCTCGCGAACCCAGAGAGACTGGCCGAACCGATTCCATGCCGTGGATCATTGGGCCTGTGGGAGGTCCCAGAAGATATATGCAAGAGCTTAAAGACAAACTCGTAAAAGTGCGCAAGGGCCAGGTGTGTCTTTGGTGCGCCGAAGCCATAACCATTGGTGAAGAAGCTCATTATCGGGCGTATGTGTGGGAGCGGGAGTTTTACAGTGACTACATGCACCAGGTTTGTCGTTCAGCAATGTTGAGGGTCCCTTTCGAGCTAGTGGAGGACGGCATTGATGAGGGGATGTTTAAGCGGGGATCCACCGACCTTAGTGCAACCTATGCGTGAGGGGATTGAATAGTCATGAACCTGGCTGCGAATGCCCATGGCATAAGGAAGGGCGGGGTTGTGCCCATTGTTACGACGGGCTCCCTGTCGTCGGGTTTACGTGGGGAAAGCTGTGCCTTAGATGTTTGGGCTCATGGTTCCCAGGTCGAAGACCTATCTGGCTCGAGAACTTCATCGATTCTCAATTTGAGATATTTCAACAGAATGAGTATCGGAAAACCAAAAAAGGTAAAGATGAGCAGCTCGAGCGCGACAAGACGGCGCTCACTGAATGGCTCAGAGAACCGATTAAGAGGTGACGAATAATGCCTAAAGGAGTCCTTGTTGGCGAAATGAGCGCTACGTTTTCAGAAGACAGGGTCTATCGATATCGCCTTTCGCGGACTGACAATATGGTGGGCGAAGGGACATGTCTATTCATCATGTTAAACCCATCAACCGCCGATGAGGAACTGAACGATCCGACGGTTACTCGATGTCTTGGCTTCGCCCGGCAGTGGGGCTACAAGAACCTAGAAGTGGTAAATATATTCGCGCTGCGGAGCACGGATCCAATGGCTCTTAAATCACATCCGGATCCCGTAGGCCCGGGAAACGACAAGTTCATCCTGTCGGCTGTGGAAGAATCCGACCGGATCGTATTCGCATGGGGTGGTTGGGGGAGGTATATGAATCGAGGACAGGACGTAATTCGACTGGTGACATCTTTGTCGCCGGCGTTGTGTTTCGGGCTCTCGTCATTAACAGGCCAACCACGTCACCCTCTGTACTTGAAGAAGGACGCTGAGCTCTTCGAAGTGAAGGTGCCTTAAGGGATGGTAGGCGTTAAATCTCATTGCTCGGGCTCAGCCCAGCCACCAATTTCCTTCGCCTTGGTCTGTGTGGGAGTAAACCCAAACCCAGAAGTCTTTGGTGAATGCCAGGGCTGCGGCCATTACTACAGCCTAAGGAACGACAGGAAGGTTCATGTTCACGGTTGGGATGGTTGTTTCCCGAACATATTCGGCCCTTCTTGTCGGAGTGGCGGCTCAGCCATCCGGTCAGGCCATACTTTGGTTCAAGATCTCGCCGGCATCAAAATGATGCAAGGAAATTGTACAAAAGATTGCATGAGGTCCTATGATTCCCGTTCACCCAGGTAGGCCCACCAGGGCAGAAACTCAGCAGAAAACCCGTGCCTTGCAATCCCGTGCAAGTGGAAACGTTGCACGGCGGCAAACCATCCCTGAATACCTTGATGCGCCGGAGATTGAAGCCCTAATCGCGAATGCTCCACACACCGACTGTGAGCTCGTCATGATGCTTCAGTGGCGAGCGGGGCTCAGGATCTCTGAAGCGTTGAATGTCGAGGTCCAAGACCTACATTTAGTTGCAGAGCCTCCGGTCCTCAGAGTCCGCTTTGGCAAGGGCGGCAAATCACGCCTCGTACCTATCCACGGTGAGCTGCGAGCGGCGCTCTTGAATCAAATAAGGTTCCGAAGGATCTCAATTGGCCGGCTGTTTGAAGTGAAGGCCACGTCGACGGCCTGGAGGTGGTACAAGAAAGCACGAGCTGGGGCGATCGAGAAGGGTGGGATCCCCCAAGGCCGCTGGATGGCCACCCACACCCTGAGACACTCCGCAGCGCGTCACTGGTTGGCCAACGGGGTCCCGATCAACCAGGTGAGCGTCTGGTTGGGCCACGCGAGCCTTCAGACGACGCTAATCTACCTGCAGATAATCCCCGATCCCGGGAATTGGATGGAGAGGGTGCCATGACCTCAAAAGCGTTGGAGATAACAGACAAGCTGGAGATCATGAGGGACCACTGTCGCATGTTGAACCTTGATCCTAAAGACTGGGACGGCTTTGTGACTCCGTTTATTTGCGACACTTTGGAGGTGCAAGATAAGCAGGTCTTCCGTAAACGGCTGTTTGTGTATGAAATTGAATACATCACGGCGGGTCTCTTAATGATGAGGAGGAGGTGCTCCGAGTGTTCGGAGTCGTGGCAGTTTATTTACGAGAGCGTCAAATACTGTCGAAGGCACTGGGGGGAGAGAGTATCGTGATGCCCGCGGCGCACATGCTATTCGCAGCGGGTCTCACTGTAGGAATGTGTGTAGGCTTCTTAATATTTCACGCCGCGTGGGATCCGAGTTTCGCGCCGCCTATCGTCGCGTGGATCATATTTTTCGTCGGAATAGCAGTTGGGTTGTTCGGAGCCTGGAGAGCGCGGGGCGCGGTCCGCGAACTGGAGAAAGTGGTTCAAGGAGTGCTTCCCTACCTGGAGGATATGTGGGCACGGGAGATTTACGAAGTGCCTGGGCCCGCTATAGAAGCCCTCGCTGTCTCTGTAGGAGAGGACTGGTCTCATCGAAGCCCGGAAGACGATCTGCAGCCCCGACCTCCCCTTTCGCCCCACTAAGCGCCCGGGGCAAAAGGATTTCCTTGTGCCTCGCAAAAACCTGTCTCAACACTCCCAAGCTTGCGCGCCCCCCGGGACCGCCTCAACAGTCTCAAGTCCTTCGGCTTCGAATTGTGCGTTCATGCGTTCCTCGAGTAATTGAAACATCGCCTGCATATGGTTGACTGCGTCTACAAGATCCTTTTCGAGTGCGACTCGCATAACCTGGACTGCCCAAAAATGAGTCCCAGGCGATTCCATGAACTCAAGGATCTTTCCATCAGCGGTTTCGAGTCGTGTCGTCAACTGCAAACCTCGTGTTAAATATTCCTGGAATAATTCCCACATTGCCCGCGACCCCAACACGACGGCACGCGCGGGTGTTCGCAAATATCGCACATCTAAGTGAAATAACTTGGCTTCTAAATATGATGAAGCCACAGGCGGCCCATAGAGCGACACATCGCCGGCATGAGCTATCCTAGTATGTGGCTCCATTGAATCAGGCAGCTATTCTGTCCCGGACCGCCTCAGATGGAGGATTTAAGGGAAAGCCATTCCATTGTGTGATGAAAATGATCCGCCGGGGAGCTCCACCAGGTGCGAGATCTAAACATTCGTAATTATCCCCTGTTGCGTCAGCTGATGAATCCTTACGATGATGAATGCCAGTTTCGAGCTGCGATCCCCAAGTAGAGTCGGACGCCGTAATCTGTGAGACGTCGTCGATGTAGAGCGTGAGGGTCCCGCCGTCATATTCGCCCTTCAAGTTCTGAGTGCCCGTGATGGTGTCAGTATCAGTGGCCAGGGTCGTGGCGGACCCGTTAAGCACTTCCCGGATTCTGAAAGAGCCAGCGTCATCATTTACGGAAAAGCGATAGTAATCTTCAGCACTTGCGCCGGTTCCTGTTTCGAGCGCATTAGTATGTAAGGCCCATCTTCTTCGCGTCCCACCAGAGCCTATGTTGATGTCCATTTCGCAGGAATGATCCCCACCATCCAGAGAGGACTCAGCTCTATAGACCCCCGGGCTCGTATTCGCAGCGGATATTAGATCTGTGGCTGCTACTACCTCGATCGTTCCGCCGCCCGCTTCAGTCATTCGGGTCCAGCTGTGCCCACCGTCCCCACCCGTTGCAGTATGGCTGGCCAGGGTGGTGTCGCTGGTCTCCACGAATGTGTCGCCAATAACTGATGCGATTGCTAATGGGGCTTCCTTTGGCAGGTCCTCAGGGACGAATTGCTGCCAGTCTGTCGTGCGGTATCTCTCCATCTGTAGGGTCAAGAAGCGGAGGTAATGTTTCGAGGGGAGCACGTCGTTAAGTGTTTTGTCATATATGTCTCGGTAGCGTTCCTGGATCGCAGACAGTATGAAACCATGCTTTGAGAAATTGTCGACTTGTTCGGTCTTCACAACCCACGGGCCCAGGTGGACTGTGAGCTGGCGATCCTTGTTTGGAAGGAGCGTCTTCACCCCTCGCTCACTGGCGAAGCGCGTCATCAGGTCGAAGAGGGCATCAGAGGTCGTTTTAGACGTTACAGTGCCCGCCCGCATGTTCAGGCCTATTTCGAGAGCGATCTTCTCGAGGTCGGCCAGGCTCCGGTCCATGTTGACCGGTAGCGCCAATAACATACCCGGTCCGTTGCACAGTAGAGTCTGATCGAGCACGAATATTCCGTAGCCTGCTATCTCACCGGCGGTGTCGTGCTGCGCGATTGTTCGAAGGTCTAACCTCGCCCCAATGGTGTTGTTGGGCCAGGGAGAATCCCAGTTGCCGATGTCTGCTTCTGAGGGGTCTGACCACGCCCAGGTTGCCACGCAGATTTCTCGGGGCACCTGTTGGACTTGGGCGGCTACCGTAGAGGCAGGCCCAGCGCCCAGGCCGGCCAGGGCGAATAAAAGAGCAAGGGCAAGGCTAATCCTCATAAGACGAACTACTCCCTGGTCACTTTGTAAATTATCGTTACGGACACCTGGGTTACTGTTCCAGTGACGGTCCCTATGTCGATTGACCACCAATCGCCCTTATCGATGGTCCCATTGGAAAGCGCGCCATCGTCTTCTGCGCCGTCGTTGTCGCAAGTGATCGTGGCGTCGACGGAAACTGGAGAGTCACCGGTGGAGCCCCGCTCCTGGATATCGATCACCACAGATTCAGCCGAGTCTGCTGGATCTACCAAGCAATGGATATCCGTTATGGTGACGCCGTGCGCAGCCCACTTCCCGAGTAAAAAGTTGTCAGCATCAGCTGGGGTTTCAATGGTGAAACTCTTCTGGAAGGTCGTGGGAATGACATCAGCGGTGGCACCAAGGATGAGCTGGTCGGCCGTTGTGTCGTGAGCTATCTCACCGTCGAGATTCACCACCGTCGAAGTACCGTTGGGAATCTCTAGCGAAGTTGCGCCACCGAAGTCGTGAACGCCGGTGAAGACATCGCCGTCGGCCTCGGCAAAATCAGCAACGTCACCTATCTGGGTCTCGAGCTCGGCTTTTGTGTCGAGCTCTGTTTCCAGAATAACGTCAGTCGTCTCACAGGAAAACACGTTCGCTGTTGTGTCGTATTGGAGCTTAGAGTTCGCGTCAGCGTTGCAGTCCGTGAGGGCTTTATATTCAAAAGTGCCAGCGGCATTGCCGACAAGAAGGTCATCGTCGGCTATATTGTCATCCGGGAAAGTGAAGGTCTGGTCGACGGCCGGGTTGGCCGGACCAGCGATAGTCAGCTCGTTGGTATCAACTCCGCTTCCTTCCCAGACCAGGATCGAGGATCCAGTGGTCGCCAGGCCGTCTGTAAAGCACGCGCCTGTCGAGCACCCAGGCCCGACGTCGGTAACGTCCCCGCCGCCCGCGCCGCTAACGCAGGGGTCAAAGGGAGTTGAGTCATCCTCGAGGGTACACGTCCGGTTTGCCGCCAGGGTGGACGGTGCAACGATGGTGATGAATTCAGTGCCAGCGCCATCCGGCTCGCCCAGGCGCAGCTCCGATCCGTTATCCAGCAACAGGTCGCCTGTCATCGTGTCGCCGGCATTCAGGACGAAGGCGTCGTCAACGGAGATCTCATCGCCGGACAGCGTGCAGTTCGTCCCACAGGTGAGATTCACGTCGTCAGACACGTCGATCCCACTGATTGAGGTCGACGTGTGCGTGTGGCCAGGATTCGCGCCTGATGTGACGTTGGGCCCGGCTACGGCGGTGGAACCAGTGATAGTGCCGTCCACTGTGACATTGACCACACCGGCTCCCGCATTAACGAAGTCCACTGTTTCCGGATCGGCCGTGTTAACTTCGATCTGGAGGTCATTATCGGTATCTTCGGCGTAAAGATTCCACAGGGCCCCAGCCTGCACCCGGAAGAGGACCCGAGGGGAGTCCGTGGTCCCGTCACTCATATCGAGATCCCCGGTCATCACGTCGCCGGCAACGAGCACATAGATGTCTTGGATCTCTGTAGCGCCTAACGCATCAGTTCGAACCGTTGCTGTAATTGTGTCGGGGCCGCCCCCAGCGCCGTCGGTGAAGGCGAAATTGATGTGTCCCTGGTCCTCAAAGCGTGCCGTGGTATCAATGGAGGTGAAAGTCCCGCCATCGTCGCCGTCCTCAACCTGGATGGCATCTCCTGAGGCACCACCTCCATCGTCATCTGAGCAGGACACAACACCGCTGCCGTCGGTCGTTAGCGCCCCGCCGTTCGCGTTGCCCGTGCAGTCGAGAGCAAGTAAGTGGAGCGTGCCGTCAAGGGTGAGGTCGACGTCACCAGCGCCGATGTTGACAATGTCGATGGTTTCCGTTGAGACGGTGTCGACCTCGAGCTGCAGGTCATCCCCGGTATCTTCGGCGTAAAGATTCCATAGTGCCCCTGTCTGGACCCGGAAGAGCACTCGAGGGGAGTCCGTGACACCGTCACTCATGTCGAGATCCCCGGTCATCACGTCGCCAGCAACGAGCACGTACACGTCGGAGATCTCCGTCTCCCCGATGCAATCCGTACAGGTGAGATCGTCGGCCGTGTCGGCCTTGGGCCAGTCGTTGCCCACCGCGATCAGGAGCTTATCGGCGGCGGACTCGGTGAAGATTGAATTGGTGTCGCCGGTGATTGCGATCTCACTAAGGTCTGAAGATTCATCGGCGTCATCGTCGGCTAGGTCGAGGACAATAGCCGATCCACCGCCGCCGGTAACGCAGGGGTCAAAGGGGGTGGCGTCGTCCTCCAGGGTGCATGTCCGGTTTGCAGCTAAGGTCGCGGGGGCTTCTATGATTATGTATTCAGAGCCCGCCCCATCGGGTTCACCAAGGCGCAGCTCCCCCTGGTTGTCTAATAGAACAAACGCCGAAGAAATCTCAAGAGACGAAGAACTAATTACTGAAAGAGGTCCAGCTACATCAATCGATCCGTCGATATCCACAGTAAGTGAGCCAAGTCCCGTATTGGCGAACTCTATGCGTTCACCAGAGCCTGAGTTGGTCTCCACCTGCAACGTGCCGACGCTTTCGTCAACAAATATATCCCAGGAATTATTTGTTGCCGGGGTGAAGGTGAGGTCAGGGCTATCACCTACCCCATCGTCAAGGATTACAGCGCCGGTGATTGTGTCGCCGGAATTCAATGCATAAACATCGGAGATCTCAGTTGCTCCGATACAGTCCGTACAGGTCAGGTCGTCGGCCGTGTCGGCCTTGGGCCAGTCGTTGCCCACGGCGATCAGGAGCTTGTCGGCCAGGGGCTCGGTGAAGATAGAATTAGTGTCGCCGGTGATCGCGATCTCGCTCAGATCCGTTGACTCATTGGCGTCGTCGTCGGCCAGGTCGAGGATCACGGCGGATCCGCCTCCAGCTCCATCGCCCTGAACCGCCCATGTGTTGGCCGATTCGCACAAGTAAAGCCGCTGGCCGCTGGTGGCGTTTGTGTCCATGAACTGGTCGCCAATCTCACAGGTGCCAGGCAGGCTCGTTGCGTTTGGTATTTGAAGCGCCCCGCCGCCGACGTCGACGTCACCAGTGAGCGTGTAATCTCCCGAGCTCGAATCTCCAGCCAACAGCAAATAGATGTCCTCGATGCTGATGTTAGCTTCTTCTGCGGGGTTTTCAGTGATTACGAACTGGGAATCGTCGAAGTCCATAACCGTTGTGGTGGCTACTGTCGTCACGTCGTCGAGCTGGGTGACGAACGATCCACCGGCTCCCGAGACCCGGATGCCGCAGTCCCAATCGCCCTCAGAAGTATCAAACACCTTTACGTCGCCGTCTGAGAAACAATTGGACAGGCCAATACCGGCGGTGAGGTCGTCAAGTCCGCCGTCCGTGTCGATGTCGATGCCGACAATCGCCCCGCTGGAGGTAATGGGAGACGATCCTGACACTGAGGTCTTTAAGGAATCGTTCTGCATTACAAACAGCGCGATTACAGCGATGAAGATAGGAATTAGAGATGTAGGTCTCACAAGCGACTCCTGCTTGAGCTGAACGTTTTATCCTTGGTGCGCTTAAAACGACGCCGGGCAAAAGAGACGCCCTTCTCGGTAACGACGAAGGAAGTGATTCCCTGTGCAAAGGTGCGATTTGTTGGGCGGCGCGTTGTCGTCGACACCACCTTGAAGCCGTCTCTAGGCGAGATCGAAAGATCTCCGGTGTTGGCTCGGAAACTTCTCTCACCCTTTACGATGTCTACTGTGACCACGACCTCACCCAATGGAAATTCCACGATCTCCGGGAAGACACCACGGGGCAGCCTGTCACCAGAGGGCAGGCTGAACTTTCGCGGCTTCACATCCTTTGCCCGTCCGCGGACGGGAGGCGTTACAGGAACCTCAACGGGCACTTGCGGCGGGGACGCCGGACCTGGTTTTTTCGGCGTGAGAGCGGGATCCGTAGGTGCTGTTGGGGTCTCCGTCTCTGTGGGGATCCCAGGGTCAGTCTTCGGTTGAAGCTTTGGGTCGGCCTTAGCGTCGGTCTGCTCGGCAGGTGTCGTTTCAACAGCCGTCGCCGTCGCTGGGCGTGTCCGGGTTCTTGTCGAAGTCTTCGGCTTGGAGCGAGTCTGGACCTGCGTCTTAGTCTGGGTTGCAGTTTCCGTTTTGACGGACGTCCTGGTTAATGCTTTAAGTTTTGATGACACTTGCGCCCGGACCTTCGCCTTAGCCCTTGCCTGGGCAGCTGCCTGCGCCACAGTCTGAGCCGCCGGGCTCGTCTGCGGTGTTGAACTAGTCGAAGTGTCCGACTGAAGCTGTGTTTTAGACTGAACCGCCTGGCCTGTTTTCGGCCCACCCCTTACCGATTCTTTGGGAGAGGGTCCCTGTTTCGCGGGTGTTCTCCCTGAGGCCCTTGCCTGAGCAGCCGCTTTCCGAGCCCGTGCTCTAGCCGCTGTGGCTTTTATCTGCGCGACTTGTTCCTCTGCCGCCCTCTTTGCCCGAAGCCGTTGCGTGCCGGTCCGGGTCGTAGTTTTGGGTTTAACGGCCGGCCGGGGGGTCACTTTGGGTTTCGGGGGCGCTAGGAAGTCCTCAATGGCTCGCTCGGCTGCGGTTCTATCTGGCGCGCCCTTGCGGAATGGTCGAGTGCCAGCGGGTCGGCCGGCGGGTTTGGGCTGTGGCTTTACCCCACCAGGTCCCGAGCCTGTCCGACGAACTGGCTCCAGGACCTTTGGCCCACCACGGCCACCTCCCAAGGGTTCGGCGATATTACGCGGTGCGGGCAGACTTTTCTGGGTTTTCTTCGGCCCGACCTTTAATTGTTTAACACGAAGCTTCGGTAGCTTAAACGGCACGGGGCCAGAGCCGAGCACGGCGCTTTCGCCAAATTCCTTGGACAGACGAGCGACCTGGTCCTTAAAAGCTCGCGTGCTACCAGCTGTGGTCGATTTAACCTTAGTTACAAGAGCGCGCCCTGAAGCGGGCAGGTTGGCTTTCTTCAGGGCGTCCTTCGCCTTCCCAGGTAATCCAGTGAAGGCTTTGGGCAATGGGGCCCGCGCCACTCCTACCGCGCCCAACGCCCCTATTTTCACGGCCTGAAGAGCTTCCTCGGCCGACTGCCTACGGAGCTCGCTGTCGATCTCCTGCAATGTGCGGTCCGTTACTGGCTGCTTCACCAAGTCCTTCTCTAAGTCGTCGAGCTGGCCAGTGCGGGCCAGAAAGATTAAGTATTCATCGTTCCCGGCAGTGGCCTTCACGGTCTGCGTCACATCGTTAAGAAGCGCGGCCGCTGCCTTCTTATTCTCTGATTTCACATTGGAAAGGCCGAGGACGTGTTTGGCCCGCTCGAGTAACTTTATGTCCTGGCCTGTCCCGCCCTCAACGCCTTCATCGACGAGTGAAGCCGTCAAGACTCTATCCAAGAACGTCGCCTGGCCTTTGCTTTTCTGCGCGGCGCTGAGCTCTCGATTCATCTGGGTGAAGGTTGCCCCTGACAAAGGCCGCCCCGCGATCACGATTAGCCGCTGGCGCGATGTCGGATCTAGGTCCTTCAGGTCAGAGGCGTTTAATTCACCTGAGACGATGCCCCGAACGATGCGTTGACGGTTTGGGGCACTGACGCCCTCGATGGACGAATCAGGAATGAGATTCTGCGCGGCGGCCTCGGCAGCTGCAGCACCGAAAGCTGAGATATCCCTCGGGTCGACCTCAAGGCCCATGGCCTCAGCGCGTGTGCGAATGATGTTCGCCGCTTCCGTTCGAATATCTCGGCCCTTCGGGTCCGCCACAAGGGCCTTAACGTCGCGGTCCACAAGGTCGGTAAACCTGACAGTTACCGGCGGTGTCTCAAAGGATAGTTCCCGAGAGAAGTCAATCGGGGCATCTGCGGCCGCATTGAGCGCGACGGCACCAGCAAATCTGCTAATGGCGGCCGGGTCAACTATCAACTCCATGCGGTCAGCGATCTTTTTCATGTCCCGAGCGACTTCACTCCGCACATCAGCGCCGGGCTTTTGAACGATGGCGGCCACAGCTCGATCTACCCTGGCATCGAATTCAGCTTGGGAATCTAATTGCGATGTAGCGCCTAACTGCGTTTGGTTTGAAGCCGCGGCGTCTCGTAGGGTGGATCCAATGCCAGGGCGCTCCCCAGTTCGTGTTTGGAGTCCTGGCTCCACTCGACCTTGAGCTGCCGCGTCCCGGATCAGCTGAGTTGTTTCGGATGCGAACCGCTGCTGATCTTTCGAAGCAATGACCAGGGCGCGTTTCATGGATTCTTCTTCTAGGATCCGCACGATGGTTTGCTGCGTCGCCTGCTTCGCGCTGAGCCGCCCAACGCGCTCGTTAACAGCCGCTTCGAAGCTTTGCTCCTGCTTCCTTATCTGCGCGGGTGTGGCAGTGCCCCTGCGGATGTCTTGCCGCGTCCTGGCTGATTCAAAGGTGATCTTCTTCGCGCCTCGGCCTATAGACGTGCCGGCAGCGATATTGCGCGCCTGGGCATCGGCCTGGCGGATTTCTTTGTCTAGCTGCCGTTCTTCCGCCCTTATGACATTGACGGACACCCCGCGCCGCTTGGCCTCTTTCCTTTCGTCGAAGCCCTCTTTTCTTAGTTCACTGAGGCGGGCTCGGTCATCCCTGAGTTTCTGTTGTTTGCGCTCAAGGGCTGTAGTTTTGCCAATATCGCCCCGGTCCAGGCGTGTCGCGGCGGCCTGTTCCGTCCGGCGCAGCGCAATCTCATCCTGGGTGACTGGCTTGCCACGTTTGGCTTGCGTTCTTGTGGACCCTTTAGCTACGGCCGCGTCCTCTTCCGCACGCTTGGAGCTCGCCACGATCTTACTTCGTCGAGGGATATCCGTTCGGCGGAGTTCAAATTCATCGCGTGTTATGGCCCCCGAGCGTAACAGTGCGATCTGTTCTGCGCGTTCGGCGTCACCTGCTCGTCCCCGTGCGGCCTTTTGGGCCTTCTTCTTGCGATCCTGTTTGCGCTCGGCTCTTCGCGCTCGACGATCTGCCGCCCTTCGCCTGCCTGGATGGCTCATAACTTAAACCCTCACTCTATAGATGCTACCCCTCGGTCGATCATCCACTGTGGCGGCTGTTTTTTCACACAGTTCTCGGCACCTGTTGCAAGGCATTTGGCGAAATTCTCCTGTTGGTCATCAGCCCAATTCCGCCGGTCTTCTACTGGAGTATCCGCGACGGTTATGAATGCCTGCCCGGTAAGGATCTCAAGGGCCTGGATCGCGCCACAGAGATCCACGGTGATCGTTTTGCCTATGTACGGGTTGGTGCTTTGGAACGCCCATGGGAGGGCACAGTCAAGAGGCAACGTATTTAGAAAGTCTGGCGGGTGGGGAGAGAGCTGCGTGGCGTTGCCCGCCTCATCAATCGCAAACAGTTCCACCATGCCAGCTACATCATTACCGAATAGCCCAGCTGTATTAGTCCCCATACCTGATAGAGCAGTCCCGTCACCAAAGACTAGACCAGCTGTGCCTGAAGACGGAAACAGGCCTGTCCCGATGCTGATATTGCCGTCGCCCTGAACGGTAAGCACATTGCCTGATTCATCGGTGGCGTCATTGGAAATCGTGAGCAGGTCGTAGATAGCGCTGCTTGATGGACCGATGACATCCAGAATGCTGAAGGCCGAGGGCGATACATTGGTATTCTCAGCGGTGATAACCGCGCCGTCCGCAGCGTTTCTAACGAGGAGAGCTACAAATCCGTCGTTACCGTCAATATGCAAATCGGCTTCTGGGGAGCTGGTGAATAGACCTACATTCCCGCTACCCACAACAGAAGGATCAATAATAAGATCGGTCCCGTCGTAGTAGATGTCCGCATCGCCGCCAGTGCCAAGGGTTATTTTGGTGTTATCGTTGTAAGTCTGGTCGGCCGCCCAAGTGTGTGCTTGGCCCAGGACTGGAATAGTGTCAGACACGTCCGCGTGGTTAATCGAGAGCGTGAAATCAGCCGTCGGGTTCGTTATCAGGTCGAGCGTCCCTGTGAAGGTGCCCCCTGATTGGAGGCCGATGTTGTTGGAAAACACGTCAGTGCTGCCCACCGGGCACTCAGCCGCAGCGTGAATTATGCGCCCGCAAGGCGGTACAAAGAACGTTTGGTGAATCCCAAACATTGCCACTGCCATGAGAAACGCCGTTCCTACGGTCCACAACAACTTCGGAACGTTTCGCCTTTGTGCCACCATCATATTGTTACTCTCCTAACCGTCATCCAGCCCGCAAATACCATAAAACCGGATATCACCGCCCACCAAGGCGGAATGAATTGAACGATCGCGCTCACTGAGATAATAATGATCACCAGGAGCGCAAAAAGGTCCTCGTTCTTCGTGAACCAAAAGCCCAATATCGCAAGGGCGAGGGCCACCATTAGGGTCAGCGCGAACTTGAAGGCGGTCGTGCTGAGGGACGTCCCTCCCACCGCCAGGGTGAGCGCCTCGCCAAGTAGGCCGAAATCCTGCCAGGCGGTCCCGCTGGCCGAGAAGTCCGTAGTGCCCACACTCCCTAAGAAGTCCGCCGTCGTGTCGCTTGCCTGGCTCGCGGGATCCGAGAAGTTAAATGCGGTGGCTCTCAGGGTTCGTGTAATGTTCGTCTGGGTGTTCGTTAGGTCGTAGGTTGCGTCGTGGGAAGCGGTGACGTCTTCAATGGTGCCCAGCCATTGCCAGCTGTTCCCGGACGTCCCTTCCTGCGTTTGGCTGAGTTCATCCGCGTTGAACGACCACTGGGAAACCTTCGCGTAGCTCGGGTCGTTCAAGTTGTCATTGATTTGGATTTCCCGGATCTCCCCATCATAGGATCCGGCAATCGTAATCGCCGTCGCATTGGCGGCGATGCTCGCGTATCCAGTATTAGTTTCATCCTGCAGGGTCCAGCCACCCGAGCCATCACCAAAATAGATTGCAAGATCGTTGGTAAGGGCTGAGTCAAATATGCTCCTGACCAGCTCATCACCGCCCCAATCTACCTCTAAACTCGTGGTGGCCGCTCCGTTGCCCACCCGTGCCCGAATCTTCCCGCTGCCTGTACTCGTGACGTCTAGGCTGTATCCGCTATTCGATCCGGCATCATACTTGTCGACCAGGCCGCCGTCTTGGTCAGCCGTTGCCGTTTCAGCATCGACAATGATCTCAAAAGTATCCGTGAGGTCGAAGTCCGCGTGGTCGGCAACCGTCGCGGAATCCGCGCCGCTGTTTGTACTCTCGAAGTACATCCCCTGATCCCGCTTATAGTCGGCGCTGCCGGTGTACATCTGGTAAGAAACAGTCACCCCAGATGCCGCGGACACGGAGAGGAACACGGTGCTATTCGCATCGGTCTCGACATCTTGGATAAAGCCCGGCACTTCTGAGAAACCAGGGTTAACTGGCTTGAAATCCCAGCCCGCGTCACTGAGTTTGTCCTGGTTGACCAGGGCGTTGACATTCAAAACGGCCGCCACCGGATAATTGGTTAATACCCCGCCGGTAGAGTTCAGAACATCAAGTTGGGTTCTATAACAAAAATCCGAGAGACCATGGCTAATACTTGGCGCTGCTTCGGCTTGGCAGGCGGGTAACAGCCTGCCGGCATTCACGGCGAACATCACCAAAAGAGCGAGTAACAGCCCTATTGTCACGCTCACCTGGGGGGCTCTTTTAATAGACCTGTAAGGGTTAGAAAAGTTGACGGACAAGCTTGAAACTCCCATAGCCAATCACGAGTAACAGCACGGTAAGGATAAGAGACATTTCCACTAAATTCTGCAGAGATCCAAAAAGAATGATCAATCCGGCAACCGTCAGGGCAATGAAAGCCGATTTCAAATACATGAGAACTATCACGGCTGCGATTATCGCTATTGTTGTCATTAACAGTGTCCCAACCGTCGTAACGCTCATGCCTGGCATGTGGTTGGCCTGCCAATCACTAATCCATCCATACAGCCGAGATGAAGCGGCCTCCGTTGCGATAGCTGTCTCTGCCGCTGAGTCAGCCGTTGCGAGAGACACATCGGCATTAACGCCAGACGATATAGCAAACGCCCCTGGGGCAGCTCGCGGCCAATTGATATACGCCTCGTTGGTATAGACGGCCCCAATGGGCGTGATGAAATTGTTGACTATGAAGTAAGCGGTGCGGCCTGGGATCGCCCCTTCAAAGTTATTGACAACGTCGGCCAGGGCGACTGAGTTCACAACATGCCCGTCAAGAACATCTAGGGTTAAATCCCCATTCCCCAACTCGTCAGTGACCGGATGCCATGTCAGAGTGAAGCACTGGGCGGCTGCGGGCGTGAATAAGGTCGTTGATGGCTCTATGCACGTTTCGTAAGTAGGATCGCTAAAGCTCAGACTGTGCCCGGCCGGAATGTAAAGAGCGCTAAAGCCATGGCCGACTCGTGGAGGCGTGCGGCCCCGTATTAAGGCCCCTGACCCTTTCGCGCCGTCGTAAAAGGTGTGAGCTATTGCGCCGCTGAAGAGGCTAGTCCAGCATAGATCGAGTAACAGTGTTTCGTCATTGTCGAGGCAGGTGATCTCTTCCATGTAGGTCGCGTTTCGCCATGATTCTTTATCGAGCTCATAGCGGACCAACACCAGCATGTCCTTGTCGCTCTCGGCCGCGCCACAGTCGATTAAGCATTGGAACCCATGCGCCTCGGCCAAGACGCTCGGCACGTCAGGATCCGCGGCACTCACCACTGTAGCGCTGAGAGCTGCCATCACGAACATGGCGACCACAAACGGTATGGCATGTAGGCGGGTCAACGGAACAATAATCCTTTCGCTACTGAGGCGAAGCCGCCCACCACCGCGCCAGCGGTTTCCCCTAAAAATCTGGCGATATCCACAACTGGGCCAGTGAGGTCCTTAATTACGAAGAGTGTAAATGCGAATGTGATCGCGGTAAAAAACCACCGTAGAAGATTCCAGTCAGCCTTGAAATAACTCCGGTCCCAGGTGAGAAACGAAAACACCCCCGCAATAAAATTCGGGTTAATGGTGGGGATGGTCACATTCGCGCCGCCGACACCGATTTGTTTAACGCCGACCGGCTCGTTTTCAAGGATCTGATTGAGGTTTGCGGCATTTTCCGCGCCAAGTGTCGACTCTGAGCCGTCAACGGACTGTGTGTTAGCGGCGTCAAATAGCGCAGAGACCACCAGAATGATCCAAAGGGCCACCGTTACCCCGAAACTCATGGCTGTAGGCCTTTCCGGCGACAAAGGAGTCTGTAAATAGGTGTGGCTGAGCGGCGTGCCAAAATGAAATAGTTAGCAATGATCCACAGAGTCCCAACCATAACGCCCGAGAACGCGGACCACATGAACCCGATCTCAGCTACGTTGATGATGAAGGCCGCAGTGATGGCGAAGGCCCCCAGGAAACAGATCCCGAACCCTATTAGATGGCTCAGTGTGACCGCCATTCCCCATATCAACTGTCGCTCTGCCACATCCACGTCAACATCCACTTTCTTCGCCATCCGCTCGAGCCTGGTGGCTTCAGAGCGGCGCTCCCTCACGGTCCTTTTCGATCTATCATTCATCATCGTTAGCCTTTCCGCCGAGCATCACACCGATGTCGTCATTCACAGCGAAGACCAGATTGCCTATACAGAATAAAACCATCCCGATGCCAGCGAGTCCAAGGAGCGCGCTACTGAGGTTATTGAAGCCAAACAGTGTCAGCGCAAGGGCCCCGATAACGCCTATCAGCCAGGCGAGAGTGTTCACGGCTTGTACGCTCCATATCGCACGCCACTTTCCGTCCAGGTCTCGACACCTAGAACATTAAGCCTGTGTAGCCAGGTCGCGAAGTCCACAATCGTATTGTCAATCTGTTTTGCCCGGCCGAGTAGTCCGGCGACACTGAAGGGTTTTTGAGACTGGCGATCCAAAAGTTCTTCGATTGAGCTTGGATTGCCCAATGAGAGCATGTTGGCAGCATGAGGCGTCACTTCACCGCCAATGGCGATCTCCTGCATGTCGGCGGTGTCAATTTTGCCGGGAACGTCGACCATGTCGTCAACCAGGCTCATATGATCCCCCCACTGCTTGTTGATCACATCTTGTTTCCGGGGCCCTTTGAACCAGGCGGGCGGCACGATCTGGTCCGTCCGATAGCGGTTGAACATATAATCCGTGTTGTACAAGGTGACTTGCCAATCAACGTCGGACATCTGCGGCGGCCAGGCTTTCCTGTTCATATTGCCGGTTAATTGACCCCACCAATCGAAGACATAGCAGTCAATGATCGATGCGTCGTAGTTGGCCTCCATCAGCATGAACAGGTCGATCTGGTACAGGATGGCAATGTCGACCCATTGCGGGAATTGGGTCGTGAACGTCATGCAGGTCTCGAGCTTTCGGATCTGGGTTAATATCTGCGAGAAATCAACGTTGACCGCGGACATGCTCCTACGGTTCATAAACTGTGAAGTGGCCTCGTCAACACAGGCCCACATACGCCTTGACCTACTATCCAAGAGCCCGTCTGAATTAAACCATTCGACGAGCTGTGGATTTAAGATATCCGCGCATTCCAACCAGTAGTTGGCCCCCACCCTCTGCCCTGTTTTGTAGTATTCAAAGCGTTCCTTCTGGACATCAGCGATAGCCGACATTCCAAGCGTCTTGCCCTTTCCGCGGCGGCCCATGTGCATCCAGACCGAGGCCTCGAATCGGCGGCCGGGCTGTAGAGTTAAAGGTGCGAAGGGCTCAAGAACCTCGGGTTTGGGCTTGGACACGTCGAATCGGATCTGCCTTTTCGATAAATTCCCAATACTAAAGCTGGCCGGCCTGGCCACCGTGCGTTTTCGGACCGTTAAAGTTGGGCGCTGCACTACAACTACCATCAGCTCGCCAGGTCGTTCTTATTCATGTCGTGATAACGATCTCCTGCGCCATTAAAGCCCTTCTTCTTTCGATCTTCATTGGATCTGTGGGCGACGTTGATTTTAATGAATTCCTTCCGTGCCTCACCGTTCTTCCCAATCTGGGCGTTGAATTTCCAAACGAACACCGCCTGTACGTTAGTTATCCCTAGCGTTTCCTGGTTAAGGCGGGCCGTCATTCGTGTCGTGCGGGCTATTGAGGCTTCAGTCATCCGCCCCAAGGGCAGATAGTCTGTCGGATCGTCCGAACCTGTTATTAACGGCTCGCCAATATTTTTTTCTGCCCCGCGCCCTTGACCCTGGTGGGCAACGAGCAAGGGGTTGCCGTCCGCCAGAACCTTAGGCCGGGCCTCGTTTCCACCAGTGCCATTGGGGTGATAGCCGTCGGGAGCGCCTTCTGGCGGGCTTGCCGTGTCTTCGATAGCCATTTACCTCACTTTTGAGCAGTGGCGAATAGAAAGAGTAGGCCAGCTGAGCAGATTGCCATTACTGCGATAAGGCCCGTTTCTATCTTGTCCCAATTCACTCTGGCCTGATTTTTTAGCTCTTCCTTTTCGTCCTGGGCGGTCAGGTTGACAGCCAGGGTTGTGGCCAGCTCCACCCTGGGCACAAGATCTTTCTGCCGCTTGCCGTTCTCATCTTCAAAATAGACCTCCGTCATCACTGAAGGACGGAAGTGTCCGTGGAGATACGATTCCACTTCCACACCCATCGCATCGGGCTCCCCGTCAATCTCACTGAAAGACCTTCTACATATCCAGATCGGCTTGGGGCCGAATTTCGGGCCGATCCACCAGCCAACCGGAGCGCCAGTTAGGATTGCGACCAATGCTGTAAAGATGAGAGCTCCGGTAGGAAGAAGGATAATTGAGAAGTATGCGAAGTACGCGGGCAACGCCACTGCAGTTGTAGCGCCTAACATCGCCACGATCCGAGGCCAGAACGTATCCGGGACGAAGCGGCTGCGTGGATCCATGTGAACCCGCAGCTCTGATTTAGGTAATTGGACGGCCCTGGGCTTCGGATGCTCCACAACGATGAGTGTTTCGAAGGGTCCTAAAGCCTTCTTCACGCGGCGCTGGGCCCGGAAGCTGCTAAATCCCCTCGAGAAGGGGAGCCAAGGGCGAGGCATGGAGATCGACACCATTCCGAGCACCATTACACCGAATCCAAGGAGTCGTGTTAGATCGACTCCTTCTTGGAGTACCTTTCCAGCTGGAAGGGGATCCAGAGGGCCGTCTGGTGCCACTGGCTCCGTTGGTGGGCCAATTGCCCCAGGGGCGGCCGGCTGAATGGGCGCAATCGGGGCCCTTACGGGATCCGGCTCATCGAACCACACACTTTGAACGGTCATGAAGCCGAAAATAAGGCTGAAGAAGGCAAAGGCCGACGCGATGAGGAAGAAGGTCATCTTTCTCATCCCGAGGCCGGCATCCTCCAGAGCAGCATGGTTTTGGCCTATCTGAAACATTTCCTCATAGCCACCCTTGCCGATGAGCACCAGGTCCTCTTGGTCGAGTTGTTCATTCGGTGAGAGTGGATATCTGTTCTGGGCATCAACGATCATCAATTGTTTTGAGGAGTTGTACATTGGGGGCCTGGCCGGGGACTCTATGAACTCTTCCCAGGATGTATATCGTTTCGGTGTCTCCATTGGGAAGATGGGGCCTTGGATTAGTCGGTGGGCGTGCTCAATTCTGCCGTGCTTTTGGTAAAGGATGTTCGGTGTCTCTATTTTGGAATAGCCTTTACCTTCGAAGTAGGTGCCCCTTGGTGTGAGGTTGAGCACTTTAACTGGCGACTTGAATAGGTTGGTCATCAGGTGACCGCCTCCAAGTTATTGTGCCAGTCTGCCAATCAATTTGTCGGATATCTGACACAACCAACCCTTCATCTTTCATGCAAAGAAGCATTGCCATTCGGGCAACGAAGAGTTGGGTGGGCTTATGCCTTCCCCTCTCCCAGCTTAAAATAGTGTTGTAGCTACCGATTCCTAAAAGGCGTTGGAAGGCTCGTTTCCCAATGCTGAGGCGGGCGTACATCTGGTCAACAAGAATCATGCTCGCACCCTCACCCACATAAGGCTTCCATGGCCAATAGCTAGCCGCTGGATTATCCGCCTCGTATGGTATGGCTGCGAATTCCTTCAGCTGCGGGGAATACTGTTCAAGTGGCAATCAATCCCTCCGTACTTTAATAACCTATCATCTGCCCTTTGATTTGGGAGTTGCCTCTTAACACTGACATTTTCTTCGACCGCCTACCAAGCGTACCGTTGGCACCATGCGTAGCATCGTGTCGTTAGTAGGGTTGCTCCTGGCGATTCCGCTTGGTATGGCGGTGTTCAGCCAGATGATGGTTGAGAATGCAAACGTGACTGGGCAGTCGGCGGCGGTGCAGCCGCTATTCAATGAGCTGCCCACGATCTTCTTTCTGCTTTTCGGCGGCGTCATCATCCTGCTTGTTGTGGGAGCGGTGGCGTTTTTCATGCGCCAGTGACGGACGAAATCTAGCGCCTGGAAGGAGATAAAGCTTATGAATAGGCAAATGACCGCCCTGATCTTCGGTGTACTGATCATCGTCGTCGGCCTCGTGCTGGAGAGCACCATCCTTGCTCAGGCAGCCAGCGCAGGATCCAACGCGAATATCGGTTCCTTCTCAGGCGCTCAGGACCTCAACGACCTTGTACCCCTCGTGTACAACGCGGCCGTTGTTGTCATGGGAGTCGGGCTGATCGGGATGGGCGCTGCCGGCCTGGCCGGCAAAGGCCCTATATCGGGGAGATAACCAACGCGGTTGAAGTTTTTACGGAGGTGATCAAATGACCCGTCAAATGACGGCTCTCATCTTCGGGGTCCTGATCATCGTCGTTGGTCTCGTCCTCGAGGGCACGATCCTGACTCAGGCCGCCAGCGCCGGGTCCAGCGCTAACGCAGGCTCTTTCTCAGGAGCGTCAGATCTCAATGACTTAGTGCCGGTCGTTTACAACGCGGCGATCGTCATCATGGGAGTTGGGCTTATTGGCGTAGGCGTTTTGGGATTCAGTGGTAAGGGGCCGCTTAGCTGAATGTTGAGCGGCAACAGGCGCGCTCGTTTAATTGCGGGCGTGCCTGTTCTTTTGTTTCGGAAACACCCGCTGGCCCTGGTAGTTTCCCTCGGGTTGGCCGTTCGTCTTATCCTAGCTTTACTTCATGAGGGATATTTAGGGATCGACGGCGGCGCTTACCTGCTATCCGTTCAGCAAGTCCTCGGCCAGGACCCAGTCGGCCAGGACTTCACTAGACCACCCCTTGCTCCTGGCTGGCTACTCGTTCCATTTGCTGAAACCCTCGGTTACGACATCGGGTACAAAGTCTGGGCCGCGATATTTTCCACCGCTCCAACACCCGTTATGTTTCTGCTTCTTCGCAGGCTCTTCCCGATCAACACGGCTTTGGTCGCCACGTTAATTTTCACTTTCGACGTCGCTCTCGTTGAGCTCTTCGTTACTGGCCCTCTGCCACTAATAGGATTCGCGCTTATTGGGCTGGCGCTCTGGGCTGTGCCGGCCGTGTTAACTAGCAAGCCGACACCCTGGGCCGCTATCATCGTGCTCGCTATAACGGGCCCATTGACCGCGTCGGTTAACATGACGAGCGCTGGCATTTACTTGATCGCTGTACCCACATACGGAGTGGCCGCCTCTGTGATGCGGTCTAAGAACCTACTTCAAGGGATACAAGGCCTTAAATATGTAGCCATCGCAGGACTCGCGGGCGGAGTCATGTCCCTCGGCCTTCTGCCCTGGTATATGGACGTTCTGCCAGGCAGTGGGAATCTAAACCACCCTGGCGACAAACTATTTTGGGCTACTCAAGGGAACTGGGGATGGTATCTTCTGATTTCTTCGGTTGGCTGGGCCACCTACGCCTTCGCGCGGATTCATGACTGGCGGACGCGGGCCTTCGCCATTCCTGTGCTGATATTCGGGTTGCTAGGCGTTGTGTGGTCACAGGATGAAGCGATTCTAAATGTTACCTTCCGGGGCCGTTATCTTGCAATCATGCTTTCATATCCGATCTGCGCTCACGCCTTCCGAAGCTTATTAGATTGGTTCACGGTGAGTCCACGATACCGGGCGCAATTAGCGGGCGGACTCAGCGTGCTTATGATCGTGGCCTTCTTCTACGGTTTTGATCGCCAGACATATTTCAGCGACCAGGTCAACGCAGACACCGGAAGACTTCTCGAGGCGATACGAGAGGTCGATCCTGGTGTGCCCATCGTCGTTTCAAATATGTCGATGCAATGGTGGGTGTCGGCCTTAAATCGAGTTGAAGCGCCAGCTGTATGGAATCAAGAACCGCCGCCGCTGTGGCAAAGCGATCATGAGCAAGTAGCGTGCGTGCTGGGGTGGCAGCCATGCGACGTAGGCCAGGCCGTGAAGGGCCTGGGGGGGCCTCATTTCGTTCTGGCTGACACGTCATTTCCTGAACGGAATCAGACCGTGATCAACATCGCGCCGCCGGACCCGTGGAAAGTTACCAGTGAGGCCCCGTGGCTAAACCTTGTATATTCAAAAGGTGATGTTAGGCTTTGGCGCATAGACCTGGCCGATGAATAGCTCTCCCCAATTCTTAGTCTCCGACACGCTCGTCCTGGCCAGGAAGGGTTTTGCCCTAAGAATGGCCACCACTGAAGGGCGCAGCCAGCTCGGCAGTGTCCTCGCGGGTGTTGGCTTCGCCTTAATGACCTTTGCCGGCGATAATTTCGGCAGCTACCCGATGTACTTTGGATGGCTTTTTGTTGGTTTTGGGTTACTGATCGCGCCTTCTAGGCGGATCTCACGATTGTCCAGCATTCTTCTGGTCGTTCTTCTCGCCTCGGCCTGGATCGCTATACCCTTTTCAGTCTTCAGAGGCAATTGGTTCGTTACGGCCATACTCGCCGTGTGGTTGACGCCATTTGCCTTTCTGTGGCTCAGAACGCTTAGCCTCGACGGGCTCATGGTGGCGTTAGTTCCGGCGGCGATTCTCCAGAGTGTTGTAATGATCTGGCAAGGGCTGGGCGACAAAGTGTTCAGATCCGCCGGTCTGGTCGAATCGCCGAATCCGGCGGGCGCCTTCATGGCGTTGGTAGCGCTATATTTGCTTTCTACGCGAGCTAGGCTCCTTGCGGTGCCCTTATTGATCGCCTTGGCGTTGTCAGGCTCCAGGACGGCCACTGGAGTGTTTGTCGTCGTGATCGTGCTAATGATCTCCGCGAAGGCCATTCCATTCCGCCAGACTGTGTTGGTGCTCACCATTGCTGCAGTTCTTGTAATCCCTTGGCGTCACCAGGTCCTCACAAATTACAGTCGCGGTGGTGCGGATGTGCTCGGCCAGGCCGAGCTCCGACTGACTCGAGTAGGCTCAGTGAGTGTGACCCCGAATGGTTTCCAAGGTAATGAAGTTGACACGGCTTTCAGGCCTTTCGCTGGCCCGACACATAATGTTCTGATGAGGGTCGCCATGGAATGGGGAATCCTTGCCGCAGCGGCGTGGGCGGCGTTGACGGTAAGGGCTTTATTGAAGGGTTGGCGCATTAGGCCGATGCATTGGTACTTATTGGTCGCGGCCGTTGGCATGGGCGTGCTTGATTATTACGTCCATATTGGAGCCCTCGCCTGGGTTTGGTGGGTGGTATTAGGCCTCACGCTACAGGAAACTACAAATCAATCGCCAGGCGGAAGCGCGCAAATCGCATAGGCGCGGACTTTATAATTTCCACTGGTCCCAACTGTTTTAACCCTCCAGGCGTCTGCTCGGTTGGTCGGTAGACTCTCTATCACCCGTACAGATACGTCGCTGATCCAATAACCGCCACTGAGTACTACCTTTCCGTTTCCGCAAAATGCGTCGACAGTCCTCACAACATCATCACTGGAGTCGAATTCCGTGACCCTGGTGATGGCCAACAAGCCGCCACTGGGTCCCGCCACTCCCTGATCGCCTTTTCCCCCTCGTAGGCCTCGTGGACCCTGAGGGCCTTGAATTCCAGTGGGGCCAGATGGGCCAGATGGGCCGGTGGCGCCCTTTTCACCCCTTGGCCCGCCAGGACCTCCGGGTTCACCTGCCGGTCCCACAGGACCTGTAGAACCTACCAGGCCCTGCCGACCAGCCGGTCCTTGTAATCCAACCGCGCCAGTGTTGCCCTGGACCCCTACCGCACCCAAAACACCTCTGGGACCAGGTTCCCCAATGGGCCCAGGCTCTCCCTGAGCTCCTGTTTGGCCATCCTGGCCCGGGGAGCCTGGTTCGCCATCTACTCCCGGCTCGCCTTGTGGCCCCAATTCACCTATAGCGCCGACCATACCGGGGGCGCCATGTTCTCCCTGGGGGCCCACAGGCCCGGCTGGCCCTGGAATATCCGCGGGCGTTGGAGCACAGGCCAGAAGTAGGGGCGTGAGAAGCACGAGCCAGACCTTCATCGGGCCGGCCTCTTAAATATCACAACGACTCTATCGTTACCACGGGTCTCGGCCGAAACAGCTTCCCAGCCTTGACTGCCGAACTCATCTAATCTATCAGGACGCAGGCCAGCGATGCCCAACACTTCTTGAACCCGATATGTCTCCACTAGATATTCCCAACGATTTGGGTAATTCGAGTGATTCACGATGCGCAGAGTATTGCGTTGTGGAATCGGGGCGATTGAAGCTAAGGGTGGAATATCTGGGTTGGGTCCGGCAATGTTGAGCCTTGATAGATCGAAGAAGTCTGGCGGTAGGTTACTTTCAAGTTGGACAACGCCTAAAGCGGTAACGACGGAAACGACGACAACGAACGTCGCGAGGCCTGCGTACAGGAGAGTATCTGAGGGCCTTCTGAACATTATTTAGCTCCACCACGGTTTAGTGGAGCACAGAATATGCCTGGCCATTATAACATTATAAGCGCCCCCTACCCCCGCGCCGGCGTGGAAGTAGTCTGCGGTCTGGCTTTTGTGGCTCTCGTGCGATTGCGTCGGCATGTGAATGAAGTCTGCTAAATTCATGAGCATCTGCAGCTTCAATCGTTCGAAGATAGGTTTGGGGGATCGATCGCCAACCACCATACGCCTCTAAAAGTCGCGTGTTACCTTGATTTTTGACCCACCACACCGCAAACGTATGGCGGAATTGATGAGGATGAAGGCCGGGCAGACCCGATCTTTTACCTAGCCGTTTTATCATGAGATACAGCCAGCTCGTGGCCATCGGGAGTCCTCCATAGTCAACCCACAGATCGTCCGTGCGAGGCTCAAGCTTAGATCTGAGCAAAATATATTCGAACATCGACTCAAGGCCCGTGGCGCCCAATACCATCTGCCTCTCCCTACCGCCCTTCCCGAGAACTGTGAAAGTTCCAGCATCGAGGTCCACACTATTCAAGTTCACTCTGGCGATCTCATTGAGTCGGCCAGGCGTGTCTATGAAAGTAAAAAGGGCAGCTCTGTTTCGAGCGTTTCTGAATCTGAATGACGGGGCATCGCCTGGGTTCACCTTGAGCTGTCCTAATAAGCCCTCGAGTTGGGCTTCACTAACTGTGGCAACAACCTTCTGATCCACTTTGGGATGGGGTATGAGGTCCAATACGTTAGTTTCTGTGTGCCCGCGCCTCTTCAGCCATGCCCAGAACGTTTTAAGCCGGCGGTACTGAGATTCGAAATAGGCCTGGCTGATGGTCGTTTGGCCCTTTTTACGTCGTAGGCCAAACCAAAGTGGCCTTTGTCGAAGCTCAACTAGGTATTCCTCAACGTGAGAGGTCGTGATTCTACTGATGTCCGGCCAGCCTTGTTCTTCTGCAAATGCAGCGAGGTAGGCGACGGCTCTTTCGAGCTCAACCAAATAAGTTTCCTTGTAACGCCCTGATGCGTTCATGGAAATAATGAAGCTGTGGCCAGCATCACGAATGGTAAAAAGGTTGAGATCAGTAAGCATCGTATGGTCAATATCAACGACAATAAACCTAATGAGATTAGGTTATTTTATCGCTATATATTCCAAAGGATAAAGTGGTAGCGCATACGGGATTCGAACCCGTGATCTCCGCCTTGAGAGGCTGGGGATCGGGAAGCAGCATTTTCACTAAATCCCTCAGTCTATACAGTGTCTTCGCTTCCTCCTGTTAGATAAAAGGGTTGAGATCACCAAAATTTACGTATAAATGTTTAATCCCATGAATCAACTAATAGATTGCCGTCCCTTCGCACGATGACAACTGAGTCTCTTGACGGATCAGTTCCTGAAACCGAGTAGAGAGCGAAACCTCCACTAGTGGTCAACTGGACCGACAGCTCACACCGTGCTGCAATACAGTTCGTCTTTGGGGTGATATTTAATAAATGGATCTGAGAGTTCGTGTTTCTAGCCATCAACATTCCAGTACGCGCTTCAGCGAAAAATCTTGGGGTTGAGAGCTTTTTGATTCCATTTTCGTCATATTTATTCAACTTTGTAATGAATTTCTCGAATACTTCTTTTGCGTCGGCAGGAACATTGTCCGTGCCCCCGTCCTCAGAATCCGAGTTGCTCGGAAAATCGATATCCACGGTCGGGGCGACAGACGTAATCTTCTTCTGGCCCAGATCAATGAAATCGCGGGCAAAGGCCGGGAAGAGCGGCAAGGTAAACACCGCGAGCGCAGCACCTGCCGCCATCCACACTATCGGGATTAGTTTTCGCTTCCAGCGACGCCGGGTGTGGTAATTCATCCCTCGAGCTACCGCCTCATTTGTCTCTCGTGCGGACCTACCTCGTAAAGCCACGCCATCTACACTTTCAATAAATACCGATTGCACACCTTGTGCTGCAATACTAAATAACCACCACGATTACCCCCAACATAAGTCTTACTTACGAGGCGTTCCCTTAAGAGGGGATGCCGATTGAGCTTTTGAGATGGCTACAATAATAATCATCCTGAATCTGCCTGATGACTACCTTGGTCCTCAGTTGCCGACTGGCCTGAATGTAACTGATGAGTGGGTTCAGGGCGTTCTCCACCGACAACTGCAAGTATGGTTTCGCGCAGGGTTGGTTGAGGTTGTGTCTCCCCCCTCAATGCTTCAAGAACCAGCCGTTCCTCCCGATTAAGCGCGCCCTTTTCATCAATAAGAGACCCGACACTCACACCGCAGGCCTCGGCGAATCGCCACAATTTATATATTCCAGGCTCAGTTTTACCCGACCGCCATTGACGCAAGGTTTCTCTATCTATGTTGGCTTCCGCCAACATAGCCTTTTGAGTCCGCCCCGACTCTTTCAGTGCGCGCTCCAAATTCTCTACTAGCGTGCGCAGAAACAATGGCTGCTCTTTCGACACCAATAAAAACCCACTCAATGGTTGTCCAATGCCGATTGTAATCGCCCTCGGTATTGACATAGGCCAATTTTTCTCGTATTCTAGTTGCCGTATTCCCAATAATGTTCGTCATAGGGAGCAATGAGATGGTCACTAAAACCAAGGACATGTTGGAGGTTGAAGAGCTACACGGCGAGCCTCTCGAGGTTCTCCTTCCTCAGCTATTTAACGAAGTAGGCGGCACACAGAGGGTTGCCAATAAGCTAGGCGTTTCCCGAAACACGATTTACATCTGGTGCCGAATCTTAGGCATTGTTACGCGGCGTGGTACTACGGTCGTCAATGGAAGCTCTGAATCTCTGCCACCAGAGGTCTCGTGATGGTGCCTGAATCCTGCGCCCGGCCCGATTTATTCTGGCTATCCTTGATTCTCATTGCCCTAGCAGCCGGTCTAGGACTTGCTGCAATATCCCAGTTTCAAAACGCAAAGCGGCTAAAAGCACGAGTCCAGCAACTAGAATCATCGGGGTGCCGAGACGCCAGTCCGCCGCAAACCCGAGAATACCGAGGCCCGAAATGACTATCGTCGCAGTCCACCATGGAAGGCCTAACCAGACTCCGAATATAAGGATGCCCAGCATTATCAAGATGGCGGCTACAGCCAATTTAGGATCGACGTTCATGTCGCCCTCCTTTCGTCTCGGGGTGTGTGAAGACCTCCATTTTAACGGAAGGCAGGGCGGCTCACCCTCATCTTGGGAGGACCTGTCGTGATGCCAAACCTGCATGACGGCGGCCCTGTCCGAATCCCTAGTCAAGACTGGCTCAGAGACCAGTCTATCGCCTTCATAGACACCACGAATAGCATTGGTGCCACAATAATCGGGTCGGTGTCCCGAGACCTACTTGCATCCCGATATGCCAACTTCATCTTCGGCCAATCGGAGATTATTCATACCCGAGACTGGCTGTATGAGCAAACCTCCGAATTCATAGAATCGCTCAGTTCACCTGAATTCAATCGAGCGGACATACTTCACCTGAGTTTCGTAACCCAGGGATGGGCTGATCACATCTACAACAACGCTGCCCAACGCCAATACTTCGAATCTCTCAAAGCCCACCAGGAAGCCCACTAACCATGCTGCGTAGTAGCACTGCCACCACTTTGCCCCTCTTTGCAGCGCTGCGCGGCATTCACCTCTTCGCCCTCGGCGAGCCAGCTCTTACACGCGGAGCACAGAATATGCAATCTCGTCGGGGGCGCCTCTCATGAATCAGCGGAGGCGGAGGCGAATCACCACGCAGGCCTGCCCGACGTGTGAGGGCGATGGCGCATTTCAAAGGCTGACCTTCCACATTGCTACGTGTCCAACATGTGAGCCTGGAATAACGTCCCGGGGCCGCAAGGGTGGTCTTGCGCGGGTCGAGACAGCTGGTAAGAACGGAAGCATGTCCATGTCGGCGGCTGGCCGACTTGGTGGCCTCAAAGGTCGATTGCCTACGATCGACCTATCTCAATCGGAAGGGGGTGTAACGACAAACTATATATTTTCGAAGGAATCCGGCGGTTAAGGCCGCCGGAAAGCCATGTCTCCCCGGGCGACGGCCCGAGCAATGTCCAGTGCACTTGGTGGGATGGCATGGCTTTCCAGCTGCCTTAGCGAGTCAGGAGCGCCATTTGAGCTTTTAGTGGCCAAGGACCAAAGGCCACGGTGCTCCTACTAGGTTAGTTGACAGCCCGGGGTCGGGAGGCTCCGGGTACGTCTGCGGAGCTGGTGCGACCCCCTCCCCTTTCAACGGGGGTAGGCCGTTCGATTCGGCCTCAGCAGTGACCTCATTTCAAGTCAAGGTGGACCCATGACAACAGCAGTTCAGGCACCCGAAGCACAATCAGGCTTATTCGCGGAATGTGTCGTTTGCGGGGACCGCACGAAGGACCGATGCCACCAGTGCCAACAGCACCTACACCTTTGCTCTACCAGCCCCGGAAGGCATAGCCGTGGATGTTGTTGGGGTAAGCATTTCACCCGATGCACTTCACGACGCCGAGGGGGATGAAGTGCCTAATCGCATACTTAAAGAATCTATTTGCGCGAGTGAGACCCTAGCCGCCCTTCCAGCTGAAGCCGAGCGACTTTTCTATCGCCTCATCACGCGGGCAGATGACTTCGGCCGCTTCGACGGAAGACCCTTTGCAGTCCGCAGTCTTTGCTTCCAGGCCATGGTTGACGAGATCTCCAATTCTGACGTCGCAAATTGGCTCGAACTTCTAAAAGATATAGGGCTCATTCAGTTATATCACGTAGATGGCCGCCAATATGGGTTCTTTGCGACCTGGGATAAGCACCAAAGGACTCACCCCCGAACAGTTAAGAGTCGGTGGCCATGCCCTCTTACAGACCTGGAACACCCTGACGACACCTGCCGTCATATGCCGTCATATGTTGTCAGTCACCGTCAACTGCCGGCATCTGACAACAACGGACAGCATATGTCTGCTCCTACGTATCCGTATCCGTATCCGAAGTCGTATCCGTATCCGAAGTCGGGATCGGAGTCGGAGTCGTCATCGTCGTCTTCGGACGACGCGCGCGAGAAGACACGGGACGACGAAGACGACGACACGACAGCAGATCCACTGACGGTGTTCCTGAGACAGTGGGGAGCTAATTACGAGGCCCCGAAGCCGGCCTTTCAGATTCAGGTAGAGCGGTTGATAAATGAACATGCGATCACGGCCGCAGCTGTGGCCGAAGCAATCTCCAAGACGGTAAAACATGAACCTTCAAGCCCCCCGGCATACTTCGAAGCGGTCCTCAAGGAATTAGCTCTCAAACCCGAGGATGGCGGGGTCGGCCTAGTCATGGAAGGGGCTTTAGAGCAAGGCGTGGCTCCAGAAATAACTGACCCAGGACCCAAGAACCTCTGGCCGGATATTCTTGACTATGTGCGGGGGAAGGTTCCTCGGCCGTCATTCGAGACCTGGTTTTCGACAACTACTGGTTTGGGTTTCACAACCCCAGAAAATTATGTGGTGGGTGTTCTGGGTCTCGGCGGCGCAGAAGCCCTGCTTGGTAATTTCTACGGGGTCATGACCGATGCCATTCAGCGGGCGTGCCCGGACGTGAAGGAGATCAGTGTCATCGTCCTGGACCCGGAGCCGTCATAGCTAGGTGGATTTGCTGAATTGCGCAAATTAGTAATCACATGAGGTTTTGGAGCTTATGGATAAGTCAGGAAATTGCAACAGGTGTGGAGGCTTTCTCATTCACGAAGGCCTCTACGAAGAGACATTCTGCGCTCAGTGCTCGTATCGGCCTAATGGCCATAGCGCCGTCGATATTCGGGTAGTGTCCTCGACGCTTGAGAGGAACCTGGGGGCGGTGTCAAACGGTGCCACCCCAAAGTATCGTGTAAGCCAATGAAGCTTAGAACGATCGCTTTTGCCGCGCTGACTTTCACCCTGTGGCTGACTTCGATTTCGATAATCGGTCCCTTACTGAACAAAGCTGAAGCCCAGGAACCGCCAACGGTCTCGATATCTGACGTCTCGCTTCATCCCGGCGAAACTATGGTCCTGTCGTTAATGTTGAGCTCAGCTCCAGCTGGACTTTCAGGGTTCGACATCGACGTTGAGGCGGAAGGGGACGCTGCGGAAATTATAGGCGCCGACACCGATTTTGGATTGCAATATATCAAAATTACAACCTCAACGGCCGTCAGGATCTTCGCTGCAGATATCAATAATACTGTGGCGCCGGGCGCGACGTCGATAGAACTGGCGACAGTAACCATCCGCGCTCTCCGCACAGGCACTTCACCACTGACAATCGTGGTGCAGCTCTTGGAAGACGAGAAATCCTTCACCATAGATCACGTCGTCCTAGACAGCCTCATCACCGTCTCTATGCCGATAATTTCAGGACAGACTAAGCCGGTTGCAGACCTGGACGGAGATGGGCTCGCCGAGGACCTGAACGGCAACAACCGCTTGGATTTCCAGGACATAATCCTTCTTTTCGAAAATCTCGAAACGATCCTGCCCAGCGACGTTGCATTATTTGATTTCGACGGTAACGGGCAGCTTGGCTTCAACGACGTACTGACGATGTTTGAACTATTTTGGCGAACCGATTAGGCGACGCTATGTCATATGACCAATGGCCAGAAGATATTCGTGAGGCGGTGATTTTCCTGCTTTATGAGCAGGGTTTACTGCCGAAGGTTGTACTTCTAAAAAACGGCAAATGGAGCTGAATTCATGATCGAGCGTGTGCTCAAAGAGATTGAGCAGTCACCGGAACCAGCACTCCCAGGCTGTCGCCGTTGCGGCGGGGCCCTGATGATGTACGAAGAGCCGACATGCATGATCTGCGGCTGGCGGGATTTCACATTTGAGCAGCCCAAGACCCCGCCTTCCAAAACACTATTCGATGGCGCCCGAATCCACAGGGCACGCTATAACGGGGACTCCCCTGTGCTAACAGGCATGGTTATCGATGTGGAGACTGTTAAGCGCGCCGCATCCCGCACAGGACTACTAGAATACCGTCCGTCTTGCCCTTACTGCGAGTCACTAATGCTGCGCACGGAAACAGCGAAGAAAGACCGCGACTCAGGGGTTACGACCAGGTACATCTGTGAATCAAAACATCGAATCGGACTCGTCGACCGGGCCCACGAGGTCCTGACGTGGATTGATTAAATGACCACGACGAAGATTGAATGGACCGAACGAACTTGGAACCCCGTGACCGGCTGCACGAAGGTCAGCCCTGGCTGCGCGCACTGTTACGCAGAGGACTTCGCTAAGAGATTCAATCGAAACGGCGGGAGCTACCTTCCCGGCCAGGCCGAGATCATCTGTCATCCTGAGCGATTGGCGATTCCACTGAGGCGCAAGAAGCCCACGATGTACTTCGTGAACTCCATGAGCGACCTGTTCCATGAAGAAGTGCCGGATGTATTCATCGATGCGATCTGGATAGTAATGTGGCTGGCACCCCAACATACATTCCAGATCTTGACGAAGCGGCCCGAACGAATGCTTGAGTGGGCGAGAGGCCCAATTAGTGTAGATCGCTTTGTCAGGGCTATAGAGCACGTCACGAGAACGTATCCAGACGCGAAGATCCCAAGAATGCCTGCTAGCGCTATTCAGTCGGGCCAATGGCTGCTGGAGAACGTCTGGCTTGGCGTTTCCGTCGAGAATCAGTATTGGGCGAATGAAAGGATCCCATTGCTTTTGGAAACTCCAGCGGCCTTCAGATTCCTTTCATGTGAGCCGCTACTGAAGCCTTTACACATACAACTTCGACGGGATAGTGATGGGCGAGACGTAACGGGGCTGTCCGGTCTGTGGGATGAGTCGGACACAGGCATTGACTGGGTAATCATCGGCGGCGAGTCCGGTCCGAAAGCAAGGCCTATGCATGAAACCTGGGCACGCGATATCGTAACCGGCTGTTTGGAGACCGAAGTTCCGGTATTCATGAAGCAGATGGGCTCGGTCTGGGCAAGAGAGCACGGCTTGAAGGGCAAAGGTGGCGACATCAGCACGTTTCCTGAGGACCTTCAGGTTCGTGAGTGGCCGAAACGCTGCGCGCCCACCTCTGCAGCATAGCGGCGTAGTTGTTTCAAGGCCAGAAATTCAAAGACTGGTGGGATGCCCGAATAATCTTCCCTAACGAGGCCCGTTGTAGGAAATGCAATGGAGTCAACTTGAAACACCCTGGCGTGGCTGAAATCGTAAATGGCCAGGACCAGGAGCGGGCCGAGCGCATGAGGCGCGGAGGTTGTAAATGCAGAGCCGAGTAATGCACAGACCCCCGGCGGATAGGAACAAAATGAACGATCAAGTGGTGAAGGTAAAGCGGTCGAAGGCTGGAAAGCCAGCGTGGGTTCGGTATTCGCTGGCTATCGCATTTGGATTGTGGGCCGCCATAGGCGTCGTCTTCATTGCGATGCTTTACCTTGCCGCCGTCAACATAGTCATCGAAGTGACTCAGGGCCGTGAAGATTTTGTCGTGCAGATCATCCTGCCTATACTCACAGCTTGGGGCATAGTCACCTTTGCGGTGGGGGGCTTCTTAATCACGAGGCTCGGCTATAGGTGGAAGCAGTGAAATCTAATGTTGCTCGAGTCCTACGAAACCTCTAATCGGATCCCCGGGCTATGCAACGGGCCTGGAATTCTCCAGGTCGGCCTCTGGCCCGGGATGCAATGAATGACAGTGAAAGGTTGCACGACGCAGTGAAAGTCGGTTCGTTATTTAGTGGCATCGGAGGCCTTGATTTAGGCCTCGAGCGCGCAGGGATGGAGATAAAATGGCAGATCGAAAAAGACGAGTTCTGCTGCAAGGTTTTGGAGCGGCGCTGGCCTAATGCAAGACGATATGGAGACATCCGGGCAGTTGACCCTCATGAGCTCGATCGAGTTGACCTCGTTTGTGGAGGATTCCCTTGTCAACCGTGGTCCGTTGCTGGACGTGGGGACGGGGAGAGCGACGACCGAAATATGTGGCCTGAGACCATCAGAATCATTCGTGGAGTGGGACCACGCCTCGTCATCTTGGAAAACGTTCCAGGGATCCTTAATCACCGGTACTTCGGAACAATACTTGGGGACTTGGCCGAGAGCGGGTTCGATGCGGAGTGGGATTGCATTCCAGCGGCAGCAGTTGGTGCCCCACACCTACGCTACCGACTCTTCATTGTCGCTTGGGACTCCACAGGCTCACCCACGAACGTTTTCTCCCCGTCAAGTGCACCACGGAGCACAGTTGGCAAATCAGGTGTTGTGGCCGACCCCAACAGCATCGGATTCGATGCAAACGGACGGCACGCCTCGCCCGTCTCGCGCTGCGACGAACCGCAAGACAGAGTATCTCGCACGGATGGTGCATTGGCCGACCCCGAAAGCTCGCGACGGTCGATGGGGTGGCGGGAAAGCAGAGATGAGACGCCACACACCAGATCTGAATGCCCAGGCGAGGGAGTCGGTGAATTGGACTGGTGGGCAGTTGAACCCGACGTGGGTCGAGTGGCTTATGGGGTTCCCGCTAGAGTGGACCGACTTAAAGGCCTCGGAAACGCCGTCGTCCCCCAGGTCACAGAGTGGATCGGCCGGCGGATTATGAATGCAATAAATGATACTGAAAGATTGCAATGACTAAGCCCTTTTACATTGACGACGCGGTTACGTTGTACAACGGCGATTGCCGGGATGTGCTCAAAGAGTTGCCGGCAGGGTCGGTGCATTGCGTGGTGA
>SDBT01002194.1_pt1 | contig 34769 bp, 34 predicted proteins | sample 2277101 | NCBI WGS metagenome assembly SDBT01 (sample SAMN10404973, study PRJNA504765) | marine sediment metagenome | isolation source: marine sediment core GS10_PC15, 103 cmbsf | place: Arctic Ocean: Southern Knipovich Ridge | collected 2010
TGCATAAAATTGCTCATGATGTTGATTAGAAAGGAAAGCAATAATTGAACGGAAGAGGCTATTGGCGGTCGCTGGTAATTCTGCTCTCGCTCGTGTTGGTTAATGTTGTCCCGGGAGGGTGTGCTTCACCAGATGCTGGTAAACTCAGGGTGGTCACCAGTACCTCCTTGCTAACTTATATTGTGGAGCGGGTGGGGGGCGACCGGGTTGATGTGGTTAATATCGTTGCCCCGACGCAACACCCGGGGGACTTTGATGCTAGCCCCGGCGATATCCAGAAGCTGGCCGATGCCGACCTATTTCTTTTGCATGGCTGGCCGGGGGAGGCCTTTGCTGAGAGGCTAATCGCTTCCGCTGATAATCCCGGACTCACCGCAGTCAATATAGATATCAAGGGTAACTGGATGACGCCGCCGGTGCAACTAGAGGCAACTGATAAAGTGGCTGCTGCCTTGAGCCAGGTGGACAGCAAGAACGGTGCTGCTTACCGGAAGTCAGCGGTGGAATACAAGGACACGATTAAGGCTGAAGAAGCTGAGATAAAAACCAAACTGGCTGAGGTAAACCTCTCCGAAGTGAAGGTCATATCTGTCTTCTGGCAGGCTGGATTTCTGGAGTGGACTGGCCTTAATGTTATTGACACCTATGGTGACCCCGATTCACTTACCCCTCAAGTGGTGAAGGAGTTGGTGGACAAAGGTAGAGAGGCAAAGGTAACCCTGATTGTCGATAACTTGCATAGCGGGAAAGACGCTGGCGCTGGTATAGCTGAGGAGCTTGGCATCGCGAGAATAGTCCTGTCGAATTTTCCCGGAGGTTTTGAGAACACCGAGACCTGGGAGAAGGCTATCGAGTACAATGTGGCGCTTCTGCTGGCGGCGATAGGCCAGTAAGACGTTGTTTGGTATATCATGAGCGAAACGGTAATTGATATTAAAAACGCGGTGGTATCCTACCGGGAAGACATAGCCCTGCGGGGAGTGTCGCTCCAGGTAAAATCCGGAGAGTTCGTCGGCATAATCGGTCCCAACGGTGCCGGCAAGACGACGCTGCTGACGGTGGTCAACGGGCTGGGCAAATTGCTCAGCGGGCGGGTAAAGGTGCTGGGATACCAGCTTACTCCCGGTAACGGCCATTCACTGAGGAAGAAGGTCGGCTACGTGGCCCAGGTGCAGACCATCGACCCGCGCATGCCTATGAACGTGCGCGAAGTGGTGATGATCGGACGCTACGGGCTGATGGGTCTGCTGGGCAGACCCAAAAAATATGACTGGGAAGTGGTGGACGAGATGCTGGAGCTCGTTGGCATGAGCCATCTTGCCCGGAGACCGATAGGCCACCTCTCCGGCGGTGAGCAGCAGCGGGTGGCAATTGCGCGCTGTCTGGCCCAGGAGCCAGAAATTTTCCTGCTTGATGAGCCCACCGCTTCGCTGGACTGGAAGGCGCAGGCCGATATCCTGGAACTGGTGAAGCAAATCCATGAGGCCAGGAGACTCACGACTCTGTTTGTTACGCACGACCTGGGCTGTTTGCCCACAGCCTGCGGCCGGGTGGTACTGATGAAGGAGGGGCGAATCTGGGGTGAAGGTACCCCTGGAGAACTGCTTATCGATGAAAATCTCAGCCAGCTATATGACATGCCACTTTCCGAGGTGAAAAAGCGGCGGGCGGAGAATATTCCGGTGTGAGGTAGCTTGCTTTGTCTATTTTGGAATACCAGTTCATGCAGAACGCCATCCTTACTGCCTTCCTGGGTGGCATCGCCTGCGGCAGTATCGGTGTCTTCGTGGTGCTGATGCGCATGCCGTTCATCGGAGTATGCATGTCGCACGCCGCCTTTGCCGGAGCGCTGCTTGGACTCTTGCTTGGTTTTCAGCCATTGGTCGGGGCTTTTATTTTCAGTCTGCTGGCGGCGGCAGTAGTCGGTCCTCTGGCCGACCGTGGACAGCTCAGCCCCGAGACATCGGTGGGAGTCATCTTTTCTCTCATGCTCGGGCTGGCATTCCTCTTCATGGGACTGATGCCCGGCACCAAATCTGGAGCGTTAGAGTTGCTCTGGGGCAGCATTCTCACCAATACCCGGGGCGATGTTATCATTTTGGCGGTTGTAGCTGTCCTGGTGATAGGATTGATACTTCTCTTCTACAAAGAGATACAGGCGACCATCTTTCACCGTGGCATGGCGCTGTCAGTGGGCATCCCGGCCACCGCCATATTATATGGCATCCTGTTTTTGACCGGCGCCACCATTACCGCCACCCTGCGCTCCATTGGCGGGATTCTTATCTTCAGCCTGATATTGAACCCGGCGGCGGCGGCTTACCAGCTTACCTACAGCATGAAGAAGATGTTTTTGCTCTCGGCCGGTTTTGGCGTGTTGTCAGGCTGGCTTGGCCTCCTGTTTTCCTACCTCTTTGATATACCCAGCGGTGCCACCATCGTGGTTACTTCCTCGGTTATCTTCCTCCTGGCGGCTATCTTTTCTCCCAAACGCAGGGTAAAGAGGTGGCAGGCAAAACCGCTTGCGGAGGCAGGCAGTGATTAGGACCTATTTCAACGGTAAGGCAGCAACCTGGGATGAAATCGCGGTCGAAAAAGACCATTCCAGGCTGCGACAGATGGCAGCACGATTGGACATCAGGCCAGGGTCGGTGGTTCTGGATGTCGGCACCGGCACCGGTATCTTTCTCCCTTTTTTGCGGCAAAGGATTGGCGGCGACGGAAAAATTCTGGCTCTTGATATCGCCGACGAAATGCTACGAGAAGCCAGGGCAAAGAGTACTAACGGTACGGTGGCCTATCTGAATGCCGATGCTGCCCATATCCCGCTGCCTGAAGCATCGGTGGACAGCGTGGTCTGCTACTCCAGCTTCCCGCACTTTCAAGATAAATCGAAGGCGCTCGCTGAGATATATCGCGTGGTTAAAAGTGGCGGCCACCTATATATCTGCCATACTTCATGCCGGGCAGCCATAAACGGACTGCACAACGGCATTCACGAGGTGGCCCATGACATTATCCCGGAAGACTGGGAAATGCGCCTGATGTTATCAGAAGCTGGTTTTGCCGACATAGAAATAGAGGACAACTGCGAAAACTATCGCTGTCAGGCTTTAAGGAGAGGCTGATTTAAAAGATTTCGGGTCAAACTCAAGGCTGATATCCATAGCCTTCGGTGAATGAGTGAGCGCGCCGATTGAGATGTAATCTACCCCGGTCAACGCTGTCTGGCGGACATTGGATAGATTTATTCCTCCTGAGGCTTCAATCTTTACCTTTCCCTTCAACGAGTTTACAACCTGACGCATATCGTCGGGGCTCATATTGTCCAGCATGATGATGTCGGCGCCGGCTTCGGCAGCCTCCATTGCTTCCGGAACGGAATCGACCTCGACTTCAATCTTGAGTCCGTGTGGAGCATTCTTCTTTGCCCTGGCGACGATTTCCTTCAGACTCATACCGATGGCGCGTAGCGCCGCGAGGTGGTTGTCTTTAATCAATATTCCATCGCCGAGGTGAAGACGGTGGTTTCTGCCGCCGCCCATATGCACGGCGTGTTTTTCCAGCACGCGCAGTCCGGGGGTGGTCTTCCTGGTATCGGCGATGTACGTCTCCAGGCCATGAGTTTCGGCAGTATATTTTGCCGCCAGTGAGGCGATGCCACTGAGGCGCTGCAGAAAATTGAGCGCCGTGCGCTCGGCTTTAAGAATACTTATCACCTTGCCGCCAACCTCAGCTATCTTATCGCCGTCCTTGACGGCTGTCCCATCCCTGCGCAGTACGTTGAAAGAAATGGAAGAGTCAACTCGTCGAAAAACTTTTCCGGCTATCTCAACTCCAGCCACGATACCCACCTCTTTGGCGGATATGGTGGCCTGGCCTTCGAGCTCTGGCGGGATAAGTATCGCGCTGGTAACATCGCCATGCCCAAGGTCTTCGGTCAGGGAAAGGTCAATGATGGCAGCTATCTGTTCTTCTGGCGTTGGCGCTTTCTCCATTTTTACCTCTATCAATTACTCCGCGGTGAAGACGATATGGCGCTGCCATTCTGCGGAGGTCTGCGGAAAATCGGAGCGAAAGTGTGCGCCGCGACTTTCCTCCCGCAGCAATGCCGCTTCGGCGACCAGTCTACCGGTCAGTACCAGGTTGTGTAACTCACAGGAAGGGCGGTCGGTGAGTGGTGGCAATGAATGCTGCCATGCGGCCAGGATATCGGCTGCCCTGGAGAGACCATCGCCGTCCCGTATCACACCAACATCATCCCAGATGAGCTGCTGCAGACGGTCAAAACCGGGTGCCGGGACTGATTCTACGACCTTTCTCTCGCTGAGTTTGCGGTGGACCTCCTGACGTTCAGGTGTGGGAGATGGACCGGTTCCGGCCCTTTCAGCCGTTTTGTCCATGATGCGCTTGCTGAAAACGACCACCTCCAGCATGGAGTTGGAGGCCAGGCGGTTTGCCCCGTGCACGCCGGTGCAGGCGGTTTCGCCGGTGGCGAAAAGCCCGGACACGTTCGTTTCTCCCCAGGTATTGGTCTTGACGCCGCCCATCATATAGTGGGCCGCCGGCGCTACGGGAACCGGCTCCCTGGTGATGTCAAGACCATGGTCGAGGCAAAAGCGGTAGATATGGGGGAAGCGAGTGGTAATCAAGTTGGGAGAAAGGTGGGTAACGTCAAGGTAGACCTGGTCGGAGCCGGTCTTTTTCATTTCGTGGAGGATGCTGCGTGCCACCACATCGCGCGGAGCCAGGTCACCCTGTGGAGTATAGTCGGGCATGAACCGGTGTCCTTCGGCATTGCGCAGGATGCCACCTTCACCCCGGACCGCTTCCGAAATGAGGAAAGGCATTACTCCGGGAAGGTGTAGGGCGGTGGGATGAAATTGAAAAAATTCCATATCCATGATCTCGGCCCCGACCTTGAAGGCGAGGGCAATACCGTCGCCGGTGGCGATATCGGAGTTGGTATTGAATTTGAAGAGTTGACCGGCACCACCTGTAGCGAGAATGAGGTGCCGGCATTCAAATGTGTCCGTAGAACCGGTGAGGCAGTCAAGCACTCGTAGGCCTCGCACGGAACCGTTCTCAACGAGGATTTCCATTGCCTGATTGTGCTCTCTCACCGGGATTTTAGCGGCATGTACCCGTTTGCTTAGGGTGACCTCAATATGCTCACCGGTGGCATCGCCGCCGGCGTGCAGGATGCGGGGAACACTGTGGGCGGCTTCCAGGGCAAGCGCGATTCTGCCGTCCAGCGTATCAAACGGGACACCGAAATTGACCAGCTCCGCGATTCGTGCCGGGGCCTCATTGACCAGGATTCTTACCGCCTCCTCATCGCACAGGCCGTCTCCGGCGGCAATCGTGTCTTTGAAATGCAGGTCCGGGGAATCCTCCCGTCCGATGGCGGCGGCGATGCCTCCCTGGGCGTGTCTGGTATTGCAGTCTTCGATGCTGCCCTTGGTTATGACCAGCACGCTGCCTCGCTCCCTGGCAAGGAGCGCCGTATAGAGGCCAGCGATACCGCTGCCCACTATTATGTAGTCGTAGTGATTCATTCGCTATTGCTCTTGGCGTTGGCCAGCAATGCTGTTTCGGGCCACACGGATGGTGGCGCCCGATTCAACTTTCAAAACGACGCTATCATCGCTCAGGGTCTCCACAACGCCGTAGATGCCGCCGCTGGTGACGACCTTATCGCCACGCTTCAGCTCCAGCATCAGTTCCCGGTGCTTTTTCTGCTGCCGGCGCTGCGGTCGAATGATGAGAAAGTAGAAGATTCCTACCAGCAGGACGATGAAGATAATGATTGTCCAGTCGAAGCCTCCACCTTCCTCAGCTCCTTCCGGCAGTACGCAGCCACCGAGTACCGCCAGAAGCGTGAGCAGCATACCCGTTATCAGACCATACTTCAACATTTTGCCTCCTTATTTTAATTTGCTTACCGTGCCCTGCAACGACCAGGGGCTCGTCTTTTCTATCCGAATATTTAACAATTTGCCAAGGCAATCACGGCTATCGCGGAAAAAGACCAGTTTGCCGGTGCGGGTTCTTCCCTGCCATTTACCTTTCGTCCTGGACTCGACCAGAATTTCCACCGTTCTATCGAGTAGCTGTTCATTGATTTCAGCGACGATTTTTTCCTGAAGCTGCTCAATGATATTTAATCGTTCCTTTTTCACCGTCGGCGGGATATCATCTTCAAGCTCGCGGGAAGCGGTGGTTCCCGACCTCGGGGAGTAGGCCGCAACGTGGACGGTGTCAAACCTGAGCTCAGCGAGCAGGTTCACCGTTTCCTGGAATTGGGCCTCTGTCTCCGATGGAAAACCAACGATGACGTCCGTGCTCAGCGCTACCTTGGGGATAGTATCACGTATTCTCTTTATCAGCTGCCGGTATTGCGCTGCGGTGTAGCTCCGCCTCATCAATTTGAGGATACCGTCGCTGCCTGACTGTACGGGGAGACTGACCTGCTCACAGACCTTATCCAACCCGGCGATGGCGTCAATAAGCTTATAACTCATATCTTTGGGGTGGTTGGTCAGGAAACGTATCCGTAATAGCCCATCAATTGTATTAAGCTCTTCCAGTAAGTCGGCCAGGTCGGGCTTATCGGGCAGGTCGTGGCCATACGAGTCCACATTCTGGCCCAGCAGCGTTACCTCTTTGACTCCTCGCCTGACCATCTCCCTGACCTCGCAGACAATCTCCGAGGCGGGGTGGCTTATCTCACGGCCACGGCGGTAGGGCACAATGCAGTAGGAGCAGAAGTTGTTGCATCCCTGGATGATGGGGACATAGGTGGCAGGGGAAGGATGCTGAGATAATATTGCCTTTTCCTTCTCTTGGTCGAGCCAGGGCGGATAGTCGCCCGGTTTGAAAAAGTATTCAACGTGGGGGAAATCATTTTTTAACCTGGCGGTATCCGAGTTCACCAGGCAGCCGGTAACGGCCAGCGTGACGTCCGGATGAGCCCGGGCAAAGGACTGCAGCGCTCTTAATTTATTCACCACCCGATTTTCCGCGCTCTGGCGCACCACGCAGCTATTGAGCACAATGATATCGGCGCTCTCGGCGACATCCGTTGCCCGATAGCCGAGGTGCTCAAAAAGGCTGCTGAGCCGCTCCGACTCCGCCTTGTTCATCTGACAGCCGATGGTCCAGATATGGTAATTAGGCATTTCTCCCCGCAACTTACCTCAATAATAATATACCCCTTTTCAGGGGTATATGTCATTTACATAAATGGCGGAGGGAGTGGGATTTGAACCCACGACCCCGGTTTCCCAGGGTAAGCGCTTAGCAGGCGCCCGCACTAGGCCACTATGCGATCCCTCCCGTGCGCCGTATTTTATGTATATTTAATATATCACATATTTTCACTTTGCTCAATCATAAGCTGTTGCGGTTTGCTGGCCTGTTGTGGCCTGTGCTAATATGGTTGGCACGTAGTGGCCATGGAGATTAATCTTATCATTGAAGGAGAGTTCACCGGTTGCCCTGACGCCGATTGGTTTCAGCACGTCGCGGCGCAGGTTCTGGATGCTCAGGATGCGGGCAGGAATGCCGAGATTGGCCTGGTGATAACCGAGCAAGAAAAGGTGCAGGAATTAAACAAAACATACCGCGGAGAGGACCGCCCTACCGATGTCCTGGCCTTTTACATGACAACTGCGGGAGAACAACCTGAAAGTGAACCAGCACAGTTCGTGTCACCACCTGATGGAATGCGGCATCTCGGTGAGGTGGTTATTTCCTATCCTCAGGCGGTGATACAGGCGCAGGAGCATCGGCATTCCATAAATAAAGAGCTGACAATTCTCATTATTCACGGCGTGCTCCACCTGCTCGGCTATGACCATGAAAATACGCAGCAAAAGCAGGAGATGTCAGCCAGGGAGCAGATAATTCTGAGTAAAATCGTATTGGAACAGGAGAGAGAGCAATGAAAAAGACCGAACTAAAACTCGATAGGTACTGGTATCCCCGGCCGACGGTTCTGGTCGGCTCCAATGTGGACGGCAGGGCCAATTTCATGGCGGTGGGCGGTGGAGGTGTGGCCAATGGCGAACCGCCGATGATAAGCGTGCTGATACGGCACAAATGTTACACGCTGAAGGGTATCTGGCAGAGTAAGACATTCTCCGTAAACACCCCTTCCATCGACCAGGTAAAAGAAGCCGACTTCTGCGGCATCATCTCCGGTGCCGATGTGGATAAAGTGAAGGTCTGCCAGTTCAAAGTGTTTTACGGGCACCTGGAGACGGCGCCGTTGATTGAGCAGTGCCCGGTCAATCTGGAGTGCCGGGTGGTTCATATCCTGAACCTGGGCAGCCATGCCCTGGTCATCGGTCAGGTGGAAGGGGCCTATGCGTCCGAGGATTGTCTCACCAATGGTATGCCTGATGTGAAAAAAATAAGGCCCATAATCTTTGATATAGACTTCAGAAGATACTTTGCCTTTGGCGACCAAATCGCGGAATCGCATAAGGTCGGTCTGGAGCTGAAGAAGAAAGCATAGCGTCAGCGGCGGGCAGCCCCAACGAGCTCACTGATGTCTTTAATTCCCTCTCTGGCCATGAACTGCGAGATACCCTCGAGGACATCAAGCGGGGCGCGGGGATTTATAAAGCTGGCTGAGCCCACCTGTACGGCACTGGCACCGGCCATGATGAACTCAACGGCATCTGTGCCAGAGGTGATTCCACCGCACCCGACGACGGGTATATCTACCGCGCCAGCCACTTCATATACCATGGCCAGCGCGACCGGTTTTATCGCCGGGCCGGAGAGCCCGCCGGTACGGTTGCCGAGCAATGGCTGTCGCGTGTAAACGTCAATCGCCATGCCCCGTACCGTATTTATCAGGGAAATGGCATCGGCACCGGCTTCGGCGACAGCAACAGCTACTCCGGCAATTTCCCCGGTATTCGGGGTTAACTTTACCAGCATGGGAAGATAGGTGTTTGCCCTGACCGAGGCGGTTACCCTGGCGGCCGATTCAGAGTGCGCGCCAAATTCGGCCCCGCCGGCACTGACGTTGGGGCAGCTGATATTGACTTCAAGAGCACTGATGCCGGGGACACCATCCAGTTCCTTAGCCAGCTCTGCGTACTCCTCAACCGTTTCCCCGGCGATATTGACGATTACCGGAACGCGCCACTCGGCCCAGAGCGGAGTTTTTTCCCTTATCAGGGCTTTCACCCCCATGTTCTGCAGGCCGATGGAGTTGAGCATACCGGACGGAGTTTCCACAAGGCGGGGCTGGGGATTGCCGCCCCTGGGTTTCAGCGTGGTTCCCTTGCAAATGATGGCGCCGAGCCTCTGGATGTCAAACAGGTGACTGTACTCGGTGCCGTAGCCGAAAGTGCCGGATGCGGTCATGACCGGATTGGCCAGATGTAAACCCGTTTTGTTTTTCGGAGCCAGTTGTACTGAAAGGTTCGCCACGACTCCAATTATAGGCTATCTATTCCGAAGGGGCAATAGCCTTGGTTGCTCAGACCGTACTGGCATTACGGTCGTATTCCCGGGTCCTGCGGCGCAGTCTATTTATCCCAAACGATATAAACAGCACCGTGCCACTGACCAGAATAATGGTCGCGCCGGAGGCAAGATTGAGCACGTAGGAAATCCACAGCCCACTGAAGGTAAAGACCACGCCGGCCGAAATGGCCAGCAGCATCATTTTTTTCAGGCTGTAGGTGAACTGCCGGGCCAGCGCCGCCGGGATGGTGAGCAAGGCGATGACCAGGATGATGCCGACCACTCTTATCAGGACCACCACGGTCAGGGCCACCAGGCAGAGCAGGATAAGATACAGGCTTTCGGTGGGCACGCCCGAAACGGTGCTGAACTCTTCATCAAAGGAAAGGTATAAGAATTCCTTGTAGAGCAGGGCGACGAATACAATGATAACCACATCCAGGATGAGCATCAGCATTAAATCGAAGAATGGCACCGTCAGGATGTTGCCGAAGAGGTAACTGAAAAGGTCAGGCGCGTACCCCGGTGCCAGGCTGATGAAGATTATGCCCAGTGCCATCCCCATTGCCCACAGGATACCGATGGCGGTGTCCTCGGGCAGTCTGGTCCGTCTGGTTACCAGACCGATGCCAAGCGACGAGGCGACGGCGAAGACCATTGCCCCCAGAACCGGATTGATGCCCAGCAGATATCCCAGCCCGATGCCACCGAAAGAGGCATGGGCAATGCCACCGCTGATGAAAACGACCCTCTTGACCACCACGTAGACGCCAACAATGCCGCAGGCGATGGCGGCCAGCAAGCCGGCCAGCAGGGCATTCTGCATGAACTGATACTGAAGTACTTCGAGCATTGCTTAATGTTCCCTCAGTACCCGGTGGGGTACGGTGCCATGGGCGATTAGCTGGATAGGGCAGTGGTATGTCTTCTCCAGCTCATCGGCTGATATCTCTTTGGAGCCGTGGTAGAAAAGCTGGCGGTTAAGGCAGGCAATATCATTTACATAAATGGAAACAGCGCTGACATCATGGGAGACCAGGACGATGGCCATAGTTTCCTTTAATTTATCCAGCATTTCGTAGAACTCGGCCTGCATATTCGGGTCAATGCTGGCGGTTGGCTCATCCAGCAGCAGCAACTCTGGACTGGTCGCCAGGGCCCGGGCAATGAAGACGCGCTGCTGCTCTCCACCGGAGAGCTTGCCGACCTGCCTGTCTTTGTAGCCAAGCATCTCCACGGTCTTCAGGGCGGCAATGGCTGTCTTTCTATCTTCTTCACTGTAACGTTGAAAGAGGCCGGATTTGTTATAGCGGCCCATTAAGACCACTTCCAACACACTGATGGGGAAATCGTGGTCGAAGAGGTTGACCTGCGAGATGTAGCCGATGTGTTTCCTTCCCCTCTCCGGGGACATGCCCAGTACGGTGACCCTGCCCCGGCTCGGTTTTATCAGCCCCAGGATAACTTTGAGCAAGGTGGTTTTGCCGCCGCCATTGGGACCGATGATGCCGAGAAAATCGTTTGATTCTATGGAAAGGTTTATCGCTTCCAGCACCGGAACACTGTCATAGTGGACCCAAACATTTTCCAGCTTTACCAGTTCTTTGGTCTCCATTTTCCCCTCCCTCAGGGCCTTTCTAGACATAATTATTATTCAATCGCTTGGTTGAGTCAACCAGTTCCTAACGGTGCTACAAACATTAACTTTCCGAATATGGTCTCACCCAGGATGGTCGCTCTTTGGCTTTTTATTTCCGGCCACCTCCCGCGTGGTTCGTAAATGAGGAGGGCTGCTTTTAATGGCAGCCCCGGTGATTAATAGCTATCTGTACTACGCCAGCGGCATTAGCGTCAGCAGCTTTTTGGCTATCTTGGGATATTTGGCAATAAAAAGAAGCTCGTCCTCAACGAGCGGTTTCTGTGCCTCAACGTTGGCATAGCGGACCAGTTCCAGAATCTCGGCGGCTTCCTCGCGGCTGCCGAACTGGACTTCCATCCGGCCCATGATATGGCTGAACCCGGATATCCCGCTGTACTGCCCGGCGATGATTTCCCGTCCCGTCTCCACCATTACCGGGTCGCCTCGCCCCAACTCCTCATATCCGTACAATTCGTAGTTCTCCGGGTCTTTCAGCACGCCGTCGGCATGAATTCCGGAAGCGTGGGCGAAGGCGTTCGCGCCAACTCCTGGCTGGTTGATGGGGATGGGCACGCTAAAAGCGTAGCTGGCAAACTTGGCTATCTTAAACGACTTGGATAAATCAATCGGCTGCCCCAGCTGGTACTTCTCGGCAAATTGCTTTGATTTGGCTATCGCCAGCATCACCGCCACCAGGTCGGCATTGCCGGCCCTTTCGCCAACGCCGTTCACGGTGGTATTGATGTAGGCATCCTGGCCGCCGTCAATAGCTCCTTTTGCCCCGGACAGGGAATTGGCCACCGCCATCCCCAGGTCGCCATGGCAGTGTATTTCAATGGGCATGCCGACGTTTTCCGCCAGGCTTTTGATGGTTTCGTAAATGGTAAACGGATTATCGTAGCCAAGGGTGTCGCAGTACCTGAGACGGTCGGCACCGTGTTCTCTGGCTGCCAACCCGAACCTGAGGAGAAATTTGATGTCGGTCCTCGATGCGTCTTCCGCATTCACCCCCACCGATTCCGCCCCCAGCGCTTTGGCAGCGTCTAACGCCCCGGTCATATCATGGATGATGTCTTCCTGCTGCTTTCTGCCCTGGAATTTTCCATTTATCATCTGGGCTGATGTGGAGAGGGATACATTGAGATGCTTTATATTCGGCACCAGCCTGAATGCCGTCTCAGCATCGCTGGCAATAGCCCTGACCCAGCCCTCCAGCCGGATTGGTTGCAGGACTCCCATCTCCGCCAGTTCTAGATTTGCCTGAAGGTACAGGGTCTCGTGCCTGGTGGTCGGGAAGCCAAACTCCGACTGGAAAACGCCCATCTCATTGAGGTAGAGGTTAATCAGCGTTTTTTCCAGCTTGGACAGGCCGAGCTTGGCGGTCTGTACCCCATCGCGGTTGGTCACGTCAATAAAATAAATCTTCGGCATCTGGCTATTCACCTTTGGGAAGTTCTGGTGGGCGGTTTTAGGGTCAGTCCTGAGTCGGATATATAATCATAGCACAGGTTGTTCAGTGGGGCAAGCAGCATCGATTGACCATTCAGTTATCGGTTTGACACCCGTGAGGTGGAATGCTACATTAGAAGCAAGAGTTATTACGGAGCCGGGCCAGGTTCAGTTTTATTCATTTATTCCAGCTGGATATATTCATGAACGTTGGCATGTGCAAGATAAACCTTCGCCTGCCGGAGAACCTGTCTCTGAAAGGCAAGCGGCAGGTACTGAAGTCCATAACCAGTCGCGTCCAAAACAAGTTCAATGTCTCCGTGGCCGAAGTGGACAACCAGGACCGCTGGCAGCTGGCGACCATCGGTATCTGCTGTGTCAGCAACGAAAACCGGCATGCCAATGAAATGCTGTCCAAAGTGGTTGATTTTGTGATCAGCAGTCGATTTGAGGTCGAGATTCTCGATTACGAAATCGAGATACTGCCTGTCTGATAAGGGAGGGTTGCAGTGGATACTCTGGCCTTCCTGCATCATCTCCAGTCCCAGCCTACTTTTGCCGGCCAGATAGCTTATGTGGAGCACATTCACCCCCACCGTGCCGAGTACGCTGAGCTTGACCAGCCGTTAGCTCCGGAACTACTGGAGCGTCTGCAGGCTCAGGGGCTTTTTCCTCTTTATACACATCAGGCGGAAGCGGTCAACAAGATACGCGCGGGGAAGAACGTCATGGTGGCCACGGCCAGTGCCAGTGGCAAGACCCTCTGTTACAACATTGCGGTTGCCGAGGCGCTGTTAGGGGATGGAAGAAGCCGCGCCATCTATCTCTTCCCGACAAAGGCTTTGGCGCAGGATCAGTTGCGTGCTTTACATAAACTATTCACCCCCGACCTTTTCCAGGTAGAGGAACTGGATACGTTTGACGGGGATACGCCAAAAGCGGAGCGGGCCGAGATTAGGAAACGCGCCCGGATAATCCTGAGCAATCCCGATATGCTGCACCTGGGTATCCTGCCCAACCATCAGTACTGGTCGAGGCTGCTGCGCCACCTGAAATACGTGGTGGTGGATGAGGCCCACACCTACCGGGGTGTCTTTGGCTCTCATGTGGCCGGTGTGCTGCGTCGGCTGCGGCGTTTGTGCCGACTCTACGGTTCCAACCCGCAGTTCATCTGCTGTTCGGCCACCATTGCCAACCCGGGTGAGCACGCCGAGCAACTGGTCGGATTGCCATTCGAAGTGATCGATAGCGATGGCTCACCTCACGGCGGCAAAGATTTCGTTTTCTGGAACCCGCCCGTTATCGATGAAGCAAAAAGCGTCCGCCGCAGCGCCAACAGCGAGGCCACCCATCTGTTCACCGAGCTGGTGAACCAGGATATCCGTACCCTGACCTTCGCCCGTACCCGGCGCCTTACCGAGTTAATCTATATCTATTCCAGGGAAAGACTGGCAGAGATAAGTATCGGACGGCCGCCGCAGATAAAGCCATATCGCGCTGGTTACCTTCCCGAAGAGCGTCGTCAGATAGAAAGAGAGCTTTTCAGCGGACAGCTTACCGGCGCGGTGGCCACGAATGCGCTGGAGCTGGGCATAGATATCGGCGACCTTGAGGCGACGGTGCTGGCGGGCTATCCGGGCACTATTGCCAGCACCTGGCAGCAGGCAGGCCGAAGCGGGAGGGGCCAGGAACAATCGATGAGCTTCCTGGTGGCGCTGAACAACCCGCTGGACCAGTATTTCATGAGGCACCCGGATTCATTCTTTGGCAAAAACTTTGAAAATGCGCTGGTCAACCCCGGTAATCCCTACATTTTACGGGCCCACCTGCTGTGTGCTGCCTGGGAGTGCCCTCTTGGTAGTGGTGACGAGCAGATATTTGGCCCTGCCTACACACAGGAAAGAGATATGCTGGCAGAGCAGGGCACCCTGCGGGAGCGCAACCAGAGATGGTACCTGTCCCCGGCGATTGCCTATCCGGCACAGGCGGTCAATATTCGCTCCACGTCGGGGAAAAACTTTGATGTGGTGGATACGTCAACGGATTCACTGCTGGAGACGGTGGAGGCCAGCGTGGCTTTCTTTCAGATACACCCCGGCGCCATCTACCTCCATCAGGGAGAGTCTTATCTGGTCAAAGAGCTGGACCTGAAGGAGCGTACCGCCTATGCCGAGCCGACAAGTGCCAATTACTACACCCAGACCAAGGAAATAGAAGATTTGCACATCGTGAAGGTATTGAATAAGAAGAAGGTCGGGAAGGTGGACCTGTACCTGGGGGAGGTTGAGGTCACCAACCACGTCGTGGGCTTCAAAAAGAAGGCGCAATATACCGAGGAGGTTATCGGGGAGGAGCCGCTCGACCTGCCGCCACAGACCTTTGCCACCGTTGGCCTGTGGTTTGACCTGCCGGACGGGATTGAAGCGCGCCTTGAAGACGCAGAGCTCGACTATGCCGGCGGCCTGCATGCTGTAGAGCACGCGGCCATCGGTATCCTGCCGCTATTTGCCATGTGCGACCGCAATGATATCGGCGGCGTGTCCACTCCCTTCCACCCGGACACCGGTCGGGCTCAGGTATTCATCTACGATGCCTATCCCGGCGGCGTCGGCATCACTGAGAAGGGTTTTGACATCATTATCGAGTTGTGGCAAGCTACGTTTAGGGCGATTGTGGAATGTCCATGTCAGGACGGCTGCCCGAGCTGTATCCAATCGCCCAAGTGCGGCAACAACAACCAGCCTCTGGATAAAAAAGCTGCCCAGGTACTATTAGAAGAATTGCTCGCTAAAAACTAGATATATCACCAATCGTGGGGTGTTTTAAGAGGGGCTTAGCCCCTCTATCAATAATTCTACCTATCTGTTTTGGAGGGAAGGGGGGTGAGGTAGATCGCAAACCTCGGTCAAGCCCTGAAGAGAAGCAGGGAAGTCTGGTTTTCCCGTGCCATGCACCTCTTCGACCGTGCCACGATTGACGATGAGATATGGGACGAGCTTGAAGAGCTGCTCATTGGCGCGGATGTGGGCATGAATACCGCGGGGAAATTGCTCGGTGTGCTAAAGGAGAAGGCGGATAAGGAGAAGTTGAACGGCGCGCTGGTGCGGGATGCCTTGAAGGCGGAGATGGTCAATATTTTAAATATTACTGCTAAAGAGGAGCCGTCTATTACAGTACGGCCCAGAGTTTCTCTCTTCGTCGGTGTCAACGGCGGCGGCAAGACGACGTCCATCGCTAAATACGCCCATCGATTGCAGAAAGATGGTAAACGGGTGCTGCTGGTGGCGGCGGATACGTTCCGGGCGGCGGCCATTGACCAGTTGAAAAAGTGGGGTGAGCGGGTTGGGGTGGATGTTATCGCCCACCAGCCGGGGGCCGACCCCGGGGCGGTGGTCTATGATGCCCTGCAGGCGGCACAAAACCGGCAGGTCGACGAAGTGGTGATTGATACCGCGGGCCGTCTCCACACCAAGTATAACCTGATGGAGGAGCTGAAGAAGGTAAAGCGGGTGGCTGCCAAGACAGACGATGCAGCGCCGCACGAGGTAATTCTGGTTATTGATGCCACCACCGGCCAGAACGGTCTGACGCAGGCCGGATACTTCACCGATGCCGTGGGTGTCACGGGCATCTTTCTGGCCAAGCTGGATGGCACCGCTAGGGGCGGCATTGTGCTCGCTATCTGTGATGAATTGCAAATCCCGATTAAATACATCGGTACCGGGGAAAAGCTGGAAGATATGGCCGAGTTTGACGCTGAAGCATTTGTTGAAGCGCTATGTGCCTGAGCGAGGAGTTAGTTGATGATTACGATAAGCATTGACCCGGTCGCTTTCACCATCGGCTCGATTGAAGTCAGGTGGTACGGGATTTTCATCGCCCTGGCGATTCTCACCGTTGTCCTTTGGACAGTCTGGCAGGTGAAAAGGGGTGCCGGGGTATCATATGATACCGTGTTCACCGCGGCGCTGGTGGGCATTCCTTCTGCCCTCGTACTGTCCCGGCTACTGCATGTGGTTGACAACTGGGAATACTACGGTCGGCATATGGGGGAGATAATCGGCGGCGGAGGGCTGACCGCCTACGGAGCGATACTGGGCGCTGCCATAGGTGTCTGGGTTTACAGCCGGTTCAGCAAGCTCAATTTTGGTTACTTTGCGGACACGGTGGCACCGGGCATCATTCTGGCACAGGCAATTGGTAGAGTCGGCTGTACCATCAATGGCTGCTGCTATGGGCTGGAAACATTCCTGCCCTGGAGCATTGTCTATACGCATCCGGATAGTTTTAGCCCGCTCGGGGTATCCACACACCCGACGACGGTTTATGAGATATTCTGGAATCTGCTCGTTTTCGGGGTATTGCTCAGGCTGAAAGGACATTTGAAACCTGATGGCTCCCTCTTTCTGCTCTACCTCAGCCTGTACTCTGTATACCGACTGGGCACGGATTTTCTGCGCGAAGGAACGTCCTTCCTCTTCGGTCTGCATCAGGCACAGGTCATCGCCGTCATCGTTCTGGCGATTGCCCTTCCACTGCTGGTTCTTAGAACAAGGTGGGTGGGGGCAGAGAAATAATGCCTTCACAGCAGCGCTTCTCCCAGGTCTTCTATGGATGGTATATCGTCGCTGCCTGTTTCATCATCGCCATGTATATGGCGGGTGCGGTCTTCTACGGGTTCACCGCCATTTTCGAGCCGATTGCCAAGGAGTTCGGCTGGAGCTATACCTCGATTTCAGTAGCCGCTTCCATACGCGGGCTGGAAGCCGGCCTGCTGGCACCGGTTGCGGGCATAATGGTCGACCGCTGGGGACCGAGAAAGGTGGTTTTTGGTGGGGTGCTCTGTATCGGTCTCGGGCTGCTGCTGCTCAGCCAGGTACAGTCCATCGGCATGTTTTACGCTGCCTTTATCCTGATGTCGCTGGGGATAAGTACCTGTGGTATCTCGGTCATGGCGACCGCGGTGGCCAACTGGTTCCACCGCAGGGTAGGTCTGGCCACCGGCATCATGATATCCGGTTATGGCGCAAGCGGGCTTCTCGTTCCCTTGGTAGTCAGATTGGTTGACCTTTACGATTGGCGGACAGCGATAGTTATTCTGGGCATCGGTATGTTCGTTATCGGATTGCCGCTCTCGCTGCTCCTGCGGCATAAACCCGAGCAATACGGCTATCTGCCTGACGGTGAGGAACGCAGTGCTGTTTTTTCTGATGAAAAAGCGGTGAAACAACTGACCAAGGAGGTAAGCATCACTGCCTGGCAGGCGATGAGGACTCGCGCCTTCTGGTTTATCGTGCTGGCGGTGATACCTCAGTTCATAGTGATGCCGGCGGTGATAACGCACGTGATGCCGTATCTGAGCAGCACGGGCATGGCCCGGACGATGTCGGGACTGGTAGCCACCGCTATCCCGCTGATGAGCATCGGCGGACGCTTTGGATTCGGCTGGTTCGCCGACAAATATGTAGCCAAAAGGCTGTCAGCGTTCGCTCTTATCATGCTGACACTGGGACTGATCTGTTTTGAATTTGTTTCTCCGGGGCGGAACTGGTTGCTGGTGCCGTTCCTGGTTCTCCTGGGCCTTGGATACGGAGGTATTAACACTATGGTTGGTGTACTACTGCGGGTGCACTTCGGGCGGGGCAACTTCGGTACCATCATGGGTTTTGCCTGGGGTATTCTGATGTTAGGGACAGTGGTCGGACCAATAGTTGCGGGCTGGGTTTATGATACCTGGGGGAGCTATCAGGGCACGTGGGTGGCCATGGCGGGCGCGGCTTTTATCGGTGCCATCATCATGACCATGTCACCTCGAGCCAGCAAAACAGGTCACGCAGCATAAGAACGGCTCTAAAATATCTAAAGCCTGTCCTTCAGACCTTTGCGGAGAAAGACGTGGCGCCAGCTGCCTCCCCTGGTGTGCATTTCCTTTATTCTCGGGATATATTTGATGGCGGGGAGCAGCAGTATACCGATGGAAAAGATAACGAATTCAACAGAGTGGTATTTCAGCCAGGCAACAAAGGGGAAGCAGAGAAACGCCAGGCTGTAGCTCAAAGTGGGGTAGCGTGTCAGCAGCAGGATAAGCCCGAAGGTGGCGGCGTAGAACGGTATACCCCACGGCATGAGGTAGATAAGAATACCAATACAGGTGGCACCTCCCGTCCCGCCCCGGAATTTCAAAAAGACGGTGTAACCGTGACCCACCACGACGGCGGCTGCGGCCAGTAGCTGAACATAGAGTGGCACGCCCAGCCATCGCGCCAGCGCCACCGCCGCCACCCCCTTGCCAATGTCCATCGCCAGAACCGTAAGCCCCTCGGCGAATCCAATCTGGTAGAACACGTTCATCGCCCCCATGCCCCGACTACCTATCTGGCGAATATCCACGCCTTTGCGCAGTCGGCCCATGATGTACGCCGACGGAATAGAGCCGATAATATAGGCACAGACAATGGCAATGACAATGAGCGCTATCTGGTTACTCATCTATCTAATCGCTTTTTGACAATTGACCTGTCGGTGCGAAATCCAGAATATTAAGCCTGAGAGTTTCTTTTCCCTGCCAGCGGTCTATTTCCAGATTATATACGATATCCAGGGCCGGGGCGACATCTGCCAGGCAGTTGCCCAGCCGGAAGGCCACAGCATCCCATCTGGTGCCATCCTGTTTGAGTTTCAACCGCAGGTGCTCGCCACTGTTACCCATGGTGCGGCAGTTGACCACCTCAACCTGCCGGCTGAGGTAGGTGGGTACCGGGTTACCGCGACCGAAAGGTGCCATTTGCTGCGTTATCTGGAAGGTATCTCCACCGAGTTTGGACAGTGTAACCTCGGTGTCAATATCAAGGCTGGGGCGCAGGTCAACTCCGCTGAGCTGGGTGGTGGCCAGGTTCAAAAGTGTTTCCTCAAATTGCGGCAGGTTTTTGGTGGGTAGTGTGAAGCCAGCCGCCTGAGAGTGACCGCCGAACTGCGAGAGCAGGTGCCGGCTCTCATTCAGGGCAGCAATGATATTGAAATCCGGAATACTGCGGCAGCTGCCGCTGCTCAATTTTTCACCCGTTTTGATGACCACAGCCGGGCGGTAAAATTCTTCAGCCAGCCGGCTGGCTACCAGCCCGGCAATGCCGATGAAGTAGTCACTATCGCTGGCCATGAGAAGTGGGGAGATACCGTGCGAAAGGACCTGCTCTCTTGCCCGTGCCAGTGTGCTGGCGGTCAGTCTCTGTCGCTCGGCATTTTTCTGCTCCAGCCACCTTGCCAGACGGCGGGCTTCAATCGAGGAGTCGGTCATGAGCAATTTATAGCTGGTCATGGCGTGTTCCAGTCGTCCGGCTGCGTTGAGGCGAGGCGCTATCATCCATGAGATGCTTTCGGTGTCAATGTTTCCGCCACCGGCGCCTGCCTGGTCGATGAGCGCGCTGATACCCAGGCGCGGCTTGTAGTTCATCATCATCAACCCTTCTTTTACCAGGTAGCGGTTTTCACCCAGCAGCGGTGACATATCGGCGACGGTACCGAGCGCGGCCAGGTCCACCAGTTCCTCTAACTGGTCTCCACGACCAACGCTCTGATAGAGCGCCTGAAGTAATTTGAAGGCCACCCCGGCGCCGGTCAGCTCCGTAAAGGGATATTCGGAGCCGTCCATTTTGGGGTTTACAATGGCCACTGCCGGCGGTATTTCGGGCAGTGGTGTATGGTGGTCGGTGATAACGATGTCCAGACCCATTCTCTTCGCACGCTTGACTTCTGACAGGCTGGTAATCCCGCAATCGACGGTGACCACGAGCCCAATGCCCTGCTGACGGAGGTTCTCCAGTGCCGCGGTTTTCAAACCGTAACCCTCGGTCAGACGGTGTGGGATGTAGGGAATCACGGTGCCACCGAGTGCAGAAAGACCCTGAACCAGGAGGGCGGTTGCTGTGATGCCGTCAGCGTCGTAGTCACCGTATATGGCGATCGGTTCTCCGGAGAGCAGGGCCCGGTATATCCTGGCTACAGCCTTATGCATATCCGGCAGCAGCAGCGGGCTGTTGCACAGGTTCTCGTCGGCAGCGAGGAAAGACGCTAGTTGCGCTGGCTCCTTCAAGCCGCGATTGAACAGAAGCTGGACGACCAGAGGAGGAATGTTTGAGTTGTTCACCAGGTACTGGTGCGGAATCGGTGGCTGCAGATTCCAGCGGTAGCGACTCAAGCTTATGCCTCGGAATATCTTCGTAATATCAATACCGAGTTATGCCCGCCAAAACCAAAGGAGTTGGACAATGCCGTATTAACCTCAGCCTTGCGGGCGATGTTGGGCACGTAGTCAAGGTCACAATCGGGGTCAGGATGGTTGTAGTTGATGGTTGGTGGGATAGTGCCACTCAAGATGGACAGGATGCAGAACACCGCTTCAGCAGCCCCGGAACAGCCGATGAGGTGTCCCAGCATTGACTTGGTGGAACTTATCGGAACCTTGTAGGCGTGGTCACCGAAAACAGCTTTAATCGCCCTGGTCTCCATGGCATCGTTTAACTGGGTTGAGGTACCATGGGCATTGATGTAATCGATATCCGACGGGGACATATCTGCCTTTTTCAACGCGATTTGCATTGCTCTGGCAGCACCTTCGCCGTTTTGCAGCGGCTGGGTAACATGAAAGGAATCGGCCGTGGCACTGTATGCGACGATTTCCGCCAGAACAGGAACGCCTCTTTTCAGGGCGTGTTCTCGCTTCTCCAATATCAGTACACAGGCGCCCTCGCTGATGACAAATCCATCGCGCTCGGCGTCAAATGGGCAGGAGGCTTCTCTGGGAGCATCATTTCTGGTGGAAAGGGCTTTAAGGGCATTGAAGGCGGTAATGCCCAGCGGGTTGATGATTGCCTCGGTACCGCCGGCAAGCATAACCTGAGCATCGCCGTGTCTGATGAGTTCGTATGCAGCACCGATGGCATCTGAGCCGCTGGAACAGGCTGATGTGGTGCAGAAATTGGGCCCCTTGATTCCAAGTGCGATTGATATCTGGGCGGCGGCAATATCGGAAATCATCATTGGGGCCAGAAAAGGGCTTACCCGGTCGGGTCCTTTTTCCACGAGTATTTTGGCCTGTTCAAAAAGGGTGGTCAGCCCACCGATACCGCTGCCGATTATAACCCCGGTGTCCTCGTCGTTGGTGTGGTTGATTTCCAGTTGCGCTGACTCCACCGCCTCCAGGCTGGCCGCGACTGCCAGCTGGGCAAAACGGTCCATACGGCGGGCTTCCTTGCGTGCGATGTAGTTGGTTGGCTCGAATCCTTTCACCTCGCCAGCAAACTTGGTCTCCATATCAGTGGGGTCAAATAATGTAATGTAGTCGATACCGGACTTGCCGGCGACCAGCCCTTCCCAGGTAGTTCTGGTATCCAAACCGAGGGGGCTGAGAGTGCCCATCCCGGTGATAACAACCCGGTCTTTACTGTTACTCATGGGTAATGCCCCCTTTTTATTCTGCTTAATTTAATTAATTTATTACCATAATTGCTGTCCATTTGCAAGTAAGACTCTGGCTTTGACCGTTCGTGGAGGGCGCCACTATAATGTAAACAAAGGATGACTGAAGTGAGTGGAAACAGAGTCGCTCTGGAGACACTGGGCTGCAAGCTGAACCAGGCAGAAACCGAGTCACTGGCACGGCAACTGGTGGCGGCGGGTTATGAACTGGTCGAATCCGTGGATGAGGCGGACATCTATATACTGAATACCTGCACGGTGACACACATTGCTGACCGCAAGGCGCGGAACCTTATGCGGCAGGCGCATCGTCGGAACAGCGCTGCCCGGCTGATAGCCATTGGCTGCTATGTGGAAAGGTCGCCTCAGGAACTGGGTCAGATAGAGGGCGTTGACCTCGTCCTCGGCAACGACCAGAAGGAACGGGTTCTCGACAGGCTGCTGGAACTCGGCTGCCCGACCTCTTCTCTGAGTGAGCAGGGAATGTATAATTATGGCCGGAACCGCTCCTTCCTTAAAATTCAGGATGGCTGCAATAATTTCTGCAGCTACTGCATCGTGCCGCTGGTGCGGAGCAAGGTGCAAAGCGTGCCGGTGGAGAAGGTCGTTGCCGAGATTCAAAAACGGGCAATGGGTGGAGTGAAGGAGACTGTGCTCACCGGGACCGAAATCGGAGCCTACCACAGCGAGGGCGTTGATTTAATTGGTCTTTTAAAGCGCATCCTGGCGGAAACCGCAGTGACCAGGCTGAGGTTATCTTCTTTGCAGCCTCAGGAAATATCGGCAGAGCTTCTTGAGCTCTGGAAAGATAGACGCCTGTGTCCACACTTCCATCTCTCTCTACAGAGCGGCAGTGATTCTGTTCTCCAGCGGATGAAACGGCGCTATACTGCGGACGACTATCAGCGAGCTGTTACCTTGACTAGAAAGTCTATGCCGGAGACAGCCATCACCACCGATGTCATCGTCGGCTTCCCCGGGGAGACCGGGGCCGAGTTTGAGGAAAGCTATGATTTCTGTCAGAAAACAGAGTTTGCCCGTATTCACGTCTTTCCCTATTCGCGGCGACCGGGGACGGAGGCCGCCGGTATGCCAGGCCAGGTTTCAGAAAAGGTGAAGAGGGAGAGAGTACAAAAAATGCTGGCGCTGGCCGAAGAAAGTGCTCGCAGTTTCAAGCGGCGTTTTCTGGGCAGAACCATGACCGTGTTATGGGAGCAGAAATCGGGCGGCGTCTGGTCAGGCTATACGGCAAACTACATCAAGGTTTACACCAGAAGCAGTGAAGATTTAACCAATCAGCTGACACCCGTAAAGCTGGAGGGCATATATAAAGATGGGGTGTGGGGGAGATGGTCAGACCTTTAACTTCCTCACCGGGTTACTGAATTCGCAGGGGACTTTGGTCTGGCAGAGGCCGCAGCCCTGCACATCAATACCATACTTCTGCTTGATGTAGGCTATCTCATCCCACATGTAGTGGCGGCATTTTATTTTATCGTGGCCCTGCTCCGTGATGGCGCCGGCGGGGCAGCGGGGAATGCAGGCCCAGCATTTATTATTGACATAAAATAAACAGTTTGAGTACGGGTTCTTAGCAGTTCTCGGGCTGACAGGGAGGGGCATATCGGTGACCACGCTGCCGCAGCGGTGGGCAATGCCGCGTTCCGTGATGAAACCATCGGAGAGGCTGAAGGTGCCCAGCCCGGCGGCATAGGCAATGTGCCGCTCTGACCAGTTGGAAAGGAAACCCTTTTCGTTTTCCATGGTCTTGAAGAAGGGCTGTATAAACGGTGCTGTGGCGAAGTATCCTCTCCCTGTGATTACTTCGACCATGTGTGCTCGCAGCGCCTCGTTGAACTTTTCTCCGTACCACCGGGTATATGCCCAGGGGCGTGAGGGTATGTCCTTTTGCGGTCGATTTGATTTGCGTGTTTTAGCGGTGATGGGCAGTATCCAGCTGATGACGGACAGATGCGCGGGTAAGTCCTCGGGGCTTTTCTCACAGGTTTTGGACAGAGCTTCACGGGGGGTGATGTGGGAGGGGTCGATTATTGTTTTATACTCGTTGAAGATGGGGTCATCGCCGTCAGCAAACTGCACCAGCGGCTCGTCAAAGATGAAACCGTCATTCGAATCGGGCATGCGATTTATCGGGCTGCTGCGCGCGAAAGCCCTGATTTCTTCTTGAACGAATGCTGCCGTTTCCTCCGGATTGATATTGGCGGACAAGGGATTTTCTTACCCTCCTTTATGCCTGGCGATTACCGGGATGATAGATGCTTACTCGGCTTCAAGCGAGTGAGTCAGCACCTCTTTCATGTGCTCGCCGGGCATCAGGAAGTCTTCTTCGGACAGGTCCTGCCCGATGAGCCTCAGGCGCTCGAGAAGCGCGTAAAAGTTGATGGCCCAGCCTATGCCGAACGCCTCGGAAACCAGAATCCGGCTGTCATAGGGATTCCAGTATGTTTCCCTTATTCGCTCCAGGGTGGGAAACCTGAAGTCATAGGGGACAAAGCCAACGACCTTCCCGTGCCAGAGTCGCTTTTCTTTTGGCTTTTCCAGTTCCTGGCATACTGCGGTCAGTGCCAGCGTAATCACCGTTACCTGAAGCAGCCGATTGAGGTTCTTTATATTCATCTTGACTCCTTCATGCCTGTATGTTATCTATTCCCAGCACCACGGAGGTTTCAATCTGGCGCCGGGGAATATCCCAGTATGTTTCCAGCAGCTGGTCTTTATCAGGCATAAGGCGAAACCCGCGTTTACGGTAAAAAGAAATCGCCCGGCTGGCATCCGCCCATGTCCCCACCAGCAACCGGGAGCCGGCGAAAAGGCGCTTGATGTAGTCCAGCAGGCGGCTGGCAATTCCCTGCCCCTGCCATTCCGGGAGGACGTAGGCATGGCGGATGAGGGTAACATCTTTGATTGGCTCCATTCCCATAATACCCACCAGCTCTCCATTTACCTCCCAGCCGTAGAAGATGACCCGTTCTATCTCTCCTATCAGTTCGTCCATCGGCATATAGGGCTGCTGGTAGCAGTCGGCCGGAATAACACCGTCATATGCTTCCGCAGCTTTATTGATGATAAAGTACATTCTCTGGGCATCACTGGCCCGGCACTGACGTATCATAAGTGTACAACTTCACCACAAATTATACCATTCAGGGACAGCTTATTTAAAGAAGGGAAAGCAAGCTGATAATACTGGTAACACAGGTATGATATATGATATAATTTACCAATTTGTAATTTCTTCACCTGCGAACGCGACGCTGGATGATTTCCCGAATGGGGCTGGTGCCAGCCTGCTGACATTATGAGGAGGTATTTATGGCAACACCGTTAGAGAACTGGGTTGAAGAGGTGGCAAGGTTGACCAAGCCGGATAGAATCTGGTGGTGTGACGGCTCGGATGATGAGGCGCACCGGATTATGGAAATAGGCATGAAGGAAGAGAATATTGAAGGGAAGCCGGTATTCTACGAGTTGAATCAGGATAACTGGCCCAGTGCCTATCTTCACCGGAGTCACCCAACGGATGTGGCGCGGACCGAACATCTGACCTACGTATGTCAGCCGGATAAGGAAACTGCTGGCCCCAATAACAACTGGATGGAACCCGGGGAAGCAAAAAAGTTAATGACGGAGATATCTGACGGCTGTATGCGTGGCAGGACGATGTACGTGCTGCCGTATGCCATGGGGAACCATCTCGACTCACCCTATACCAAGCTCTGTGTTCAGCTTACCGATATTTCTTACGTAGCCATAAGCATGAGAATAATGACCATTCTGGGAAAACGTGTTCTGGACAAAATAGGGGATAGTGAAGATTTCGTTAAAGGGATACACTCGGTACGCGATTTTGACCCCGACAAAAGATATATCATGCATTTCCCGCAGGACAATCTGGTCTGGAGCATAGGTTCCGGTTACGGCGGGAACGCCTTGCTGGGGAAGAAATGTATCTCCCTGAGGATTGCTTCCTGGCTGGGGTTGAATGAAGGCTGGCTTGCGGAACATATGGTCATTATGGGTATCGAAGACCCTGACGGTGAGATAACATACATTCTGGGTGCTTTTCCCTCCTATTGCGGAAAAACAAATCTGGCCATGCTTCAACCTACCCTGCCTGGCTACAAAATCTGGACGCTGGGCGATGATATCGCCTGGATAAATATCAGTCCCGATGGTCGCTTCTATGCGGTTAATCCGGAAAAAGGATATTTCGGTGTTGCCCCGGGAACTTCGATGAAAACGAATCCCAATATGCTGAGAACATTGAAAAATAACAAATTCTATCCCACCCTGTTTACCAATACCGGATTGAATGTTGATACCAACGAGCCCTGGTGGGAAGGTCTGGACAGCGCCGTTCCGAAGAATGTGCTGGACTGGCAGGGAAATCCATGGGACGCATCTTCAGGGGCCAAGGTGGCGCACCCCAACGCGAGGTTCACTACCTCAATATATAACACACCGAGGCTTTCTCCTGAATTCGACAACCCGAAAGGAGTCCCGATTTCAGCCATAATAATCGGTGGCCGAAGGACCAAGACGATTCCTTTGATAGTGGAATCTTTTGACTGGGTTCACGGCGTATTTATGGGAGCCAGGAACGGGTCCGAGACAACGGCGGCGGCGGCACAGCAGGTGGGCGTTTTGAGAAGAGACCCGATGGCGATGCTTCCTTTCTGTGGCTATAACATGGGCGATTATCTTCAGCACTGGATTGATACCGGTAAGAAAGCGGCGCAGGCACCAAAGATTTATTCGGCGAACTGGTTCCGGGTTGACGAAGATGGCAATTTCATCTGGCCGGGATTTGGGGAAAATATACGCGTGCTGAAATGGATTATTGACCGGGTGAAGGGTCGTGTCCCAGCCAAAGAAACGCCTCTGGGACTGATACCGAATTATGATGACTTTACCCTTGACGGCCTGGATTTTCCGCGGGATAGTTTTGAAAAACTATTTGACATAAATAAAGACGAATGGGCAGAGGAAACCGCCGGGATTGAGGAGTTCTTCAATAAGTTCGGCAACAAAATGCCGCAGGCGATATGGGAGCAATATAAGACGCTGAAACGTCGACTGGATGCGTATTCCGGTTGATTTTGTGCCGTTACAGGTCAGTATATCTTCAGCGGTTATAGATAATACAGCGCTTCTTACTCCTGTTCCATGCTCTCGATAATGATTTCAGCGGCCAGCCTGGCACCGATGCCTGTGGGTAGCGTGCACTTGGCATGACCTTTGGCATCGATAAAAGCCTGCTTATTCTCCGCGCTGTCACGGACAGCTATGAAACGGCCGAATATGACGTCCTCCTGTATTTCCGCGCACTGTATCGAGCCAAGCACCTCTTCAAAGCGGGGCAGGAACTTGCGGGCGGCGTCAATGGCGGCACCTGTTTTCTGGTAATCGGTCATGTCATCGCTGCCAAAGTAAAGGCCGAGGGCAATCAAACCTCCGGATACCGCCCCGCAGATGTTACCGGTGGCGCCAAAGCCGGGAAAAGGCGAAAGGCCCTTGATAATATCCATGCTCCCCAGACCGAACTCCTCCATCACGGGAAGAGCCACGCCCTTGGCTCAGTTGTGGCAGAGGAATTCGCATTCCTCACCCTTTCGCTGAACACGTTCCAGAACTTCCTCTTTACTGGCGATTACCTCCTCGCGGAGCAAAGTCTTTCGGGGAATACCTTCCTCATCGAGCTTGCTGAACCAGGCCTTGATGGGTTCAACATCCCAGGTTTTCTCGGCCAGTTCCTGGACTTTTTTCTTTAATGCCTCATAATCAGCCATATATAAAACCCCCTTTAATCCGGACGGTTTGAAGTTGTATATCACTTAATATCTACCAGATAGTGGAGCCACCTTCGACGAGCAAGGTCTGACCGGTGACAAAATTGGAGGCTTCCGAGGCGAGAAAAACCGCCGCACCCATGTAGTCCGAAGTGTCACCCATCCGGCCCATGGGGATGGACTGTTTCGTCTGCTGCAGCTTATCCGGGTTTTCCTCGTAGTATTTCTGATTCAAAGGGGTGAGAGTGGGGCCGGGTCCAATGGCGTTGACATTGATATTATATTTGGCCCACTCCACGGCCAGGCATCGTGTCAGGTGGGAGACGCCGGCTTTAGAAGTGGCATAAACCGAGCGCTCCGGTGTGGCTCTCTGGCTGGCGTCGGAGGAGAGATTGATTATCTTGCCCTTTTTCTGCTTTATCATTTCACTGCCCACAAGCTGGCAGCAGAAAAATACACCTCTGAGGTTGGTATTCATGATATGGTCCCAGTCTTCGCGGGTAAACTCCTCCGCCGGCTTCCTGATGATAACCCCGGCATTGTTGACCAGAACATCGATTTTTCCATAGCTATCAATTACCTTTGAAACCAGTGCTGCTATCGATGACTCGTCGCTGACGTCGGTGGCTATGGCAGTTACCTTTAACCCTTCTTTCTTTAGGGATTGGGCCGCTTTTGCTCCCTCTTCTGCCCTGCGGTTGGCGATGATAACTGCAGCACCGGCTTGGGCAAGGCCACGTGAGATGGCAAGGCCGATTCCCTGGTTGCCGCCGGTTACTATGGCCACTTTTCCCGAAAGATTAAATATATCAATCATGTACACCTCCTTATCCTGTTACCATAGTATGGAATAAAGAGCGATGTTCGTCAACGTGCCTGCCAGTATGATAGAATATTACGTCGCTCTTGGGACATTATTAAGGCGATAAATTTATTATATCGTTGTATTGAAGATATGCCATCCGCCCAATTATCAAGTAACCAACCATTGATTGAATATCGGAATGTCATCGTAAGCAAGAATGCTCGTGTCGTCTTGAACGGCATAACCCTTTCCATCGATTGTGGGGAACACGTGGCGATTCTGGGGCCTAATGGCGCGGGTAAATCTTCTATTTCTGACTTATCGTTGAACCACCACTCGCGCTGATGCTGCCCAGTGTAGGATTGCCAATATAGTTGAGTTTGGAGGCACCGCTCAAGTCGCCGTCCAGCCTGCCACTGGCATTAATGGTGGCATTGCTTGCACCGCTGAGGTTGACCTCTGCGTCCACAGCAGAAAAATCAGATAGCCTCACATGACTGGCTCCCGAGGCCTCAATATCAATATCATTAGCCGAGCCTTCCAGTTCAAGAGAGCTGGCTCCCGATAAGTCGAATCTGCCATCAGCCATTTCAACACTGCCGGAGGCTTTACTTGCACCAGATAGTTTAAAATTTGCGTTACCAGCTTTCATACTGCTGATATCCGCGTTACTTGCTCCTGACAACTCAAAGTCCACGGCGTGTGAGGAAATAAATCCGTTGACTTTCGCCTTCGAGGCTCCGGATAACCCCAGTTTCTCTAAATCTGGCAGATTAATGGTAGCTTTTCGCGTTATATTCATATAGATATAGTTCGGTTTCAGCCCTATATGGAGCGAGTCCCCTTGCTTGCTGATGTCAAGATACTCATACAGATTATCGTCGACGGTGATGCGGACCAGATAAGAATCCGCTTTGACAATTTCAACATCAAATGCATATCCAGCTTCTATCTTAGTGAAGTCGCGGTAATCAAAATCCCAGGCTGCCAGTTTACCTGAGCCAGTTACAGTAGGGCCAACTCCAGGAATACAACCACTAGCAGCTGTTAAAAGGCCTATAATAATTACAAGAATAATAGTGATCCATTTGCATTTGCTCATGTCATATACCTCCAACTAAGATTGCATCACTATATAGGATTGGTCTTATTATGTCAATGGAATTATTGCTTCAGGAGCCCCACGCCGGGAAACGGGGCTCGCCGTGACTTAAAAGAGTACCATACACCTCATGAATTTGCCTCCGCGCGTTTCCCTATTCGGCGGGGCGCCACTTTAAGAATTTGAACCCGTTGAAGTTGAAAACTGAGTGATCTTAGGAATAAAATACAAAAGCCAAGGTAAAACACAATAGGGAGAATAGATGAAACTCTCAGCAAAGACCAGGGACAATTTTAATAACCCAGCACAGTTTATTGAGCAAGAGATCAAGGAATTTATACGTACCAGCCCCGCAAACCGCCTATCGTTTCTGAATGACTATACTATATGGGATAAGCCACTGGTAAAGTTTGCTCAGGGAGATGACCCTATCTTCACTGAATACAAGACTATTATTGCGCCTACTCACCTTACTCCCCGTGAGGCACTGGCTAAAGCTTATAATAAAAGTCCAGAAGATATGCCAGCGCGCATTTCGGTGATAAGTTGGATATTGCCCGCCCCGGAGGAAACTCGCAAATCTAACCGTGCCGAGAAACGTGTTCCTAGTCGACTCTGGTCTCATACTCGGTGGTATGGCGAAAAGTTCAATGATGAATTGCGTGTACATGTGGTAGAAACCCTCACCGCTGGAGGATACTTAGCCACGGCACCAGTGCTACAGTCTTATTTTGGAATATATGAAAACGAAAAGGGTCGTTACTCAAATTGGTCTGAACGACATATGGCCTATGCTGCTGGCCAGGGCACCTTCAGTCTATCCGATGGATTTATCACCGAACGTGGTATCGCTCATCGTTGTGGTAGCGTGGTGACCAATTTAATACTACAGGCAAGCCCCAGGACCGTAACAGGCCCATACTCTAATTGCTTATTCTATAGCGGCGTGAACTGCCAAGCCTGCATCAATCGTTGCCCGGCCGGGGCTATTACGGAGAGGGGACATGACAAGATAAAGTGCCGCCAGTATCTGCTTGATATTGGTTACAATGTAGCGAAATTGAAAGATAGATATGATAATGATAAGAGCGTATCTGGTTGTGGCTTATGCCAGACAAAAGTCCCCTGTGAATTCCAAAATCCGGTCAGACAGCTAAAGAAGAAAGCAGAATGAAGGGATATTACTGCAATTACTTAAAAGCTCATTTTTCTTCCGCAAGCCCCGCAGCCGCGAAACAGTAATCGCCGGCGCTAAAAAAAGCAGCGTATGCTTCATGAGTGGAGCCTTGTGCTTGTCCCTAATGGGTGGGGCGCCACGTTGAGAATCCAGGCCTTAATTGCACAAGCGTGCGCTTGTTACCTTGGGGCTTGTCAGAGATTTCATCGCCAGCAAGGGGGGGATTGGGATAGCCATAAAATTTGAAACAGGAAATCCCAACTGATAGTATAGTATAATAACAAAGATGCAATATCTTCGTTTTTACACCCACTCTTTATGCGTATTGAGTTCCAGTTAAAGCAGAAAGGAGTTTATAATGGAGTTAAGCTCTCAAGTTAAGGCTATTGCCCGGGAGAATGGGGCTGCACTGGTGGGTATTACCTCCGCGGAAAGGCTGGCCGCAGCGCCGCCTTCAGCCCATCCTGATTACCTCCTGCCCTCCACCCGGTCTATTATCTCTTTCGTGATACCGCTGGATAGAAAGGTTATTCGGGACTTTCTGAGTAAAAAGGACTGGTTGGCCCACGGGACCGACCATAAACGCATTTACCGGGAACTTTATACCATCTCTGAACGCCTTGTTGACTTTCTCAAAGGGAAGGGTTTTGAGGCTAGACGGCCGGATATGAACAATGTCTATCGCCCGGAAGGGGGTAGCAACCAGACCACGGACATGGCCAATATGGTAGAGATGGTGCCTGACTTCTCCCATCGTTACGGGGCAGTCGCCGCCGGACTGGGACGGTTGGGCTGGAGCGGCAATTTGATGACTCCCCAGTTTGGCTCGGCAGTCTTCATTGGCTCGGTACTTACTTCGGCGGTACTGGAGGCTGATCCGCTCCTGGAAGAAGACCCCTGTGACAAATGTAAGCTATGTACCACGGTTTGCCCCGTGGAGATGATAGATAAAAAAGAAACCATTTCTGTGACCATAGCTGACAGAGAATACAGCTATGGGAAAAAGGAAACCAATGCCCGCTGTATCATCGCCTGTGGCCACAATCACGGCCTGGGGCTCGACAAGACGTGGTCTACCTGGAGTCCCTACCATGTGGATTATCCCTTCCCCAATGACGTGGCAGAAGTTATTGCCCTGAGCCGGCAGATACGAGCCGCCGACCCCAACTTCCAGGGAAAGCGAGCCGTACTTACCCAGCGTGATAAATGCTTTGACCCCAATGAGATCTACATCAATACCTGTGGCAACTGCGGACTCATCTGCTGGGAAAAGCGGGAGGACCGGGAGGAGAATCGTCGTATACTGATGAACTCCGGCGTAGTTGTGCTCACTGCCGAGGGCAAGCGGATGGCAGTACCGGCAGAAGAAACAACAGAGATAGATACACCGTATGGAGTAAAGGTAGCCATGCTGCGCCGGGAAGCCCGGGCACTCCCAGAGCTTGCTAATTTGCTGAAAGAGGGGGCGCTAACTACCCGTGTGGCCAGGGATACCCAGATTCTGAACTATCTGGCCTCGCTGCCTGTCGCTGCTTGATAGCTGACGAGGGGTCACATCAGGTAAACGTTGATTGCACATTAGCTTGTTTTATTAATATTGCAGTCTACTCGTCCTCACAATACTCTACCCTTGTCCGGACAACGAAAAATCAATAGCTTATCTTGCCCGTACAACAATCATCTTTCGTTAGGATTTACAATCCCCTATATTGTCGAATGAGAAGGGGGGCAATATAGCTCTCCTTCTCATTAGTAGCGGCTGTATTTGAAGAGGTTATAGCCATAATGCATTATGAGATCAGCAATTTTACATGTACCTGCCATCTATTCTTTTGTAATCATTTCTTCCTTGTACTTTCTAACTAAATCCGGTTTATATTCAGCTCTCCTTCCAATACATGCGTCCCTTGGACATAATTGGCAAGTTTCAAAAGTGGTCTCTGTTTGGAATGTGACACCGGATACCGATTTAATTGGAAGCATCAAACAAGTGTCAGTTAACCTTACGCCTATTAGGCTCTCTACATCACCAAAGATTGAAAACAGCTCTTTTTGTTGAGTTATCGGCCAAATATCCGCGGAGCCAGAACCTGGCGCCATTCTTGATAGCTGTCAACACGCATAGTTGTTCCTTACATGGTCCAGCAAATAACTAAGCGCTGAGCGCACTATAATCTCTTTAATCTGGTCCATGAAGTAATACTTCATTAATTGATGCTCTGGAATTTCTATTTCATCCACTTCTCTACCGCACGTCACTATATATGGAAATACTGTATCTATTTTGTCCAGATTAACTCTAAGAATATGGCTGGTGAATTTTCTACCTCCTATCTCCAATGAGTCTCCCCGTCTATTTTCAACACGGGAAATCTCAAATAAAGCTTTCGGTTTCGCTATCGGGCGAGCCATATCCAATAGCTCATTTATTATGTCCTTAAAACCATCGTTCATACTACGAATACGTGTTTTCTTCACCACATCATCGAGTTCTAAATTTACTGGTATATTATCTATTACTTTCATGTCTCCTCCATGCATTCTCACCGCATCGGCCAAAAACCCCACCCTATCTTTATTATAATTGCTTTCTAATTAATTAGAGTAAATTATATAACATATTGTGCACAGGATTGACAATCGCCCATCAAATTGTCAAATTAAACACTCTGACGGGATGTTCAATAACCAAAAAGTGTAAATGGAAAGTTAGTCCCTATTCAAATCTAAGTGCGTCAATGGGGTTGAGTCGGGAAGCATTCCAGGCGGGATAAAATCCAAAGAATAGACCTATGCCGACCGATACCGATACGGCAAGGATAACGATGTCAGCACTAACAACGGTTGTTATTAGTCCCGTGCTGGAGATGATGTATGAGACTACCCAGCCCAAGATAACGCCAATGATACCGCCAGTGAACGTCAGGAAGGCCGCCTCCATGAGGAACTGAATCCATATATCCCGCTCCCTTGCCCCCAGTGCCTTGCGGATGCCTATCTCTCTTGTTCTCTCCAGTACCGATACCAGCATAATGTTCATTACGCCAATACCACCTACAAGTAGTGAAATGGCAGCAATAGCCCCCAGAAGAAGGGTCATCGTGCCTATCGCTTCTGAGAGGGTACTGGCTATCTCCTCCATGGAAATAATGCTAAAGTCGTTTTCTTCATTGGGGCTAAGCCGGTGGCGGGTACGAAGAAGGCTGGTAATCTCCTCAACGACGTAATCTGCCTGTTCCTCATCGCTTACCGTCAGTGCTATGGATGATACCACGCGCTCTCCCTGGGCGGTCCGCGGCTGGGCAACCGTTTGCTGCATAGCGGTCAATGGGATCAGGATGACGTCATCAGGCGAGCCGAACATGCCTCCCTTGCTTTCAAGTACTCCAATTACTCGCACCACAATCCCGTCCATCCGTATTTGCTGGCCCAGGGGGTTTGTTCCACCAAAAAGTGTTTCTACAATATTTGAGCCAAGTGCGGCCACCTTTGCGCCACGTTGATAATCATATTCGGAGAAGAAAACGCCATCGGCTAGTTCCAGATTGTTTACCTGCATATACTCTGGGGTTACCCCGTTAACCTGGGAATTCATATTCTCACCACCGACGACTAGCTGGAGGCTGCTGGAGTAAGAAGGGGCTACTGAAGTTATAAAGGAAACCTGCTCCGATATCGCCGCTGCGTCTTCTATAGTCAGGGTATTTATGCCACCGGCAGCGCTCCGCATACCGCCAAAAGTTATCGCCCCGGGGCGGATAGTAATGAGGTTTGACCCCATACTTTCGATATTGGAGATAATCCTTGCCTCGGCACCCCTGCCTATG
>SDBT01002195.1_pt1 | contig 34756 bp, 27 predicted proteins | sample 2277101 | NCBI WGS metagenome assembly SDBT01 (sample SAMN10404973, study PRJNA504765) | marine sediment metagenome | isolation source: marine sediment core GS10_PC15, 103 cmbsf | place: Arctic Ocean: Southern Knipovich Ridge | collected 2010
CCTGATGAGCCGGGTAAGGTTAGAAATGTCCAAATCTCAATGACAGTTACCGAAGGCAGTAATTCGCAGACCGTTTCTACCGCAGCGGTACTGAGAAAAAACCTGCAATAACTTTTTGCTACTATTTACAGACATCCCTTTCCACAAGGTCGCAGATCAGATGGTACGCGATTTGATGGATCTGCTGTGCGCCGAAACTGTTCGGTGCTTCCGCACACAGGCATACATTGGCGATAGCTTCAAGTTTGCTGTTAGCCCTTCCGGTAAATGCAATTATGCCAGCTCCTTTTTTCTTAGCCACTTCGGCCGCGACGATTACATTTTTCGAGTTGCCGCTGGTCGAAAATGTCCAGAGTATATCATTTTGTTTTACCAGTGCCTGAGCCTGTTTTGAAAATATATCGTCAAAGCCGTAATCATTTCCGATAGCGGTTATTACCGAGGTATCGGTGGAAAAAGCCACGGCGGGCAGCGGCCTTCGCTCTCGCAGGAACCTGCCGACGAATTCACCCGCTATATGCTGACAATCGGCAGCTGAGCCGCCATTGCCGCAAAGATACACACAGCCGTTATCATTTATAGCCTTGATTATCATTTCGGCTGCGGCGATTATCGTATCTACGCTTTTGGTTTCAAGCCGGGCCAGAAGCTTTTTGTGTTCGGCGATTGCATCTACAATTATCTGTTTCATAATCAATTCCCGCGATAAGAATATTAGTATTGATTTTAAGATACTTATACTGGCTCTATGTTATCGAAGTATGCGGCGTTAATCAAGGAATCTGTGTGTTATCGCTGGCAGGATTTTCGCAATTGCTGCGGATATATTTGTGGGCTGGTCGTAACGCCCTGCAATTAAAGAAGTTATAGTTTTTGTGGCAATTTTTTTCGTTTGTGGTATCCTGTTTTGGTCAATAACATGGAAGTGAGGTTAACCAAAGGGGCTGCAAAAATGAGTAATACCATAAAATCTGTTGAAGAGGTGTTCGGTTCCAATGTCTTTAATGATGTTGTAATGCGGGAGCGGCTCGGCCAGCGCGTTTATAACTCTTTTAAGCGCACCGTTGGTGGCCATGAGCCGCTGGATTCCGCTACCGCTGATATAATCGCCAATGCGATGAAGGACTGGGCCGTTGAAAAGGGCGCGACGCACTACTGCCACTGGTTTCAGCCGCTGACCGGACTTACCGCTGAAAAGCATGATTCATTTATCAGCCCGACTTCGGAAGGGCAAATCGTTATGGAATTCAGCGGCAGGGAACTTATCCAGAGTGAACCTGACGCATCCTCGTTTCCATCGGGCGGTCTGCGGGCGACATTCGAGGCGCGAGGCTATACGGCATGGGATTGCACATCGCCTGTATTCATTAAAGAGGATGGCAGGAATATCACGCTGTGTATTCCGAGCGCATTTTGTTCCTATACCGGTGATGCACTGGACAAAAAAACTCCGCTGCTTCGCTCGATGGATGTATTGAACGAACAGGCCCTGCGAATCCTGCGGATATTCGGTAACGAATCATCAAGCAGGGTCGATGCCACCTGCGGCGCAGAGCAGGAGTATTTCCTGATTGACCGTGCATTTTTTCAGGAGCGGCTTGACCTTATGCTGACCGGACGGACACTTTTCGGAGCCGCCCCGCCGCGGGGACAGGAGATGGAGGACCATTATTTCGGTACGCTGCAGGAGCGGGTGGCTTCGTTTATGAACGAGCTGAATATCGAGCTGTGGAAACTCGGAGTATCCGCAAAGACCCAGCACAGCGAGGTTGCACCCGCCCAGTATGAACTTGCACCGGTTTTCGCGACGGTCAATGTCGCTACCGACCATAACCAATTGACGATGGAGACACTGCAGAAGGTTGCGCTTCGCCATGACCTTGTATGCCTGCTCCATGAAAAGCCATTCGCCGGTGTTAACGGTTCCGGCAAACACAATAACTGGTCGCTGTTGACCGATGATGGGATTAATCTTTTGGAGCCTGGCAAGACTCCGCATGACAATATGGTCTTTCTCGTATTTTTATGCTCGGTCATTCGCGCAGTTGATAAATATGCCGGCGTGCTTCGCTCCAGTGTAGCCAATACAGGCAATGAGCATCGTCTCGGCGGGCATGAAGCGCCGCCTGCGATTGTTTCAATCTTTTTGGGCGACCAGTTAACCGATGTGTTTGAACAACTCGCTAATGGCGGCGGTAATTCTTATCAGTCAGGAGTCAGGCTGGAACTTGGTGTTACCACCCTGCCGCCGCTTCCGAAAGACTGTACCGACCGCAACAGGACCTCGCCATTTGCATTTACCGGAAATAAGTTTGAGTTTAGAATGGTCGGTTCCAGCCAATCTGTAGCGAGCCCGAACATAATTCTTAATACTATCGTCGCCGATGTACTCGCTGAAATTGCCGACGAGCTGGAGGCTGCGGGTGATACTACCGCGACGGCAAAGGCGATTTTGAAAAAGATCGCAAACCAGCATCGCCGCATAATTTTCAATGGTGATAATTATTCTCAAGAGTGGCTTGAGGAGGCGAAAAAACGCGGACTTGCCAATATGGCATCGTCTGTTGAAGCACTGTGTGTGATGACGGACGAAGAGAATATACGGGTTTTTGAAAGGCGTGGGGTACTTACCAGGACCGAGCTTGCCGCACGAACTGATATACTGCTTGATGCATACAGCAAGATGATAAATATCGAAGCATTGACAATGCTCAACATCGCGCGCAGACAGATTCGTCCGGCGGCGACGGAGTATTCGGCTCAATTAGCCGAAGCCGTCAACCAGATTAAAGCAGCAGGGGTAAAACCGGAATCGCAAAAGGTGATGTTAGAAAAAACATGCGGCCTTATCGATGCACTTTGCAATAATATCGAGGTTCTTCAAAGTGCTGTCGGCGAAACCGCCGCTATCAGCGACAGCAAGGCACAGGCGGCCAGCTGCAGAGATAATGTTATCAAGGCGATGGAAAACCTTCGCAATGTAGCCGACAAGCTTGAAATGATAGTCTCTGACGAACTCTGGCCGCTGCCGACTTACGCCGAGATGCTCTTTATTATGTAGAAGCCATCCCGAAATCTAATCTTATGAGTCTTCTATGTCGATTCGAATAGCCATTGGACAATTTAATCCCTGCGTCGGCGATATTTTGGGCAACGCTGAAATTATGCGGTCGTTTTACGCTCGTGCAGTTGAAGCTTCCGCAGACATTCTCGTTTTTCCGGAAATGTCTCTTTGCGGCTGTCCGCTGGAAGATTTGCTTTTGCAGGATGGTTTTCTGGTGGATATGCAAGATGCACTTGAAAATTTCGCCGCAGGCTGCGTCGATCTGACGGTTTTAGTTGGATTTGCGGAAAAAAAACAGGCCGGGCCGTTCAACTCACTTGCCGTAATCGCCGATGGCAGAGTACAAAAAGTTTGTCACAAAACTTTCCTCGCCGAAGATACAACCACTATTGACATAAACGGTACTTCCGCAGCGATTATGATTTCAGATGATATTGACTCCATCTCCAGCCAGTCGGCGCAGATTATCATAAATTCTTCTGCATCTGTTTTTTATACAGGAAGTTTTGCAAGCAGAGCGCAAGCTCTCAAACAGAGGGCTGTCAGCAGCAATTGCCCGATAGCATACTGCAATCTTATTGGCGCTCAAGATGGGCTTGTTTTTGACGGCCGAAGTATGTTCATCGATGCCAACGGCGATATTGTTTCGCAGGCGAAGGCTTTTGATGAAGATTTGCTGGTCGCTGAAGTTGCCGATGGCAAAATTGTAACTGCGACGGCACATATTGACCAGAGCGAAGAGATTGCAGATGTTTATCAGGCACTTGTGCTCGGTACAAGGGACTATATCAGAAAGAATGGTTTCACAAAGGCTCTGATTGGTATCAGCGGCGGGATTGATTCTGCTCTTACCGCAGCTATAGCAGCCGATGCGATCGGTGCAGAAAATCTTATTGGTGTAACGATGCCATCGAAATTCAACTTACTTGAAACGATAGCAGATGCAGAGAGATTAGCCACTAATCTTGCTGTTGAATTTCATACAGTACCTATTGCCAGCGTTCTCGAGCAGTTTGATAAATCCCTTTCCGGCATTTCCGGCTGGGATAAAAAAACGGTTGCGTACGAGAATTTACAGGCTCGCATTCGCGGCAGTATTTTGATGTCGCTGGCCAATCAGTTTGGGTGTGTGGTTCTGGCGACGGGCAATAAGAGCGAGGCGGCAGTTGGGTATGCGACGCTTTACGGTGATACTGCCGGGGCGATTTCAGTTATTGGCGATGTAACCAAGACGATGGTGTATCAGTTAAGCGAATATGTAAATCGCAATGGAGAAATCATACCTTCCGATACGATATCCCGCCCGCCGAGCGCGGAACTGCGGCCAGGCCAGAAGGATACCGATTTGCTGCCGGATTATGCCATACTTGATGAAATACTAAGAGGTTATATCGAACAGAAGCAAAGCCGCCGGCAGCTAATTGAAAACGGTTTTGATGCTGATATTGTAAGCAGAGTAATTCGTATGGTTCGTCTGGCTGAATATAAGAGAAGGCAGTCGCCGCTGGCGATTAAAATTTCACCGAGAAGACTCGCGACAGACAGGAAAATGCCGATTACCAATCGCTACGAGCCGCAATAGAGGAGCGGATTTGGGGATGGTCCTACGCAAGCAGTATGTCGATTACGGCTTCGGCGGGGCAGTGGCTCTGTGGTTCATCCGGCGCGGTCTTATCAAGCACAACCGCCCCTGCCATTGTGGAAATCAGCAGTTTGGCCAGTACTTTCGCTTCCACTTGCGTCCCTAATTGTCCGACGTCGCGGCACCTGATTATCAGGTTCTCATAATAGTTGGTGTACCACTGCCAGAAGTTTCGAACTTTTCGCTGCAATACTGGATTTGACTCATGCGAATCGGTTGAAAATCTCAACAGCAGCCTGCAGTTAATCCAATGGCCGGAAGCATTCAGTTCGACAATTTTGTGAATTATCGTGCGGAGTTGCTCAATTGGTTCAATCTCTGTGTCGATAGATTCTGTCATATCGTGATAATCGTTTATTGCTTCGTCGAGCACTTCCTGGCAGAGCGAGTCCTTAGACTTGAAATAGTGATAAAACGCGCCTTTTGTTATTCCGCTTGCGGTAATAATATCGTCCAGCGTTGTTCCGCTATATCCGTGTGAGCTGAAAAGCGAACTGGCGGCCTTTAGAATACGCAATTTTGTGTCCGTTGCAGATTTTGGCATTTTAGCTGTATCCTTTAATCCAGTATCGCCTCGGTAAGCGTTTTGCGGTTTTCGTTAATCCAGTTGCATTTTCGCCGTATCATTTCCAAAAATTCGAGTCCGGACAAATGCCCGAAAAATCCCGTCGTTGCGATTGGAAGTACGGCTTCGGCGATCATAGTCTCTATCATCTCATCGAGCAGAGATTGTAACATAGTATCTGCCATTTTAGCAACATCCTTATATCCGGCCACAAAGTTGGCAAGCTTTTCAATATCGAGCCTGTCCGGCCAGTCTGCAGGTTGCGGATTGCCGGATATAATCGAAAACTGAAGTATCGCGTTTGCAAGGTCAGTAACCGCAGGTGCGACCTTAATGGAATCAAAATCAAAAACCGCCACAACTTTCTGAGATGAAAAGAGCATATTTCCCGGATGCCAGTCGCCGTGTACTATCAGTTTTTCCCAACTGTCAAAACCCAACTCGTTTACATGAACGCTTGCGTGGTTGTAGTGTACCGTAAGCTCGTATGCAATCTGCCGCATATTTTTGTCTCGGTGTCGTGAACCCGGCTGTGAGCCGATAATTTTCAGGTGTCGCCGTACCGATGGTGAATCGTGAAATGTTCTGCGAATCGGTTTGAGATTTGAAGCGAAATCTGTAAGGTACAGATGAAACATTGCCAGTTTTCTTCCGGTATCCGTTACCGCCTCTATTGAACCGTCATATCGTTGTCCCGGTATAAAGCGGAAAAGCTCATAAACAAATCCGTCCAGCGACAGTGCCGTTTCCTGCTGTTTGGCGGTAGTTATTATGCCCGGAACCGGAAAGCCCTTTTCCCCCAAATGGAGTTGTACCGCATGGGCGAAAGCTACATGATACGCATCGTCTTTTCCTCTCGCCCTTCGTTTGAGCAGGAATCGGCCGCGGTCGGTATGGATAATTCTTTTTGGTGCGTGTGCATTGCCGGCCTTTAAGGTTTCTGCTCTGTTAAATTGTCCTATGTCGTAGTAGTCCAGAACCCCTTTAAGGTCCTCAGCGGTTAAATTTGCGGACGCTCTGAGCATAAAACGGTTTGTCCTCAAGTTTTTTGCGATGTCATCCCAGCAGGAGAAGAGAGAATAATGCAAGTATCATTATGATTGCGATCAGAATTGTTATAAAAATACGATAGCGGGTGATGGTTTCCGCACCGTAGAATTTCTCCTCGTCATCGTCAGCATTGATCAGCAGGCCTTGTTGGAGCTGCTCAAGTGATTCCATATCGAACTTTCGTCTCGCAAGTACCGGGGGCAGCCCGTTCTTTGCGGCTTCAAGGTCAGTAAGAAGTTCTTCAGCGTTGTTGTAGCGGTCCTTCTTTTTCTTTGCCATCATAACTTCAATGACTTCTGCAATGTCTCCCGAAAGCGAAGCGTTAAGATGGTCCGGCGGCGTTAGCGATTCTTTAAGATGTTTACGCATAACATCCGAAGGGGTCTCACCCTCAAAAGGTACCTGGCCTGTTACCATATGGTAAAATGTTGCGCCAAGCGCATAGATATCTGCCCTTCCGTCGACATCCATCTTTCCGCGAATCTGTTCCGGAGCGATGTAATAAGGGGTGCCATAAGCCTTACCCTGCTCGCTCTTTGCCGAGATCATATCCGAAGTTTCCCTGGCAAGTCCCATATCGGCAAGCTTAACAACGCCTTCAGTGTTGATCATTATATTTTTGGGTTTGACATCGCGATGGATCATACCGTTTGAGTGTGCGTGGCCGAGGGCATGAGCAAGCTGCACGATAATACCCAAAGCCTCTTGCTCGTTGAATATCTTGCCCTTGGAAAGGTCGTCGTAGAGTGTTTTGCCTTCGACATATTCCATTACGAAGTAGTATAGATCCCCGGCCTTTCCCACATCAATCGCCTGGACGATATTGTTGTGGTTAAGCTTGGCGGCGATTTTTCCTTCCTTGAAGAACCGGTCGATATAGTTCTGGTTTTCAACGAATCGTTTCGGCAGTATCTTGATCGCTACAATTCTATCCAGACTCAACTGCCTGGCTTTATATACAACCGCCATAGCACCGGAACCGAGTTTTCCCATGATCTTATAACCAGGAACCCGGTCGGCAACTTTTTTGCTCTCGCTTATTCCGGTTCTGATTCGCTCGGCCTGGGTCTTGGTAATAAAGCCGCTTTCGACGAGAAGCTCTTCGATAGTTACGGGGATACCGTCGACACGAGCTTTTTGTTCGCTGAGGCATCGCTGTAATTCAATCTCCGTGCACAGGTTCTGGTCAATAACAGACCTACCGAACATCGTATCTTGCCTTGTCGTATCCTGTGAAGACAAACACCACTCCTATATGGAATTTAACTACGAATAACAATCGCAAGGTGCGATTATCGCTTTATATCGGTTTTTGTCAAAGAAAAATTGACGTATCTTCGTGCAGAGGTGACATTTATTTGCATAGAGGCTCCTGGCGGTGTAGCCATCGTCTCTGGCGGCCTCGAGTATCGAGTACGGTCCTCCGGCAAAAAGACTACCGATAAAGTCCTGTTTTTGCGGGTCAAATGCCTCCCAGATGGCCTCAAGGCTGTTTTGGTTGATATTTCCGACAACAATTCCGCTGCAAAGTCCGCTGAAAACATTACCATAAGGGTCGATATGTACCCCTTTTGCGCCAAGAAAATTCTTTTTACAATTTTCAAATTGTAGCGACTCAGCTGGTTTATCGGACAAAATATCCGCTAATTTGTCCGCTGCTCTGCCTGTAAACCGGCACGGAAAATCGCTTGCAGCCTGTATATATCGCTTTTGCCGCTGGCTGTCTGACAGACCATTGCAACTTAGATTTTGGTCCAAATACTTCTCCCAGCGGACAAGCACCCTGTCAGGGCCGAGTATTTTTCCTGCGGTTCCTGCCAATTTTTTTATTGCGGCGATATCGACAAATTCAGCGTGAAACGGGTCCCAGCTTATCTTCAGCCTGCCCATACCTGCATCATCCAGGAGTTTGAGCCGCTGGGCGATTATCCTATCGTTTACGGCCCAGAATCCGTTTGTCTCAATTGAGTCCGGTTCGCGCAGTCCCTTTTCTTTCGCCCTGTTGAGCATTTCGCAGAGATAGTCGAAGTACAAAAACGGCTCTCCTCCGGTGATGTGTACGCTGGCCGTTTCCCCTGCCATCTTCTCCAGCGATTCCCAGGCGGCAAGTGCGGTTTTTATCGGCATCAGCCCGCCCTTGTCAGGAGTGCACCTGTAGTAGCAGAATTCACATACCGCGTTGCACTTGTAAGTGAGCATCAGCCCTGCGCTGCGCCAGAGTTTCAGCTTTGCCTCCGCTCTGGAACTGCGGCGATTATATATGTTTTCGGACAGCTCTTTCATTACAATCTGATTCCTAAACCTGTACTATACACTAATTGACAAAAAAATAAAATTTTTGAAAAAAAAATTCCCCTGTTATACATCTGACAGTGACCATATTATTGGACTTTCACGGACTGTCGCCGTGCGTGCTTTCCGTGGTTCCATATCCTGTGGTTTTGCTATAGTATATCAGCTTATATAGTGTGTTTGATTCCGTTATTCGTTCTGTATGCAAATTGCCGCCTATTCAAGGGAATTCGCATTGCTGTCCGATACGGTACATAGCGTGTTTATAATGGGATTTATCTCGGGTCGTTAATGGAGCAGCAGTCATGGGCAAAAGGGAAATAATCGATTACATCCTCGAAATCAACAAGGGCGCAAAGCCGGAATTTTTAGCGCAGTTTTCAATTGCCGAGCTTGATTTATATCTTGAGCATCTGATGGAACTGGATCTTGAAGAGATCGCCCTTTGTGCCTGATAGGCGGTAGCATCTGCCGGTGAGCCGGCCAGGAGTACCCCACAACGCCAGCCGAATTGCAGGGGGGCTTATTTACACACTCTTGAGCAGCAAAGCCGCAAAATTCCGCAAAAAAATCAAATCGCTTGAAATCACCAAGTTAATCGTGTAGAATAGCCTCACCTTTAGTATCATAGTTGATGATGGTATTGCGCCTGTAGCTCAATTGGATAGAGCATCGGTCTACGGAACCGAAGGTTGGGGGTTCGAATCTCTCCAGGCGCGTTTGGCTTCCTCGCCGCCTACACCCAGGCTCCCGGCTCTTATTTTTCACTTGCCATCTCGTAGCTCCGGTGGTATCATTATTGCAACCGGGAAGGAGACGCTTTATATGCACGGAATCGTTATTTTCGGTACGGCATTGGCTTTTAGCCCCGTTAAAATCCTATGTCTTATAATCTGGATACACTTTTGCCTGTATTCTATTCAGCGAATGGAATACAGCCCTTTGATGCCTCTGCGCCTAAAACCATTTCTCAACATTTTTGCAGTGCTTATCGGCCCACTTTTCCTCTTCGTACTGATTGTCGTCGATATATCTATGAGACTTCAGGAGGGCAAAATCACCGGCAGGGACATTATCAAGATTATATTAGGTAAGGCTGCGCCGAAGTTTAGGGCCCGCAATTCATCTAAAAAACCAAAAATCGAGTTGATGGATTCGTCCGGCAGAAGCTTTAATGAAATCTACGGCTCACAGGAAGGCGAAAAAGCCAGCGCCGACATACTCAATTTTACCGAAGAGATAATATATGACGGCATTTGCCAAAGGGCAAGCGATGTGTTGATAGACCCTAAGAGCGGCGGGATATATACCATTCGATTCCGAATTGATGGGATGCTCAAAACCGTCAACCAGATAGATTCGGACAAATGTGTTGCGATTGTCAACTCGATTAAGGCTATTGCCAAAATGGATATTGCCGAGAAAAGGCGTCCACAGGATGGTGCTTTTTTGGCCCGGCTGCCCGACGGTGAAGTGTACTTTCGAGTCTCAAGTACCGGTGTCCTTGGCGGCGAAAAACTTTCAATCAGGGTGCTTAATCAAAAGACAGGGATGTTAAATCTGGATGAGATAGGCCTTTCCGAAAAAAATATCGCTACTATCGCCGAAATACTCGAACAACCCTCTGGGATGGTGATTGTTTGCGGACCGACGGGCAGTGGGAAAAGTACATCACTTTACGCTATGCTTAGTACGATGGATTTCTTTATGCGAAATGTTATAACAGTCGAGGATCCAATTGAGTATAAGCTGGCCGATGTCAGCCAGATCGAGGTAAATGTTAAAGCGAATATTACTTTCGCAAATGCACTGCGGAGTATTCTAAGGCAGGATCCCGATGTGATTTGCGTCGGTGAAATTCGTGACAGGGAAACAGCGGAGATGGCTCTTCAGGCATCTCACACCGGCCATCTGGTTCTGGCAACGCTGCACAGCAGCAGCAATATGGCTGCACTGGTTCGCCTGATGGATCTCGGAATAAAACCGATGATGCTGGCCTCGGCATTAAACGTGATTATCTCACAAAGACTTGTTCGCAGGCTTTGCGACAATTGCAAAGTTTGCGCCCAGCTATCTGACAGCTATATAGCAGATTTAAGAAAAAGGCAGATAGACTATACAAAGATTATGTCATCCAATGGATGCCATATGTGCGATGGAACCGGATATCGCGGCAGGACAGCGATACTGGATGTAATGGTTCTGGACGATAAAATAAAGTCCAGCCTTATCAATTCCAATCTGTCGCTTAGTGATTTAATGAATCAGGGCAATGAGCAATCAAGGGCAGTTTTCAAGAGAAACGGCTTGAAAAAAGTTTTGTCTGGTATAACAACATTTGATGAAGTGCAAAAAATTACGAAGACTTTGGGATAACGAAAAATGATAACAATAGTAGCAATAGCCGCAGCTCTTTTCTTTGCTGTAATCGGTGTCAGGATGGGTTACTTTCGGGCCTGGGTGATGCTTTTTAATATTCTTGTATCGATCTATCTGGCTGTTATGCTCGCACCTGTGATACCTGGATTAATCCCATATGTTAAAGATTTTCACTATCGCTACCCCGCATTCATCATAGTTGCCGCGATTATAATATTTGCGGTTTTGCAGCTGATTGCCATTAGCCTGATGGAAGCTTTCGAGGCATCCTGCAACAGGATATTTGACCTTGTTTCTTCTGCGGTACTCGGTTTTATTTCGGGCTATCTGCTGACCGCTTTTGTCTTTTTTGTTATTTGCCTGATACCGTTTGCAAAACCAGAGTTTGTTTCGTGGCAGGACAAGTCAACTGCCAAAGCAGGCCAACCTGTTATTTCCGCTTGCGATTTTATCGGTTTTATTTCAATTCACGCATGTGAAGGTACTGCCAGCGGTGTCGTTGGTAAACTCATTGACGAAAGAAATGAACTTGCCGGGCTCCATCAGGAGGAAGAATACGATACTGAAGAATCTTACGAATAAAACCCAGGCAAGGCCCTGGTTTGCTGCCCGTGCCGTGACAGTTGCTTTTTGGTGTACTTAATAATCAATTACGAGCAAAACAAAATCGCCCGCCTGAGAGTTTTCCCAGGCGGGCGATAAATCATAAACATCATTTTACATTATTCAGCAACCGGTTTAGGGTTTAACAATCGATCCTGTTAACTCAGTATAAACAAGCCATTCTTCAGCAATCGCAGCAAAATCTCCGAGGTCTGTATCACAATCCTGGTCAATGTCACCTGGATCAAGCTCCTCACCCTCACCAATCGCCGCCAGACAGGCAGTATCGTACACGTCAATCGTCATAGTATCTTCATCAGAGCTAACTGCGTCTTGAGCCGAAACTGTCAACGTAACGACATTCGGGTCGCCGACGGCGATAATAGTAACCGTTGGATCTTCAACGAATTCGTTAGGATCGAATACAACACCATCGGCAGGATCAGCACTCCAGGCAATGGTCAAGGCCGACGCTCCGTCATCAACAACGGTCGCATCCAATTGTACCGCTTGACCTGACCATGTAACCCAGTCGTCGCCGGCTTCCACCGAAACTGGTACATCAACTGCTGCATGAAATCTCCACATGGGCCCTTCGATGACGGGAAGCAAATTGGCGTCAGTGCCATATACGTCGTAGGTCACTACATTCGGGTCGCCGTAAATATACGAATTCATCTGCCAGTAGTATGTTCCCGGAGTAGAAACGTCGACCGTTGCGGAATTGGCATCTTCAACTGCGTCAACAATCTTGGTCATATCATAAACCCATTCCGAGTTCGGATCCAGTTCGTTCGGTTCCGTCCCAGTCCCAAACCACACATCCACCCAAACTGGATCACCTGGTTTATTCGGGCCCATATTCGTCCAGCCCAACTCCAAATCGCTTGCCGGTTCAACATAGGCGCCGTTTGCAGGAGAAGAATAGAAATGAGAAACAGCGGTAAGCCGAACGTCGTCGAAGTCGACCCCGACCCACACAGCACCGCCGGTGTAGACCGGAACGAGCAACCGAATTTGCAGGTTTTGTCCCACCAAGCCCGCGTCCGCCGGATCGAAGGTGTACACGACGGTCGAAGTTGCGAAAGTGTCAAACGGTATAGTCAGGTTACCGGGGTCTTCGGCAAGGACGATCCCTTCGGTTATCTCGCCTTCGTTGTCATCGGGCGATCCTCCGGCGAGGAGCTGAACCTTGTAGCTTTCCATCCCATAATAGGCGCTATGGCCCACTTCGACGGTCAGGGTATATGTTGTTTTGGCCACCAGCGTCTCGGTAAGGACCTGTGCGAAGCCGACGTCGGTGGCATAACCCGGTTCGTTGTAGCCCATTGCAACATTGTTGCCCTCTGGCGCGCTGCCCCCGTAGCCGTAGCCGTAAATATCACCTGGATCGCTATTAACCCACCAAAGTCCGATCCAATCGTCTGGCTGACCGCTCAGATAACCCCAACCGGACACCGGCAATGTCCATGTATAATCTCCCACATCAGTTATGCTGGGATGAGGGGCCTCAAAGCCGGGGTTGTCGATTGCGACCTCCCCCGCTCCCACCGGAATCTGCACGTGAGCCTTCGGTGCCATTAACGCATTATGATCAAGCCATGTTTTGCGCATCTCAGCGAAATCCGGAAGGTTTGTAATACAATCCTCACCGACAAGGTCAGTAGCCTCCCTTAGACCCGCACCCAGCTTCGCCGCACAGCCATCAGGGTATGCGTCAATCTTCATAGTGTCATATTTATCACCGTCAATCTCAAGCGTCATCGTGTAGGTAAGAACATCAGGAACATAAGCAGGGAACGGAGGATCAGCGATAAGCCGAACGTTGTCAAAGTTCATTTCGTTGGTGCCAACCAGAGCGACCAAGCGAATTTCCAGGGGCTCACCTAACTTTGCGGGGGTGGCGCCGGAGTCATACGTCACGGTCGAAGTTTCCCACACGCCATAATCATCAAGAGCGTGGTGCTGCGGATGCAGATGGTTGTCCTGGGCTAAAGGTATGCCTGTTCCCGCCCGGAGCTGAACCCTGTAATCGACGTCCTCTTCATAATACCCATCATTAACCACATCGACCATCAGCGTGTATGTCGTATTAGCTGCAAGTGTATTGGCAAGGATCTGATTTATCTGGCCAAGACCGTCTGAAACGCCGTCCACATAACCACACATGCGGCCATCTGTCGGCGTTATATATACTTTGAGGTAATTGGCGTCAGCTGTGTCAGCACCTACGCCGTTCCATGTACCATGTCCTGACCCACTAACAGTAGTCCAACCAGTCAGACCGTTCTCGAAGCTGTGGTTTGCGATTGTTGCCGGTCCGCTCTCAATAATGGGATTAACCTGAACAGTTGGTGTTAATGTGTCCCCACCTGTGATCACAGCACAATAGTTAGGCTCGGCGCTCCACTTAATCGTTGAGTAGCTTTCAACAAGGGAAGTGCTACCGGTCAATGATACAGTTTGACCGTCCCATGAGATCATATCAGGGCCGGCATGGACATTCGGGTCAGGGCCGAGCATACTAACATCATCATACCAAATCGCGTTTATATAATTGCCTACGGGAGCAACGAGCCAGAGTATAGCTGTAGCTGCTCCTTCAGGGGCAGTAAAAGCGCCAAAATCAACCTCAGTCCAATCAGAATCGGTAAAAAGAAGGTAGATACTGTCGCTGACTATTACATTGTCCAAAGAATTCCGCCACTCGACTTCCACCGCAGCTTCATGTGTCAGGCCTTCTGCACCATTTTTAGCCCATACACTGAAGTAGTAATCTTTGCCTTCCTTCACATCTACAGTCTGCCCAAGATATGCAGAAGTGCTGTAGGTTAAGTTGGACTTGAAGAAGTTATACATCTTCATGTACTTGCTGCCTGAGTGGGCCTCGGCAGTATTGCTGACCCAGGTATGCTGCGCAATGGCTTCGGTGTAAAAATGCGTCCAGTGGTCAGGCGAGAAACCGGCGCCATCCTCAAAACTCGGGTTGACAAGCATGTTCGCTTGAGCGGCCCCGGCCACCAAGGCGATGGCCAACAACATTAACAAAAATTTCTCTTTCATCATACATCTCCTTAAAAAAAGTTCATAAAATACATTATCGGGTAATTACCCCGCATTATTTAAAATATGAAATTTGCCTTTTGCCACACCGGCGCCGAAAACCTTGAAAACGATTCATAGAAACAAGGCTTGCTGCAGGCGCCACTGGCCGATTGTGGAATGCGCACACACGGACAGTACCGGCTGTCCGCAAAAGGCAGGGCCAATCCAGCCGAAAATTCCTCCAAAACGCAATGTTTAGCGATTCTCTTCAGAACTCCACTCCACCACTTATACCTAAAACCAAGTGTATAGTATTACAGCTTAATTGTCAAGCAAAAAACCTCTATAAGCCGTCCCTTTTTTGTGTATTGGGGGGAGGGGTGGGGGGAAAGTACTTGACAGACAACCACTTACAGCAATTCGGACCAACCAAATTGTGGGCGCGTTTGGCTTTGAGCCGGTGTTGATAAAACCAACGGAGGAGGAGGGATTCGAACCCCCGGTACCTTGCGGTACAGCGGTTTTCAAGACCGCCACCTTAAGCCACTCGGTCACTCCTCCAACTTCCTGGTAATAGAAGAGTTAGAGAATGGAGCCTAAGGGATTCGAACCCTCGACCTCTTGCATGCCATGCAAGCGCTCTCCCAACTGAGCTAAGGCCCCGGAAATTGGGTAATATCGGCAAAAATTATCATTTATGCAAGTGCCAGGGTGGAAAACGGGAATCGAACCCGCGACCCCTGGATCCACAATCCAGTGCTCTAACCAACTGAGCTACTTCCACCATTTATATTCACCGCCCATCGTCGCGGCTGGACATTCTACCTTATCAGAGCGGCGGTGTCAATGACGAATACTTTAGGATTTGCGGTTGGTCAGGCCCCTTTTAAGTCGGCCAGGCACTGCCGGCAGAGGAGCTGGCCGGAGTCGATTCTGGTCATAGTACTCGTTTCGATGCCCTCTGTATCGCAGCATTGACATGTGGCGGTTTTCTCCGCGGTGGCCGGTGGTTTGCGCAACCGTACGGTCTGCTTCCTTTTGGAGGAGATATCATCGCAAAGTGCATCAATCGTCTGTTTGGCTAAGTCAGCATGGCCAGGCTGCGGGGCTGTATTATTTTGAGTGGTTTCCATTATGTTGTCGGTAATTAACAGTGCTAAGGTAATTTCACATTCGGGCGTATCATACGGCGGGAAGGTATGGGCTGTCAACCAAAATATTGGTTACAACCCCCCAAAATGCGTTTGATGTGCCGGCTGGTTTGTTTGGAGCTATAAAGAGCTGTTTCTTTCTGTTTTGCTCTGCCATTTGTGTGAATCTATACTGCCAAAGCAAATCTCGCTGCATTGCCAAATACCGCACCACCAGCTCCAAATAGACCTTAAGCTTTTCATCTTCCACCACCAATTAATAACTCTGTGTACTTAATTATACTAACTCGGCAACAACCATTGTACATTAGAATCGAAGCGAAATCAACCCTTTGATGGCCTAAAAAGGAAATTTGCACAAAAATACCCGAAAAAATGCTGAAAATAGCCATTTTTATCGGACGGTCTCTGGAAATTATTCGATTGTGTGCTTTTTTATTTATCCCGACGGATATTGTTGCCGATAGGGCACAAAAAGCTTGCAAATCGACCTTACCTGCATTATTCTGCCGGTTTTTCGGTAAGTCTGTAAACTAAGCGTTAATAGCCTAACTCACTATATAAAGGGACGTTGCAAATGGTTAAGAAGAACCCGGGATTGTCAGAAATTGATGAACTTTGCGTTAATACTATCCGTTTTCTATCGATGGAGGGCGTACAGAAGGCCAAATCGGGGCATCCCGGTATGCCGATGGGCATGGCTCCCGCGGCCTATACGCTCTGGGACAGGCACCTTCGCCATAATCCCGCAGATGCCAAATGGCCAAACCGCGACCGTTTTGTCTTGTCGGCTGGTCACGGAAGCATGCTGCTTTATTCGCTGCTGTATATGACCGGATACGGACTTTCACTGGACGACATAAAGAACTTCCGCCAGTTTGGCAGTAAGACGCCCGGCCATCCGGAATATGGGATAACCGACGGGGTTGAAGTTACTACCGGTCCGTTGGGTCAGGGGATTGCAAATGCGGTTGGGCTTGCTATCGCGCAGAAGTATCTGGCGGCCCGTTACAACCGTGATGGATTCGGTGTATTTGACTATAGTGTGTATGTTATCTGCGGCGATGGCTGCTTGCAGGAAGGTGTATCCGCTGAGGCATCCAGTCTTGCCGGACACCTCGGCCTGGATAATATTATCCTCATCTATGACGATAACCATATCACCATTGACGGCAATACAGATTTGTCGTTTACCGAGGATACTGCGAAACGATATGAGGCCTATGGGTGGGATGTCCAGAAGGTAGGCGGCAATGGGAATGATATGAAGTCGTTTGAAAAGGCCCTGGAAAAGGCAAAGGCCCAGAAAGGTAAGCCGAGCATTATTCAACTCCGTACCCATATCGGTTTCGGCAGCCCTAATTTCCAGGACACACATACCGCACACGGTGCTCCATTGGGTGATGATGAAATTAAGTTGATTAAGAAGAATTTCGGCTGGGATCCCGAGAAGACGTTTGATGTACCGGACGAGGCACTTGGTCATATGCGGGAGGCTTTGGAGCGGGGCAAAAAGCTTCAGCAGGACTATGACGATATGTTCGCCAAATACGCAAAGGCTCACCCCGATCTTGCCGGTGAATTGGTGAGTTTGCGGGCAGGTAAATTAACTGTTAACCTCGGCGAGATCATGCCGACGTTTGAGGCTGGTTCGTCAATGGCAACACGAAAATCTTCCGGTAATACGCTCAGTGCTGTTATGCCGCACCTGCCGCATATACTCGGCGGTTCGGCGGACCTTACACCATCCAATAATACGCGTTTTGAGGGTGTGGAAGATTTCCAGAAGGATAATCCCGGCGGAAGGTATATTCGTTACGGAGTCCGTGAACACGCAATGGGCGCGATTATAAATGGCATTTCGGTAACTGAGCCGCTGCGGGCATACGGCGCAACATTTATGTCGTTTGCTGATTATATGCGTCCACCAATTCGCCTTGCGGCGATGTCGCACTATCCGAGCATATTTGTTTTTACGCATGACAGTATCGGTGTTGGTGAAGATGGCCCGACACATCAGCCCGTTGAGCAATTGGCATCTCTGCGGGCGATACCAAATCTCGTTGAGTTCCGCCCCGCGGATGCTAACGAGACAGCTGCCGTTTGGAAATATGCTATCGAGCATAATGACCGGCCTATAACGATGATGCTTACAAGGCAGGGCTTGCCTACGATGAACCAGGATAAATACGCAACAGCGGATATTGAAAAGGGAGCCTATACACTTATCAAAGCAGACAACCCGGCAGTGCTTCTTTTGGCGACGGGTTCTGAGGTCCATCTTGCTGTCGAAGCGGCAAAACAATTAGCAGATGACGGAGTTAGTGCATCGGTGGTTTCTATGCCATCGTGGAGACTGTTCGGCGAACAGGATGAGGCTTACCAGAAGAGTGTACTTCCAGTTGAAGTTACCGCCCGAGTTGGTGTCGAGGCCGGTATCAGGCAGGGATGGGACAGATGGCTTGGCGATAAGGGTATCTTTGTCGGGATGGACAGTTTCGGAATCTCGGCACCGGCGGCAAAGTGCTTCGAGCATTTTGGCATCACCGTTGAGAATATTGTAAAGGCTGCCAAAAAAGCTATAGGATAATTATAGCTGGCAAAAGTTTTTAAGCAATATACACCGCTGGGAGTTGTAATAACTCCCAGCGGTTTTTTTTATGGCCTATTCGTATTTTGTGCCATTTTTGCAGGAAAAGGAGTTTTTAAATAAAGTTGGAAAGCTTGAATTTTCGAAACAAATTTGATATTCTACCTGCAAAGAGGTTCAGCTGAGTCAGGATATACAACAGTTATATGGGAAACCTTGGGTATATTGAGGACAATACAATGTCAACACGCCTGTTTTTGTTTGTAATCTTATTTTTTGGTGGGTTTTGTACCGCTGGGCCTGACCAGGAAGCAGTTTTCAAAAAAATCAATAATTCCTCAAAAAGCATCCGGGAATTCGGTGTGCTTTCGACCAATACAGCTACAGTGAATAAAGAAAATCTGCAAAAAGCTATTGATTGGGCGCATCGGCGAGGGGCAGCACTTTATGTCGAGCCATCAGAGGATCCTTACCCTATAGATGGCGGGATTATTCTTAGAGAGAATGTATCTTTAATCGGCGTACATGGACCGGTCGGAAGAGGAACCCGACATCCAGAAAAAGTTCAACCCGTAGGCAGTGTCTTTGCTATCGAAGATGAGAAAAACATTTTCATTACTGTTGAAAATTCGACTCAGATTCGAGGGATTCAGTTCTGGTATCCGAAACAAACAATCAAAGATCCGACAAAGATAATCGAATATCCAGCGACCATCCAGGCATCCCAAATGAAAGGTGCTAAGGGAGTAACACTATCATGCCTGACTTTTTATGGTGAATTTTTGGCGATGGATTTTAATGCCAGACCAAACGCTACTGTCGCGCAGATTCTTTTCGAACATTGTTATGGCTATCCGCTCAGCGGCGAATTTATCCGTATTAATTATTGCTATGATATTCCGCGGGTCCTTCACTGCCATGTAAATCCAGCTAACCGTCGATTTATAGAAGGCCAATACAGCCCAGCGGTGGTTGACTCAGTTGTTGCAAGAAGAACATTTACTTACCGGATCGACCATACAGATAATGCTCAACTTATCGATTTGTTTACCTTCGGGGTGTACGGTGGGATTTATCTTGGCCCGGCTACTTACGGCCAATTGACGAATTTCAATCTCGACTGTGTTACCATAGGAATACACAAACTTGGCGACAACAATTTCAACCGCAATTGGCAGATTGCCCAAGGTTCGATAATTGCCAATACGGGAGAAAAGCTGCAAGATATACATCCGCTGATCATTGAGGGCAAAGGGCATACTTCACTGACAAATGTCGAGGCGTTTTCCGGGCCGAATAGGGCTTTGACAACGCTGAACTACTCGCAGGATTATCTACTGGTACGGGGAGATGACAAGCTTACGATAATAATGGTTGGTTGTCGTATGCGAAATTATGTTGCTAACGAGCCAATTACTATTTTGAACCCAAAAGTGGCTATTCGGGCAATTGGATGTATTGACAAGCATGAAAATCTATTTGAGTACACCTTTGAAAAGTGAACTATCTATTGCTACGATTAGTTGATGGGAAAGCAAAAAAGGAGTTTATTATGAGCGTTACAGTTCAATGGCTTGGTCATGCTTCTTTCAGGATTTCCGGTGCGAATGAAGTTATTTATATTGACCCGTGGAAGATAAGCGGCCGGCCCAAAGACGCAACGGTAGTTCTTATTAGTCACAGCCACTACGACCACTACAGCAGCGATGATGTTGGCAAAGTTTCGACCACCGATACCGAGGTGTTCGCCTCCGGCGATGTAATCGACGAATACGGTAGCGGACATTTAATAGAGCCGGGCCAAACCGTTAAGGCAGGCGGTGCAGTTATTACCGCGGCAGCTGCCTATAATCCCGCAAAGCAGTTTCATCCGAAAGATAATAAATGGCTGGGGTTCGTTGTCGAAATTGGCTCGAAACGGATCTATTACGCTGGCGATACCGATTTGATCGAGGAGATGAAAGGGCTGGAAGATATTGACCTTGCCCTCCTGCCGGTCGGCGGGACCTATACAATGAATGCCGCCGATGCCGCCAGCGCAGTTAAATACATAAAACCCAAGCAGGCAATTCCATACCACTGGGGCGATATTGTTGGAAGCCGGGCCGATGCCGATGCCTTTGCCAGCGGCAGCGATTGTCCGGTAACTATTCATGGGCCCTCCGACAGTATTGTGCTGGAATAGAACACTTACCGTAAAGTTGCCCATTGTATATGCCGATAAACAGGTATGCAGGCTGTGTATAACGAAAATCAGACTTCCAAAAAATGCCCGTATTGTGCCGAGCTAATCCAGGCCGAGGCAATAAAGTGCCGTTTTTGCAACGAGTGGCTGGGTGACGAGGCCAGAGAATCTGCCGCCGATTTGGGGACGAGTAAACCGAAGTCGAAGTGGTATCACTCCTCGCTTACCCTTATAGCAGCGGTATTGTGCGTTGGGCCCCTTGCATTGCCGCTTGTCTGGACAAACAAAAAATATAATACAACCACAAAAGCCGTTATCACCATCGCCATCATAGGGCTGACCGTAGGGCTCTGTTATATTACGGTGAGGATATACGCGAACATGCTGAACCAATTAGGTGTATTGGATCTGTAGCGGCAATTTTGTCGATTATATCATTTTATGGGCCATTTTGGCAGGAAGTCCGCAAATCTGGTTTTTTGCTTGTTTTTTTGCAGGAAGTGTAATATAATAATGGTTGAATGTGTATGTGTAAGCCGAAGCAAATATTTGGAGTAGGGGTTTGTCTGCTGATTTTGATGAGCGGGGCGGGTCTCTTTGCAGCTAAAAAAAATTGGCATGAGCGCAGTGTTGATTTTCGAACCAGTGACGGCCGCCGTATCACGTCAATTAAATACCCCAAAGACAAACCGGTTAAACTTCGTTCAGATAAAAAGGGTCGCAAAAAGACCGGCAAAAAAACTACTTCGACAACTCTTTTAACTCAAACAATAGCATCACCTTCCGCAACGGGGTCGATAACTGTCAACATTATAGATTCGCCTCCCATCGATGGTTTTATTCCATGGATAGCGGTAGCTGTTAGTAACGAAAGAGAGCTAATTGATAGCTACGATTGGGTTGGTAAAATCAGTCATTCGTATTCGGGCAGCGGTATAACCGGGGCGGCAAAAGATTATGTTCTCGGTATATTTGACACCGGTGCCAGTGCGACAGTAATGGGCTACTGGCCGGCTACTGACCTTGGCCTGTTTATAGGCGGCGAAGAGAACGACCTTATAACCGGAAGCAGTATCAAGATAAGCGGCGTTACCGGTGAGGTAGAAACATGGGTAAGTCAACCGATGGGTATTTATATTGAGGGCCTGGATGCTATCGATGAATTTTCCGGCATCCTTGATACCAGCAGTTTGTTAGGCGAAACGAATGTATCCATTGTTGTCGGTAAGGACCCTTGTCTTCCGCCTGTTCGGCCGGATCTGCCTGTCGCGATCGGTACACCGTTGAGCGTTTATTACACAGCGGTATTTGACAATGCCAACCCAATAACTGTTCACTATGACGGCAGCGACTTTACCGGTCCGGATATTGATTTTTATCCGAATGATGCATGTAATGTTCAAAGTTATTCGCAGATCGTTCCACTTGAACTAAGACCAATGGGCGGAGTTAATGTGCAGTATGCCCCCAATTTTGGTCTTATGGAGTTGTTTACTTTTGAATTTGATACAAATCTTCCGCCCGGCATTCCATCGGTGATTATGGGCAATCTTTCGCAGAGTATATTTTTTGTTCACAGCGTTGACCTTACCGACGGTTTTATGACAGCGACGGACAAGAACAGGTTTATGTTCGATACAGGTGCCCAGGTAACCGTTATCGGCTCGAGAGTCGGGGCACGACTTGGACTTAATCCTGACAATCCCGACTTTACCGTTGAGATAATTGGCGTTACCGGAATCCCTACGGATGCGCCGGGGTTCTATATCGATTCAATTGCGATACCCGCTTTGGGCGGCTGGCTGAGGTTTGCCAATGTTCCGGTAATCCTGCTGGATGTGTTTTCGCCGGAAGGCGGAACGCTCGACGGGATAATAGGGATGAACCTGCTGGATGATTTTAACTTTGTGCTTCACGGCGGCGGGCTGTTTCTAATGGATGATCCGAGGCTGGAGCTGGAATACATCGGCGATAAAATTCTCGTTGATATCGCACCCGGAACCGGTGACGGAAAAGTTGACCTAATCGATTTAGCCGCCTTCGCTGATGCGTGGCTCGCTACAAGCACCTCGGCGAACTGGAATGTAAAATGCGATATGGCTCCGACTGAGCTGGGCGACGGAGTTGTTAATATGCTCGATTTTGCGGTGCTGGCCGAACACTGGCTTTCTGGTTATTAGTTCCGCTCTTTGGCATCAGTGCAAATCAAGGCCATTGAGTGTGTGGATGCAGTGTTCCATGGTTTTAAGTATCTGGGGCGTGTATTCACCGACAGCCTTTACACTTCCCGGCAGGGTATAGATAAGTGTTTTGTTCTTCACAGCCGCCACTGACCTGCTGAGCAGGGCGTTCGGTTTTTCGCTGCCGTACTTTACACGAATATGTTCCATAATTCCCGGTATGGTCTTATCTGCAATCGCACTTACCACATCGACGGTTATATCCCTTGGCCCGATGCCGGTTCCGCCCGTGGTGAAAATTGCATCCGCACCGGCAGCGGCGGCGGCAGTGATTTTCTCTTTCAGCTTTTCGGCATCATCTGCGATGAGACATCGTTCAAATGAGATCGGCCCGCCCTTGTCTTTGAAGAAGTCGGTTATTATTTGCTCTATCGCCGGGCCGCTGCGGTCCGGATATTGGCCCGCTGACGCACGGTCGCTCAGAGTGATTACCCAGAAATTCAGAACCTTTCGCTGCAGCGTTATCGTATCGGCCGGCTTAATCGTTCCGTTGGTAATTACCCGTGCAAAAATTCCCTTTTGGGGCATGACGCATTTTCCGATCTCGCGGAAAATGGCACAATTGTCTCCGTGGCATTTTTTGCCTATCTGTGTTACTTCAAGTTCAGTTTGTCCTATCCTGAACCTGTCCATTGGTTTTGTGCCGGAGGTGTCAATTCCGCTGATTGTGATATTTTCGGCGAATTCGCCAGGTACGATTTTCCTGTTCATCTGTTGGCTGAAGCTGTCTATGTTTTCCTGGGAAAGTATGCTGACCTGCCGATGCCATAAGCCGGCGTGGGCATCGCCCTTTATACCGCCTGGGCCTATGACTATTTTATCGACGGGTTTTTTGACGGTTCCCTTTTGGCGTGAAATGTTGACCGATATGACGGTGCCTGTTTCAGATTTCATTCTTCGTTTTCTCCAGCAGCGATATTCCTTCAATCCTCATGTTTTTATCAACTGCCTTGCACATATCATATATCGTAATGGCCGCAACAGAAACCGCTGTGATGGCTTCCATTTCGATTCCGGTTTTGCCGACGCAAGTCGCGGTTGCCTCTATCTCCATACCATCGGCGGTGGGGGTTATATCAACGGCGATATGGTCGATTTCAATGTTATGGCAGAGCGGGATGAGGCTGGCGGTTTTTTTGGCTGCGGCAATACCGGCAATTCTCGCAACGGAAAGACAGTCGCCTTTTTCGAGTGCGTTTTTGGCGATAAGCTCAAGAGTTTGTTGTGCAAGTATGATTTTGCCCTTTGCCCTGGCAGTCCGACGAACCTTTGGCTTTGCGGATACATCGACCATACTGGCGTTGCCGGCGGCATCTACATGTGAAAGTTTTTTGGCCATGATCACCTTTCTACTGATACCACTTGAAAATTTCCTGCCCTGAGGGGCATCATTTGAAACAGCCGAGCTGACAATTAGTAATTTTGATATTGTTGTCGTTGCAGGCCTGTCCGAGGGTCTTTTTGGATACGCTGAATTTTTCAGCTAAATCAAAGGCCATCTGGCAGCTAAGCTTTTTTTTGTCATCAATTACCCTGGCCGCCCCAATTAAGGCGTCTTTTAATTCTTTAATATCACTCATTTTCAGCCTTTCCTGTAAATTCCGAACCGACAGGCCCTGATTATACCGCAAATCCACTAAGTTTCAAGAATTACCATATTAATCGAAATGGTCTTCATAAGCCGATTGCACCTTGACTATTGCCGGGGCAATTGGTAGAATGCCCACCTATACGGATGAACAAAAAGACCGCAGCAGATGTATTCCCTCGCAGGTTCCATTGGCGTTTTGACCTGTTTCGATAGAGCGGCACCGAATAAAAATGAAAAAAGTCATCGACGTACAAATAGGACATGTCACCGCAGCCAGCGGGAAAACTGTTCTGAGAACCAGCGCTCTTGGTTCGTGCGTGGCAGTTGCTGTCTGGGATGATGCCGGCGGTGTCGGTGCGATGGCACATATAATGCTGCCCGGGAAATCGCCGGACGGCAAAGAGTCAATTGAGAAGACCCATTACGCCGTTGATGCGATTGATGCGGTACTGGATGAGATGGTCGCCGCCGGTTCTGCCTGCGAAAAACTCGAAGGCGTTATCGTTGGCGGAGCGAATGTTCTGCAAAAGCCGGGCGATACTATTTGCCCGGCGAATATAGATTCGGTTCTGTCGCTGCTTGGTGAAAAGGGTATTTGCGTTGTTGCTCGCGCTGTAGGCGGAACAAAAAGAAGGGGCATATCTTTCGATTTGGAGAGTAAAGTAGTATCGCATACCTATGGTGACGGCGCAGAAGAACAATTGTGGCAGTGGCCGTAGAAGGTAAAATGGACAGGCAAAAAAACCAACCGAAAACAAGCAGGGCAGTACCGCTGATGTATCTCCTTGTTTTCCTGTGCGCCGCTATTACAGTGGCATCGATGACCTATATCTATAAAACCACTGAAAAGATTGTTACAATTCATTCTTCTCCGGCAGGTGCCGACAATATTGAAGCACACCTGCAGTAGGAGGTAGGGCTTGCGTGGCACAATTTCCGAGCCACTCAAATATCTTTAGCAGTTCTCTGTGTCGTTTTTGCCATTGTTACCGCGGGTTTTTTCAATTTCCTCATTCGCGAAGACCACCATCGAATGCTACGTCTGGCGGCATCCGAGCAGCAGTTAAGAGCCGCCAATCAGCAGCTTGCAGCAAGTGAAAAACAACTGCAAAAGGCCAACTACGCTATGGGTGTATGTCGTCAGCAAACCCTTGAGTTTCTAATAGGTAGCGATACCATTGGTGCAAAACGCGACAAAGGTCGGAAGTATCTGCTTCTTCTGGATATTCGCATGCCTGGCATTAGCGGTATTGAAGTGCTGGAAACGGTCAAAAAGCACGAACAGACCAGCGAGATTCCCGTGATTATGGTAACCACCAGTGGCGGCCATCAAATTGCCGAACAGTGTTACGACCTGGGCTGCGAGGCACATGTGGTAAAACCCATTAGTGAGTCACTGACAAGGATTATCGAACGCGTGGGCGGACACCTATAGCGCGCCGCCAAAAGGTAAGCTTTTGTCTGCAGACTCAGCGTCTTTTAGCAGTTTGTATTCGACACTGTCCAAAAGAGCTTTCCAGCTTGCCTCAATGATATTTTCCGAGACCCCGACCGTACCCCATACGGAGTCCGCATCTCGTGATTCGATTATTACACGAACCTTCGCGGCGGTAGCAGCCTTTGCGTTGACCACACGAACCTTATAATCAGTAAGCCGCATATCACGAATGCTCGGATAAAATCCGCACAGCGATTTACGAAGCGCCCCATCCAGCGCGTTGACCGGGCCGTCACCTTCGCTTACAACATGCTCGGTAACCCCGTCAACACGCAGCTTCACCGAAGCCTCGGTGACGATCTGACCAGCAGCGTTGCGCTCAACATCAACATGGTATTTGATAAGCTCGAAACTCGGCTTGTATGTACCGAGTGCCTTTTTGACCAGTATGTCAAAACTGCCCTCGGCGGCTTCGAACTGGTAGCCTTCGTTCTCAAGCTTTTTGATGGTTCGCAATATAGTTCGCGCAAAGGTTTTGTCCTGAGTAAGTTTTTGCTTCTCAAGCTTGGCAAGGATATTAGAAGAGCCTGAAAGCTCCGAAATAAGGAACCGGCGTTCATTACCAACCAGCGATGGATCGATATGCTCGTAAGATTTTTTATTCTTGCGGATGGCATTTACATGAAGTCCGGCTTTGTGAGCAAAGGCGCTGTCACCAACAAAAGGCATATTGGTTACAGGTGCTATATTGGCCATCTCGAAGAAGAAACGTGAAAGCTCTGTGAGCGATTTCATACTGTCCGGCTTTGCAGCGGCAAAACCTGATTTGAGTACAAGGTTCGGGATTATCGTACAGAGGTTTGCATTGCCGCATCGCTCGCCCAGCCCGTTTATCGTACCCTGAACATGCCTTGCACCGGCAGAGACGGCAGCAAGGGAATTGGCAACGGCACAATCGCTGTCATTATGAGTATGGACACCTATCTTCGCATTCGGAAATGCCTTGACCACTTTTTTTGTGATTTCATAAACGTCGGTTGGCAGCGCACCGCCATTGGTTTCGCATAATACGATTACATCAGCTCCGGCATCAAGAGACACCTCCAGAACCTTCATCGCGTACTTCGGATTATTCTTATAGCCATCGTAAAAATGCTCGGCATCGAAGAGTGCCTCCATGCCCTGGCCTTTGATGTACTCGATGGATTCGGCACAGATTTTCAGGTTCTCATCGAGATCGCATCCAAGCACATCGGTTACATGCATGTCCCATGCTTTTCCGACCAGGGCCGCAGCAGGCATCTTGCATGCGACTATTGCCGCAAGCGAGGGATCGTTGCCGACCTTCGTTCTTACCCTGCGTGTATTGCCGAAAGCCACCACCTTGGCATTGGCAAGTCCCAGGCCGGCCAACTTGGAAAAGAACTCTATATCTTTTGGATTACTGCCGGCGTAGCCCCCTTCGATATAGTCGATACCGAATTCGTCCAGACGCCGGGTGATAAGCAGCTTGTCCTGAAGGGAGAAACTTATCCCCTCGGCCTGCATGCCGTCCCGTAGCGTCGTATCGTAAAGGTCTATTCTTTCCATGGTTACAATCCAACAATAATTTTCAGAAAACCGCATTGTATACTCGCAGAAACGGCTTGTAAAGTACAAAACAGCCATATCTGCTGGTTTTGGAACGAAAAAACATTTTTTTCCTTGATTTTCGAAAGGTTTTTTGCTACAATGCAGGCTCGAAATAGGGGGTTTTGAATGAATGGGCTAAATATCGGGCCCTGGGAGTTTTTTGCAAAACCGCCTTTGTTTGGATTTTATATTTCAGGGGGCAATGATGAAGAATCGATTTAACGAAATATCCATATCAATTGTGCTGGTGTGCATGGTTTTCGTACTGCCATCGTCAATCAGGGCCGACTATTCTGTCCTCTGGGATACATCGCACGGGGTGGTTGGCGATTATCATCCCGATACAGGCGGGCTATATGAGGATATGGCAGACTATCTGGCATTTAATGGTTTTACAGTAACTACCACAGATCCCTGTGGTTTTACCAGTGCGACTCTGTCAGGAGTCGATGTGGCGGTTATATCCGCACCCACTTCTGTCACCAGTGCATACACTTCAGCCGAAGTTACCGACCTGGCAAATTTTGTCAGCGCCGGCGGCGGCCTGCTGATTATGTCAGATGCTTCAGCAACCCCAAACACCCATATGCAGCCGGTCGCAACTGAGTTTGATATTACACTCGGAGTTTCAAGTTTGGATTTAGAGGAAACAATTCTTTCTAACCTGGATACCCACCCTGTTTTTGATGAGGTTGAGACTATCAGCTCGCTATACTTTTATTCGGCATCTGAGCTTGGAGTTTCCGGCGATGCTTACGGAATAGCCTGGCAGGATATCACCGATGAAATCGCAATCGCAGCCAATGAGAGCTATGGGGTGGGAAGAGTAATCGTTCTGGGCGACAGTACGCTCTGGATAAACAACGATTCGCATGAATTACTCGAGGCCGACAACAAGAAATTTGCGTTGAATACATTTACCCATCTTGCGGTGCCGGAGCCTGCAACCATTATATTGGCTGGGGCCGGCGCAGTTGCGGTTGTAAGAAGACGCAGAATCAGATAACCGGCCCTGAGATATATTGGACAAGGTCCCTTCGGCTGATAATACCAACAACCTCGCCATCGGACAGTATGGGCACGCGCCTGAAATTTTTCTTTATCAAACAGTCGCACACATCAGAGAGCGTATCATACTGTTCAAAAGCGACTACATCCTTAGTCATAAAGTCCTCAACGGTGGCATCGCTTTTTTTGATGTCATCCAGCAGCATCAGCAAATCCATATTGGCAAGGAATCTTAAAATATCCTTTTCCGAAATAATGCCGGCAAGCGTCATATCATCATTAACTACAGGCAGACCGGTAATTTTATTATCGACCAGGGTTTTAATGGCCTCCTGAATAGGCGTGTTCCGTTTGACGGTAATAACATCCTTCTTCATTATATCTTTTGCTTTGACCATGGCTAACTCCATTTATTACGATAGACCGGAAATATTTGAACCAACACCGATACGAAAATATACGAAAGGATTGCGGGTTTTACAAGACCAAAATAAAAAAAAACTGCCTGCTTTTTCCTTTCCGTTTAGAATTCGGAATCTATTTTTTAATTATGGTTACTTTTCTCATTGGAATATGCGGGTCGAGGTACTGACCTTTTGCGGGCAGGCGGTGTATCTTGTGTACAGTTTCCATTCCATTGACAACACGTCCGAATGCGGCGAACCCCCAGCCATCGGGATTGCGGCGGCCTTTATAGTCCAGTTCCGGCTGGTCGCCTATGCATATTGAAAAGTCTATTGTTGCAGTTCCCGGCCCCCAGCGTGCCATTGAAAGCGTACCGTCGAGATGCTTTATGCCGGTCTGCTCTGTTGTTTCGTGTTTTATGGGAGGCAACTGGTCGGGGTGGTCATCGTCGTACAGGCCGCCCTGGAGGACCTCAATCTTTACTTCATTATCCGGCTGGTTGTCCGGGTTTAGACGAACCACGCGGTAAAACCTTGCATCGCTGAGGCGGTCGTCTTTTATATAACGAAGGAAATTGGTAACGGTTACCGGGGCATTGCCTGCATAAAGCACTGCCTCGATATTGCCGTAATCGGTTTCGATCAAAATATGCGGGTCAGTATCTTTGATCACTGACTGATTACTACAACCTGCAGCAACGAAAAGACACGACAGAACGATTAATAGTTTTTTCATTTCTGAATTCTTCCTTCCTGAATTAAACGGGCCACAAATATTTGATTACGACACGTTGGCATTTTCAAATTCGATCCTCGCTTCGCTCAAATGCAAAGGATAAAAGAACAAAGTACAAAACATAATTAGTTCATTTCGATACCGACAGTCTTATCAAAATCGTCTTGAACTGTCAAGTCCCCGGGCTACTTTATTGTAAAACGGATAGAACCTCTGATCCTGTCACCGGACTTTAGCGGTTTGTCTTCCACTGCTGCGTGTCTGCGGAAGAATCTTTCCGACCCGGGATTATTGTATTCGGATACCAGCATTCGGGTCATGTCGCCTTCAACCCAGCAGCGAACGTGCTGTTTACCATCAGATACCAGAGCTAGCCCGTCACCTTTTGTATTTGACAGGTAAGCCCTAAAGATATTTTCTTTAGTGGATCTGAAATCGTTGGTTCCAAGTTCATTTGTGTCATGCCGCCATGGATAATCTGGTTTTGATATCGGGCCTGCAATGCCGGAAAATTCAGCTCCGACAAAAGCATCTGCAACACCTTCAAGGCGGGCGATATGATCTTGGGGATAAACAGTCCACATTCCTTTTCGCAACCAGTAGAGTTTATTAAAGCTTCCGGGCAGCGTCATAACCATTCCGTATTGGCGGGGATTTATGTCAGCGGTCATCTCATAATCGTAATCAATGATCATCGTCCCGCCGGACCCTACTGTCAGCGTATAGCTGCCTTTAGCAATGTCGTAGCTATCACTAACGGTGATGATCGCTACGTTATCCTTACATGTGACCGAGGCATTTTCGACCTTGTGACTGGTTCGCACTGCCGTATCTGCCGAAACAGTTTTCATCTCTTTTGTCATCTGCGTATCACCACCGTTATTAAGCGCAAGAACCATCAGTTCCGGGCCGGCACTTAGAATACGGTTATCATCTTTGGTCGCTTCAAAGATAGTACCTGCCTGTTTATCGAATTTCACTACAAGACTTCCGGCTGTAACCGTTATCTGCTTGTCAGTCGATTTGACATCGATCTTGGCCGTACCGGCTTTACTCACCGCTTTTTTCAGTTCTGCTGATTTTCCAATTGGCAGTAGATACTCGTCAACGACAAAGCCCAAAGGAGAATCAAACCGCAAATAGATACTCTTACCTTCGAGGTTACCAACGTTCGTACGAATAGACATTTGCCCATTTGCCCGCGGAGCAATATCTGCAGTCGCCTTGCCCATCTTATCTCCGATCTCCCAGCGGATGTCCAACTCGCTTATGTTCGTAAAGTTATGCCGGTTTTCTAACGGGATCGTGATCGTCGTACCTGTTTCGGGCAATTCGATATGGCGGGCACTGATGCGCACCGGTGAATAAACTTTCTTTACATGCCAGTGCTCGGGCTTGCGTCGTCGCCATCCGTCGATCGGCCCCCATGTACCGTAACCAACCGTATGGCCGCTCGGTAGATGGAATGTATCATCAATTCCAGACCAGATCGCACCGCCAAGGATAGCTTGTGTTGTATACATATTGTCCCACATCGACTTTAACCCGCATCCCCACGCATCCCGCAGACCGGGGTCGGTCCACAACTCGTAACGGTTATACGCATTGAGATGACAGTATTCGCCAAACCACAAAGGCCGACCGCTGTCATCAACTCTATTAGGTCCGGACGGGCCTGGGTAATGGTAATTTGCGATCTGAGTCATGCTCCCGTTATTATTATATCCTCCCCAACTCTGATCATGGAACGTAAACGGCCTGCTCGGGTCATATTCGCGACCCAACTCATGCGACTGCTGAAAATTCGGCCCCCATTGCGATTCATTTGCCAGCGACCAGAATAAAATACTCGGATGGCTGCGGTCGCGTTCAATCATCTCTACGGTACTTCTAACAATTATTTCCTGGTAATCGGAGCTTTGAGGGTTCCATTTACTCCAGATCTTATTAGCTCCGTGCCCGACCCAGCAAAGGGGGGCTTCTTCTTCAACGAAAAGGCCCAGTTCGTCGCAAGCATCGATAAATTCCTCTGCCGGCGGGTAATGCGATGTTCGAATAAGGTTGCAATTTGCCTCGCGAAACAACTCAACATCGGCTCGCCACTGGTCCATCGTAAGGCTGCGTCCGCGAAGCGGATGAGCTTCATGACGATTGCTTGCCCGAAGTTTGACCGGCTGATTGTTGACGAATACTTCATTGCCGCGAACCTCAACCTGCCGAAAACCAAATCGCCTTTCAACTGTCTGAATCGTCTTCCAGCCTTTCACTATTTTGCATTGAAGCACATACAGGTTCGGGTGCTCATTGTCCCACTTATCGGGAGAGTCCACCGCGATCTTAATCGTCTTATTCAACGTCTGCCCTGCTGCGATCTTTGGCAATTCAAACCGGCTGTTTTTAAGCTTAACAGTTTTTCTCGTCGGCCATTTCAGTAATGAGAATTTCAGTTTTGCCCCATCAAATTCATCATCGCCCTGGTTATTGATCTTCATCGAAATATTCATCGTTGCATCGTCGAACGCAGCGTCAAATTCCGTCGTCACATGATACGACTTAACATTGACTTGCGAAACGGCAAACAGCGTCACCTTACGCCCAATACCGCCGAGAGGGTGCACCGCATATTGAGAGGCACTGGCCAGCGTATCTGACAAAGACTCACTCGTAACCGCTATTGCTATGGTATTTTCCGAACCAAACTTTACGTCTTCGGTCACATCCAGCTCGAACGGTGTAAAGCCACCTTCATGCCTGCCGACCTCTTTGCCGTTTATATGGACAACTGCGATACTGAACACCGCGTCAAAACGCAGCTTAATTTGTTTACCCGTCCACTTTCTCGGAACATCAAACGTCCGCACATACCCAGCCGCAGTATTGGCGGTAACCTCAAAACCCTGCATTACCCATTCGCCGGGCACTTCAATGTCACCGAATTTAATCCACTTGCCGGCCCAGAACTCAGTGGGTGGAGAAGGGTTAAATTCCCATGTGCCATTCAGCGAAAGCGTATCGACCGGATTTCCTTTTCTATCCACCGAAGGCATCGAAAGACCAATATCCTCGATGGTAACATCTGGCGCCAGGGCGGTTTCCTTCAAAGGAGTCGGATCGCTCGAATACACGTCCAGCGAAGAAACAACCGCGTTTGGCCCGGCCAGTTTCTTAACAGTAACCTCAACTTTCCCATCGGTATAGACTGACTTATCAAGTTTGTAGACCCTCCGAATGACCTCCGCTTTTGGCAGTGCAAGTTTTTCTTCCAGTACAGTGTCACCTACATGGATGCTCTGGGCACGAGTTATATCATCGGAAAGAAAGCTCAACACCAGCACGTATGTCTGGTCTGTTTTTAAACCCTCAAATGATAAGGTGATGACCTCGCCAAAAGCAACCGTTCGAGCAGATGCGTCCTTGCCAACCACACTTTCAGCGATCGCAGTTATTGGATATGTCCAACTATTGCCCATAAGCAAATTCGGCTGAGCATTATTGTTTCCGCAGTTATTCGAAGCGACCTTATGCAAGCCCTCTAATTGCGATGTTTCGCCGACAGCCAATGAAACCAACGTACAAAGACAAAACAGTACGATAATCCAACTGCCGACTTGATTTGCTTTCATAATTTACTTTTCCTCTTAGAGTTTATAGTATGCGCATTTTCCGCTACTTGATAGCAGCATCATAAGCTGACATTTCCCATTTAAACGCTTACAAAACATAATTCAGTCCTTTCGATGCTTATAATTTTATCAAATTCATCTTGAACTATCAAGGAGCGTTTATTCAGTATCGCCTGACGGATGTGTTTGCTGCGGACCGGTAGTTGACGAAGAAATACCGCAGCGCATCTATCGGGTGGTCGTATAAACCATCCTTCAGCGGCAGTTCCGGGTTGACTGCGCCGCTTGAAGCGTTCGGGTAATGATAGCACTCCATCGCCTCTATCAGCCGCACCGCCCGCGGAGAGATTATCAGCCCGCTGGTGCCATCACCCTTTCGCAATGCCCTGCGGATAAGTTCGATGCCCTCTAAAATTCCGCTCTTGCGGTACCGCAGACGCAGGCCCATAGAACGCATCTGCTTAACTGCACTGGTGCCGGTAACATCATTTCTACCGGCGCCCGCGGGGTCACAAAATGTGGCGGTTATTTTCTCCTCGGTGTACGGGGCCTGCGACATTATCTTTTCGGCGTGAATATCAACGGTGGCCCTTGCACGGACATATTCATCAATCACCCTCACAATGCCGTCGTCATCAACCTGGATCCACAGGCATACAAACGGATTGACGAACCCGAAATCAATTGCCCTGTACAACGGCAGGTTCGGGTCGTAATCAACGGGGCCGATATGTTCGGCGGCATCGAACTCCGCAAAGACTACACTTTCCAGCGAAGGCCGCTCGCAGAGCATCTCTGATTCAAAGGCCGGCCGGCTGGACCTGCGCATCTGGGTTATGCAGTCGTCAATCTTAAAGTATCCATTGGCTTGCTTTGCTCTGCCCCTGCAGTCGCCCCACAGCGCACATTGGCTGCAGGTTCGGCCGCGACACTTTTCAATTACCTCCCATATGCACCACTTGAAGACGGGCGTGTTATTCCGGCTGGCGGTCTTGACGATTTTTTGCATGAGACCGTAAGGCCGGTGCATCGTACTTATCACTTCCAGCGAGGCCAGGATCCCGTTTGTACTCTGGGTTATAAACTGGGCCGCGGAGAACACCTCTTCATCGAAAAGCTCGACCTCGTCACATCGCAGTTTATGGATATGCCTGCCGCGAACACTCGTCGCCGATTGTGTTAGGACCTCTACTGTTGAGCCGTTAATAAATCTGCACCTTTCTTTGCGAAGCGGCCCATCCAGCCACTGCCCAAAACCTTTATGGACAAACTCGGCAAGATATTCATACATCCTCGATGACTGTTCAAACGAGCCGCCAAGAATTCGCACTTCACAGCCGGGCTTGAATATGCAGTCGAGCAGAGTTACTATCGCGGCCATATCGGTTTTGCCGCCGCCGCGATTGGCCCAGACGACCGCATCGCCGTTTATCCTGTTTCCGGCGAAATCATTGCCGAAGGCATACCACAGGTAATCGGCAGGGCTGCTGTGGCCTGCGCAGATTATTTTGTCCGGAA
>SDBT01002196.1_pt1 | contig 34734 bp, 55 predicted proteins | sample 2277101 | NCBI WGS metagenome assembly SDBT01 (sample SAMN10404973, study PRJNA504765) | marine sediment metagenome | isolation source: marine sediment core GS10_PC15, 103 cmbsf | place: Arctic Ocean: Southern Knipovich Ridge | collected 2010
TAATAATACTTCGGGTGATGATGGTTTTCTTTGGAAGAATGAACAAGGAGGGAATATAGGAATACAAACAACTGGAGACGGAAACTTTAATATCTTTGCTAATACAGATGCTCAGGATAATAATATCACTACCACAGGCATTCTTGATGTTGGTAGTATTGGAATTGGAATTACTCCAGCATATCCATTACACATGGCAAAAAACAGTTCTACTACTACACAGTTCTTGACTTCTGAACAACCGATTCTTAATATTGCTAATGTTAATGACACTAATAATAATTGGGCAGGTGTTCAGTTTACTGATGTTGATGACCAAAGCACTAGTGCCATGATACAAACGAAGTACACTGACCACGCAAATAATTATGGTGAACTTTATTTTTCAATAAGAGATGCGTCTGGGTTGTCTTCAAGAATAGTTATAACTCCTGAAGGTACTGGAATAGGAACAGCAGGAATCGTTCCAATAACAGAAAAACTCCACGTATATCTTGGGAATATCTTAGCCCAGAATACAAACACCTACATGAAAATAGACAGAGGAGTTGCAGGACAAGAAGGAGAATACCAACTATATACAACAGGTGTTCACGATTGGAGCATTGGAATGGTGGAAAGTGATGCAGTTGCAGGTAGTGACGGAACAGAATTGTTTATAGGAACAACAACAGGTGGAGTAAACCCAGCTATGTGGATTGAAACAAACAAAGACATAAACTTTTTTGCAAATGTTACAACCACAGGATTGTCTGATGCTGGAACGGCTGTAATGGGGAGTTTACCTGCATCAGCAACATTCGCCATGTTTGCACATGAAAACCATACTTCTGATAAAAACTATGGTTATATGCAAGGAGCTGGTGGAGAAACTTATTTCAATGCTCCAACAGGGAAGAATTTGAACTTTAGAATTAATAACACTAACGAAGGAACATGGGACGCAGGAGGAATACTGTTTCCAGCAGGAAATACAATAGCATGGGTAGACGACCACACGAGAATAAGGGAAAGTGGCGATGACCTATGGTTAGAAGCAGACGATGACCTATACTTAGCTCCTGATGATGATACTCACATTGACAGTAAATGGGCAGGAATCTACGCTACATTCGACGCAGAAAACGAAAGATTCACAATAGGAGGAGTAACACCAACAGCAACAATGGATGTTCAAGGAACAACAAGACTAAGAGGACAAATAACAATAGATGATGCAAACAATATTGTTTTAGGAACTACAACAGGAACAAAAATTGGTACAGCTTCAAACCAAAAACTCGGATTCTGGGGAGTTACTCCTGTTGACCAACCAAGTTCAATACCCCTAGTAGCACTTGCAGGAGTTGGAGGTTCAGATACACTTGATGAATTAACAGTACAGGACAATTTTGACCAGTTAGAAGCAAACCAAGACGCGATTATTAACGCACTCGTAGAAGCAGGAATACTTCAGCCGTGATAAAACATGAAAAAAACAATAACAATAATCCTGTTGCTTTTCGCAATAACAAGCGTTCTTGCAGCAACACTCATTTCATCTAATGTTAACCCAGAAAAAGAAGTTTTCTACAAAGAACTATTTGACAAACCAAACGCACCAGTAACCAAAGTAATTGAAGACACTAACGAGACCCTAATAATCGGAGGAAACAAGTTAACTCTAACAAGCATTTCTATCACAAACGAAGACTCCAAGACCGCAAGAGAAAGCACTACAAAATACTTTTTACTGGATTACGAGGCATTAGAAACAATTAAAACAATTAAAATAGAACCAAAAACAAAATAATTATTCTTTGTTAGGTATTTTTATATTAGAATAACATTTTATTATACTATGATATACGCACTTCCTTTAGATAGGAAAGGCCAGATGACTGTCACAGGGATAGTTGTTTCAACCATTGTATCAGTAATTCTGTTAACAGTATACTTCACTGTATACAACGGAATGAACATTAGTGCTCTTGACTCAACCAGTCAGCTTGTTGTAGGATTTTTCGGAATCTTTATAACAATTGTCATACTGCTTGGTATTGTGAAATACCTGAGCTAGTGACAAGGACTTTTTCAAGGAAAAACTTCTTGAATAAGGAAGTGGGGGTAACCCTAATGTTAGAATGGATTTTTTGGCTCTTCATTGTTTTAACCGCAGTTTTTTTGTTAATAGCTTATTTTGCAGACATACCAATGTTTTATGCTTTAGCAGGCCTAATTATTTTCTTGGGTTCTGTAATGGTAATGATTGACGGCGGAATAGAAAGAGAAACAGTAGCAAACCTAACACAAATTGGAGACACTGACAATTACCAGTTAACCTATACTTATGATGCTAATTCTACTATCAGCACACAATTTGATGATGACCCACTAATGTGGGGACTAAACTATATGGCAATGTTCCTTGGTTTCTTGTTCTTGGGTTATGCAATTGCCCTTTATGCTGAAGGAAGAAAAGCAATTGGAGAACAAGCCAAAGGAAGTTTTGGTGTTTGACTATGAATGAACAAGAACAAGTAATACAAACCCAAGTACAAAGAGAACCACAAGAATTTTATAGTGAAGAACAAGTTAATGGAACAATAATTAGTCCTCATGGTTCTTTTGAAATTGAGTATGAGCACCAACAATTGCCTGATGGTCGTTACCTCAAAATAGAAAAGAAAATTGATTTGATTAACAAGGACCTTACTTCCGGTTTTCTTGTTAGCGAGATGCAGGTATACAATTTTTGTGCAGCAGATTATTTGAGTAAGATAATTGAGTTGGAAAGAGAGTTAGGAGTGAATTTGACTAGACACTATAATAAGATTGCGAGGACAACTATCTATACTTATTCTTTGAGTAAGAGTGGTGGTCATGGTGCTAATATAGTTAAATCGCATTTTACTGAGACAAAGAATTATATGATTCAGCGTGACAAGGAAGAAGGAAAATTTAGTAATCCTATAAAAAGTTTTTTGGGTGCGTTACCAAAGCCAAAGGGTGGAATGAAACTTGTTTAAGGGAAACGATTTTGTTTGAAGTTATTCAAAAAAATTAGGCAAAAGAAGATTGAGGCGAGTGAAAAGGTTAGTCTTTTGGCTTGCGGAATGATTGTTAACGAGTTTGACAAGGTAATAAAAGAATTAGAGAAAGTTGTTTTAGAGAAAGAAAATTATTATAGTTCTGGTTTCTGGAAAAAGCCTTTGAAGATAAAGTTTGATTGTGAAGCAGATAAAGCAAACATGAGGAAGTTTGCTTTAGACAGAAAAAAGTATAAGAAGATTAGTGAAACAGATTTGGATTATGTTATTGGTATGGGTAAGTTCAAGGACTTTGGTTTGTTGCCTTACCTTAAATTGTGCCGAGACAAAAAAATAGAGTTATTGATGAAAGAATTTAAGGTTAACAGAGAAACAGTTTTGGGTATGGCTGAAGAAGCAGTAACAAAAGGAAAAGAGTTACAAAAAAGGGAGGCTAAAACTGTTAAGTCTAGTGCATTCAAGAAAAAGGCTATTGAACTAGAAAAAGAATTGAAACAAAAAAAGGTGATTTAGAATTGGATTCTGAGGAAGAAAACAATAGTGAACAAGCAGAAGGAATTTTACAGGTTTCTGAAGGATTTAATGAAATAGTTAGCGAACCATATGAAACCACTAGTAAAAAGGAAAAGAAACAACAAGAAAAAGAAGAGAAACAACAAGAGAAACAAGAAAAAGAAGACCTTAGAGTTTCTAAAGAAGAACTAGCTAATTGGGTTAATAAACGAAATAAGATTAGAGCTGCTGTTCCAGAACCAGTAACAAAAAAAGTAGTTAAATCAAAACCAAAAAGAGAACTTGAAGCATGTGAAGACCCTTATGTTGATAATCCTGTTGAAGAACCAGTAATAAAAAAAGAAGAAGAAGATGTTCCACAAGATAGACACAAAATTGCTTTAGAAGAGTATGTTAAAGAAAAACCGGAACCAGTAACAATTGTTACTGAAGAAGAACTGGAAAAAGAAAAGGCACAAGAAGACAATACTGATAACAGAGAAATTGTTACAGCTATCTGGAACAAAGAAGAGAACAAAGAAAGGCTTGACAAGAAAATGAGGGAAAACAAGAACCCTGATGTTATTGTAACAGAAAAAGCTGCTTACTTATTCAGAGAAATTCCTTTATACAAAATAGAGCCAATAGTTTTGGCAATAACAATTGTTTCAGGAATATTTATTGGTGTCCTAGTTTTTCTTGGTGTCTTGGATTCAATGTTTTCTTTGCTTAGTTTTGGGTTGTTAGCAGTCATTAGTGGGGGGATATGGTTATTCAAGTTCATTAATTATAAGCCGAACAAGAACAAGAGAATAGTGCTAAAAATATTTAATAGTGGTGGAGTGGCCTTGTGTTGTGAAAAAATAAAGGATAACAAGATACAGTTTAATAGGAACACAGAGCCTAGCGTGATAACTAACTTGAGGGCACATACTGATGTGTATAGTGGTCATCCTTTTATTATTGCTATTGAAGACCACTTTGAGAACATAGATGTTTTGAAGACAGTAAAAGGAAAAATTAGTTCTCGGACTAGCGGAAAAGTAATGGCTGCTCTTGATGAGGCACATCAACAGGGAGTTCGTAGCGAGAGAATGAAGAACATGATGCTCGGAAAACAACTTGATAATAGTTGGTTGTTAATAGGAATAATTATTGTTATCCTGCTTTTAGGGTACTATATTTGGTTTATGGCTGCTCCAATGATTGATAGTATTGCAGCTCTAGGGGAAAGCATTAGTGTTCTTTCAAGTAATGTTAGTGGCTTTACGGCCACTAGCGTTATTGCTTCTACTGGTGTTGATGTTACTCAAGGGAGTGGTTAACTTGAAGGGAACTAATCACTGGAAGATACCAGAAATAATTAGTTATGTGCCTAGTCGTAACACAAAAAAGTGTCCTGACATTATAATCAAAAAGAATATTTTTGGTAAGCCGATTCAAGGAAGAAAAGAGAGGGTCATTGCACAGTTAATCCAAGTTTTTATTGAAGAAAGAATTAGTAGTGGACAATCTTTACTTAATTTTAGGTGGCTGGAAATACTGAGGTTAAAAGAAATTTTGTTTGGAGATGAAATAAAAACAGGGATATTGACTAGGTGGAAACAAAACAAGTATTCAAAGGAATTGAAGGAGGAGTAAATAGTGGTTTTTGCAAAAAAACAGTCTGTTTATTCTACTCCTGCGTACAACAATAGTTTTGAGAACCTAGTTAATAATCACTTGGAGAGAATTAGTTTTACTGTTTCTCAGGTAGTTCCTTTTGGTAACGAGTCAATGAAGTTAGCAGTTACTTTTAGAAACCAGGTAAAGTTACTGGAAACCTTGTTGCGACCTTATCTAGCAGGAACAGAATATGAGGATATTAGGGATGATAAGATTATTATGGGTAGTGCTTTGGATGCTGTTAGCCCTAGTGGTTACGAGACTTATACTGATAATGTTTCTGATTGGCTTGCTCTTTTAATGTTGTATGCTTATAATAACAAGATAATTCGTGCTAACACAATGAATCGTACCGAAGTAACGAAGAGAGAAGAGTACGAGATTGTTGATGATGTGGACAAAACGAGTTGATTTGTTTTGAATAAAACTATTCCGAAAGTAATTAAAAAACATTCTTTGGGTTGGTTATTAGGACCAATTTGGGCTAGGGTTCATAATAAGTCTCAACAATTTTCTGTTGCTTTTGTTGGTGCTCCTGGTATTGGAAAGAGTAGTGCTGCTCTTACTCTTGCTCTTTTAATGGACAGGGATTATAAGGGAAAAACTCGTTTTGGTTTGGATAGAATTGCTTTTACTTCTGATGAGTTCTTTGATTTGGTTAACAGTAATTTGCCTACTGGTAGTGCAATTATTCTTGATGATGCTGGTTTGTTTGCTTATAGTGCTGATGCTTTGACTAGGGAAGTAAAACAAATTAGCAAGATTTTTATGAGTGTTAGACACAAAAAGTTATTGATTTTTTTGACTTTACCTCATTTTACTAGTCTTGCCAAGAATGTCAGGCAGTTGACACAGTATTTTGCTGATGTGATTAGGATTGATTATAAGAGGGAAGAGAGTATTGTTAAGTTTCAAGAGATTAGCATGAATACTAAGTATGATGTTATGTATTTTAAGTCTAATATTAGGCCTACTATTGTTAGGGATAAACAGTTTGGCGTGAATGTTTTGCATAAGATTAAAGAGCCTTTTATTAGAGTTGAGAAGCCTCCTGAAAAGATTTTTAGGGCTTATGAGGCTTTGAAGGAAGCTAGGTTAAAAAAGTTTTATTTGGAGTCTAAGGAGAGAGTTAATCGTGATAAGAGTAAGAGACATGTTGTTCCTGTTGACGAGTTGTATGGTCTTGCTCGGAAGAGTGTGGATAGGTTTATTGTTGTTAGTACGAGTAAGAGTGGCGTGGTTAGTAAGAACGTGGATTATTTAAAGATAATGTTGGCTTCTCAGGAGTTGTGGGGGTTTCGTGTGTCTGCTGCTTCTGCGATGGTTGTTGCTAAGAGTTTATCCAGAGAATTTTGTTAAATAAATATTATGTATAAACAAAACACAAGTTTAAATATTACTTAGGTATTTATATAATAGAAGTGTATTTTGTGTGATGCTCAAAAAACTGTTTTTGGTTTGCATTGTTCTTTCTCTTTTAGTAATAACAACTTTTTCTTCTGTTAGTATTCCAACACATAAAGTTTTTTGTGCAACAGGAGTCTTTGCTGATGGTGGGAGTGCCAATACTTATTTTGCAGAGCATTATGCTGGAGTTAGAGCAACAGGAATATTTGCTAAAGGAGGAAGTGCTCAAAAATATTTTGAAGAACACCATGATGATTGTGGTGATAGTTAATGGCAAGAGCTATAACTTATGGTAAAGCAACAGGAGTCTTTGCTCCTGGTGGTAGTGCTCAAAAATACTTTGCAAAGCAGTATACAGGTACTAGAGCAACAGGGGTTTTTGCTCCTGGTGGCAGTGCTCAAAGATATTTTGCAGAGCATTATGGTTCTGGTAGTCGTTATGCTGGTGCTCCAGGTAGTTTTGGTCGTGGTGGTTACACTGCACCAGCACCTCCTGCACCACCAAAGCCAGTGATAGTTGAGAGTGGCAAGATTGATGTTGCCAGACAAAAACACCAAGTGTTTCAAGCCAAGAGAATAGATATTGATAAAGTTAGTGTTGATGCTCCTTTTGCTCAGTTAGGTATTTGGGGTACTGAACGTTCACTAACCAAACCAAAACAAAGTTCTAGCGAGATTGACCGCAACTACAAAAAACTTGAGGAGAGTATTGCAGAGAAATCTGTTCCTCTTGACACTGAAATTAAGGATTATGAATCTGCTGTAACAAAATCAGACAATGCTTTTACCAAGCTAGAAGAGAATCTTGCTCCTTACAAGGAATATGAGAAAGTTGATAGTGAGGGTGTAACTACTTGGGCTTTTCCTAGAACTATTAAGGGAAACTATTTGGCTCGTGGCATTAATGCAATTATCAAGGAAGCAGATATACCTAGTTTGATGAAAGAACAGGAAGCATTAAAAACACAGTATGATAGAGTTAAGGTCAGAGTTGATAATTTTAATGATGATGTTGTCGACAGGGATAAACTTGCAGGTGACCTTAGTGCTGCTCGTTCTTATGAGTCTAGTATTGCTCCTTCAACAAAGTATTTGGTTGCAGGAGAAGTATTTGGTTTAAAAAAACCAGGAAAAACCTTTGAAGATAGATACACAAAATATTTTGCTGAAATGGGTTATCCTAAAGTTGGTACTCTTGGAGATATTGGTGTTAGAATACGAGCAGGAATTGAAACAGGTAGCTATAAACTTGGTTTAAAAGGAACAGAAAGTGCAGTTGGTTTAACAGAAACTCTTTCAGGAGCAAAAAGTGCTTTTAGGAGTTGGACTAAAGCCAGTGCAAAAAAGGGCGATGTTCTTGCTCCTTACGGAGTTGGTTTAATTGATATTGTTTCTCCGATAGTAAAACCCGTTGTTGGTGTTGTTGGTTATGGAATGGGTTTAATTAGTGCTCTTTCAAGTGCAACAGGAGAAGTTGTTGGAGAAGCCGCTTTTTCTCTTAAAGAACCAAGCACAGGAATAGGATTACCTAAACTAAAAGCTGTTCCAACAAGACAATTGTTTCCAGGGGGATTTAAAATTAAAGTTCCTACCGCAGAAGGAATTATTACTGCAAAACCTAGTGAAATAAAATATGCTGAATATGAAGTCAAGCCAGTTACAATGCCAACCTTTACTGGAAAACAGGTTTTAAAAGGAGGGGTTACCTTTGCAACAGAATTACTTGCTTACCAATTTATTTTTGATTTGACTCTAGGTAAAACAAAAGATATTTTGTCATCAAAATATGGTTCAACATTAACCAGAAAACAATTACAACCAGGATTAATAGAAATAAAAACGCCTTCAAGCGGAACAGCAGTTAGCAAAACACTAATAACAACAAAACCAGTTGCAAAGACTTCAATAGAAAAATATTTTGCTAAAAAATTGGTTAAACAAGCAGAAATAGAAACCTTTACAGAAATAGTTCAAGTTGGTCAAAGATTAAAGCCAGTTAGTTTGTTTAGAATCGCTAAAACTGAAAAGGGTATTATGTTTACTACTAGAAAGGGAGCAGAAAAACTTTTGAGGTCACCAAAGCATGTTTTGACTCCTAATATTCCAATGATAAGGTTAACTGGAAAAGAAATAGAAAGACTTGGTGGAACAATAAAAACCATTACTCAAAAAGAACTAGGCAAAATAAGTAAATTAGGAGAATTTAAATTTAAAACATATTTTCCTTCTGAATTGGTTCTTAGTTCTCCAGAATTTAGTTTAGTTTCAAGAGTAAGATTAACTCCGCTTGTTAAAGGAGTAAAACAAAAACCAATTGTTTTTAGTATGGAGAGATTTCAGGAAGCAGTTGTTCCGAGATTACAAAGATATGAAGCAAGTATTAAGGTTGTTGGAGATAACATTAAATTTGATTTTCCTTTGAAATCAAAGCAATTTGAGTCTCTCGTTGGAACTAGGTTTGAGTTAACACTAATTGAAGATGCAAAGAAAAGAGTTCTTAGTCCTATTTATGGTATCAGGAAAACTAGTCCTGTGGGAACAAGATTGTTACCTAGTGGTCAAATACAAAAATTGAAGACTATTGGTAAAGAAATAACTTATATTACTGACCAACCACCAAAATTTATTAAAACTTATAATTTTAGTTTGGGTAAAGGAGTAAAATCAACTAAGAGTCTAAAGTCCCTTCAAGCGTCAATTGAAAAAGGTTTTACTAAAAAAGGAATTATTTTACCAAAAATAACTCCAAAAAAATTGACTACTAGCGATTTGATTGACATTAGTTTAAGAAAACTTCCTAAAGAACCTGGTGTTCACGAGAATGTAATTGCTTTTTTTAAGAGGCTTGATAAAGAAAAACTTAGTTTGTTAGCTAAACAAAAAGCTCACGAAAAATATATTCTTACTAGACTAGCCAAAAAAACACAAAAAATAGCTAAAAAACAACTAAAAAAACCTGTTGTAAAAGGATTTAAAGAAACTAGTTTTGGTCCTGTTAGGGCTGGTAAGGGTCAACAGATTATGCTTAGTGGTGAAGGTTCTATGTCTAGGGTTGCTGTTGAAGAAGCACGAAAGGCAGGCGTTTTGCCACAACAACTATTTTTTGATGAATCAACGATAGCATTTAAGGCTAGTGACTTAATTCCTTCTGTAAAAACTGGTTTTTCTGCTAAACAAGTTTTTGGGGGAATTGCAGCAAAAAATATTGCTCAAAATTTGTTTGAAACTAGTGCTAGTAAACAGCTTGTTGAAAGTAAAGTTAAATTAGGTGCTCAGGAATTAGGAAAGAAAATTGATTATGTGCAAGCTGGTTTAAAGAAAATTAGTTTAGAGTCCAAAAGTCTTGTTAAACAGGATATTAGTCAAATGAAGGGTGTTGATTCTATTAAGATGGTTTCTGTTGCAAAGATTGTTGATGTTGTTAAAGCAGCTGATTTAGTTAAAGCGAGTGAACTTTCTTTGCAACCTAAAGTAAAGTTTCTTACTAAAACAGTTACAAAGCCACTTGATTTGGGAAGACCTAGTATAATTGAAAATATTATTGATACTCCTCCTCCTAGTGTTCCTACCCTTATTATTTTGTCTGGAGAACAAATAGTAAAGAAAGAGAGAAAAAAACTTGTTGGTGGTTTCAGTCCTTTTGTAAAGGAGAAGGGCAAGTTCTTTAAGGCTAGCAAAAAGGTTTTTACTAAAAAAGGAGCACTTGCTTTTGCAGGTAATGTTGCAGATAACTCGGTAGCTAGAACAATTATGGTTAAGAAGGCAAAGAAAAGGGTTCCTTTTAACGAACTTGAAATGAAACAATGGGGTTTACAAGCCAAAAAGTTCAGGAAAAAGAATAATACTTACATAGAAAAATCAAAGTATGCAATTGATAGTGTCGGAGAACTAGCTGGTATTACTGCTAAAGGACTATTAAAACAAAGACAAATGCGTGCAGCAGGAATTCCTTTTAGCAAGAAGGCAAGAAAAGAGAAAATACAATTTGATGTAACAAAGCAAACAAATAAAAAAAAGGGAGTGTTATTGTTTTAGAGGTGTGTTGAAAATGAATTGGTATCAGTTAATGTTAATCCCAATAATGATTCTAGTGTTCATGATGTATTTCCCAATTTATAATGATTTCATGGGAGAACTGTTCCCAGTAATTGATGCAGCAACTAATGTGCTATATGGTTCTTTCATTAAACTTGGGTTTGGAATGATTCCTTTAATCCTAGTTTTCATGTTCTTATGGAGGGTAATCGGCTCGGTAACAGAACCAAGCATGCCGAGACAAACACAATTTTAAAACTTAGGACACTTGGAGGTGTTGTTAATGGTAGGAATATTAGTAAAAAGAAACGCAGTAACAAGAGAAAAGGGATACTTGTATTATATTGACGGGAAAGGCAGTATTTACAAGTCAAAAATGAAGAGGAGAAAATAAGAATGGCTACTGCGGAAGCCTTAACAGGCACAATCAATACAGGCATGGCAGCTATTGTGGCAGTCAAAATAGCTAAGATGATTGACCGCAAGCCAAAAAAAAGAAAAAAAAAGAAAAAGAGGTGAAATGATGGGTCTTTATGGTAAGAGTGATAGCGATTTTGTCAAGGGAATAAAAGCAAGGATCGCTTTGAGACAAAAAAGAAAAGAAGAAGAAAGCGAGGAATATGCTGAAGCATACCACAAAGCAAGAATTCGTGCTTTGAGAGGAAAAGCTATTGGTGATGCTCACAAAAGAGTTTACTGGAAAGAAAATCTTGTGCAAGGGCTATCAAAAACACTCAAAGGATTTAAGAAAAAAGGAGGAAATAAAAAAGGATTTAGCATTGGCAAAAATATTCCTCCTTTAATGTAATGTGTTTTCATGCTAAAAAAAAAAATATTCATAGTATTATTGTTTCTAGTTCTTTTTAGTAGCTTTGTCTATGCCGAATCTCTAGGCAGCTTTAATTATTCTCGTGGCATTACAATTACTAATAGTACGAGTGAACTTGACTCTAATTTTACTGTTTGTCTTGATGTGAATAGTCTTGTCGGAGCAAAAGTAACTGACAATGTTGATGGTAACGACATGCACATTTTTTTTGATACAACTGATTTGAATAGAGTAATTTGGGATGATAATGTAGTTGGATTTAGTCCAACCAGTGATAACATTAAAGTTTGTTTTAAATTACAAAACACTATTGTTGCTAGTGCAGTTGACACTAATTATACTCTTGCTTATGGTACTGACACTAACTTGTCAACCGCACCGGATTCTTGGGCAGACACCTATCTTTTTGGAGACAACTTTGATAATAACACCATTGATTCTCGGTGGAACAACAGGCCGAACACAGTTAATGCGAGTGAATATGACGGGTTAATGCACTTGACTGCCAACAATAGCCAAATGTATACTGGTACTAACGATGGACACAGGCTAATGTTTGATGGTCCTCTAATTGGCGATTTTAATGCTGTCGTAAAACTAAATAATGTTGATGTTTTAACAGAAAACTTTGACACGGTAGGAATAATTGCCATGAAAAAAAATGTTTTTACTGACTGGGCTCTCAAAAGAATTACTTTTGATGGTGCTGGTGCTAATCCTGCTGACCTAAGAACAGATAATGTTGGTAGTGTAAACAGACCCAAAACTAATTCTGGTTCTGTTCCATTGCTTGATGTAATGTACCAGTCAATTAACAGGATTGACGCTAACTTTACTGGTTGCAGTAGCTTTAATAACACTGATTATAATTGTAATTATTTTACTCCTGTAAGAGACTTTTGGTGGGCTGGTGATGTTAATGTTGGAATAGTTGGTTATGATGTTCATGCTGCGCCACACGATATTATGGAATATGATTGGTTTTATTTGAGGAGAATAGTTGATGATTTTCCTAGTTCTTCTCTCGGGGCAGAAACAGCAACAGGAGTACCTACTGCGAGTTACACTTATTCTACTGAACAGTTCCTTGACACTGACAATAAAACAAAGGAACATGCAACGCTAATAGATACAAGTACTTTTGGTGACTATAATTTGTCAAAAACCTGGACATGGTTTTTGGATAGCGTGCAACAATCTACTGACCAGAACACAATAATTACTTTGCCTTACGCAGGAGACTTTAATGTTAGCCTAATTATTACTGGTGAACACAGTGACGGAAATACTTTGTCTTCACAACAGAATCAGACAATCAGCATTACTGCCGGGTACATTAGGTTTCATGTTAGAGACGAGAACACTTTCATGCCACTACAACCAACAATCACTGTTAATGGTGATGCAAAGAGTGCTGATGCAAATGGTTACGTGAACATTGATTTGAATAACACTATTAACCAAGACTACACTATCCTAATTAGTGATGCAAACAGGACACAAAGAACATGGTTATACCAAGACCTGAACCAATTCTATACGCTAGCAGACGTTAACCTCTTGTTACTAGAAACAACTAAAGGCCTATCAATAGAATTCTTGTTTTATGAACCTGATGAAACAACATTATTGTCAAACGCAATAATAGAATTTGTTCGCAATGATGTTAACGCAGGAATATCCTCAAGAATACTAACTAACTCTAACGGAGAAGCAACAATATTCCTTAACTCTGATTCAGACTACAATTTATCAATTATTGCTAGTGATGATGACACATTCAATTATTATTCTACAACAGTATCAGTATTATCACCAAAAAAAGAAAGTGACGGAACACTCATTGAACCAGTTAGCTTTGATGTAATGGTTGGAGGACTAGCACAACAAACTTATTTAGCCCAAGCAGGAACACTAACTTTCTCTATATTTGCGAACACAACCAGTTATTATTCTGTGACAGTAGACGTGAACGAAACCCTGTACTTTGAAAGAAAATATGATGTCAGGACCTTTGGAAACCCATTAACATATTCACTCCAACCATACATGGCTGATGCGACAGACGGAACAAGCATAAAACTAATTACCAGAAGCAAAGTAGATTTATCCAAAATAGCTAACGTCAGAATAAAAATATTTAAGTTCATTAGTGGTGCAGGAAAAGTATTGATAGAAGATGTTACTACTGACGCTAAAGGAGAAGCATACACATCAGGAATAATTAATGATGATTATTCTTACGAAGTATGGTACTTGGGTAACCTAGTCACTAACTTTGAAATTACTGTTACTTCAACAGAAATATATATTACTTTTAATCCTGATACTGTAACTCCTTTACCTGGTGATACTTATGTTAATATTACTTTTAGTCCTAGTTATGTTTCTCTCGGAGAAACTACTGCTGCAACTACTTTAAAGCAAACTGTTTTCTGGCTGAATAATGAAATAACTGCAATGACTATTTATGCTAAAGAACTTGATGTTAATGGTAATGTATCAGACTTTAATTTGTATAGGAATGTGATTACAACAGGAATCACTAGTGGTTATACTAACACTATTACAATCGGAGCAGACTTGCCTACTTGGGACACTAACAAGAACCTATTGATTTATGTTGAAGCAACGCTGTCTGATGGAAATATTTTCACTAAAAAACAGATGTACATTTATCCTTATGGGGTAATTGGGGATGTATGGGAGTTCTTGACTAGTGGCGTAGCAGAAACACTCGGAAGCGATTCTTCAACACACATTTTTCTTACTCTCGTAGCATTATTAGTATCACTTGCAGTTACTGGTGGAATATATACCGCTAATCCTTTCCCTGACATGGGTAGCTCTATTAGCTTGGTATTCGTATTCATTCTAGCCATTTTTGTGATAATTAATTGGGTACATTGGGCTTTGTGGTTAATTTGCTTGATAGTAACATTGGCTTATGCTTCAATGGGAAGGAGAACGATGTAAAATGGAATACGAAAAAATGTTTTTGTTGCTCGCAGCTTTTATGTTTACTTTTAGTTTGTTAACAAACTTTTTTGCTTTAGCAATGCCAACAGAAATGACTGGCTTGTTACCGGAAGACATGACTTTCATGGCTTACACTCAAACAGGTATGCAGGAAGACATGAATTCAATGATTGATGCTACAAATATTTCTGTTGATTCTAGTGGAGAAACATCAGGAGACAATACATTGAACATTGCACAATTTGGAGTAGCTTGGGGAATATTTAACAAGCTGGTTGCAAACATCTTTATTGGTTATTATTACATCGGAATATATTTTGCTGATGCTTTAGAAGCAAGTTCTGTTGGACCACTTCATGTTTTGTTTGGTGGAATAGGAATGATTTTTAGTATTGCCATGATAATTGGTTTATTGTTAATGATTAGGAGTGTAGTGTTCAGGGTGTGATGATTATGGTTTATTCTGCTTGTGACTTGGTTGACGGAAACATTAGCACTTGGGGCGATTGTATACTAGAAGGCTGGTTCTTGAATAGCCCGGAGTTAATGGCCGTAGCACTATATTTTGTGTTTGCAGTAATTGCTTACAGAACAAGAATGCCGGTACAAACAGTCTTAGGAGTTAACATGATTCTTAGCTTTATTTTGGCTACTTCAACGAGTTCTGTTATACTTGACTTGTTGTTCTTGTTTAGTCTTGTTCCTATTGCAGGAGTAATCATTTTTGCTATAATAGAGAGGTTTGTCAAATAAAAACGGAGGGAGTAAATAATGCCATACAAGAAACAAAAAAAGATGCTTGAAATTGGTAGAGCAATAAAAGCAGGGATTAGTGGTCCTGAGCTTGTGGGTAGTAACATAAAAAATTCTATTGAAAGTGCTTTAATCAAATTTGAGAAAGACGGGGATTACCCAAAGTTCAGGCAGCGAATGGGTGGCATTAATTCTAAGTTCGGGAAAGAGAATGTTAAACGATTATTAATGTTAAAGTAAAAAAAGAGGTGAAACAAATGGTTAGTGATAAAGTAAGGTTTGAAAGAAAAGTTTTTTATCCAGCTACTTTCGGAAAAAAAGTAGGTGGCCTAAGAGTTAATGAGAACAAAGGTGAATAAAAATAATTGTTTTTTTGGCTGCACTGGTTTTTTGTCTTGCCGCAAGTTATTTTGACTTGAAAACAAGAGAAATTCCAGACAAACTAATTATCATTGGAATAATCACAAGCATTTTTGTGGTTATTTTTACTCAAAACTATTTTGGTTTGCTTATCGGACCACTGGTTTTTGTTGTCGGAGCACTTTTCAATAAAAAAGGTTTGATTGGAGGTGGAGATGTCAAAGTATTTGCTGTTTTGGGTACACTATTGCCACTAAAAATACTCTTTATAGCCAGTGCATCAATGTTCCTTGCACTTGCATACACTATTCTTGTCTATTCATACAATTATGCACTAAAAACAAGCGATAACGAGCCATTAAAGGCATTTAAATTTGTTCCCTTCATAACCATTGCACTAATTCTCTGTTTTTTGTTCTAATTACAATAAAAAACGCTTTTCCCAACAAAACTTTTTAACAATTCACAATTATTTCCAACATCAAGTTTAGTTAAAGTAATACTCTCATTAAAATCAGTGTTCCATACACCCCCTCCCCATGAACTAGGTTGACCACCACGCCAAGCAACAAGATAACCAAACTCCCAGTCATTATTAATCGGCAAGTTAAAGTCCTTTGAACTCTGGACAGCAAAATCAACTGCCCTCTGGTCATCAAGAGTAGTTGGCTGCACACCAAAAAACAAGAAACTAGCAAAAGCAAACACAAAACAAATCACGATAACCCTTATTGGTGTAACACCAACCTTTTTCTCTAGCCTCTCAAACACAGGAAACAAACCAAGTGCCAAGAACGGAGCAGCAAACACGCTAACCTTTGGCAAGATAATTGAAACCAAAACTACCAGCATTGCCGGAAAAAACAATGGCTTTAATCTCTTGTCCCAAAAATAACCAATTAGGCCTGCCAAAGCAAAGCTCATTGGCAAGACAGTGCTAAAAGGAATATAGTCAAGAGAAGCCATGAAAGGAATACCATTAAACTTTGTTATCCAGGCATCAAAACAAACAAAAAGGATTATTCCTACTCCAATTAACTCTAAATACTTTTTGTTGTAAACAGCATAAACGAATAACAGGAAAGCAAAGAAAAGGACTAGGTAAACAAATTGTTCTTCCTCAAACTTTAGTGATTCAAACAAGAAAACGCCGTTAACTAACAAGAACAGGCCACACAACCAACCCTTGTTACCAAAGACTATTTGCCCTGCCTTTGCAATTAGGATCATGTTTAGCATTAACATGAAAACGAGTATTGCTTTGATTAGGATTATGTTTTGAGGTATTACTAGCGGAATAAACCATCCAAAGAACCCTGCTTCTATGTTGGGCAGTTCACCAAAAATAATGTTCAAGAAAAAATAGGAGTCTGTTCCAATGAAAGTTCCCTTGAAAACATAAGCCAAAAAGAAGATGAAGGCAAGAGCAACGAAAACTAGGATGTGTTTTGGTTTCATGGTTTTTTTGCCTCTGGAACAATATCCTCAATAGCCAAGCCAACATAACGAGCACTACTCTCCAATTTAGTCCAATTAAAAAACTTTTTCAAGTGATAAGCAGTATGCCCAAACACTGTAACCAGATGACTAGCTCTAATATGCCTGAACCCATGAGGATTAATGAGAGTATACTTCAAGCACCACCTCCAGATAGTAGACCGAGTCTTAGTAAACAGTGGTCCTTCCTTACCATTAGCATAATTGATTATAGGCCAAGCCAAGAAAGGCTCTGATTTGATGTGAATAGGAATGAACCTGTCAGCAGCCATTCGTTTCTTGAGCACCTCTGAATAGATACGCACTACATCCCTGCCCTTGTTGTCCGTTATTCTCTTTATGTTCTGTGCTTCAATGGTTTTTAGTTCACTTACTCTACATCCAGTAGCATACAAGAGGCAAAGCATTGCTCTTAATTCAGTGGTAGGCATGGCTTTGATTAGGTCTTTAATGTCTTGATAAGTAATGTTCTCTGGTCTTCGTAACACAACACACACCTGCAACAGTATAGTAATAGTGTAACATACAAGGTTTGTAAGGGTTTTTAAACCCTTTTGTTATGTAGAAGTGTGTGAATATGGTAACTATACTTTATATAGTTAATATACATAGTGAACTGTTTTATGACCGTAAAGCTTTATGACCGTAAAGCTTTATGGTGGTAAAGGTTTTAGTTGTTTACTTCTTTCTGCCTATCCCAGTAATCAAATAGTCTAGGAACAATGTAAAGATACGCAATAACAAAAGTTAATCCACCAACTAGTGTCAACAAAATAGCTAAAACACTCATGCCGTCACCTCCAATAACCTGGTTATTACTTCATCAAATGTTTCTCTTTTATATTCTTTTCTTTTGACTAACCTGTCTTTGGTTTCTTGTTTTACTGCTATTGTCTTGTTCAAAAAAAATATCACCTTACACTACGATACAACAACCAATATTTAAATGTTACCAATTACAACGCAATGCAAAGCGTTATAAAGAACAAAGTTATTATACTTTTGATTAGAAATGTGGGCAACACTCAAAAACAATATTGATGTCTTGTGGGAAAAGAACCACTTGACTTTCTTTGGGTCAATGAATTACTGGAAAAAAATGAGGACTGGCCTGACAAGAGACATTATCACGATATGCAGGAATGAGCATATCAAAGAAAAGAACAGGATTCTCAAGAGAATTAACGAGTTACATAACATTGATTTGACGCTAGAAAACATTAGAGAAATCATTGACCCGGTGACAACAAAATGATTTACACTTATTTGGTTTGGCTCGCAATCGGCTTCACACTCGCATGGTTCACCAGACCGGTTTTCTTTAAAAACAAAGAGGAGAAAGAATAATGGTTTTGATAAGTTTTTCAGTAGCAAAAGAAAATGTCCGTAACGGAATCAAGGAAATGACAATAAGAAAGTTAAGGAAGCGACCAATCAAAGAACTTGATTTATTACACCTCTATTGGAAAAGTAGGACAAAAGAATGTGAAAAACTTAAAGAAGCTCATTGTTTATTTGAGAAAAAGATGACTTGGGGAAATATTGTTAATTTAAAATATCGTAATACTCTGGCTCAACTTGATGACTTTAGGGATTGGTACGAGATGTCTGATTGGTTTTATTCAACACACAAAGATTTGAATGACCCTACCAAACTTCAGATAATTGCTTGGGGAAAAGAGACTTCAAGACAACTAAAAATAATATTGCAGGGTGTTGCATAATGCTTAAAAAAATGGAGGCAAAATAATGGAAAACATATCAAACAAGGTTAGTGGAATAATAAAAAGAGAATTTGGATACTATGGGTTATATGAAAAACATGAGGGTTTTTTATCAAGGTATTTAGGATTTCAAAGCAAAAGTGAAAAAGAATGGCAAAAAAAACTAAAAGAGTTTAGTGAACTTCATAAAGGAAAAGAAGCAGTATATGAAGAAACTTTAAAATTAAAAGAACCGGAGGTGAAAACATGAACGGAGAATACATTAGCTTTGAAGAAGGTCATGGAAAAAACGGGAAAATTAGTTTACAAGACCTAATCAAACAAGAAATAGAAGAAGACGGGTTAATAGACCTAGAAGAAATATAGTGACAAAAAACAATCTTCCAGCAAGGAACACGAGCAAAGAGGGTGGGGGTCAATCCGTTTTCTCATCCAGTGTACTATACTTCCATGGCTTCTCACTAAAATTTTGTTCTGTTTCCTGGTAAGGGTTGTTCTTGCTAGAAACACTATTCTAACTCCATTGGACCTGTGCCTCACTGGCAAGACAATCCTAACAAACAAGTGATTAAACATGAAAAACAATAACTGTGAACTAATACTCGGAGACTGCCTAGAAAAAATGAAAGAAATAGAAGACAACAGCATTGACTTGATTGTGACTAGTCCCCCTTATAATGCGAAGAAGAATTATGCTACTTACAAAGACGATGTTCCTCTTGACGAGTGGTTGTCTTTGATTGAGAAAACTCTAAAAGAGAGTTATCGGGTTCTTTCAGATAAGTCTAGGGCATGCTTTAACCTTACTTGGGTCATGGGAAAAAAGCCACAGATTGTTGTCCCTCATTTAATTGCCAAGATTGGTGAGGAACTTGGTTTTTATATGAGGCCTTGGATTATGTGGGATAAAGGTATTTGTAATTCTACTGCGTGGGGTAGTTGGCTATCACCATCTGGCGCATGTATCAGGAGTAGATGCGAACCTATCCTTGTTTTCCAGAAAGGAATCGGTGGCAAGAAGAGGATTAGCGGAGAAGGTCATGGAAAATGTGTTAAGGGTGACTGTACGAAGGAAGAGTTTTTGCAGTACACTGAGAATGTCTGGAATTTTAAGGGGGTTAGGCAGGATGTTCACCCGGCAATGTTTCCGGAGGAATTGCCTAAGCGGTTAATTAAGCTCTATACTTGGAAGGGGGATATGGTTCTTGATCCGTTCATGGGAGTTGGAACTACTGGAGTTGTTTGCGCAAAGCTCGGGAGAAGTTTTGTTGGAATAGAACTTGATGAAAAATACCTTAAGATTGCAGAAGCAAGGATAAAAGAACACAACAAACAAACGAGGTTGTTCCAAAAATGCAGGCTTTGACAAAAGAACTAAGAGAAAGAAGAAAAAAAGCACTACAAGCAGCAGGGTACACTAAAAAAGAAGACTACAAAGACTACTGCTAAAAATAGTTCTCGCACAAGCGATAATTTATAAAAATCGTTTATCTCTACGAACAGTAACTATAAACTTTCCTTTTAATCTAGGATTAGGATGTTTTATTGCATTAGTTGCAATACCAGGAACTTTTATTTTTCCATCAAGAAATATTTTTTTACTGCCTTTTTTTAGTGCTTCTGCTTTAGTATCAGCATCAACAATTATTTTTGCCATACATTACTATAACTCTTCTTTTATTTATAATACTTTGTTTTAGATTCCGCACCGGTATTGTGGTATCCAAACACTTAAAAAGAGTTTAAACAATTATACTTAAACCACTTTAACGTGGCAGGAGGTTTTCAAACCATGAGTCTAATAATAAAATGCAAAGAAGGAATAAACCCGATTCCTGACGGATCACATACAGGAACTATTTTAGAAGTAAACGAAAGAAAAACAGAACAAGGCTACGAATACGTTGACATCCTAACTACAATTGAAGATGTCAAGGACAGCGAAGGACACCCATTTTCAATAAAATATTCGTGTCCAAATGCTTTGAGTCCTAACACCAAGCTCGGGAAACTATTAGCTAACTTTACCGAGTTGACTCCAAACAAGGATTATGACCTGCAAGTCATTCTAGTGAACAAAGAAGTCACTTTCATGACCCTCAAAGAAAAGAAAGGCGATGCAGAATACAGTAACATTGTAGCAGGATCATTGAAACCAAAAGCAAAGTAAGGGCCTGTCCCTTGCTTCTATTTCTTTTTTTTTCTTTTTTTATTAGTGGTAGTGTGGTTACTTCCACTAAAGGCTTTTATATAAGGTTGTCCTTATATCTTAAAGAAAGTTAAAGGAGGTGTTTTATGCACGAATTGATAGAACAACGAGAAGCAAAACTACAAAAAATGGGGGGAAGTAGAGCCGTACTAATTCCATTATCATGGCTAGAAAAATTAGGTATGACTGATGAAGACATTTTAGTTCTCAGGATTTGTACTGGAAAAAAAGGATTGTTCATTGACGGATTCAAAAAGAAGGTAGAATAAAATGGTTAACTCTGGTAAAATGGAAAGCCAACTATACCACAATATAGTGTTCAACAAATTCAAGAAACACTTTCCAGAAGCAACAGAAGTAGAAATAAACGAAACCTTCTTTTTGAGGAACAAAGAAAACATTTATTGTTATTATTGTGGAAGAAAACTAAAATACCCAACAGATTACCCCTACTATGACACTCCAAGTATAGACCACAAGACACCAAAAGTGTGTGGTGGGAAAAACGAGTTTAATAACATTGCAATCTGCTGTTTTCAGTGCAACATAGTAAAAGGAACAATGATGGCAAGCTCCTACAAAAAAATGTTAGAACTCTTAAACAAAGACCCTAATTGGAAAGAAATAATCTTGAACGAAATATTTATTGGAAGAAGAGCAAACATGCTCGCAAGAAAGAAAAAAGAAGACCAAAGAGAGGCGATGGTAAGTGACTTCATGTAAACTTCCTTTACAACTACAAAACAAAGAATATCGCTTTGTAACAATCCAAAAAGGAAAAAAAGCACCAATGACACTAGACTGGCAAAAAACAGGGAACTACCGCTACGATGACAACGAGCTACAAGAACACCTAAACAATGGCGGCAACTACGGAATCTGCGGAGGATTCGGATTCATGCTAAACCTTGACTGCGATACTAAAGGAACCATTGACTTAGCAGAACAATGCTTACCCCCAACCTTCACCGTAGAAAGAATCATTGGAAAAAGACACTACCATTTTACCTGCAAACACCAACCAAACAAAAAAATAAAACTAATGAAAGAAAGCAAAGACTATGGAGAAATCCAGACCTTTGGAGGACAAATGGTTTGCCCAGAATCAACTCACGAAACAGGAGACATTTACAAAGTAATTAAAGACCTTCCAATAGCAGAAATATCCCTAGAACAACTAAAATTTGTTTTCAAAGAATACATTAAAGAAAACCAGCAAATAGAAAACAACAAAGTAAGCGAAACAAAAGAAACAATTCCAATAACAGACCTGATTAACATTTCTTCATTAACAAAAAGGGGAGACGAGTATCAAGGAGTTCACCCGATTCATGGATCTGACGGAGGAAACAATTTCTGTGTAAACCCAACCAAAAACACTTGGCACTGCTTCAGGTGTGATTCGGGAGGAGACTCATTCTATTGGGCTGCAGTAGAAGCAGGAATAATTAGTTGTGATGAAGCAAAGCCAGGAAGACTAAGAGGAAAGGACTTTATTGAAACAGCAAAAATAATTGAACAAAAAACAGGAAGAAAAATACTTAACATTAAAGAAGAAAAAGAACCAATGAAACAAGAACAACCAAAAACAACAACAAACCCGGAAACAGAAACAATAAAAACAAAAACAGCTTACGAAATATACAACCTAAAACCAAACAACAAATACATTGTAGAATCCTTTATTTACCCACAAAATGTAATAATGCTCTTCAGCCCACCAAAAAACTACAAGTCCATGATGGCTCTATACCTAGCCATGTGCGTAGCCAATGGCCGCAAGTTCTTTGGACTAAAAACAAAAAAAGGAAAAGTGCTTTACCTAGACCGAGAGAACAATGACTCGCTAATCCACCAAAGACTCCACGCACTAAGAAGAGGACACCTAAAACAATTCTTCAGAAAAAACTTTCCATTGAACTTCTTAATCAGACAAGGAGACTTTGAAAACCAATTATGGGTAGAACAACTAATTAACACAATAAAAAAAGAAAAAATAAAACTAATTTTTATTGACACCATGAAACGATATTCCTCAAACTTTGACGAAAACTCGGCCAACGACATAAACCGAATCTACATTAATGTTTACCAACCAATAATAGACGAATGCAACTGCAGCATTGTTTTCCTGCACCACACCAACCGAACCGGAGACTACAGGGGTAGTGGCGATTTCTTAGGAATGGTTGATTCTGCTTACCAAATAGGTAAAATTGGGAAAGATGGGTTCAAGATGAGTTGTTTTGCAGCTAGGGGAGGAGAGATAGATGAGATAGTCGGGACCCTAGATATTGAACAGGATAAGAACAAACAACTCTATTCTGCTGTATTTACACAGAAATCAAAGGAGGAAATAGATGAAAAAGCGAGTACCCAGTGGACAAAGAAGAAACAGGCCTGTAGCCTAATAATGGGTTACTTTAAGAGTAAGGGATTAGACCAATACCGTAAGAAAGACATTGAAGAAGCTATTTTGATTGAAGAGAAGGATGAGATAAGCAAGGAAACCATAAAATTGGCGTTCAGGTACCTTGTTTTCAAGAACATACTGCATTCTGATGGTAAGGGTTTGTATACCAAACAGGATGATTGGGTGGAATGATATGATTAGAGGTATTATAAAGTGGGTAATGGGTAAGGGTATGGTAAGGTATGGTATTGCTTGGGTAATGGGTATGGTAAACCCCCCCCCTATAAGAGGGGGTTACCTACCTTACCTTACCCACTATCCCATTCTTTTGAAAATAATAAGAAAATAGGGGACAGGGGAGATAACATACCTTTATATATAACAGTGGTGTATGTTATAGTATGGTTATACAGAAAATAGTTTTGTTGTGTTTTAATGGAAGGGTGGTTGAGTGAGTAAGGCAAAGCAACTAAGGGATCAGCAGGAAGAGATTAATAGTTTGAATTTTAAGCTCAAGCAGGCAAACGAAAAGATTGCTGTGTATGAGAAAAAGAGCAGGATGCAGTTAGGTAGTTTTGTGAAAAAGGTGGTTGAGTGAGTAAAAAGATTTATTTAATTGACAAGTACGCTTTTTCTTCAAGGGGGAAAGCAAGGGAAGTACTAAAGAGTTTTTATAAAGAATTTCTTGCAGAAGAAGACGGTATAGTTTTACAGAAAGATAGAATTATTCTTAATAGTCGGTGGTGGAAATATAGTCCGGTAATAGTTAAAGAGATAAAAGAAGTTGAAATTGATAAAATAGCTTTGGGGATGGTTAAATGACCAAACCCGATTTTACCACTATCCAAATCAAAAAGGAAACCAGGGAACTATTAAAGCAGGCTGGTAAGATGGGTGAGTCTTATGATGGTTTGCTGCGGAGATTATTGAAGGAAGAGTGCGAGGGGAGAGAATAATGGATTGTGTTGAATTCTTTTTATGTTTATCTGGGGCTTTTATTGTTGGGTTAGTAATAATAGCTCTGTGTATGGGTTTGGTTAATAATCCTGTAAATTCGGGGGACACTTGGACTGATTTTGGCGAGATTACTTCTTTTGATTATCATGAGGGTTCAAGGTATATTTATTCTAAGTTGGTTGTTACTACTTCTAGCGGTACTGATTATTTAGTTACTCTTGATAGTTCATCTTCAACTTGTAGGGATATTGTTACGGGCCAGAATCTTTTTGGTGATAGTAAGGGTAATTTTAAGTGTGAGTATAAATCTAGTGAAGAAAGGGAGTGTGCTTGAATGAGGTTTATTGATTTGTTGAATGGTTGGGGTCAACTAAACTTTTTTGCTTCTGGTTGTGGTTTTATAGTATTTCTTCTTTGTTTTCTTTTTGGTTTTCCTTTTATTGCCTTGCTTTGTTTTTTGGGTTTTGGTGTTAATCTTTTGTTTGGGGTTCAGAAACTTAATGAGAAGATTAGTGAGGTTAAAGCATGATGGTTATGAAAATAGAGAGAAAATGGTGTATGCCTGATAGAAATACTTTCTCAATTAAACCAATTAATAATTTTATAAGAGAGAGTTTATCCAATAAAGGAAATGGAACAACAATTGACCCTTTTGTTGGTAACAGTTGTTTAAGATATTTTTTTGAGAAATATATAACTAATGACCTTAATCCAGACATGAAAGCTGAGTACCATTTAGATGCTCTTGAGTTCTTAAAAGGTTTTAATAAAAATAGTGCTGATTGTGTTTTATTTGACCCACCATATAGTAATCGACAGATTTCTGAATGTTATGCAGGGGTGGGCTTGGATACAAAAGGCGGTGAGTTAACTCGTTCTTCTTTTTATTCTAATTTGAAAAATGAGGTCGCAAGAATAACTAAGCCCGGGGGAAAGGTATTCTGTTGTGGTTGGAATAGTCAAGGAATAGGTAAAACCAGGGGTTTTGAGTTAAAGAAAGTTCTTTTAGTTGCTCATGGTGGGGCACATAATGATACTATTGTAACTTTTGAGGAGAAGGTGTCTCCATGATTTTGTCTTGTCCTTCTTGTAACAAAGAGTTTGTTAGTGAGGGTGTTGTTGCGTGTCCTTTGTGTGGGTATGTGCCTGGAACAAGATTGTTTGTGGTGGTGAAGGAATGAATTTTTCTCATTATTTTTTTAGTTCAATTAAATGGGTTGGTTCTTTATTATTAATAGCATTGGGTGTCTTGTTGGTTCATGATTCTTTTTCTGTTAACAATATTTTTATGGGTACAGAGGTCTTTAAGTTTGTTGCCGGTTTTTTATCGCTTTTTGTAGGAATTATAATTAATCAGTTATCTCTTGAAAAAAGAGAGGTGAAGTCATGAAGTTCAACATAACCCCTCAACAGGCAGAGCATTTTGCTGAGAAGGGAGAAGTTTGCTTAGTGATGCTAAAGAAGAAAGTAGAAATGATGGGTTATCTTCCTGATGACATAACCCCTATATTAATTTATAAGGATAGAAGAGTTTTGTGCGAGGTCGGTAGGTCTTATGCTTTGTGTTCTAAGGGCAAGGCACTCTGGTGGTGTCCTAAAGATAATAATTTAAAAACAGCAGGTAAATATGCATTTCATAATCCAGTTTGTCTAACTTGTATGTATGTTATGAAACGATTTCGTTTCAAGGTTTCGTCTATTGAGGAAAAGAGGTTGCTGGAGATTACCATGGAAGAGGCAAAAGCGGCTGGTTATCCTATGCCTTGGAATAACAAGAAAGTACCATTTATAGGACATGGTGGAAATGCTTTACTGAGTCTGAAGTGGAACATGCATTTTGATAACAAACTCAAGTTTGTTGACTCTCAGTTTCAGAACCCAGAAGTGTTTGTGATTAAAGGAAAGGTGCTTGAATGATTTTGTGTCGTGTTGTTGGTTGTCGTAAAGAGGCTTGTTTTGGCAGTACTTTTTGTTTAATGCATTTTGAGGAGCACAAGAAAGAGCAAAGGGAGAATGATTGGGAGTGAAGTGGAAAAAGATTGATGCTGGTTTAGAGAGTATCCAAATTCGTTTTGGTTTTACTGAGAAAGATAATGATGCTGTGAATGAAGCAAGGTATTATTTAAAAAAGTTTTATGAGGCAGGAAAATGAAGGTTTTGAATTTGTATTCTGGTATTGGGGGTAATCGGAAACTCTGGGAGAATGTTGAGGTTACTGCTGTTGAGATTGAACCTGAGATTGCCAAGATTTATTCAGAGTTTTTTCCTAATGACAAGATGGTTGTTGGTGATGCTCACAAATATCTTTTAGAGCATTATGACGAATTTGATTTTATTTGGAGTAGTCCTCCATGTCCTACTCATTCAAGGATAAGGAATATTGCTGGGATTGGAAGAGGCCAGAATAAGCCTGTTTATCCTGATATGTGTTTGTATCAAGAAATAATATTTTTGAAGAGGGTTAGAGATTCTTCAGGTAATTCTTTTAAGGGGTCTTGGGTTGTTGAGAATGTTGAAAGTTATTATGAGCCTTTAATTAAGCCTTATAATGTTTCAAGGCATTATTTTTGGTCAAACTTTTTTATAAATAGAAAGACGTTTAAGGGCCGTGTTCATAATGATATAATTGGGTCTTCTGAGTTATTTGGTTTTAATTTAAATGGTTTTGATTTTAAGGATAAGCGTTTGTTGCTTAGGAATCTGGTTGAACCTGAGCTTGGTTTGCATGTTTTTGAGTGTGCGTGTAAGGGTAAGCAGACTAGTCTTTTTGGGGGTAGTTGAGTGAGTAGTTTCAAAATTTATAATAGTGATGTTTTTGCTGCTTTAAAGAAAATGCAGGAGGCCGGAGCAAAGGTAGACTGTGTTATTACTTCTCCTCCTTATTGGGGCCTCAGGGATTATGGTGTTGATGGCCAGATTGGTTTGGAGAAGCATCCGCAGGAATACATTGACAAGATAGTAAAGGTTTTTTCTGAAGTAAGAAAGGTTTTGAAGGATACGGGTTCGCTATGGCTTAATCTTGGGGATTCTTATTGTTCTCATAGGGACTGGACTTATTCTGATATGAAAGGAAAACATAATTATGCTGAAGGACAAAAGTTTAATCCTAAGTTTAAAGAGGCTTGGTTGCAACCTAAACAAAAAATGCTTATGCCTCATCGTGTTGCTATTGCTATGCAGGATGATGATGGGTCTGATATTTATGAAATTAAAGAAGGTTTTATAAACAGTAATAGACATACTATTTATGATAATAATGCCTTACAAAGACAAAGAGAAAGCAAAGGAATACAATCGAAAGTATGCAATAAAATGGAGAGCCAAACACAAAGAGCAATACAAGAAGAGAATGGAAGAATGGAGGAAAAAGAATCCAGAGAAGATAAAACAATACAGTCAGAAATATTATTGGGCAAACAGGGAAAAGGAAATAATGCGTTGCATGAAAGGGAATGCCAAGCGACACAGAAAATTAAGACTATTGGCTTTACAGACTTATGGTGGGAATCCTCCAAAGTGTTTGTGTTGTGGAGAAAACAGGATTCCGTTTTTGACTATCGACCATATAAATGGAGGAGGCAACAAACACAGGAAACAAATAAAGAGATATGGGAGTATTTACGAATGGTTGAAGAGAGAGAAATACCCGAAGGGTTTCCGAGTCTTGTGCATGAATTGCAATTCAGCAAGGGGATATTATGGTTTTTGTCCTCATCAAGAGGAGGGAATATCAGGATTGGGAAAGGTGACATCCCAAAAGAGTTCTTAGAATATTTCAAATTAGTTAAAAAAGGAGATTCGTGGTTATTAAGAAATGATGTTGTGTGGCATAAGCCTAGTCATATGCCTAGTAGTGTTCGGGATAGGTTGACTAATAGTTTTGAGTTCTTGTTTCATTTTGTTAAACAAAAGAAATACTATTATGACCTTGAGGTTATTAGAGAACCTTACACTAAACCAATGGATAGGTGGGGTGGAGAAAAATTTAATATGCCAAAAGAAACAATAGCACAAAGTAATACTTATTCTGTTCAGTATAGGGAGAGAAACATGAGACCTAATCCTAATGGAAAAAACCCAGGGGACATGTGGAGCATTAATCCGAAGCCTTATCCTGATGCTCATTTTGCTTGTTTTCCACCTGCGTTGGTTGAGAAACCATTGAAGGCTACTTGTCCGAGAGAGGTTTGTGTGGAGTGTGGTAAACCAAGAGAAAGGATAATTGAAAAAGAACCAAGTAATTGGAAAGAAAAATCGGATAAATGTAAAACAGAAGTAACTGATTTTTTTAATAAAAAGGGTTCTGGTGGGAATCCTGGCGGTAATTGGAAAAGAACAAAAGAGGAAATAGTTGGTTGGTCTGATTGTGGTTGTAAAAAGGGTTTTGAGGCAGGTGTTGTTCTTGATCCTTTTGTGGGTAGTGGTACTACTCTTTTGGTTGCTCAGGAACAGAATAAGAATGGTGTTGGGATAGAGATTAATCCTGATTACATTAAACTCATTAAGAAGCGTTTGAATGGTAGTGAGAATCAGAGTAGTTTGAATCCTAATAAGATAGAGGTGTTTTAGTGGATTGCGATTTGTGTCAGTCTGGCGAGAATGTCAGGCGTTATGAGAATGAGTATGGTAAATATAGTGCTGTTGCGGTCTTGTATTTGTGTGATGCTTGTGCTTTGCTTGTTCAGGATAATAGGTATAGGCAGAAGAGTCAGAGAGTTAGTTTGAAGCAAAGGATGGCGAGGAAATGAAAATAGAAATGGGTTTCAATACTTCTTTTGGATTATTCATGATTTGTATAGGGATAATGATTATGGCACTGCCCTTAATTATATTAGTGAATAGTTTTGATTACACTTCTAGTGCAATATCTCGATGTAATGTTGGTTGTAATGTGTGGGGTACTGATAATAGAGATTGTTTTTTGAAGTGTGTTGAATTGATTACTGTTAATGACTATAATAAATCAATGGAGGTGTTATCGTGACTAGAAAGTCGTGTGCTTGATGTCATTCTCGGCCTGTTGAGGTTTGTAGTGATTATTGTAAGGAGTGTAATGTTAAACATAATTATAAGGAATTGTGTGCTAACCTGGGAGGGTGATTGAGTATGTTTGAGGATGATTTGAAAGGTATAAAGGTTTTGGGGTTGCTTAGTATTTTAGGCATTGTTTGTTTGGGTTTGTATGTTGGTTTTGTTTTACCTACTAGCGTTCCTATTCAAGAACAAGGCCTGAGTGATAGCGATTTGAATATTCTTGGTAGCATGATGTTGCAGTCTAGTGCAATGACTAATGATTGTGGTTTGCTGGGGAAGACACCGATTCTTGTTGAGCAAGAGCCTTTCCAAGAGTTAGTTAGTACGGCTTCGCAGGTGCTTGCTTGTAATAGTGGTCCTGGTACTTTGAGGAGCATTGACCAGAAGGGTGTTACGATAGAGTATTGTGAGACTATCGTGAGTATTGTGGGGTGCGTGTAGGATGGATGAAAAAGCTTTTGAGCTTGTATTTGTTCTTTTGGTTGGAGTTCTTATCGGAGTTTGTATAATTGGGTTTTTGATGCAAGGCTTTCTTACTGACTGCCGAGCCGAGCTTGGGGGTTACAGAGAAGCAATGCTTGAAGACAGAGATATTATGTTTTGTGACTTTGATTGGGGAATTAGATTTGACTATTCTAAGTCAAAGTGTTTGGAAGAAAGTGGTACTATTCATTATTATGATGAGCCTCGTGCTGAAGAAGAACCACCGCAGGATGTGAGTTAGAATGGTTAAGGAACTTGATAATCTTGTGAAAGTCTTTTTTGTCGGACTACTCATTGGTATTTGTGCAACCGGGTTTTTGTTATCAGATAATTTTACTGATTATCAAACCAAGATTAATGAGTGTGAAGAAGCACTTGGTTTTCCTGAGAACAATAGTAGTTTTGGGAAGGGTTATGCTTCTTGTTTGAATGATAATGATTTGTTGGAAAACCTCGCAGGGGGAAGGCGTGATGGTGAATAGAAAAGTCGTGCGTTATTATTTTGAGTACAGGATAGGAGATGTTTGGACTCCTGATTATAGTACGTTTGACACAAACAAAGGGTATTTATTAGGGCAAAGGAAAGGATTCTTAAAGGCAATTTTTCTTGATAAGAAAAGGAAGATTAATAAGTTCAGGTTAATAAAAAGAATCGTTATAGTAAAAGATTTAATTGAGAAAGGTGATGCGTGATGACTGAGAAATGCAAGAACTGTGAAAAAGTAATAACAGAGAAAGATGAAATAGAATATTCTGAGGAAAACTGTGAAATATATTGTAGTCCTGATTGTGCAACTAATGATTATTATGTCATAATGAGAAGTGGTCCTATTAGCTTTGAAGAAATGAAGGAAATAAAGAGAAAATCAGGAGAAATAAAGTATCCTGTGCCAATGGAGGGAGACGAGTGAATTTGAGGTTAACAAAAATGGAAGTACAGGAACTTAGGTTATGGGGATATGCTTACAAAGAAAAGCAAGAAGAAACAGGACTTAAATTTGAAGAAGACCAAAAAAAGATTCTTACAAAATTGAATACTCTTGTTGGAAAAGATTATCAAGGAAATTTATTGGAGGATTCTGAGTGAGTAAGGTCGAGTCTTGGGGTAATGAAGAGTATTGTTTAGAGGCGGTTGTGAATGATAGTGATGCTCTTGAGTTTGTGAAGGAACAGACCGAGGCAATTTGTTTGGCTGCGGTTAGGGGTGATGGTCTTGTTCTTAGGTTCGTAAAAAAACAGTCTGAAGTTATTTGTATGGCGGCGGTTAAGAATAATGGTAATGCTCTTCAGCATGTTAGGAGACAGAGTATGGTTGTTTGTTTAGCGGCGATGGAGAATACTGGTTTTTGTTTTGTGCATGTTAGAAACAAAAAGCGTTTTTTGGAGGTTTCAAAATGAGTTATATGTGTAGTGATTGTAAAAAGAGAGTAAAGAAGAATTATCCTTTTGGCAAAAATTCAAGGGTCAGGGAAACAGGACATGCTGTGAATTGTAAAAAGGGTGAGAGATGAATGAGTTTGTTGGATGAGTGGGTAAAGAAATATGGGGCTAATACTTGGAAGCAAGACAAAGCTATTACTTCAAAAACAGAGAATAACAAAAGACACTATGAATTAATGGAAGATTTTGAGAAGTTCTGCGAGTCTCGTTTGGCTGAAGAGAAAAAGAAAGAATATATAAAACATAGAAAGATAAATGCAGAGATTGTAGAAAAGGTTATTCGTGATAATACTTTACTTTCTAATAAAAACATTAAAAAGGAAATTAAGGATGCGTTTGCTCGTGGTCGGTTGGAAGCAGGGAAAGAGATATTTAAGTCTTTGAAAAAAGGTATAATCAAAACGAGAATGGGAAATAAAGCAGTATGTGTTGGAAGAATTGATTATATTAAGGAGTGTTTTTTGTCCGAGTCAAAGGAAAGCAAGGGGAAAAAGAATGACTAAGTGTAAGAATTGTAAACCTGATTGTGATAATACTGTCGTAAGACTCAGTAATGGTGAGGATTCTCATGTAGATTTGGTTAAATGTGATTGTGGTTGTAATAATGCAGAACCAATGAAAAAGGAAAGAGTGAAACTAAATTTGGGTTGTGGTGCAACAAAGTTAGATGGGTTCGTAAATATAGATATTTGCAAGAAAGCGAATCCTGATAAGGTAATGGACTTAAACGAGAAATGGGGTTTTCCTGATGATTCCATTGATTTTATTAATGCCAGATATATTATGGAACACATTAACGACCCAACCTTTTTTCTTTTAGAAGCATGGAGAGTATTAAAAGAAGGAAAAGAAATAGATATTCTTGTTCCTCATAAGAGTGGTTGTGGTGCTTATTGGTATGACCACAAGAACCAGTTTTCGTGGATTGGTTTACAGGGAATAGGAGACAAGTATTTTGGCTTTACTTTTCTTAACGAGAAAGGTGGTTTTGAGGTCGTGAGTAACAAAATAATTATTTGGGATAAACTTGGAGCACTAAACAAACTTGCTAATGTTTTTCCACAGTATTATGAATGGTTTTTTCCTGCGTCTTCAATAAGAATAATCTTAAAGAAAAAGGTGTTCAAGTGAACTGGCGAGAAGAACAAGAAAAAGTATTCGGGAAAATGGCTGAACAAGGACACCAATATATTTACAAAAAAGAAACCATAAAAGAAATAAGTTATCTGATTCCAAAGAAAGCAAAGGTACTTGACTTGGGGTGCGGAACAGGACACATTGCACAAGCACTTGCACAAAACAGAGAATGGCATGGAATAGATATTTCCCCAAAAAGCATTAAAATAGCGGAAAAATACTACAAAAAAGCAATAGTAGGAGACATGACCAAAAATACTGGATACGAAAAAGAATCATTTGATGTTGTTCTATTACTGAGTTCTCTGCATCATGTTTACCTAAAAAAAGAAGATGTAATCAAAGAAGCAACCAGGGTACTAAAGGAAGAAGGAAAGCTAATTATAATAGACCCAAATTCAAGGAATTTATCAGTAATAGCAAGTCACCATCCTTTATCTCCTATCAGAGTAGTTCCCTGTAAATACGAGAAACCAATAGACCCTTTATGGTTAAGAAAATATCTTGAGAAAAATAGTTTTATTGTTGAAATATTATATTACACAGAAATAAAAGCAGACCAGCAAGGCGTACTAGCACCTTTCTGGAAAAGAGCAATTAAAGCACCTTTTAATATTCTGGCAAGGTTAATTAGTAACGGAAACACAGACTTTATTTTAATGGCTAAAAAAGGGGTGGAAGGTTGAAATGAATTGTCCTGCTTGTAGAATACTAATGAGTGAGTATCTTGATAGGTGGGAGTGCGATTTGTGTGGCAGGTATCACACTAAGACAAAGAGGGATGTTGTTGTTAGTGCAAAGAGGTTCTTGTAGTAAACTACCAACGGCTAAAGCAGTTGGCTTTCAATCGGAGGATTAAGATTATGTTGCACAGCAATTTTATCAAAAGCCTCGTCATTTCGACGAAAGAGCCTGTTTACGGAGACTCGCTTCTCGGAAAACTGGAAGAACAAGTTATGGTTGATAGCTTGAACACTCCGCTCCGAGAGGGATTTTACTGCGACAGCAAGGCTTGCCTTCCTGTCACTATTAACTACCTGTCCGCACTTGCACTTGAACAGGGAATAGTTGGAACTATGCCCTTTGCCGATTGCACCGCAATGGCTACACCACTTGCTAGTGTGGTAGGCGTCAACAACTTTAAGAGTAATGTTCTTGTCGAAGCACCTGCTTTCGAGCAAGCACCTGAAAGAATAGAAGGGTATTCGCATGACTTCTTTGTTGAATCGCTTTCCTTTAGAGGGAAAGCGTTTAAGGTTTTCAATGGCAATGTCGGCATCAAAAGTGAGAGCTATGTTAGTAATGTCCCTGACTATTTCACCAAGCCTATTGTTAACAAAATCGTGTTCTCTTGTCTTGAGTTTAGCGAGGCTTCTGGCTGCCCTACTGCTTCTCTTGTCAGTGAGGGACTGGAGTTTTTCTTTTCTCTCAAAAATCTTTTTGCGTTTAACCCAAATATCTTTTCCGAAATATGTTTGTTTGAGGACTTTCCCGACTGGAGAGAGAACGGAGATAGCGTAGCACTTGGAGTTGACATCAATGCCGAGAACATTTTTTCTCTCTGGCAGTTCGGTTTCTTCTTTGGAGAGGTAAGCAACAATCTCAAGTTTGCTAGTCAGTCCGTAGGTCTTACAATTCCATCCTTCTTTAAGGAGGGAAGTGTATCTCTCGTAGTTCCTGTTCTTTTTGATTGGAATAGGCAGTCTTTGTTTGGGGTACATTCCGAGTCTCACAAAGAGAGTGTCTTTTGTTTCAAAGATTTTGCAGTTGTGTGGAACATTGAATTTAACAGTAATACTTCTGAGAAAATTTCCCTTGATTTTAATGACATTTCTTTGAATGTCACAGATAACCTGAGAATTGAAGGAGGTGCTTTTCTTGCTTGTTAAATATGTTTCCCGATGTAAGTCCATTAACTTCTTTGACTTTCTTTTTGATAGCAGGAGATTGGCTAATCTTGTAGCCTTTAAGCTAAACTCTTTCAAAGCATTTTCCTTTGATTTAGTAAGGTCTAGTGTCTGTAAAAGTATTGCTCTTTTCAAGCTATCAACCAATATATATAAGCAAGGCAGTTATTTTAAAGGCTTGCCTCAATTCCTCCAACAAATAAATTTGTTGGTATCATTGAGGTGTTTTTGATGAAAGAAGAAAGCGGACCTAATATTTGGAACTTGTTTTGCGAGTGGCAAAAGAAAGAGTCTCTTGCAAACAAGATTTTCTTTGCCTTGTTCTTGTTAGGGTTAATTGTTTTTAGTGTTAACCTCGTTTTTTTGCCGGAAACGAGTTTTCAG
>SDBT01002197.1_pt1 | contig 34728 bp, 53 predicted proteins | sample 2277101 | NCBI WGS metagenome assembly SDBT01 (sample SAMN10404973, study PRJNA504765) | marine sediment metagenome | isolation source: marine sediment core GS10_PC15, 103 cmbsf | place: Arctic Ocean: Southern Knipovich Ridge | collected 2010
CAGCGGGCCTCGATGGTGTGGCCTGGGCATTGCAAGCTGTTTCGATTGCGCCGCAGGGCGCCTTTGCTCAGGCCTATGGGACTGCGATTGTGGTTACGGATGATCACGCCGGCGCTGACCAGGTGCATATCGCGGCGGAGGGCGCTGCGCTAACTATCGCAGGCACCCCGGCGGCAGGGGAACTGCAATTCTTCCGCATCTTCCGCGACGTAGCAGACGGCGCGGATGATCTCAATATCGACGCTCAGCTTGTAGGCCTCTGGCTCTACTTCACGACAGACAAAGCGACGGATGATTAAATGTCCTACAGATTCACAACTTTGACGGGGCTAGGGGGCTTCGGTGCCCAGGCATTTCCCCGCACAGAACCTATCCCATTCCAACCGGAAATGATTATGTCCGTTGGTTACGACGATGGCCTCAAACCGGCGCCGTGGATGTGGGTGCCCAAGGAGGCAGATATTACCGACCGTTTCCTTCAAGACCTGGATGTGCTGTTCCCCCTGTGGGAAGGCGTCGGCGATGCCTTCGATGTGCAGTCGGGCTTGAGAGGGGTCTTGGTTGGAGGTGCTTCATGGGATGTCGGTCCGATTGGGCCGGGGGCCGCAATCGCATTTAACGCTGAAGCTATCGACATTCCATCATCCCAAGCACGATTCAAATATTATCACGGGGCGGACGGTATCGCCGATTTGAAGTTGACTGTTCATTCCTTGATCTCCATCGATGATCCTTCGGCGGATGAGTTTTGGGCGCTATTTGGAAACAACGGTTTTGCAAGCGGTTCGAGGGGTATCTCTGTCGGAATTGACAATCGGACATCGGTTCCTGCCACGCGGCGTTTACGCGCCATTATTTCCTTTGGGACTGGCGGGCAGCGGATCATTGACCATATATCAGCGGACAACACCTATCCGAATGACAGCCTTCCACATTTGGTCACTTGGACCTACGACCATTCTCTCAGCACCCTTAATGGTCGGTTTTATATCGATGGGGTTTTGGTTGATACTGAAAACGCGATCAAGCAGGGCAGCACGACCCTAGACGCGACCGACGATATGGAACTGGGAAACATAGGGACACAGTCCAGCACCTTTGGTTTACATGGGCGCCATTATTTCCAGTCGTTTCACCGCTCCGTATGGAGACCCTCCGAGGTGCTTGAGCTAGCCAATGACCTCAGCATCTTTAACACTATCAGACGTAAAATTTAAGAGGATTCCGAATCATGTCTACAATCAAACCAGTGTGGACGGAAAATGTCAACCTCCACACTTCGGCGGCGCTCGCCTTCGGTGCATCGGTGACCGATGATATCGACCTGGATACTTTGGGCGCGGACCTAGTTACCGTCACCATTGAGATCATCTTTGGGGGCACGCCAGACGGAGACACACTTATCGAACTATTCCGATCTGCGGACAGCGGCTCGAACGATGATACTATTCCGGCTACATCGTTCAGAATTCCTTTCGCTACAAGCGCGACCAAGCGCAAGACGTTTACCATTTCAGCGGCGGCATATGCTGCCATCAAAGTGACAAACGAGGACAGCGCAGACAGTGTGACTTACGAAGCTTGGTACGCTTGGAGGAATTGGAATTCCGCTTAAAAAGACTTGCGTTTCCGAGCAAGAACGTGTAAACTAAATGGGTTTGGATAATCCTCATGGTGTCTTTGGCACAAACTATTCACACGGCCACTCCCATCTTTGCGTGGGCGCCCAAGGGTTATCGCGAGATGATGGCCAAGACCCGCTTTGAGTACCTTTCCATGAGCGGAGTGCGGCCGGCGCTGTTGCGCAAGGATCAACTGAACTGGTCCGAACTGTCCGATGTAACCGAGAGCATCAACCGCTCGGCCGTATACGCGAAGGACGAGCCCGGCAAAGACACATGGGGGCCGTGGCACCTTGTCAACGGCCTACGTGCAGGAGACTGTGAGGACTATGCAGTACACAAGCTGCAGCGCCTCCTCGCCATAGGCTACCCCCGCGGCGCCCTGAGGCTGGCCGTGTGCCGTGTGGGCTATATGCAAGAGTATCACTGCGTGCTCCTGGTCTATCTGGACGACGGCGATGCCGTGATCCTGGACAACCGTACCGAGGGACTCTGGCGCAAGAGCCGGCGCCCCGGTTATACCTGGGTTTCAGAAGAGTGGCCCGGCCGCGACTTCTGGTGGAGGAAATTGACATGAACAAAGCACAATTTCAGGATCAAATTGCACCCGGCTCCGTCGGGCTTGCACTGTCCACGATTTACATGACCTACGGCGAGGCCGGCCGGTTTGTCCCGACCGATTTGACCGAGGTCAAATACGCGGCACTCACTGCCGCGTTGGGTGTGGTTTTCACTGCGCTGGTCAACGTCGTTCGGCGCTTCACGACAGGGGCGCCGGTAACTCAATACGTCGACATTCCTGCGGTCGATGATGGATCGCGGGCACCCCAAACAGAGGAAACAGAGACATGAATATGCGTTCCATATTCGCTGGGCTGATGATGATGCTGGCCGTTGGTGCCTGCACAGGCATCGGTGATGGCCGTGTGCCGCTTGGCCCCATTGGGCAACAGATCGCAGAAGCCGTGGTCGATGTGAGCCTAGAGAACCAAGACCTCCGGGTGTGCTGGCTTGCGTCCGGCGCAGTCGAAGTGATCACGGACCTTGCCCAGCGGGCAGGCGTCGAGGAGGCCGGCCGTGCCCTCGGGCATATCGTGATGTTACAAGGCGTCATCGACAAAGCGGGATTATCCGACTCGTTCTGGGTAGAGACGGACACGGCCGATGTCGCGTTGCTGTTCGCTGGCGTCTTGAAGGACTTGGGCAAAACGAGGCTCTCCCAAATCTTGCTCGGCGGGCCGACCCTATCCAACTTCTTGAACATAGCCAAGCGAACCGTTGTGCTCACGGTAAAGGGGCACGCCGTGATGCGAGACATCAACAGAACGCTTGACGGAGTCGAAGATGGTACACTGGACAAGGCCGCAGCGATGCAGGCGTGCGAAAACCGCATGGAGATGAATCGCAATACCTTACGGGCCTTGACCGGCGGGCTTACGTTGTCCTCGACGTCTTTCTTTGGCGTTGCGCCGAACCTCATGGCCGAGTACGACTTTATACGCCCTGTGGGCTGGGAGGATGTCGGTGGGGACGCGATTGGCGCCATGGACTGGGACATGATCTATCCGGAGACCTGGGTTGGAGGCGGCGGTACAGGGCCTTACGCCATGGGTGAAGAATGGATCGACCCCAAGGACGGCGACGTGGTCAGAGTCTACACCGAGTTCGTCGGGGGCAAGCCCGTTGACGGCGACGTGACCTTCGGCGGCTGGGAGGACATACGCGGCGGCGATGACGAAATAATCTATACCGAGTTCGTTGTGGTCGAGCCCGTGGATGCTGGCGGCTGGGGTAAAAATGAGAAACAATGTGCGGAGTTGGGTTTCATTTACAAAGGCAATGCGCTCGGGGATGGAGGATCTGTCCTTGCCTATCCCATCCCGCGGCTTGCCGGCGGCGACGGGCCTGCGCCTGCATAGAAAGACCCCTAACATGACCACGACCTTCAAGACTGGGGTCACACTATCCGGCCTCATTTACGATGAATGGCCTCAAGTCAAGATGGGCTTGAGCGCCATGGGAATGGATATGGTTTGCGATCCCTTCGACATCGGGGGCTCGCAAGGCATGCTGGTCCTTGGGGCGACGCACGCTTACCTCGTGTTCCGAGGTACCGAGGTCAGCGCAGGAAGCCTTAAGGACGTCGTTTCCAACTTTGGCGTCTCTGAGGAATGGATTGGCCTTGGGAAAGCCCATAGTGGTTATGCTGAACACTTCGCCTATATCAGAGCGCCGGCCCGCAGTTTTGCCGAACGCATCCCGACGCCGATTCCTCTCATCATCGTTGGCCACTCGATGGGAGGTTGCCTTGCGACGCTTTACGCCTCCTGGGTTGCCTCAGGCGGCGTCGGCGACCACAAGCTGGCTGGACTGATCACCTACGGCGCGCCCAAGTGCTTGGACAGGGTTGCGCTCGATGCTATCGCATGCCCCGTTTTTTGCTTCCAGAACCGATTCGATTTTGCGCCACACTGGCAACCGTTTATCGACACAAGTCACCCGAAGAATCGGGTCAAGATCAACAGCGGCGGCTGGCCTGGACCCGTGTCCCGGCACGGCGTCTCCAAATACATGAGGGTCGTTCCGTGACAGACATTAGCCCAGAAGTGCAAGCTTTGATGCGAGAGATCGCCCAGGATGCCGCGCGGCAAGCCGTCGAGCATACATTGATCGCCCATGGCATCGATCCAGAAAAACCTTTTGAATTCCAGAAAGACATGGTACACTTGAGGGAGTGGCGTTTGCGAGTCGAACGCCTGCAGGACAAAAGCCTGTCGACCATCGTCGTGATCATTATTGGGGTCATCGCGGCGGCCATAGGACTTGGCATTAAAGCCAAAATCGGATTCTGATCAGGAGTTAAGCATGGCAACATTGACCGACGCGCAGTCTGCGCGCATCGTCGAAGTTTATCAGCGCATCGGAACGATCTACGGCACGGCATTGGAAACCGGGCATGTACGAAAGACTATTCGTGACTGCATCAAAGGTGTTGGTATTTACAACGACAAACCCATGTTCGCTGGGCGTGTTGCGCCGTTCGAACAGACCTCCTTCCCCCTGCCCCCGAAGGGTAAAATCAACCGCTACATTGTCACCTCCGCCCAGAATAACACCAAGGTCTTCGGCAAGGCCTGGAATTCGCTACTGGCTTATTCCAAGCGTAAGGACCCCCGCATCCAAACCTCGAAATTGATGGTGGCCACATTCACATATAACAAGGCAAGTTTCGGCAACAAATCTGTCAAGCGAGGCAAAGGCCCGACCGCGGCGGGCCGTGCGGCCGTTTGGTATGATCCCATCATCGATCCTTACATCTGCGACGACCAAGTTGAGTTGGCGCCGGGACTTATCTTTTGCGGGGAGATGAACATCGAGCCCACGGCCGTGCGGCCGTTGCAAGGCCTGGAGGTGTATACAGGCCGGCACAGTTCGATCTTCGGCCACGCCAAACAGCACATGGCATCCGTCGCCTCGGGCAAGAACGAGGCCACCAAATTCACATACACGACGGGCACCGTGACGAAGCGGAATTATATCGCCAAGAAGGCAGGCCTCAAGGCCGACTTCCATCACGTCTACGGCGCGCTGATCATCGAAGTGAATTGCCGCGGCGATTGGTTTGTGCGCCAGTTGATTGCTACGAACAAGGGTGTCATCTGTGACCTCGATTTGAAAATCGACGGCAAGAAAATCACCGGGGGCTGTCGCGCCAAATCAATCACCTGGGGCGACATCCACGAGGCAACGCTCGACGAGGAAGTGTCCCGGCTGGCCTGGGGCAAGGGCGGCATGATGGACGTCCTCAAACCCGAGTTCCAGATGATGCACGACATCATGGACTTCCGGGCACGCAACCCCCACGTCATACGACTGAACCAGATCCATGACCGATTCAAGGCCTACGTCTTGGGCCATGACAGCGTCCAGGAAGAAGTCAAAGGAGTCGCCATCTTCCTGAAAACGACAAGTCGACCGTGGTGCAAGACCGTGGTCGTACATTCGAACCACGATGCTTTCTTCAAGCAATGGCTCCGCATTGGCGATTACAAGAACGATCCGATCAACTCCATCTATTTCCTAGAAGCCCAGCTTGAGGTTTATCGGAACATCAGGGACAACCCCAAGGGGTCTCACAACCTGTTGCAGTGGGCAGTCGAGCGAGAGTTCAATGAATGGCCGCGCCACAACCGCAGTTATTTTCCACAAGTTCAATTCCTGGACGAGGATGAAAGTTTCGTCCTGCTCGATGTCGAGCACGGCATGCACGGACACGCAGGATCCAACGGCGCCCGCGGCTCGGCCACGGGGATGGCGCGCATGGGCCGCAAGGCAAACAGGGGCCACGAGCACAGTACAGGTATTTTCGAGGGCATCTGCACTTCGGGCTTGAGTGGGACGAACGATCAGTGGTACAATAAGGGTCCGTCGTCGTGGTCTGCCTCGCACATCGTGACCTACTGCACCGGCAAGCGTGCGATCTATACGATGTGGAATGGGGGCTGGAGGGCATAATGTCCTGGTTTGTCGAAGCCGGAATGGCACTATTCCTGCTCACTTATCTGGCCTCTCCCATGCCCGAGGTGAAAGACTTGGAGAGGGACCTTTCGTCGGGCTGGCATGAAGAATTCTCCCTGCCCCTTGTCGGCGTCTTTCCCGGCTCTGGATTCGGCCTCCGAATACATCCAATCACGAAAGACCTGCGCCTTCATGCCGGGATTGACTACCCCGCGCCCACAGGGACGCCAGTCCTGGCGACACGCGGGGGCGTGGTGGCCTTCAAAGGGGTCGAGGGGGGTTATGGGCGCATCATCAGGCTCACGCATGGGAGTGGCTTTGAAACCCGGTACGCCCACTTGGAAAACTGGAGTCCCGGCATTCACGCGGGGATCACTGTCCGCGCAGGGCAGATACTAGGTTACGTCGGCGAAAGCGGGCGCGCAACCGGCCCTCATCTTCATTATGAGGTACGCCTATTCGGGCGTCCTCTCAACCCAGACACCCTGTAGGAGCACCCGATGGATTCATTGGATCGACAAGCCGTCTATGAATTAATCGACGGCGAGCGCCAGTACCAGAACAAGCTTGGTGGCGACCGCATGGAGTTCAAGGAGCTTCCTCACTCCGTGGGCGCCTATACCACAATGCTGGCTCACTATCAGGCCGAGTTGATCAAGGCCTGGACCTTGAACGCCGGGGATATGAAGGCCCTCGAAGTGGTGCGAAAGATCGCGGGCATTGCGGTTCATTGTATGGAGGACCATGGGGCGCCGCCCAGGTACGTTATCCGCCCGCCCACAACGACCCTGATGGCTCCGCGGGAGGCCATTCACTTTCCTCCCAACATGGGGTTGGGCACATACAAGCTGGGCAAGGGCAGTCTCAAGAACCTGGAGGGGGTGCACCCCGACCTCGTGTGGATCGTCCACTATGCGATCCGAACCACGTCACAAGATTTCACAGTGACCGATGGCGTTCGCACGATTGCGGAGCAGACCGAGAACGTCCGCCGCGGCGTTTCCCAGACCATGAAGTCCAGGCATCTGATTCAGCCCGACGGCTGGGGTCATGCCGTGGACTTGGTTCCATGGATCAACGGCAAGGCCCGCTGGGAGTTGCCGGCCTGCTACAAGATCATGGAGGCCGTTCGGCTCGCCTCACACGCCCGTGGGCGGCTTATCCGCTGGGGAGGCGCGTGGGTACCCCTTCGTGACTCTGACCCCTTGGTGGCCCCTGAAAAGCTGGTACAGGCCTACGCGGCGCGCAAGCGGGGCAAGGGCAAGCCCGCATTCATCGATGGCCCCCATTACGAAATGGCCTGGAACGCATAACCTGCCACACTTAGCTTTCCAGGATTTTGTAAGTATCTGGCCCAAGCCCTTGGGAAGTAAAGTCGAATCGGCGAAGATAGAGTCTTTCGACATTCAAACCCCCTATTGAGGTGCGGGGTGTAAAAAAGTTTTACTGCCGAACTGTAAAGCAGTATGAATCCCTTTATTCTCTCTCTTCTCTATAGAATAGTAAGGAACTACAGGGATTTAACCCCCGTTCACCTGACGCAAAAGACACTATCGCGCTTCGATAATGTTGACACGCCCCGTTGGGCAGAGGAGTCACCATGGACTACGAGCATAAAATGGTACCATTCGATCATCAGGATCGGATTTTCAAAGAGACCTGGGACATGGCCGCTTATGGCATTCTCTGGGAACAGGGATGTGGCAAGACCAAGCCCGTAATAGATTCCATTGCCCGGCTGTATCTGGAGTCGAAGATCGACGGCGCCTTGATCGTGGCGCCCGGCGGCGTCGAGCGTAACTGGGTGACGGACGAACTGCCGAAGCATATGCCGGACAAGGTCATGAAACAGACCCTGGTCTTTGCGTGGCAGAGCAAGCGGGCCAACACCAAGTGGCACGCGGCCGCGTTCAACAAGCTGGTGAAATATGGGATCGACGCAAAAAACCCGGGGAAGGTCACAGGCCTCGCATTCTTCTGCATAAGTTACGACGCCTTTATGACGGCCAAGGGCAAAAAAGCCGTCTGGCGATTCCTGAAGCGACGCAAGATTTTAATGGCGCTGGACGAGTCGGACGACATCAAAACACCAAAGGCCAAACGGACGCGCTCCATCGTGGCCGCGGGTGCCTACCCCGCATACAAACGCATCATGACTGGGACGCCGGCCGACAAGCCATTCGACATCTATTCGCAGTTACGGTTCCTTGACTCCGGAATCTGGCGGCGCCGCGGCATGGAGACATTTGCGGCGTTTAAACAGCATTACGCGGAATGGTTCACGCGCGCGGAGTGCGAGGCGCTTCGAGGTTTCGATCCCGGCTATGATAAATTGCTGCGCTTCAAGAACATCGATGAGCTGGCAGACATACTGGCATCGGTGAGTGACAGGCTGTTGAAAAACGACGTCCTCGACCTGCCCGACAAGCTATACACTAAACGATGGTTTGATATGACGCCGAAGCAACAGTCATATTATAATCAGATGCGGGACGAGTATGAGATCGAATTGCAGGACGGCCGCCTTGTCGATGGCAACTTGGCCTTGACCCGTTTGCTACGCCTACAGCAAATCTCGTGCGGTTACATGGTGACGGACGCCGAGGAGCCCGTCGAGTTGTGCGATGTCAAGAATCCGCGACTGGACTGCTCGATGGCGTTTCTGGAAAAGCTGAATCACCCGGCCATCATTTGGTCCCGCTTCACTCGCGACATCGATTTGATCATGGACGCCCTTGGGCCAAAGGCCGTTCGGTATGACGGCACCTTGGACGATGACGAGTGCGAGCAGTCCAAACTGGCCTTTAACGCTGGCGACGCTGACTGGTTCGTGGGCAACCCGAGCAAGGGCGCCAGAGGCATCACACTCAACGTAGCGAAGACGACGATGTATTATTCCAACTCGTTCAAGTGGCGCGACCGAATGCAATCCGAAGATCGCAACCATCGTATTGGGCAAGATGGCGCCGACCACGGGGATCAGGGATTCGGTGTTCTGTATGCTGATGTCCTTGCCTATGATACGGTTGACATGCACATCATGAAAAACCTTCGGGGCAAGTTCGATATCGCAACGCGATTGACCGGAGATGTGCTCAGGGAGTGGATTTAATTATTGACTTCCTGATTAATAATTGCTAGAATGGTCGGGTAATCAGGAGGCGCCCTTTACAGAAGCACGCGGCATGCCTTAGACGTGAGGAAATGCTGTTGCGATGGCGCTGATATCCAAGGCGGACTCGAATTGACGAGTTAAGTCGGCCGCCGCGTGTTTCTGTAAGGAGCGACCAAATCATGCGCGGATGCGATGTTGAGTTTGAATATGAACACGAGGTTGAGTTGCCCGGCGAGGACGGGGAATTCGAAACCTTGATGCTCGACGTGACTGCATCGATAACGGATTATTACCCCGCGGTCATGTACCTGAGCAACGGCGAGCCCGGGTACCCTTCCGAGGGCGGCGAGGTCGAGGACTTGGAAGTGACTGGCCCAGACGGAATCGCCTGGGCGGATATTCCGGCGGCCCTATTGGTCAAGTTGGAAGATATGGCCCGGAACGCGGCAAACATTTAATGGGAGGGAGCACCCGATGAGCGAAGCAACCGAACACGATTACAGTAAGTGGGAAGGCAACGCAGATCCAGGCGGCAACTTGATGGCCCGCATCGAAGGGCTTGCCCAGGAGCAACTTGATGCGCAGGCGCGCGTCGAGGCGCTGGAGGCGCAACTGGCCGAGGCCAAGGTTGCCTTGACCGTGGTCAAGGAAAACAAACTGCCGAATCTTTTGGAGGAAGCCCAGCTTGGCAAGTCCAAGGTGGTGACCCCTGGCGGCATGATCATCAACCTCAAGGAAGTCATCCGCGGGTCGATCCCGAAAGGGAAAGAGGACCCTGCGCACGAATGGCTGGAAGAGAATGGCAACGGCGCCCTGATCAAACGCACCGTGACCATCGATTTCAACAAGGACCAGGAGGCCTGGGCGCGCAAGTTCATGAAGGACTGCGCGCAGCGCAAGAAGCCCCTCAACCTCAAACTGGTCCGCGGTGTCCACGCATCGACCCTGCGCGCGTTTATCAAAACGTCGCTGGCCGATGGAGTGGCGATCCCGCTGGATGTTTTCGGCGCTTACCGTCAGCGCTTCACCGACGTCAAGGTCAAAGTATGAAAATCCGTCCAATTTTCGCGTGGTTTGACTTTTAGGTTGGCATCTTCTGGGACCAGAAGAAGCGATCCCTCTACATCCTTCCCTTCCCGTGTTTAGGAGTTGTGCTGCAATTTCCAGTCCCGACACCTAAGCCTAACCCAACATGCACCGAGACGACATAAGTAGCCGACTATATTCGGATACCAACAGGATCGATGGCCGCACGCGGATCATCGCGTGTTGAATTTTGATCGCCCCTAACAAGGGAAAGCGGTCGTCGTGCCAGGAGTCACGCCCTGGCCGGTGCATATCGAATTAAGGCTAGAGCTTAGGGGTTCAATGCCTTTCAAAATGAAACCCCCTGCGTCCTGAGAGGGTCGCCTCGCGTCACCTGCGATAGTGGTGAGTTTGATGGGCTGCAATCTTTGAACTATGAACCAATGAACGGAGAACGATTATGAGCGACTCGAAGGAGTTGGCCACAACCACGCCCGCGGGCGTGCCGGCCACAAGCTACGATTACGGCGACGATTCCGGCGCAGGCTTCGAAGGTACCAAGGCGGGCGACCTGTCCGTGCCCTTCCTGGCCATCCTGCAGAGCAACAGCCCGCAGGTCGTCGACAAAGATCCGGTCGACTGCGAAAGCGGGATGCTGTTCAACACAGTGACCAAACAGATCTGGCCGGGCGAAGGCGCAACGGCGGAGGGCGTGACCTTCTTGCCGGTGCACAAAGAGGAGGTCTACGTCGAGTGGATTCCGCGGATCGACGGCGGCGGAATGGTCGGCATGGAAGATCCCAATGGCGCCGTGGTCAAGAAGGCCATCGAGGACAACGACGGCAACGCCTATGGCAAGTTGCATTGCCCCGCTTCGCAGGACGATGCCAAGCCGGGCGCCATGAACGACCTGGTCCAGACCTTCTATGTCTACGGCCTGTTCCTCGATCAGGACGGAGTGTCCACGACCGGCTTCGGTGTGGTCAGCTTCACGTCGACCAAGATCAAGCCCTACAGGGACTGGATCACGGCGATGTATACGCTGAAAGGCAAGCCCCCGATGTTCGCGAACCGCGCGGTCTTGCGCACGGTGAAGCAGCGGAATGATAGCGGCACGTTCTTCAACTTCCGCATCGATCCCTACGCGACCACGTGGACGAAGTCGCTCATCAGCCCGGTCGACAACGCAGCGTTGCTGGACGAGGCCCGTGACTTCCGCGAGATGGTTGTCAGCGGCATGGCCAAGGCCGACTTCGCATCGCAGCACGCCGCCTCGGGCGCAGGCGACTCCGGCGGTGACGGAGGTGACTCGGAAGAAGCGCCGTTCTAGGTATGACATCGCCTAGACGTACAGGGCGCTCGCGGGCCGGCTTTTGCTCCCACATGAGCCGGCCCGCCTTTCTTTTTAAGATGTAATATATGGGGAAGAGTAGAATGAGTAACGATTGGATCGGGGTTGATCTAGATGGAACCCTGGCACATTACGACGGTTGGAAAGGTGAGACTCACATCGGAGAACCTATCCCACTAATGGTCGAGAGGGTTCAAAGATGGCTCCGGATCGGCTACAAAGTTCGCATCCTTACTGCGCGAGTGTCCCATCCAGATCAAGCTGTCGCGGCAGAAGAAGCTATTGGTGCATGGTGCCTAAAACATCTTGGGACCGTGCTTCCTGTCACATGCCGGAAAGATTATGCGATGCTTGAGCTTTGGGATGATCGAGCCGTTCAGGTCATTGCCAATACCGGCGAGGCGGTAGGCACCAGCACAAGAGGGCTGAGTTAAGGGGAAATGCCAAATGGCTGACGCAACCAACGAACAGATCATCGACTACTTCCAAGTTAAGGATGCCCCGACGCGGCGCCAGCTTCACATATTCATCAAGGCGATGTGTGAGGAGGCCCGCGGCGCGGAGGTCGAGGCGATCCTACTGGGCATGGACTTTGCGCCATGCGTCGCGCGTGAATGGGGCACCGAGTCCAAGCGTCGAGCCTTCATGCTTCAGCGATCCATGCGACGCAAGTACCGCAAGGACACATCCGCTTATGGCAAGCGTGGACAGGCGGACCGAAGCATCATTGCCACGACGCTTTACGGTGACCGGCGCGCCGAGTTCCATGCGACCAAAGGTCGCCGCAACTATGCGATCCCAGTAATATCTCAATGACCATCTGGAGCCCACAACAAGACGCGGCCCTCCTTGCGGTTGCCCGATGGCTTGCGGATCCTGAGGCGCCGCAAGTCTTTCGGCTGTTCGGCTTTGCCGGCACCGGCAAGACGACGCTCGCACGCCACTTCGGCCAGGGCGTCGATGGCATTGTGCTGTATGGAGCGTTCACCGGCAAGGCGGCATACGTCCTGCGCCAGAAGGGTTGCCCAGACGCATCGACGATCCACAGTATGATTTACAATTCGAAAGAGTTGAGTCGATCCAAGTTGCGGGATCTGGAACGGACCTTGGTCGAGTTGCGCGCAGAACTGACGGTCGAGATCGGTGCCCAGCCGGAGATGGAATTGGATGACGAGGGTTTCCGGCCGCGTACGACCGAGGAGTTGGTCGAAAACCATCCTCGCGTGATGGATCTGGTGGGCAAAGTCAAACGCGAACGCGAGGCCTTGAGCCGCCCGATGTTTACGTTGGATACGGAATCCGTCGTCAAGGATGCGAAGCTGGTTATCATCGACGAGGTGTCGATGGTGGACGGGCGCATGGGGGAAGATTTGGAATCCTTCGGGACCAAGATCTTGGTTCTGGGTGACCCCGCCCAGTTGCCCCCGGTAATGGGGAATGGTTTTTTCACCGCTGAGGGAGTCGTGCCTGACGTAATGTTGACCGATATCCATCGGCAGGCCGAGGGCAACCCAATTATCGCCATGGCGACGCAGGTTCGCAATCAGGAGGTGTTGGCGGTAGGCTCTTACGGCGACAGCTTGGTTGCGGAGAAGATTGACATCGGCGAGGAGCACGCACGGGCGGCCGATCAGATTCTCGTGGGCCGTAACAAGACCCGACACGCATCTAATCGCCGCATGCGCGCACTATACGGCCGCATGGACGTCTTGCCAGTGGCCGACGACAAACTGGTATGCCTTCGGAACAACCACGAGCGAGGCTTGCTGAACGGCGCCATCTGGTTCGTGAACGATGTCGGGCTGGTTGATACTGACCGGATTTTCATGACGCTGCGCGGGGAAGATGATGAGACGCCGCTAGAGGTCGAGGCCCACACCCATCATTTCCAAGGGCAGGGTGCAGACCTGCCATGGTGGGAACGCAAGGAGGCCGAGGAGTTCGATTATGGCTATGCCTTGACCGTCCATAAATCCCAGGGCAGTCAGTGGGACGACGTGTTGCTGTTCGATGAGTCCTATTGCTTCCGCGCCGACAAGTGGCGCTGGCTGTACACCGGAATCACCCGTGCCGCCGAACGCATCGTCGTGGTGAGGATGTGAGCTACCCAATCAAAGCCGAGTTGGCCCGCGCCCACAAATTGGTCCTCAAGGCGTCCGGCCTCCTTGTGATGCAGATCGTGACCAAGAGGTACCGGCCTGCCGATACCAGGGCGGCTCATGAAGTGGTGCTGAAAGCTGCAACGGCACTGAAGAATTTAATTGACGGCACCGCGCCGCCACGGTAGAATCAATATAGCAGGGTAGAGCAGAGGCCAGCTCGCCAGGTCCATAACCTGGAGGTCGCAGGTTCGAATCCTGCCCCTGCCTCCACCACTCACATCAGCGAGGGAACGATGTCAAAAGAGGATAGGCTTGAAGACGCCAAGTTGGCCGATGAGGTCGTGGCATTTCTTCACGATCAGGAAGGTAGGTGGCCCGGGGAGGGAACCTGCGCTGAGTGTCATAACATTGGGATGCAGGACGCCATTAGGGGTCTGCGTTTGATGAAGGAGTCAACGAGCGATGTCAAAAGCTAAAATCGGAGGGCGCACCAAGGTTGTCGAGAAGGCGGCGCCTCGTGTGTTTTTCATAAGGTCCGAAGGGAAAAAGTTCGGCGCCTATTGTACAACCACGGGACGCCTTATCTCGTTGTGTGATACCACGCACGACGCTCGGAAACGTGCCGGCAAGAAAGGCTGGAGTGAATCAGGCGTGGCCCTGGGCGCATAGTTTCTGGGTGTAGCTCAGTCTGGACAGAGTACCGGCCTTGGAAGCCGGGGGCCGCTGGTTCGAATCCAGCCACCCAGACCAAAATGGATAGGAAGATGACAGAAACAGGTTACATCTACGAGCCGACCGAGGGCGTCCCGATCAAGCATTGGACGCGCGGCGTGCAACTTGAGGATTCGGCCCACGAGCAGCTTCGCAATGTTGCCCGGATGCCGTTCATCCACAAACACGTCGCCGCTATGCCCGACGTTCATTGGGGCATGGGTGCAACCATCGGCTCGGTAATCGCGACCAAGGGAGCCATCATCCCGGCCGGTGTGGGCGTTGATATCGGTTGTGGCATGATGGCCTTCCAGACGACGCTAACAGCGAGTCAGTTACCGGACAACCTGTCGGCCCTGCGCTCGGCTATAGAGGCCGCCGTGCCCCACGGGCGCACCGACAACGGCGGCGCCAACGACCGCGGCGCCTGGGGCGGCAACACACAACCCCAGCGCTGGGCGGGCCTGCACGACCGTTATGAGGCCATCGTTGCTAAACACCCAAAGGCGAAGGCGTTCAACACGCTCCGCCACATGGGCACGCTCGGTACAGGGAATCACTTTATCGAGATTTGCCTGGACGAGTCGGATAGCGTCTGGGCGATGTTACACTCAGGCTCGCGTGGACCAGGCAACCGGATCGGCATGTACTTTATCTCACGCGCCAAGAAGGAAATGGAGCGCTGGTTTATTCAACTGCCCGATCAGGATTTGGCCTACCTCGTGGAAGGTTCAGAACTGTTCGACGACTACATGGACGCGGTTGGCTGGGCGCAAGATTTCGCGGTTGAAAATCGCAAGGCAATGATGGAGGTGGTCCTGGGCTCGATGCATAGGCATCTGCCTGCCTTCGGAATTACGGACATGGCAGTCAACTGTCATCACAATTACGTCGAGCGGGAGAACCATTTCGGCGCCAATGTATGGGTGACCCGCAAAGGCGCGGTACGCGCGCGCCAGGGGGATCTTGGAATCATTCCCGGTTCCATGGGCGCCAGGTCGTTCATCGTCCGGGGCAAGGGTAACAAGGACTCGTTCAACTCGTGCAGCCACGGCGCCGGGCGCGCCATGTCACGTGGCGCCGCCAAGAAAGCTTTCACCTTGGAGGACCACGTCGCCGCGACCGCGGGCGTGGAGTGCCGTAAGGATTTGGGGGTACTCGACGAGACCCCAGGTGCTTACAAGGACATACAAGCGGTCATGGCTGCGCAAACTGATTTGATTGAAGTGTTACACGAGTTGCGCCAAGTCATTTGCGTCAAGGGCTGATAGCTCAGTCGGTAGAGCACGCGGTCGATAACCGTGAGGTCGGAGGTTCAAGTCCTCCTCGGCCCACCATTTCACAATTTTAAATTGATGGGGGATATAATGCAAGGCCCAGAATTGGCGTTCAGCGATAACATGCACTCGCAAAAATACAGGGGTCCGCAAGAGACCTTTCGGGATTATGGGTACAGGGTTGCCGCCGCACTCAAAGACGACGACGATCACTTCAAGCATTTCAGCCACCTGCTTCTCGAACAGCGGTACTTGCCGGCCGGCCGGATACAAGCCGCTGCAGGCGCCCTCTGGGAGGTGACTCCATATAATTGTTTTGTATGTGGCACCATCGAGGACAGCATGGTCGAGGGCGCAGGTTCCATCATGGCCCGCCTGACCGAGGCCGCTGCGACGATGCGTATGGGAGGCGGCATTGGCTACGACTTTTCCACGCTCCGCCCCTACAAGGATTTGATTAGGACGCAACATACCTATGCGTCTGGGCCGGTCTCCTTTATGTCGATCCACGACGCCTTATGCAAGACGATTGCCTCCGCTGGGCATAGGCGCGGCGCCCAGATGGCCGTCTTGCGAATCGACCATCCCGACATCGAGATGTTCATCAACGCCAAGCATCCGTCGCCGGAGCAAAAAGTTCTGTGGGATATGGTTGCGCAGATCACCGACCCCTCGGCCCGCGTGCGGGCGTGGACGGCGCTACAAAAAACCCTGCCCTTGACCGCGTTCAACATGTCCATCGCCGTGACCGACGAGTTCATGGAATGCCTCGCTGATGGTAGGCCGTTCCCATTGCGATTCGACGGCCGTGAGTATCGCAAGGTCGACCCCGCTGCGCTCTGGGAAATGGTCATGCGCTCAACCTGGGACTGGGGCGAGCCCGGCGTGCTGTTCATCGACACCATCAACAGCATGAACAATCTTTGGTATTGCGAAACAATTTCCGCGACCAATCCCTGCGGCGAGCAACCGTTGCCCCCGCACGGCGCCTGCCTCTTGGGCAGCATGAACCTCGTCAAATACGTCAAGACGGTACGGCACAGTAAAAAACGAACGTTCGACTGGGATCAGTTCGGAGCAGACATTCCGGTCGTGGTTCGCGCCATGGACAACGTCATCGACAACGCCAAATATCCCACGTACGAGCAGAAGAAAGAGGCTCAAAACAAACGCCGGATGGGCATCGGCGTGACGGGAATGGCCAACTGCATCGAGGCCTTGATTCCGGACGGCTATGGCTCGCCGCGATTCCTCCGGCTTGAGGACATGATTCTGAAACGCCTGACCCGCGAGTGCTATCTTGCCTCGATCCAATTGGCGAAAGAAAAAGGGTCGTTCAAGCTGTTCAACAAGGCCAAGTATCTGTCCGGCAAGTTCATCCTGACGCTGGATGCGGAGATCCAGGAGGGGATTTCCAAGCATGGCATTCGCAATAGTCACCTGACTAGCATCGCGCCCACAGGCACGATCAGTCTGTGCGCCGACAACGTGTCCAGTGGATTGGAGCCTGTTTTCGCGTACGCCTTCAACCGCGAGATCAATACTGCCGAAGGCATTATTCATGAGGATGTTGAGGACTATGGCCTCCGCGTCTTTGGAACGCTGGGCAAGATCAGTGAGTTCGTTTCGGTGCAGGAACATTTGGACGTCCTTTGCACGGCGCAGAATCACATCGACAGTGCCGTATCCAAGACGTGCAACGTATCGGGATCCGTGAAGTGGGACGAGTTCAAGGGGCTGTATGCCGAGGCGTGGCGCCGCGGTGCCAAGGGGCTGACCACATTCCGCATCGACGGGAAGCGCGCAGGCATCTTTACGGTGAAGGGTGACGATTCGATGCCGAGCCCAACGGACTTGGTGGCGGTCGCAGACCCGGCCGCCGCATGCCGCATCGATGGTGTGACGGGGAGGAAAGAATGCGACTGATGAGCCAAGCTGCAACGGTCGTCGTTATCGCGGCGACGCTCCTGTACCATGGGGCCCTGTTTGTGCCGGATGACGATACGGAGATCATCCGGCAATACACGGAGTTCGGTTGGGCACGTGGGCGCCTGTCCCCGGAGCAACAGCAACCCCTTCTCGATTGGGCGCAATGGTGCAAGGCAGGCCTCCAACTGGGCGAGTTTGAAATATGCCCCGCGCGATGAAGATTTCACCCCGAAAATAAGATGTTGACAAGCCTCGATGGGGATGGGATAATGGTTCTGTAAACAGTTGAACCTTCCCTTATGGCCAAAGGAGCAAAGACATGCGAACCGTTGAATTTCTGAAAACCCCCTATGTCGTCGAGGGCACCGTCGACGCCCCCGAAGGCGCTATTTTCCTGGACACGTTGCCCGCGGCCAAGCTGGTCGAACTGTGCAACCTCCTGATCTCGAACCTGGACCTGGGCAGCCGCATCAAGGTCTTCCAGAACAAAGGCAAGGCCGTCAAGCGAGTGACCGATTTGTTGATCCAGTTCGATGGCGCATTCACTGAGGCGGTCGAGGCCGACGAAGCCGAGGCCGAGGCCGAGGTTGCGTTCGAGGCGCCCGTTACCGCGCCAGCGCCGACCGTCGATACAGATGAGCCGGCGTCCGGCCCCACAATATCCGTCGCCGATCTGATTCGCCACGACTTCGAAGAGGAGGATGTGGTAATCGTCAATAGTGAATGGCCAGACGGAATTCCTGCCACGGAAGCCAGTGTCAAACGGGCCTTCGACCTTGGCATGGACGGCGGCGTATTCCGTAAGGCTATCGACGCGACGATCAAGCCCAAGGGCAAGGTTCGGGACGGGTCAAAGCAGGCGGCGCTGATCGACCTGCTCAAGCTGCCTGAGGGCGCCTCGATCAAGGAGATCGTGGAGGCCTTGAACTGGCTTCCGCACACAACGCGCGGCGCCATTTCCCGGGACGTCAAGAAGCGCCTCGGCTACACGGTGACCACGAGCAAGGTCGAAGGGCGCGGCCGGGTGTACAGGATCGAGTCCTGATGGAACTGGAACAGGCCCCGGCCTGGATAGCGACCACGAGCGAGATTAACATCTTGCTCGTGGTCGTCGCTATCGTGGCTTGCATGTACATCTGGGCGACTATGTTTCAGAGGTCCCTTGTGCCTGCGCTGAAATATAGGGATCGTTATCCGCCGGCTCGTCCCTACCGGAACACCCCGTGGAATCGATGGTTGTGCAAGACCTTCGGGCACTGGCATTCGTTCAAAGCGGACGAGGGGTCGGGTATAGGCCACGGCGCTTGTTGCTTGCGCTGCGGCTGGCAAGATCCCTGCGTGTGGACTTGACATGGTCCGCATAGCCATAATCGTTTTCGGCATCGCCGCCTCGGCCGTGGTCCTTGGTCCCATAACGACCCTTGTAATCGGCACGTGGCAATGGTTCAAACTGAAACGCGCCCGGAAGATCACCCGGCGACGCATGATGGAGAGTCAGTGATGCGATCTGTATACGGACGCAACATCCACGAGGTCTTGCCCAAGGCACTGTCGTTGATTCGTTTGGATGGCCACATCGATGGTCCCAGGGCCTCCGTGGGGCCGATCTCCATCGAGGTGACCAATCCCTCGGAGCGGCTAACCTACGGCACCTCGGGCGACCTGTGCCCATTCGCGGCCCTATTCACAGCACTGTGGACCCTGGGCGGCCGCGAGGACGTTCAGTTCCTCGCCAAGTTCAACGGATACCGCCAGGGAAGTAGCGATGATGGTCAAGTGTGCCCCAGCGCCTATGGCATGCGCATGCGCGGCCACTTCTGGAGTGACCAGGATCCGGAGTCGGGATTCCCGCTTGGCACCATCGACCAACTGCAGTCAATCGTTTTGATGTTTAGGAAAAGGCCGAACAGCGGTCCCCATGTGATCGCGTTATGGGATGCCAGCACCGACCTGGGGCTGCAGAGTCCCAACACGCCACGGGCGACGCATCTTTACCTGAGCATCAGCAACGATAATACGTTGGACATGATGGTCGTATACAGGAACGCCGATCTGGCCGAGTTGCGGCTGGACTCCATCGTGTTTTCCATGATTCAGGAATACATCGCAGCGGCCTCCGGCATCTTCCTTGGGCGGATGTCTTTCGTGATAAACAACTTCACGGTTGACACTGAGTCACTCGCGCACCCGGGCGGATTGCCGGTTGGCAACCCTTACAAGGCGGACGTCCTCGACACGACGTCCCTTGTAAACACAGACCCTGAGCATTGGCTGGGAGAGTTGTCGATGTTCCTGGACGAAGGTCCAGTCCTGGGCATGCGGGAACCTTTCTTCCGGCACGTGGCCTCGCCCATGTGGCAAGCCTGGGAGGCATACAAGAACGCCGAGGGTCGAGCGGGCATGCAGAGGGCGTTGGACATTGTCGCCCGTGTGCGCGCACCCGATTGGCGCGGCGCTTGTGAGGAATGGCTCAAGAGGGAAATCGATGATCGAACTTAGCGCGGTAAATCGCATCAAGGCGACGCGGGAAGCCGGCAACGTCCGTCGTTTCCACACCGTGCCGCATGTGGGTGAATACACCGTAGGGAAACATAGTTACGATGCGGTGAGCATGCTGTTCGTTTTGCACCCGGACCCCTCGCTCAGTTTGGTGAAGGCGTTGCTCTGGCATGACGGCGCCGAGAGGTGGGTTGGCGACATGCCTCGGCCAGCTTCCAATTACCACAGGCCCCTTCACGAAGCCTATAACCAAGCCCATCAGTCTGCGCTTCAGACGTGGGAAATGTATGAAGGATTCGAGAATCTGACGGACGAAGATTTCCGTTGGCTCAATGCCATCGATACCCTGGAGGCTTGGGTATGGTGCCAGGAGCAAATTGCATTTGGGAATCGACATTGCGAGCGGGCTATGCTATACTTAACACGTTCAATTGAGCGTGAACTTAAAAACTTCCCTGGCCCCTGCCGTAAGTTTTATGCGGAGTATGAGTGGTCGAGGCTCCCGGAATATTTGCTATAATCAGGAGCGTATCAATATGATGACGGACGATCCAAACGCCATGCAAATTGGCGGCTCCCATTACCAATCGGAATATCAGGTCTGGGACTTCACGGAAAAACACGGCCTTGGTGGGCTGGAAATGTGCATCATCAAGTACATTTGTCGATGGCGCGAGAAGGGCAACGGCACCACGGACTTGGAGAAGGCTGTCCACTATGTGAGCAAGCTGATCGACCTGTACAAAAACAAGGGCCGCGTGCCCAAGGGCGTCGCGTCGCAATACGATACGGAATATTTCTGCAATATGCAGGAGTTGACGCAGACCGAGGCCGCGGCGGTTACGCTGATTTCCCGTTGGTCGTGTCAATCAGACCTCGTTGGTTGTCGGTCCATGATCCAGGGGTTGATTCATACAGGCGACGTCACCTCCTCGGCGGATGAAGGTTCCGAGCGTTGGCTCGACAGCGTTGATAACGCGCCCAAGGACGACCTCATGGATCCAACTGACCGTGCCCGCGCGGCGCTACACCAACCAATGCCTCCCACCTACGGCGAAGTTGAACGCCGCGTCGCCAAGGCAATTCTGGAAGCTGAATTGAGCATCAGGAAGGAGTTAAACCCCGATGGATAATCCCCCTCCCATTATCGCAACCGTCGACCCGTTGCAAGACGAGGTGACGCGCCTCACCAACATCATCATGGAGCAAATCGGCCCCATCGATGTCGAGTCTGCGTTGTGTGTGGTCTGCAATTTGGCAGGCCAGCTTGTGGCTTCACTCGCCGCGGGCAAACCCAGCGGAATCATCGAGCAGGCGGCGTCGCTGTCGGAAAATATTCGGCGCGCGGCAATCGCCAAAATTCTGTATGACGATGAATTACGTCGAAAGGAAAAGCAGTGTCAGCATTAACACCTGAAGCGGCGCGCATGGAAAAAATCCGCGAGGCGCGAATCGTCCAAGTCGTCGAAACCCTGTGCGATGTCTTCGGCACGGTAACAATCGATGTGATGTTTCGAGCCATCGCGCGATGGTTCGGAATGGTGATTTACAACTCCTGCCAGGCCCCTGCCGACCGAAGGGAAGTGCTGAAAGAGTTCATGGATCGAATCGAGGAACGGCTTGCCAAACATGAAAAAGATGCTGGCTCATGAGCGATTCATCCATTAAATATGCGCAAGCCCTGACCAACATCCAGCACGCGCGCCTGACCCCGGTCGTAGACCGCTGCGAGGAGGTTGGGAATCTGGAGTCTGTCATCCATTATAAGGGAGGAGGGAGGCGCGTTGTCAGTGGGCAATTTGCCCAAGAGATCAATTCGCGATTGCGTGAGGAGGCGGATGATGGGCATCATTGGCGGCGCCCGAGTGACGACGTCCCTGGTGGAGAGTTCGATTGACCGACTCGCCAACGATCATATCGCGGGAGGACGCGCGCGCCGCCGGTCTGAAACGGTTCTTTGCCGGGAAGAAACTTTGCAAGCGTGGGCATGTGTCTGAGAGGAAAGTTTCAAATGGGCAGTGTATTGCATGCGATCAGGAAGGGGCTCGTAAACGCCATGCTGCCAATCCGGATAAACAACGCGAACGGAATCGAAAGGCCCGCTCGGATGATCCAGAAAAAGTTCGGGAACAAAATCGCAAATGGCGCGCGAATAATCCAGATAAATGCCGGGAACAGAAGATCAAGTATCGTGCGAATAATCCAGAAAAAGTTCGGGAACAAAATCGCAAATGGCGCGCGGCTAACCGCGCCATGCTGAGGGAATATGATCGCCAGTATCGTAAGGATTATCCAGAAAAGGCAAAGAGATGGGGCATCACATACCGTGCCAACAATAAAGATAAAATTCAGAAACATAATCGCAAGATATATGGGGATGGTTCCACAGAACGTTTAGAGACGATGCGCAAGCTCTACGCCGAGGATCCCGCAAAATATCGCGGACGGGTCAACGGGTATTATAAGGCTAACCCCGAGAAGTACCGGGCACAGGCTCGCCAACGCCGTTTAACTAAACTGGGCAGATTAAAGGCATTTTGGGGGATGATCAAGAAGCGGATGGGCTTGAAGCAAGGAGCGCGCCAGAAGTTGCTGATCTATGATGCTGAAACGTTCCAGGCGCATCTGGTTAGCACGCTGCCCGGGGAAATGACCTATGCGGAAGCCGTTGAAGAGGGGTATCAGCACGACCACATTGTTCCGATATCTTATATCTCAAAGAATTTTCCTTTCGATATTGCGTGCAAGATGGTGGTTGACTTGGACAATCTTCGTTTCATCCCAGCAACCGAGAATATGCAAAAGCATTCGAAGATGGGCGAACCTTACCAGCTTAAAGTGCTGGGCATTTTAAAAGAAAGGCATCTATAATGAAGCCCCTGCAGCTTCCCCTGATTCCCCCAGAATGCAATTGGACGCTGCCTTCCATGAGCGATCTGCCGTCGTGGAAGGGCGTGAAGCGCATCGGCATGGATTGCGAAACCAATGACCGGCATCTCAAGGAATTAGGTATCGGCGTGCGCCGCGGCGCCTACATGGTGGGCGTCAGTTTCGCCATCGAAGGCGGGCCGTCGTATTACCTCCCGTGGGCACACGAGGGCGGCGACAACTTGGACAAGGCGCAAGTGCTCGGCTACCTTCGGGAACAGGCCTCCACCTTCGACGGCGACGTGGTGGGCATGAACCTCAGTTATGACCTGGACTATTTCTGGGATGAAGAAATCAACTTCCCGGCCGTCCGATTCTTCAGGGACATCCAAATCGCCGATCCCTTGATCTACGAACTGCACAATTCATACAGCCTCAAAAACATTGCGGAACGGTATGGGGTGCCCGGCAAGAACGAGGACAAATTACGGGAAGCCGCGGCGGCCTATGGAGTTGACCCCAAGAGCGGTTTGTGGCGCCTGCCGGCGCGCTACGTCGGCGAGTATGCCGAGGACGATGCTAGGAACCCTTTGATGATCCTGCGGCGCCAGGAGCGCCAGATAGAGGACAAGGAGCTGTGGGACATTTATGATTTGGAAAGTCGCGTGCTGCCCGTGCTCGTTCGCATGCGGCGCCGCGGCGTGCGCATCGACCAGGACAAGCTAACACAGATCGAAGACTGGTCGCTCCGGGAAGAAGCCAAGGCACTCGCTTACGTACGGGCGGAGACCGGCGTCAAGATCGAAGTTGGCAACGTCTGGAAGGCCGATTCCTTGGTGCCCGCATTGGAATACATTGGCATCGATTTGCCTTTGACGAGCACTGGTCAGAAAAGCGTGTCGCAGGAAGTGTTCGCCATGGTGGACCATCCAGTGACCAAGGCCCTGGCACGCGCGCGCAAGGTTAACAAGTTGCGCACGACCTTTGCGGAATCGATCCGGACCTACATGACCAACGGCCGCATCCATTGCACCTTCAATCAGATCGCGCGGGAATCAGAAACCGGCGAACAGAAGGGTGTGAGGTACGGCCGCATCTCGGCCACGAATCCGAATCTTCAACAGCAACCGAACCCGGAAAAAGAACCTGAGATTGCTGGCGAGTGGCGCAAGATATTCCTGCCGGAGGAAGGTGCCCAATGGTGCGTCGCGGATTATTCGCAACAAGAGCCCCGATGGACGACTCACTTTGCGGCGGTGATGGACTTACAAGGCGCCCGCGAAATGGCGCAGCGGTACCACGACGATCCGACGCTCGATAATCATAAGATGATGGCCGAGTTAACAGGGCTTGACCGTTACCCCGCCAAGACGGTATACTTGGGGCTATGCTACGGCGAGGGCGGCGCCCACCTATGTGGGCAGTTGGGCTTGCCGACCCGTTGGGCTTGTGCCTGGGGCGCCTGGGGCGACCGGGCGATCCAGTATTTCGATGACCAAGCCGAGGCCGATGCGCATCGCGCGGAACTTGGTGAGGGATTCGTTTGGAAGGCTGCAGGCCTGGAAGGCCAAGCCATCTTGGACAAGTTCGATGAGCGCGCACCATTCATCGGCAAGGTTGCAAAGGCGGCAAAGAAGCGAGCCAACACCCGGGGGTACGTCACAACCATTCTGGGCAGGCACTTGCATTTCGTCAAAGAGGGCGGCAAGTATGGCTGGACGCATAAGGCCTTCAACCGCGTCATCCAAGGATCGGCCGCAGACCAAATGAAAAAGGCCCTCGTGGAGATCGATGCGGCTGGTTATTGGATGATGCTGCAGGTACACGACGAGGCGGACAGTTCTGTGGGCGACCGGCCCGAGGGCGAACGCATCGCACTGATCATGAAAGACACCTTGCCAGCGCTGGTGCCGTTCAAGGTGGATGTTGAAATCGGTCCCTCTTGGGGCGAGGCAAAATAGGAGCGATCATGACCAATCAAATCGAGTTATCTCCTTACGAGAAAAAGGCGCTGATCTGGAGCGATATTTCAGGTCTGGAAGCATGGCGGACGTATTACTTCGCGGACGGCGGCGAGTACAAGATCACAAAGCCGGTCTTGCTCAACGTCCAGCGCAACGCCGAACGCGGCGACTCCCATCGCATCATCGATGCGTTTGGCGTTCGCCATTACATCAAGCCGTCCTGGATGGCATTCCGTTTTGGCGGTGTGTGGGGCATCGGCATCAACCCGGTCCAGGAGACCGTCGTGAGCAAGCACGACCGATGAGGCCAGGATATAATGAGTGGCAACTCCATAAGGCGGCTGTTGTCGCACTGCGTTCTCGCGACCCGTCGACGAAGTGCGGCGCAGTCATTGTGCGTCCCAACAAAACCATCTGCTCTGAGGGATACAACGGATTCCCCAAGGCCATGGAAGACCGAGCCGAGTGGTATGACGACCAAGTCGAAAAATACGACCGAGTGATCCATGCTGAGATGAATGCGATTAAGCACGCGAACGAGGACATCTCAGGGTATACCATCTTTGTTACTCGGCCGCCGTGCAAGGTATGTGCGAAACATATTGCCTCTTGGGGCTTGTCCGAGGTAGTATGGTCGTCGCATTCGGAACGCAGCTTGACCGATGCGTGGCGACTGGACGTGGAACGGGCCAAGCGCATCTTTGCCGATTGCGGCGTGAAGATTACGGTCGTGCACGATGAGTGAAGGCACGCAACGAGGGAAGGTGATTCGTCTGCTTAAACCACTGCACGCCGTGCCCGTAGAGAATCGGGTCGGTGTGCTGGGTTGTCCGGACGTGAATTACATCGAGGGATGGATCGAACTCAAATGGTTGCGGGCTTGGCCCAAGAGGCCTGAGACCCCGGTCACGATTAGCCACTTCACCCTCGAACAGCGGCGATGGCTCAACAAGCGATTTACGGCCGGCGGTAATGCGTGGTTATTGCTCCAGGTGCAACGGGAGTGGCTCCTGTTTACAGGGCGAGATGCTAAGGACTATGTTGGCCTATTATCGCGTTCTGGCCTGTATGGCGTTGCTAGGGCACGATGGACAAATGGAATCAAGAAAGAGGGGCTCATAGCATGCCTGCAAAGCGATTGGGACGACTGGGACGGTTGTCCTGTGGTGAATCTCTCTTAATTGCCCGGCGGCGCCAGGAAGGTCGTGAGACCCAGCATGATGCATCCTGGCGCTGCGGTACCACATTGCGAACCTACGGGATGTGGGAACGCGGGATGATTTCACCCCTTCCGCCGTGCAAGTTGGGGCGTATTAAGCCTCACGAGAAATGCCTAATCTACCGACGTCGTGTTATGATGTCGCAAGGCGACGTTGCCCTCAAGCTGGGCCGGTCGAGGTGGTGGATAAACCAGATGGAGCGGGGCGTCGTGCCCTGCGCCGAATTGCTTAGTTATTGGGAGAAATAAATTGGACGTTCAGCACGACAATGCCGCCGTTGAGAAGTTCCTGCATCAGTGGTCGCCCGAAGGCCCTTGGGTATTGACGGCGATTCGCATGGATAAAGGAGGAATCTCAACGGCATCCTTTTTCCCGGACGGGACACAAGTGAACGAGAAGGATATGGATCCTTCTCGTTGCATGCCTGGCCTGCGCAAGTGGCTTGAGGAATACAATGGTAAGCGCAACATCTATTTCCATGTCAACACGACCATGCGCGCCTTGACGAAGAAGGCTGACCGCGAAGACATTAAATCCGTGGATTGGCTCCACCTCGATATCGACCCGCGCCCGGGTGAAGATTTGGATGATGAGCGCACGCGCGCCTTGGGGTTGCTTACGACCGATCTGCCCAAGGGCATCCCGGCGCCGACCGTCATCATCTTCTCGGGCGGAGGCTACCAAGCATTCTGGAAGCTGGAAGAGCCTATCCAGATCGGCGGCGAATTGCCCGCGGGGGAAGACGCCGCGAGGTACAATGTCCAGCTTGAGCTTCGATTCGGAGCCGACCAGTGCCATAACATCGACCGCATCATGCGTTTGCCGGGCACGATTAACATTCCCGATGCGCGCAAAGCCAAGAAGGGGCGGACGCCCACATTGGCGACGTGTGTTAAGTTCAGCGATGTGTCGTATCCCCTGTCCGACTTTACGGCTGCGCAAGGCGTGCAGATGCAGGGGGCAACGACGTTCGATAGCAACGCCTCCCAGATCGTTACCATCTCTGGCAACATCGACCGCATCGCCGATGTTGATGAATTGGACGAATGGGACGTCCCACAACGACTCAAAATGATCATGGCCCAGGGGCACCATCCTGATGAGGAGAAGGAAGGCGACAATAGTCGGTCGGCTTGGTTGTTCGATTTTGTATGCAATACGCTCCGGCTTGGTGTGCCTGATGATGTGATCTTTGCAATCATCACAGATGAGGGCTGGGGGATTAGCAAGACGGTTCTGGAAATGAAAGGCAATTCCGAAAAGTATGCGATCAAGCAAATCGAGTCGGCTAAGTTCCGCGCCATCGAGCCATGGCTGCAATACTTCAACGACAAGTATGCGGTCGTAAAAAATATCGGCAACAAGTGTTTGGTCATCAGCGACCAAAAAGATTACTCTTTGAAGCGCGACCGCCTTACGCGCCAGACCTTTGAAACCTTGACGCAGGCCTATAGTCACGAGGTGGTTCAGGTCGGTACGGATAAAAACAAAAACCCGAAGTTCATGCCGGCCGGGAAGTGGTGGCTTCAGAACAAGCATCGCCGCCAATACAGCGCCATCGCCTTTGCGCCCGAGGTCACGTTGCCTGATGACATCTACAATCTGTGGCGAGGCTTCGCGGTGACGTCGGAGCCGGGCGACTGCACCTTGTTTCTGAATCATATCCGCGACAACGTATGCTCTGGCGAAGAGCATCATTATGACTACTTGCTTAACTGGATGGCGCGCACCGTGCAACAGCCCGAGCGTCCTGGGTATGTGGCCATCGTGCTGCGAGGCGGGCGCGGCGTGGGGAAGTCCTTCTTCGCGCATACTTTTGGACACCTGTTCGCTCGGCACTATATGCAGATCAGCAACTCGGGTCATCTGGTCGGCAACTTCAACAGCCACCTTCGGGATCTCGTGGTGCTCTTTGCCGATGAGGCCTTCTTCGCCGGCGACAAGAAACACGAGTCGATTCTCAAGACCTTGGTCACCGAGGAACAGATGGCCATTGAGGCCAAGGGCGTTGACGTGGAAATGGCGCCGAACTGCATCCATCTGATAATGGCGTCGAACGACTTGCATGTTATCCCCGCGGGCGGTGACGAGCGCCGGTTCTTTGTGGTGGACGTCGCGGAGGCTAAGAAGCAGGACAGCGATTACTTCCGCGCCATCACGGCACAGATGAACGGGAAGAAAGACTCCGACGGTGATTACGACAAGGCTGGTTACAAAGCGCTCCTTGATTATCTTCGGAACAGGGACATCTCGAAATTTGAGGTTCGGAAAGTACCGACCACATCAGCCCTTCGCGAGCAGAAGCTTTTGAGTCTATCCCCGGTTGAGGAATGGTGGTATCAGAAGCTTTTGAACGGTGCCGTTCTGACCAACGACGACGAATGGCAGACCGACTTGCCGGTCGATCACTTGGTCGGAGATTACATCCGCGAAGTCAAGCGGTTTAATCTTTCCAAGCGTGGCAACGCGACGGCCATGGGCCGATTCTTGAAGAAGGTTTGCCCGGCAATTCAAACCTCGTCCAGGAAAACGGAACACGAGGTACAGGATCCGGAGGGGCACTGGACCCGCTGGAAGCATCACAGGACCAGATGGTATAAGCTTCCGACTCTGGATAAATCCCGGGCAATGTGGGAAGAGTCCTACGGCAAAACCGACTGGGATTCGGTGCTCGAAGACGAAACCACAAGTCAAGGCACCCTTCCATGAAACAGGTCATTGGCGATTGCACGCTGTATCTGGGCGATTCGTTGGAGGTCATGGCGGACTTGCCGGATGAGTCCGTGGATGTGGTATGGACGGATCCTCCGTATGGCAACGAAAACAATGCTAAGGGATTCTCCGCCCAGAATGCGAAACGAGGCCATTCGATGAAGTGGACCGATGGCTCGGAAACAAGATCCGGCGACATTCAATCCCAGGCGGCGATTGTGAACGATGACCACGAGGGCATGCGGCGCGTGATCGATGGCACCTTGATTCATGCGGCCCGGATCCTCAAGAAGGACTTCTCCGCGGCGTGTTACTGCTCGATGGGTGGCGGCGCCGAGGGCGATCCCTCGTTTACCTGGATCAGCGAGCGTATGAACCGAAAGGGGATGACCTTCTTCCACATGGTGGTCTGGGATAAAAAGAATCCCGGGACCGGGTGGAGGTACAGGCGCCAGCACGAACTGGTTATCGTGGGCATGCGGGAAGGTTCGAAGATCGCGTGGCCCGGCGGAGGCTCGTCAACCAATCCCGGCAGCATGCCGAACATCGTTTCCTTTTCTAAGCCCAGAAGCTATGGGGAAACACATCCCAACGACAAGCCTCCGGAGCTTGTGACGAAGTTTTTATCCGTGCATTCCGCGCCCGGCGACGTCGTGATCGATCCCTTTATGGGCGGAGGTGCCACGGGCGTCGCATGCATCAGGGATGGGCGTAAGTTCATCGGCATCGAAATGGATCCGACCTATTTCGAATTGGCGTGCAAGAACATCGAAAAAGCTAGCAAGCAGGGCGGCCTCGACTTGGTCTATGTCAAACCCGTCCAGGAAGGATTCGAGATATGACCGATCCGTGGGAAAAGAGGGTTATCATCGGAGACTCCATCCTTTACCAAGGCGACTGCGTGAAGGTTATGGAGGCGCTCGATCCCGTCGATGCTACGGTGACCGATCCCCCGTACGGAATCAATATCGCAGCGACCGGAACAATAGGTGGGACCACTATCCGCAAAGGCCATCGCGTCGAGGCCCAGGACTATGGTAAGTCGGACTGGGACAAGGAAGGACTTACCGTGGAGCAATGGGAGGCAATACAAAAAGTGGCGCCCTTGTGGATCGTATGGGGCGGTAATCACTTGGCCGGCATTCTTGGCCCTTCAGCGGGCGTCCTTGTCTGGGACAAGAAGTGCAAAAATGGATGGAACGATACCTTTTCAGATGGAGAAATGGCCTGGACAAATACCCTGGCACGTGCTAAAATCTTTCGACATCTTTGGATCGGAATGTTCCGCGCCAGTGAGAAGGGCGCAAACGAGCGACAGCATCCAACGCAAAAACCTATCGCTCTGATGGAGTGGTGCCTCGACTTCGTTGAGGGCAAGACGATCCTTGACCCATTCATGGGGTCGGGAACGACAGGCGTCGCCTGCGTTAACACGGGCCGCAAGTTCATCGGCATCGAACGCGAACCTAAATACTTCGAGATTTCCTGCAACCGCATCCGAGCCGCTGGATTGCAGACTGACTTGTTCATAGGCAAAGAGAAAGCCGAACAATCTGAACAATCTGACATGTTCTAATCCACGGTAGCTCAGTCGGCAGAGCACGAGATTGTTAATCTCGGGGTCGCAGGTTCGAGCCCTGCCCGTGGAGCCACCTTCCAGCCCTTTAACTTGGAGATGACTATGACGGTGAAACCAGTTGACGTTTTCATGTCTGGCGATGCAGGCGCGGAGAGTTGCCCAGTTAGTGTTGCGGCGGTCTACGGCGCCATGCTCCTGGGCGTATTTCAGGAGATGGACGACCTCGACCTGAAGGAGTGGCCGGACATCAGTTACACAGGCTTCCTTGGCGAGGTCGGGGATGTGCGGGTCATTCTGGACGCCGGCCCGGACAGCATCCTTGCCACGGTTGATGACGGCGAGGGCGGATCCTGGATGATCGAGTTGACGGGGGAATTCTTGGTCACGAACAAATCGTGACCAAGAAACTTCTTGACTTGTGATGTGGGGGCGCTTACCTTTGCATCATCAACAAGGGAGTTACCGCCATGAAAGCGACAGTTTACTACATCGAATTGAGCAAGGCCCAGCACGACGCGCTCAACGCCGCAGGCTGGGACTCGGACATCGGCAGGGCATACCTCGCCGCCCGAGACGGCAAGATCGATTCCACAAACTTCGACCTGCTCGTCAAGGCAGCGTCCTTCGATGAGGCGCCAAGCGCCGAGCACGTCTGGGTCGCGTTGCAGAACTTCGCCGCGCCCTGGACAAGCCTCAAATTCATCACCGCGCACACAAAGTTCCCCCGTTCGATGGATGTCGGCGACATCATTGTCTGGGAGGACGGTACGCGCCAGCGCTGCGCACGCTTCGGCTTTGAGCCCGTAGAGGCATAACCCCCGCCCCCGCGCCGACTTACGCACCACGGGGCGGCGCTGGGCGATGACGGAGGGAACTATGGTAGATCAAGCGACCGACGACCCCCTGTATCTGCCGCCATGGCTGATCAGGACCGCCAAAAATACCCCCAAACGCTCATTTGGAGGCCGGAAGCCAATTGAGTGGACAATCACCCCAGCCATGCAGGCGCAACTTGACAAGGACAAGGTCAAGGCGGAACGGGAAGCGGCGTGCGACCCTGTCCTCCTGGCCGTTCTCGCTGGGCATTCCACGGTAGGCAAAATCAAGAATGCCACAGGCCTGGAAACCCCGATGGTGCAGCGAGCGCTCCGGACCCTGTGCAAGCGCAGGGCAGTCGCCAAGCTGGGCCGGCAGTATCTGCCGTTCTGATTCTGATGTAAATGACCCCTTGACACCGCCTTCGGGAGTCCCTATCTTCCCCTCAAGGCAACCCGAACGAGGAGACAGGACATGCCCAGCCAGATGATCAACGCCATAGCACAGGCAGTTATGGCGCCCGGCGCGCCCAAGTGCCAGGGCTGGGACCCCGAGGACCCCGCGGGATGCTGGATGCAAGACGGCCCATCACCCAAGGGAATCGATTACGGCGATGGATTCCGGATGTTCGAGCGGTACGAGGAGGCCGAGGACTACGGGGCCTCCCTGGGCAAAAAGACCACCTTTACCATGGGCTTCGATGTAGAGGTTCAGCGCTGGGCAGTGACCCCTATGAACGGCAGTTACGGATCTTGAACAAGGCCTCGACCCTCCGGGATCGAGGCCTTGTTTCTGACTGGGCGAAGAAAAGACTTGACCCTGCTGGCCAGCGACCCTATGTTTACATCATACAGACGCAAACCCGAACCGAGGACAGCCCAATGACCACCAGCCTCACCCCTTACGAGATCGACGTTTTGAACGGGATCGCGTACCACGAGATGAGCACGGCGAATAGCTGCAAGCCTCAGAGCATCGACGACACTGGCACGTTCTGCTGGGTAGAAGATTTCAGCAAGACCTTGACCGCCTCCCAGGTCAAGGGCGTGATTGCCAGCCTGGTCAAAAAGGGACTGGTTAAGATCGACGAATGGGACCAAGGCGACACGGTCGTGAATTTCACCCCCGAGGGCTGGCAGGCTTGGCAGACCAACGACGACAATCGCGCCGAATAGGGGCATCTGAAAAAAAGACTTGACCCCGCGCGTTGCCATCCCTATATCTACATCACAAGCAACCTGAACCGAGGAGCCTACCATGACCGACCTCCGCCAAGTTGACCGTTTCGCCCACGACCTGATGGTCGGAGTCGTTGCCAGCGGCGCCGTGAACGAGGGCAACATGACCCGCGCGATTGAGGTCATGCGCTCCGAGGCAAAGGCCTTCTTGACCGGCGCCGAATATGCCGATGAGCGGGCCACGGTGCTGAACGGCAGCATCCATCCCGGCTACATCATGGCCTCCGTAGTTGCCTCCTGCGTTACCAAAATCCGGGGGTGAGATAAAAAAGACTTGACCTTGCCGCCTGCCATCCCTATATCTACATCACAAGCAACCCAGACCGAGGATAGCCCGATGTACACAGTTAACGTGATTCACCCGAACGCCCAGGCAGACTTCTCGATCACAGTTTCCGCCAAGTCGCTAGGGCATGCGCGCGCGGTAGCTTACCGCCAGATTAACGACCAGTTCGGCGGCGGCACATTGTACATGATTGCCGACGCCAAGAAGGAGGCCTGATCCATGCTTACCGGCAGAAATGTGCGATACCTGATGCGCACCAACAAGGTCACGATCCGCGCCCTCGCCAAGCGCATGGATATCACTTTGAAGCGGGTGAGGCACGTACGCGAGCATGGCACCGAGAGCGAGGTCATCACGCAAGACTGGTACGAGGCCCTGCGTTTTCTGAGGGGTTAGCATTAGAAAGCGATGCGCCGGTTCCCTCACGGGTGACATGCTGGCTGGTACGCGGGTCGACACGCGACCAAGCTGGCTCCGGAGAGCGCAACGGTAGCCCCGCAAGGGGGAAACCGAGCGACCCCTCAGAAAACACAGGTATCCTGAAAAAAGACTTGACGGTCGAGTCGGTCGCCCCTATACCTACACCACAAGCAACCCGAACGAGGACGAACCTATGTCACACGCCCCCACGAGCACCTATTTTCAGCCCCACGGAGACGGCACGATCCAAGGCTGTTTCACCCACAAGGAGCACGACTCCTACTTCGAATTCTCGACAGCGACCCCCGAGGAGTCCGCCTGGGCCGGCGCCGAGTATAACATGAAGATTTGGCTTCTGGGCGGAACCCAGTGGCGCCTCGCTAAGGTACTGAAGACCGTTGCCTACGTGGTTATCGGCGAGGACGAGCACGGCCGCCCGTACGTAGAGCGCTGGCCGACGAAAAAGTTCCTGGCGTACCCGAGGCCCCGCGCATGACCATGGCCCCGGTTGACTACGCCATAGCGGAAGCCTTCGAGCGATTGCCCCGCAAGACGCGGAAGGCTTGGATCGAGAAATGGAGAAGAGAATGTCCGATATCACCACCAAAGAGATCACCTATTTCATCCTATGCGTCGCGATCTTGTGCGCGCCGCTCCTGCAAATCATTTTCGGATAGGAACCCAACATGACAAACGCGGACCTGGTCCAGCAGACTGGACTACCGAACCTGGACACGATCACGGACATCGGACGGCTTTTGAACTTGGCCGACATCGCTGACCGCAAGACCGGCCTGCAAAGCAACAGCGACCAGCGGGCGGAGGCGTTTCGGATCTACTCCGACCGCGCCATGGAATTGGTGGATTCCATCGAGGAGGGCCAAGGGTAATGTGTGAAGATTGTTGGAACGGATACGGTCGGCCGAACATCGTTAACGAAAAGACCGAGGCCGCCTTGGTGTTGGTGAGGCAAGTATACGATGCGCCTTGCGGCGGCGCCGGGGGAAATCTTCACATTGTGCTCGATGACTGGAACCTCGAAAAACATTCGATTGAGTGGTGCCAAGGCGGCCGCTCTGACCCGCACTGGCAAGGCCCGCCGATGCGCTGGACGTTGACCGACGTCGAGGCCCGGTGCGCCACGGCCTTCCTGGACATGACCCTGGAGGAGCGCGCCGCAACATTGGCGCAATTTGATGGTATGGTTGGACCATAAAGGGAACGAAGAAAAGACTTGACCCGGTCGGGTGGCGGCCCTATATATACATCACAAGCAACCCAGACCGAGGACGAACCGATGACCTATTACCTCCTAGACTTCGCCCCAGACGGAACCAGCGAAGTCTGCCGCTACACCGCCAACGAAATGGAAGAGATGTTCACCCCGGAGCAGCGTGCCAACCTCGCCAAGGGCATGCGCATTATCCATTACTGGCGCCCGCGCAACCCGCGCACCGGCCTCGTTGACGCCCACG